>Ga0065711_1027778_pt1 | contig 46042 bp, 28 predicted proteins | sample Hoacrofraction12_FD_59098 | JGI IMG/M metagenome (GOLD analysis project Ga0065711, IMG submission 59098) | Hoatzin crop microbial communities from Cojedes, Venezuela - Epithelial fraction 12 v2 (version 2) | ecosystem: Host-associated > Birds > Digestive system > Esophagus > Crop | place... | reverse complement strand
AAAAAAAAAAAAAAGGAAAAAAAAAAAAAAAAAAAAAAAAAAAAGAAAAAAAAAGCGGCTACCAAAGCAAGCAGACGGGAAACTCGGCGGCGGGGTGTCAGCGCTGGGGTTTGCTCCGTGCGGCTTGGGTCGTGTTTTTATTTCGACAGCGCGGAGACAATGGCTACACAGCGTTGTTTAATCGCTTGCAGATAGAACTTTTCTGCGTTTAGACCTTCGCAGTTGAAGGCTAGAGCAGATTTTTGAAAAGCAGCGATGCTCTGAGCGGTTTTGTTCCGGATGCGTTTAACCCCGGAGCGGTAACGAGCCCCGATTCCTCAGGCGCGTTCGCTTGGTGCCAGGGATGGGCGCGATCTCACCCCTGCCACGCTGCCCAGGGCTGCTCTGGAAGCCATCCCGGTGGGAGCCCGTGTCAGCGAGGCAGCCTCTCTGCGGCCGCTTCCAGAGAGCCACTCGTGAAGCTTGTAGTGTCCCTTGCGCTTTCCCTCCCCACCAAAAGACCTGGTTAGCGTGTTGTTACAATCTTTAATTAAAGCCACTTAACCAGTATCGCTGTTCTTGTGGCTTGACCGAGCTGCGGGAGGTGAGCTCGCAGGGGAGGCGAGGTCCCCGGCGTAAATACGCAGATCTCCCTGGCCCGGCTGGCTGCTGGCAAGCAGATGCCAGGCGACATTCAGAGAAACAGATGTGGCACCGGTGTCTCCATCGGAGCATCCGACAGTCAGCTGGCGTTGGCAGCCCCATCCAGCACCCGCTGCCAGCCTAGGTGCACCGATTTCGTGCTTGGTTGAGCGGGTGGAGTTGTATCTGTGTAAAACTGGGAGAGATGAGAGCAATGCGAGGGTGAATTCCTCCCCGGGCAGCTGGCGGCGAGTGATTGATACATCAGTGACCCTGGCAAGGTGCTGCGGGCTTGGCCGTAACCTGGTTTCTGTAAAAAAAATAGCGCCTGGGCGTTAGACATCACCAGCACTCTCAGCTGTGCTGGCAGGGAGCAGGGAGAAAAACTTTGTGGTTCTGTTCAGCCTACTTTGAAAGTCGCTGATTCTTAGCTATTTTAGGAATGGCATTTCGGATTGCTTCTCGTCAGGAATGCCTCATCCTCCCAGCCTCGCGCTCCTACCTTGCAGCGAAGCGCATACCTGCAAGAGGAGAGCTGCCAAAGTCAGCTTCCCAGCATCACTAAAAGTCCCTGTGAGCACTTAGAGTAACACCTAGAATTTAAAACTCATTAATATTTGAAGAAGGAGAGGGCTTTTTTAAAACATGGAGGGATTTTTATGTTCTAGCTTGACCGTTAAAAGCGCGATGAAGCAGAGATGCGCAGCAGTGCATCACGTGTGTGTACTGTGTGGATGTGTCCGGGGTCCCGTGGCTGTGTTTCATCCTGTTGCGAGGAGAGCGATACCTGTTCCTTCTGGACTTTCTGTGTTGCCAGGTCATGAGCCCCTCCTAACTTGACAGAGCTTTATAATACGCCTGAAAAGTCCCTTCAGCCTCGCCACGTTCCCGCGATGAGGACTGCGGGTGCACCGCGCTGCCCTCGCTGCTGCGCGGCCCCAGGCAGAAACCCCATCGACTTTTCTGCTGTGGCGGGCGGGCACCGCGGCGCATCATCGCAGCCCTGCTAGCCAGGTGACATGGCGTGCGTGTCCTCTGCCCGCCCGCGGGTGGTGGCAAGCGGGTGATGTGCTGCTGATGTCATCGGCTGGCGGGTTACCTCACGCCCCAGCCTCCAAGGGGGAGTTCAGGCGTCGGTGATCGGATGCGCAGTTTGGGAGGGAATCTGAACGCCATGCAGGATGCTGATCCCACAGGGATTAATAAGGGCCCCTTTTTTTTCAGTTTTAAGAAGGTTGTCACGGAGGTGGGGCAGAGCTGCACACGATCGCCCTGCGCGCCTGTTTTGTTGTGGATGACTACTTCGGAAACGCCGAGGAGAAGCATTTAGGTTTCCCCAATGTTTATAAATACAATATGGTGCAAACTGTCAAGCAAGCTGTTCAAAATCACGTAACGCCTGTGCTGCCTCCCCTGCTCGGCTCGAATGCCTTCGCCATGTACTCGGCGTTCATCCGACGTGTAACGCTCCCGGCGCGCAGCTGCAGCCCGTCTGCCATGGTTTTTCCAGCACGCCTCTCCTCCTCCTTCGTGCTGGGCTGGGGATGAGGTGGCATGGGCAGGGTCGGTACCATGGCTCGCTTGTGCTGTGGCCCGCTCATCGGAGCCCTGGGCCGCCTCCGCTGCCGCGCTGCTCCTGGCTGGCTCGGCCAGAGCCCGGGCTGCCCCAGAGCATCCCAGCTCCCACGCCGAAACTGTGTGTAGGGACAGAAATGGCTTCTCCAAGTCCGCTTTGTCCTCCTCGGAAGGCTTGTCCACCTTAGAAGTCCCCTGAACAGGAAGGGATGATTCCTGGGAGCTGAAGCTAGCGATGGGTGGGTTAATGGTGCCGGGGGAGCGGGGGCTCACCTCGGCTGCGCAGTGTGGTCTCGAGCCTCCCGCGGCGCGGTGGCCTTCTGCTCCCTGTCCTGTGCCTTCGCTAGGGTTGGACGGAGACTGTTCACCGGACGGTTCGCTCCGAAATGTGCCAGGGTCTCTTCTGCCTCAAGGTATGTAGAAAGATGAGATGTATTAAACTCGGACCCCGCTTTTTCTTCTGCAATTTATGTTCCAAAAGGCTGGTAATAAACAGTTTATTAAAAAGAAATCCTGATTTATTTCTGCAAATGTTTACATTTCAGGCTGGTACCAAGCGGTGTTGTGGGAGACCACCTTTTATGCTTTCCGTGGCAGTTTAAAAGATTGCTAGAAAAATAATCCAGAATCTGAGTAGGTTTGGATAAAGGCAAGCCAGGACTGTACGTCAGGGTACGTGATGCTTTTATGCAGCGAAGCGGCGGATTTTACCACAGAACATCTGGGTACTGGCTTCAGTTACAGCACAGATTTTAGTGGGATAACAAGTCTTGTTTGGCTTCGCATTCATTTTGAAGTCACTAAACTTTATGCGAACAATAAAACTGTACGCCCATTACTTCACTGTTTTCAAGGGGCTATTTCAGTCCTCCTTCAGGGTCTTGCGTCTTTCTGAAGCTGGTTTTATTTTGTTTTACTAAGTGAGTATTTATCTCTTCAGTCCCCGGCTTGCTTTTGCAGGAGGCAGACTTACGAATTCGTACCGATAGACACACCAGGGATGGCGGGTTTCCATTCGGCCCTGCCGAACGCACACGTTTTCTGCGTTAAGGGCAGTCTAATGAAAACTGCACGTTTCTCATTCAGTGCCTTCAAAGGGGCTGATGTTGTTTACGTGGAAGACCATATAGCTGCTCCGGGCTACCAGTTCAACCACTTGTGAGAGTTAAAGCATCGGGGGGAGGTTTTGCTTTCTTTTTCTGTTTGGTTATAAAATGCAGGGGAGAAGGGTAGACCTGACTGAAGGAGGGAAGGGCCTTCTCCTTCTTGTGAGAAAACAAGCTGGCAAGCACGTGCTGGTGGGAATGCCCAGCATCGAGGATGATAACCTCAACTAATTATATATCAAGCAATGTAGGTGTTTGGAGTACAAGGCTTGTGTGAGAGTGTATAGGCAGCCCATGAGACTGATGTTTAACTTGCTTATGGAGAACCCGGTGTGATACCAAATGCTGTTGAGCTCTGTGTTTCGGTGTCACTGACTGCACAAACAGGAGTGAAAGGAGAATAAATCAGAATGATGTTAAAGGAAAGAGAACGTCTTAGGTAAGACCAGTGAGAAGGGACTCAAGTACTGCTTGAGCTTTATTAAGTAGTGAGAGGTGCAGTGAGTGAGGATCGCCTTGGACAAAAGGCAGAGTACGGAAGCTGCGTCCCTCACTCTTCGTTTTACATCGTGACTGAGAATTCGCTACTGCCACGACAGAAATCTTCATTAGATCAAACGGGGATAGTTTCTGCCTGAGAAAACGACTCGAATCAGCTAATGCGTATGGATGGATGGAAGGAGCTTTGAAGGCTGAGGAGATGTTATGTCTGAAAACTTTAACAAGTTGTCATTAGGAGAGGAAGTATTTGCCCTCAGATCGGGAAATAGGTCAGGGTAATAAATCATAACTCCAGGAGAATGTGCTTAAAGCTGGAAATAAATTAATAGGGACAGAGGGAGTAAATATTAAAAAGAAGTTTGTTCTTTCAGAATTAATTTTCTAATTTGCAGTATGCAAGGACACCCACTGAACGGGTGAACGATAAATGTTAACGCAGATCTGTAACAGGAACCAGCCGAAAATCTCGTGGCTGCGTAGATGGCTTGGATTGGACCCTGGGGAGCATGTCGGTTGCGCGGGACACGTCAGAAGCAGGCAAAGCGTCATCTTTTTCAATGCATGTGCGAGACAGCTGATACTATTTCACCAAAAACGTGATGATCCTCTCAGGAACCTTTTACAGGATGGGATTTAAATGCCGTTTGAGTAATCAGCAACACGAGCGGTCTCAGAACCCAGCCCCCAGTCCACAACTGCTTCGATAAACAAAAATATACCCGAGTTACCAGAGGGATGCAGGCAAACCCTGCGCCGAGCATCTTTCCGTGGGCTGCGTCCTTCCACCCAGGCAGGGGCGAGCGCTCGGGTAACCACAGCTTTTGCAGCATTTCTTAGAAATGGCTCAAGAGCGCACAGGGTTGTTGGGGTTTTTGCCTGAATCGGGACTGCTCTGGTTTTAGGGTAATTAAATTCAGTAGTTGGAGAGATGTTTGTTGCTTGCATGACAGCTGAGATAAGAAGCAGTGGGTACTTACTGTGAGCACCTGGAAATCTGAAAAACAAAAGGCAATAATTTTTCTTTCCTACTTTATTCCCCCCTCCGTGGGTCCGGATATGAGTGCCCCTCTAGCGTGACCCTCGCACGCTCACATCGTGACACACCACCGAGGCCGACACTTCCCCTGTGATTTACAGGGGAAAAGCATTGTTTGCCTAATTGAGCATATTTCTTTCCCTCTCTTGTTATTTTTTAGGGAAAAGTAACTTTAAAGGGGTTGAAACTTTATTAGGGTGTGAGAAAAATGATGCTTTTCATCATTCTCGCTTTTAACTTGCTCAGTACCAAAATAGAGCAGCGCCGGAGCAGCTGCCGCTCCTGCTGCAAAGGCTGGTGGGGAGGCAGGCGGGAGGCGCGACGGGACCGCGGGTTCTTCGCACACATCTGCAGGGATTATTGAACGCGGTGGATGGTTTCTACAAAGCAACCAGGATATCGTGAAGATGAGAGTGCGCGCACTCTCTCTCTCTCGCTACTTTGTTTAGGTGCAGCAGATTTGCTGCTAATTTGTTTATAGTCAAACAGTCTAAACGTGTCTCAGCATTTTGAAATCCAGAAACCTGATGCAAATTAAGCAGTTTACAGATCGGGATGATGATGGTGCGGGAAAGCCAAGTGTCTCGGAGCTGCCAGCTGGTTTCTGAATGCGAAGGAAAATACCAGTGAGCAGTGTTAATGGTTTTGAGTCCCCATTCTTTGTCTTCCTTTGGCTACTAAATCTGCACTTAATTCCCCATGGGTTTTTTCTCCTGGGTAAGAATTACTTCCTTGAGTATGATTTGTAGGACTAATAGGATCTTATCCTTATTTGGGGAAGACCCTAGGGGTGCTCTCAAACTGATTTTTCAGTAATGAGAAATAATGAATAAAAATCTAATAGTCCTAGGGGGTATTAAAGTTACAATTTGGTAGGGAAGATTTAATGTCAGTCAATTAAAACTTCTATAATCCTGTTATAGTACAACAGTTGAAAAAAATTCATCCTAGGAAAAATAAGTAGATTTTAAGTCACTTTCACGTCATATGAACCAGTCTAACTTAATTTAACATCTGAATTAAGCAGGTATTTTAAAGCAAGAGTATAAGACATCTCTTGCAAGTGTGTGATAGCAGGGCGGCAGGCTCAGGGAAAGAAATGTGCTATGTTAATTTATGGAGCGCGTTCTACTTCCCACTCACTTAAGAAAAAACAATTGCAAAGCGTTTATAAGAAAATCCAGGCAATTAGGGCTTTAATCAGAAAACACAAAATTTATGTATGTCCGTAAGATGCACTTCCAGTAGGCCAAACCACACTTCTGGCTCCACCTTTTGCTCACTGGGTTCATGGCTGTCCCCACTCGGCACTGCAGGCTCAGCGTGGTTTTGTCCGGCCGGGGACTGTGCGGACCCTGACTCGCAGCCCTCGGTGGAACGTGCACGTGGGGAGCAAAGCCCAGCTCCAGCCCAAACCTCGTTTCCCTTCTTTTCCCCGCTGTCAACCAAGGACGTATGGTTACCATAAGAAGGCCTGAAGGTTTTGGGGTTGTTTGGATGTTCAGTCACCCGTGACAGTCTGACCTATCCGCCCGTATGTGTTCCCTCTGCCTTTGTTCGTGGTAACTAGATAAAGGACTAACCTTTCGCCTGCCAGCCTGGACAAATAAACACTGGCCCAGCAGCAGAGTGGAGCTGAAGCCGACCCTTTCGATAATCTGATTTTTGAGAGCCCTTACCACAGTTCTGTAGTTGACCCTGGCAGGTTTGAAACTGTTGCGGCACGTCCCTTCAGACCGCCCATCTTTTCACACTCGGGAAGGACTTTTCAGCTTGGCCATGCAGAAGTCCACCGTTTAGAAAAACCTCCAAAAGTGTTAGAAAGTCGCCCTGAAGACTGACAGCTCCCAAACAGGCTCCTGTCCTGCTTCAGTATGACGGGCTGGTGGCTGATGAGCTGCGGTTGGACTTGCGGTGTCTTGTAACATCTTCAGACAGATGCGTGTGTCAGCTCTGACTGCAGACCCACCTCTGGCAGCAGTCTCCATACCTGTGGTTCACTGTCTCTCTGGGCATGTACCGTTTTGCCCTTTGGAGGCGAATCCTTTCTCTGTCATGTGGCTCCTCAGCCCTGGAGACATTCAGTGACGCTGATGCTCATTCAGCCGCGCAGGATACGTGGGTCCGTAGCTCCTCCAGCACCTGGCCATGCTTGTTCCAAATTTTTTGTCCACTTGTCAGCAACTACAACCACCATGAGGAACATCGTGAACAACGGGCACGCTCACTGCTGTCATTTGTCCCGGTGGGTAGCGGAAGGATTAGGAAACGGGGGCCGGAGCCTCCACCCATGGATCTGGGTGGGATGAATCTCCTGCACCTCGCTGTGCGAGGGTCAGGTCACTGGGGTGAGCAGAAGTTCGGATTTTCACTGGAGGCGGCGGGAAGTGGCAGGCACCATGGGGGTGACCGCAGGTAGCTGCAACGAGAAATTCGGAGCAGCTAACATCCTCCGCTAACAATTTTCACCAATTTACCGAGCCGTCCTCTGGAGGAATCTGTTTCTTTTTTCAAGCAGAATGCGAAGGAAAGAAATGCCAGTAGGCAAAGTTTAGCCAGCGTGAGCATTCCTGCTTTTTCTCGTCCCTGCCCACGCAGCGTATAGAAGTGAGCGTGCGAAAGAGGTGATTTTCTGAATGACACATGGGAGAAGTGGTGAGGCAGATCGTCGTCCCTGTGGTGTGGTTCACTTGCGGTGGGGCATCCCGTGCTCTCAGCCGCTGCAGCCCGTGAGGAGGCCACCAGATCTCATGCGGTGACTAAGAAGTTGTGTGTGCTGCTTGCTAGGGATGGTGTCCACGCTGGGTCTTGGGAGGTCTTTGCTGCTGTAACGTGGCTGAGCTCTGCCAGCTCTAACGCTGAACGCGCTGGTAGAAATATGTAAATATCAATATCCTTAGCACTGCATTTGATACTTTCCATTTTCAAACACTTGACAAATGTTTACATATTTTCAGCAACTCTTTTCCAACTAGGGAAAATGAGACACGGCATCTGTGAATTACTGTGATACGTAACAAATCATTATGAGAGAGCACTTTAAAGGTTCATTAACAACTTGTAGAGCCTAAGATTTTCTTTACATGCCTTTAAAGCTGAAGGCAGATAATATTATAACTGATTCCAATTTTGGACAGTAAGTTCAATCAGAAAAATGTGGATTTTGATGATAATTAAGGAATTGGAAATTTTAAGGGATAACCTATCTGCATAACATGTATTACTGTGGTCATAAGTAATATGGGCTAGACCCTTGATTTGGTAGAAAAAGTTCGTCATTTCTTTGAAGTCAGCTGAGGATCTGGTTTACCTGATTCAGGTGTAACTAAAAGCAACACATGGATAAGATTGAAAAAACATAGGAAAGAACAGAATAAAATAGAAACAATTTTTTTCCCCTGTTCCTATAAATAGTATTTTCTCCTTGTCTCGTATCTAGTTAACTACGAGTGTTCCTGGATTGAAAAAAACCTGGACTCCAACCTTACAATTGCATTTGGTGCCAGATGCCCGCTACAGTTTCTCTGTGAGTTCCTGTGGCTGTGTCTTTGCTACCAGATATCCACCACCCCTGTGAACCACGGCGGGACACTGTCCTGGTGGCCACGCAGGGGTGCAGTTGCTTCCCAGATCGCCTCTTGGGCACAAGCACCGTAAACAGGCGTTGGTACGGGAGCTGCTGTCCTGCTTCACTCTTCAGCTGCCAGAGGGCTTTCTGAATGGAGAACTGCTGCTGTTACTCTCCGTGCTATTGCAGGCGTTACTGGTCGTTACTGGTTAGCCTGGAAGCACTGAGAAATCCCAGGCAGTAAACAGGAAGATACGGTAAAACTGCAAATGAGAATTTCTGTGTAGCTGTTGCAGGAAAACTACGTGGGTAGAGGTAGGGAGGTGGGCATGAATACTGACGTCCTTGGGCTGGCTGCGTTTTCTAATCCCATGCCCATGTGTGCTGGTGTTCCTCACGCTGAAGAAAACCGTGTGTCTGGTGGAAGCTGAGGGAATCGGCCTCCATCTGCTTAGAAAGGTTTCAAAGTAGTCAGCGATTTTCCCTTTTTTAATCCTCTACCAAAAAGTGGAAGGGGAGAAGCGCGTAAGCAATTCCAGCGTGCTCACAGCACAGCTTTCCACGAAACACGAGCGCTCCGGGTGTTGCTGGCGACCCGCGGCCCCTGGCCTGCCACTGCCTCTCCCGCAGCTCCCAGCCCGGCGCGAGCCCCTCGCTGTCTCCCCTTTAGCAAACACCTTGTTGGCCGCGGGCAGCTGCCAGGCAAGGGGTATTCACCAGGCCCTAGGAACGGCTCAAGCAACTTTAACTCCTGTGGTAGTTAACACAATTAATGACTTCATTTTTACGTTTTAGCGCTTTCCAAAGGTCTTTCTGAGCTCCAGCCGTAAGCCCCGGCGGCCTGAGGATGCGACGGCAGGATGCACGGACCCTGGTTCTGCTCCTGCTCTTTATCACACCCTGAGACTTCAGTCATCTCTGTCCCCGTGGCTTTTGGCAAGGGCGGTTGCTCGTAGTGTCATTCAGAAGCATTACAGAGAAACTGGGAAACTCCATACCAAATACCAACATGCTTGTGTTGGTTGTAAGTTGTAATTGTTCGTATGTGTTCCTCCCCACTAATCCCCTTGCTGAAATTCATTATGGAGAGACAGTAACACACGCCCAGAGAGCTGTGCTGAAGGCGGAATGACTTGGCCGAGGAAAGTAGCTATTGTTTTCTGATTAAAGGAAGGGATTATATTGGGATTTCCTTGAACAAGGAAAGTTGCTGCCCCACTTTTATTGCTTGTAACAAGGGGATAATAATTACTCTGTTATAAAACACCTCCAGATCTTGTGATGAAAGATTTGTGGTAGAGCTGCGTGGCATTCAGGGTTGGTTATTGTAAATGGCCTGGAGTTGTGCAGACTAAGATTTCTCTGCCTTATCTTGTTTCTCCTACTGGGGCTCAACCCCTGCTGAGACTACGGAAAAAATTCCCCTTCTCCGAGCTGGGCATCTGACATGAGATTTTCCTCTGGAAGAGCTGGTACCAGTCACCCATCCCGTGACACTTGCCCTCTCTGGGAGCGACGTCCAGCTGCGTGGGGATTTTGTACAGGCTTGGGAGGACGAGCAGGTACCACAGTAAGGACGCAGGCCAGCCCGTGCCAGAGCGGCCCAGGGAAGTGGAGCTCGGCCCGGGGGGCGAGCCGCCAGCTGCCTGCCACCCAGCACTCCAGCACATTGCTTCTTCCCGTGCTGCTGCCGTCCCCTCGCAAGGAGAGGCGTGAGAGAACAACGGAGCATTGTACCAGAGGTCGCTGGGGACTCGCTGTTTGTTTTGGTTTTGACACTCACTGCTCAGTCGCATGGGTCGAGATGGCTGTGAAGGAGAGAAGCGCTGGTATGTGGTCTCTGATTAAAAAAAGAAAAACTACGAGGCATTTCCTCAAGTGTCCCAAATGGCATCTCCTGGCTCAGCTGTTTTTTGAAGCATCCAGCTACCACCAGCTCCAGGATGGTGATTTCGATGTAATCAGAGTTGAATCTGTTTCCACTAAAAGTGGAAAAATAAATAAGGCTCCATTTAGAAACAAAATAGTCCATGTAAAATTTGATTTTTGATACTATATCTCCCTGAGTATGTTTGCTTTTCAACATGTCTAATTTGAGACAGCTCTGCATTTTACAATGTTACCCCTTCAGAGTTAACCTCTCCCCTAAGTTGTAGTTCGTTGCCGCTGTTGTTCGTTAAGATTTTGTGGAAATGTACCCTTATTTCTTCATACCATCTTATTTTTACATAGTTGGATTTTTTTCCCCATGCTACTGTGATTTGCTTTGCTAAAACAATACACCCAGCAAAGAAAATCGCGAGCTGAATTGGAATTGCAAGAGGCGGCCGGCTAGTCCCCAGGCTGTTGGGACGGTGCACCCTAAATGCTTCAAAGGCACCATTATAGTCAATCGTGTCCGTGTGTACTTAGGGAGCTTTAATCCACAGATTATAGGTCCATAAATGCTTCTGCGCTCTCAGTTACAGCTGGTCCTGCCAACGGGAGCTGCCACCTCAAGCCGGCCACGACACTACACAAAAATATTTTGCTTTGAAACGCACAGAGACAGCAATACACCCCTGTGTCCCTGTCGGGGTTGCGTTCCTCGTCCCCCCCGCCCTGTTCCATAGAGATAGGCTTTGGGCTGGTGCACATCTCCGGCAGAGGGGCTGGCTGGGGCGGCGCTGGCCGAGCTCCTGGCAAGGCTCCCGCAGCCCTGCGTGGCCTGTGCTTTTCCCCAGGCACAAGGCAAGACCAGACAATAAGTTTTCAAGAGCGCTGCTTTTTAAAAATTAAAAAAAAAAAAAAAGAAATAGAAAAAGAAAAAGAAAAGCATACCAAACGTTTTCCAGATCCTTCAAGGAATAGTAAGTATTAAATGGCAGGACTTCACTTTTCCCCTCTGGTCTCCCCCTGAACAAACAAACCAAGCAGCTCCCAGTAAATAGTTAAAATTTCAAAGGCGTTACTTTTCCTTGTTTGCACATGAAAAATAACTAATTGTATTGTAATCGACAATGGTAGGTGCTTTTAAACTCCTCTGTTGCTGAGGTGATAACTCTGTGTGCTGAGGTGCGTATATTAGTGTTATAGATCTCTGGAAATGAAGTGTGTAATGGAAAAGCTCACAGCCTCTTTACTTGCAGCGTTCCTATAATAAGTCAAAGAAGTCACACAGTGCCCTTTTCTTTCCGAAGCTGGACTTAAATCATGTCAATAAATCTATAGATTTATTATGAGATGCAGCATGGGTAATGTAAACAACCAAAAAAACCCCCAACGCACCAGAGTTTAAAAATAGGATGTAAGGAGGGAAAAAAGTTAACTGTCCCTACAATGAAAAGAGAAGAAATGCAACACAAAAGTACTGTGGCAGGCAGTGCCTTGAAATTATCCTCACTGAATTATAGTCATGCACTTTCCACTCTCTGTAATTAAATATTAGGGTTTATTTATTCCAGGTGCATTTGCTTCAGGAAAATGCAGATCTTTTGTTTTGTTTTGGTTTCTTATTGTAAATCCTTTACAGGTGTCTGTGACCTGCAGACAGCTGAGAAGTAAAGCAAATGATTTCCACAGATCAAGGCACTTGAAGATGACTTGTCAATAGCACTGGCATTGCATGTGGTGAATCGAATACTCTTGCTCCCTTTTTACGGAGTGTAGGTATATTTGGTGGCATTGAGCCTTCCTGTGAGCGCGCACGTGTGTGTGTGTGTGTGAAATAAATGCCCGATGAAACCTAAACAGGAGTACACAACTGCTTTGATCCCAAACAGCCAAACAAAACGGATTCTCAGCTTGCTGGGTGGGATTCCTGTGACGGGATGTGAGCGGGGAGCCTCTGATACCTCGTGGGGTACACCCTGTGCAACCGATATATTTTTCTGGAAAAAAATGGCTTCCTTAGGGCAGACAGAAAATATTGTAGGCTTGATCAGTGAAATCAAAAATGGGGTGATTTTATGTGCCCCCAAGGCCGCCCATTTCTGGCTTTGGTTGAGGATGTGCCCACCCTGCTGATCCTGCAGCCTGCGGGAAGAGCCCGCACGGTGCTGCCGCAGCTCTGGCTAATTTGTCCCCCGGGTCAGAACCTAAGCCAGTTGCAAATCCCATTATCCTCACCATTTCTGCTTATAATTAGCGTTTACCTAGACATTTGCAGGCCTCTTGTATAGATCGTTTGTTACGCAAAGATCTTAAAGGCTGGACAGAGGGCTTGTGTGCGTGGGATGTTGGAAAGGCCAGGTAAGGCTCACTGCCTGAGTGGAAACTGTTCAAAAGATATGAGTGAATTGTATCATTATAAAATCTGTGATCCGATTTAACAATAATTTTCATGCATGTGCTTATAGGTCAAGTTTATAAAATGGCCAGACTGCTGTTTTTGTTTATTTGTGCTTTGTGAAAGGGAAAAAAAAAACCAACCTCTGTCAAAGTGGTAAATTTTGAGGTGTTTAAAATTATTTATATCCCCCTCCAAGTGTACAGCATGCATTTTTCCTCTGTTGATCTATTTAGATAAATACATATAGGTTTGTGAAGTAAACCTCTTCCAAGGCGTGGCTGTTGCTGCCGGGGTGTCTGTGCAGCCCGGGAGCTGCTCACGTGGGGACAGGACCGCTGCCTTCCAGGTTAGAATTGAAGGAAACCCTGGCCATCTGCCCCGACTGCCGCTGCCCCGGCATCGCTCAGCCTTCCCCAGTCTGGGCGGCCCCGTGGCCAACGGGCAAAACCGGGTGGCCCTGTGCAGCTGGAAGGAGGGCTGGGAGCAGCCCTACCTGGGAGGAGATGGGGACCCAGTGGATGGTCCCTGCTCACAACCTGGCTCCCCGAATTGGGTCAGTCTGCAAGGGGGGGAAGGAGAAGGAGGGGAAAAAAAGGAAAAAGGAATTAAAAATTTTTTTCCCATTCCTTTCGAAATGAAAGAGTGTACAAGCAAGTCATATTTTTCTCAAGGACGTTTTTCAGCGTGGCTCTTGCTTCTACAGCCACTGGCGTCTGCATGCGCCGTCCCGCTCCCTCCACGCTGCGGCAGGTTTCTGCCTTTCGTTTCGTGCCGTGCTTGTGTCTGCAGCGTGGGATCTCCCACTCCTCTGGCAATGCCGGGAAGGTCGACGGCCTGGCACGGCTGGGCTGGCGAGCGATCCCTTCCTTTCCCCGGTGCCAGGGTATGAACCTCGTGGGGACGAGGGGTGCCAGCTCTGTCCCGGACTGCCCGCCCTGCCCCTGCTCCTTAGCCCGCAGCCAGTGTCGGCCTCACCCAGGGGAACGGGGATCGAGGTTTGCCTTCGCGCTCGGGTTTAAGGCTTGGTTTAGAGAGATTTTTGGGGAAAAAGCAAGAGGTAAAAATGGGCCATTAGAGGGCACTTTTGCAATCCTGGAGAAGGAAAACGGTGCTTATTATTTCACTTAGGACTGTTTATTTTGGCGCTTTCTTAAATTCAGTGATAAACAGCAGGCTAATCCCTCCAGTCAGCAGGAATATATCAATAAAATATTGACTCAGAGTTTAAAAGAAAAGAAAACAAGACGAACTTGTAGAAAAGGGAATAAGAGGCATTTTGGAGGTGGCACAGTCTGGAGAATAAAAAAATCACACAATATATTTCACATCATTTGTACGGCTTTGCAGTGCAGCGCTTAGGCCTCAGCTTGTACCTGGCTTCTAAAAATCAAACCAGTGCAGAGCACAGCACACCGAGACAAGAAAATCATTTGTGGAAAGTTTCCGAGGCCTGGGTGGGAGAGCACAAATTCACGTGTTCACATCTAGCAAGTGCATTTTCTGAGGGACTCTGTCAAAGTCATTGCCCAGCGGTGAACTTGCCTGGAAAGAAACATGGGACAATAAATGATTTTTTTTTTTCTTTCCTCTTGATGTTTTGTGTGAGTAAACTATAGGGGATTTAGCTTAAAACTCTGCCAAATTACGAGTGCACCAAAAAAAATAAAATCTGTTTAACTGGTGTGAAAGGGTGGTGTAGCACTGACAGCACGGTTTCCAAAAACTGAGCGAGTTTTGGATGCCTATTTGCTGTTGAGGTGTCCCACTTTTGGAAGTGTCATGCATGAAATCTGAGCCAATTTGAAGCCTTAGAGGTTGGATATGTCAAAAAGAAAGCACTCAAAATCCTATTCACTTGTAAAGCAACAAAGATTATAAAACTTTTCTTTTTCAGTAACACCTGACGACTTTGCAGCCTGTTTCGTGTACGGGATGGGCCAGTGCTGCCTGCCCAGGCTGGGCAGGGGTCACAGAACTAACCTTAATCTGTCTTTTGTGGTTATTTTTAAGCCAAAATGCTTTTACAAATACATGAAGAAATCAGAGGCAAACCTGTAACTTGTTGTTACACCATGGTTGTTGAAGGGGACAGAAACGCTTTCTACAGGCATTTTTTAAGGGATTAGCTAATGAAATTATTTAAGAAGTGAAGCTTAGCCTGGGTAGTCCTATAATCAAGAATCGTTTATTTTACTAGAGGTTACATTGCACTGGAACTGACTATGGGAATATAGGAGATTGCAGTTTCAAGGGGTTCATGTGGAGGACGCTGTCTGCAGAAAGTGTCAGAGCTTCTTACCCAACCAAATAATCTGCTGTGACTGTTGTGATTAAGTTGGAAAGAATTTCTTCCCTGTTGGCCAACGATAATACTTGAAAAATCAATAAACAGCGTGTTAGAGCACACAAAACTCATCCTGCTTTGTGTGAGAGGAGGTTTCTGCTGACTTCGGTGACTTAAGTCAGCAAGTATTTTGACTTACGATCTTTGCTCCAGAAGGTCAAATGTCATTAACTTTGCTGATAAGTATCAACACTTCAGTCTGAATTTGAGGAAATATGTCTGTTGTCATCAAAAGCTGAGTCAGGACCTCGTTGGGATAAATGTTGACAAATGCTGGGAAAGCTAAATCAGGATTTAACTAGAAGTAGCAACTGCATGTCTTAGGTAAAGCCCTCTACTCCTTTCCTTTCCGCAGGGCAGAGCACTGCACTAACCTGTTACTAAAACATCCCAAACAATAACGAAGCGCAGCATATGAAGCGTTACAAGCCCTGTAAACGGGGAACTGTGGCTGTGTGTTGCTGTCACCAGGTTATCGCCGTATAAATAAGGGTGGCAGCCTTCTCCAACTGCAAAACAACTTTTGGCAGCCTCAGCACAGGCAGGGCTTTCCCACAAGATGGCGGGGCCATCGACTGGCAACCTTGCCACAGGGCTCCCTGGCACGCTTGCCGCTCTCTCGCAGGGGGCATGGAGCTCCTCCACGGTCTCCGTGCCCACCTGGGACACGACCTCAGGGAAACTGCCAGGTGAACCTCAAGCATTCGCTTTCATCTTTCCTGTGGTTTTTCACTCAGGATGGAGAGGGTCTGGCTGCAAATACAGGAATATGCAGCGGGCTGGGGAGGGAGAAAGCTGAGGGAGGTGTAGTAGCAGCCCTTGGCATAAGGGAAGGCATGAGTGAAAGGAGGCAAAGATAAAATTGCATCCTGGCAAGGGAGCTTTCAGTACGCGTCACTTGTGGCTTACGGATACCTTGGGGTTTGCTACTTATTTTCTCTTCCCTCTTGCATCACCAGTTTTGGTGGGAAAATAGAGAGAAGGACAGGGACCGAGCTAGACAGCGTGAGATGGAGAAAACAGTAGAACGCGAGGCGGCAATGAGCTGAGGTAACGGGGCCAGGGACAGCAAAGGGGAGCGAGGTGCAGAGGAGGGGGACCTGTGCCGTTGGTGGAAGGAGCAATAAATAACAATGATGTCAGAGGCAGAGGAAGTGATATGAGGGTGAAAACAGCCCTCCGCGGGCCTTGCTGGTGTCAGGAGGCCTGCTGTCCTGCGCGTGGACGGCTGCGTTTAGCCGTACTGGGAGCAGGACGGACTGCAGGACAGGCAGAAGCCACAGCCTCCTCTCTGCGCACAGTGGAAGGGGAGCTAGAGGCAGCACAGAGGGTGGACTGGAGAAAATTTTGTCAGAAGCTTGGGGGTGAAAAAGAAGACGAGACTCTGTGCTGCCTGCGGCAGTGAGCTTCAGCAGGGACGTGGTGATGACGAGAGGGGCAGAGGCTGGCAGGCTGCTGGGCACCGGCCTCTGTGAAGAGCAGAGCGGGGATTTGGCGGCTGACGGGGACTGGGGCTTGCTCAGAGCTCCCAAAGGGCCAGAGGGAGTGGGCCGGGGCAGGGAGCAGGGTTCCGCGCCGTGACCGCACCGGCCTCCACCGGCTCCTGTGGTGTTTATGGGAGGGGGAAGAGGAGGCTGCTGCCTGCTTATGTAAATAAAATATTAGGGAAAGGTCAAGTGCAGGGGAAAAAAAGCCCCCAATCTCAACAGCAGATTTGGTCTTGAAGGTAAAAAGAAAGAGTTTGTTATAAAGCCATAGTTAACTTACAGTGCAGTATGAGGAGTGGTGCATGACCACATATTCAGCCAAGTAACAAGATAAAACGGTTCCTGCCAGCTCAGCTTTTTATCATGCTTCTCCCCAAAGCCAGTGGCTAACAGCGTTTAGATAATGGCCTAAATATCTTTTTTTTTCTAATTTTAGAAAATGTTATCATTTAGCAATTTAAACTTGCTATACTCGTACCACAAATGGGCTTTGTTTCCCCTCAGCCAACCCCCCCCGTACCAGAGCCATTACATATGAGATCATCTACTGCACTGAAAGGAGATTTCCAGCCTGTCCCACTGTATATGTTAGGGTAGTCATTACTGACCTAGTTGTAGACATAATAATGAAAGGCCGAGATTATGAATTATTATGCCAAATTTGTGAGGGATTCTCTGCTTTTGTGTTTTGCAATTCCCATCAGGCTTGAGGATTAAGCCCTGCTGAATTGCATGCTAATACCAATGTGCTTTGAATATGTGTGGGTTTATATCACGTTTTCCTAATTCACTATTTTTATAAAGAACAATTTCACTGGAAATATTTACTTTTCAAAGGACTGGAAGCCCAACCAGAATATCCTAAGGAAAGTGACATTGATGTACCCTCCATCTGCTCTGTGCTTTCTCTGGCTTCCATGTCCAGCGAGCTCTGTTTCTGCTGCGGCAAAACATCAGGCTGTAGCTCTAGCAAAGTCTGTGGAAGGATTTTGCTCTTTGCTAATGAGAGGGAGAGATACCAGTGTGCAATCAGTGCATGGGCTTGCTTTCAATTACAGTTCAAGATGGAAAAATCTTATTTACATACTTTATCCAAGCGCTGTGATGATGTGAGCTTAGTCCTTACAATATGCATTCGTGGTGCTTTCATGGCAGTACAGTGAAGGTGCCGGCGACATTGTTATAGGTATGCCCACGTTTCAGCAGTAAATCAGCCCAGAAGAGCCACACAGGTTTGCAGCTAGCAGAGTCGGTGACTGTGCGTCACAAATAAACCGGTGTTTCGCCATGATCTCCACCAGCGTGGGACAAGCTGGTGGCAGCTCCTGCTGCGCGTGGTGCGGCCCTCCTCAGGTGGGACTCCCTGTCGTTGCTGTAGGATGCTTCTGCTGCGCTGCCCACTGCTGCTGCTGCTGCTGCTGCTGCTGCCGCTCAGCTCCAGACCTCAGAAGTTACCTACCAGAGATGAGGAGCTCTTCCAAATGCAGATCCGGGACAAAGAATTTTTTCATGATTCATCAGTCATCCCAGATGGAGCCGAAATTAACAGCTACCTCTTCCGAGACACCCCTAAAAGGTATTTCTGCCCATGTCAAGTGAGGAAGTTGTACTTTGAAGATAGTCACTTCATTTGCTGGGTGTTTTGAAATAAAAATTGGATCCAAACCAGAAAAATACAAATGCCAGTGTTCTGTCTGGTGAAGTAAGCAACTATGCGAGTTTCCATCCCAATCTAACCTCCCCGGCTGAGGGTCTATCCAATTTATTTGATTTCTAGGATAAGCCCAGAGCTCCCACAGACCACAAAAGTTCCCTGAAGTGGAGCCACTAACCATGTCTGGAGGCAAAGGGAGCGGGAAGGAAATTAGAAAGTACAGGCTTACCCCACCACACTTGTCTCTCTTCATTATTTCATAAATATGCTTTAAAGAAGCAGCGTAAGCCAGTCTGGTCTGAACTCCCTACTTCCCAACCTCCACCCTATGGGTCAGAAAATACTGAGGTTAGACTGGGGAAGAACCCGAGGCTCCAAAGAGTTCAGGGAAGAACAGCATTGCCACCTTCCTCCTCATATCACACACCTCCTTCAGCCTTCATCGGTGAGAAACATTTTACAACAAATGACTTGCAGTGCTTGGGGGGATACGAGAGGACAGCTGAAGGTGTATGTGTCTATATGTGCTTCTAGGGCCTTTACCTGGACATAGCGTAAAATGTGTGTCCTGCTTTGAAAAGCATATCCCTAAATTCCAGGAAAGATCCAGTTTCCCTCATTTATACCTTTGTGACCATTTATACTGTATATAGTTAGTGTAGAGGTGAAAAGAGAAGCTGATGGAGGGGAGGGCAGGAGGCCAGAAGGCCCTCTGCCGTGTCTTGACAAGCGGAGTGTGAACTCTGCAGTGCCACATTAGTGGGGGGACTCCCCTCACCCCCTTAGCTCTCGCCCACTGGCCTTTCCATATTCCCTCTGCACACGCTTGCCTGCAAGTAATGCTTTTGTCTCTGTTGCCCCTCCAAGATCAGCCTTGATCATGTCAAGTCAGTCCGTGCTGGTTAGCTTCCATCAGGATTTATTGACGTATGGGTCTGTTAACCTTCCTCTAGGTACTTCTTTGTGGTTGAAGAGGACAACACTCCCTTAGCAGTGACAGTGACACCATGTGATGCCCCTCTGGAGTGGAAACTGAGTGTGCAAGAGCTTCCAGAGGAAGCCAGCGGAGAAGGTTCAGGTAAAAAATGACCAACGACTTCTGATGTGCCTCAGAGACCTGCTTTTCTCCTGGATTCAAAGCCCTGCAGATCAGTCTCAGTGTGACGCTGAGTCTCGCAGCAGGCCCGTCTTTATGACCTGCTGCTGTTTGGATCTTCAGCTCCACTGCTGCTGTTGTGCAGGAAACTGGCAGCAGGTAGCAACATGAGACGGAAAAGGGCTGTAAAAAAGTAAAAGTAAAAGCTGAGGTTGTAGTTACAGAGTGCACTGGATACTGCCACAACAAACTGTGTTTGCCCAGAGTAACTCGTTTGCATGAAGGCTTTGCTGTGAGCTGTGTACACAAGATAAGAACTGGAGAGACAGGGCTGGCAATGCAGCAGGGCTGAGCTTGCCCCTTTGAGGGGACTGGTCTGTAGGTGTGGAGCTTATCTGGAAATAGCCATGTAACTGCTACTCAAGAGAGACATGGCCTTTGACTTCCAGAACCTCTCATACAAGTGCTAAAATGTCATGGACACCACACTGTATGCTACACACACCTTGGGCCCCCACTGTATTTAGGCACAAAATTTTAGCATGACTCAGTGGGCCAAAGCTAAGAGCCCAAGCCAAGAAACAGGCAGCGGAGTCAGTTCTCCCTGGGGAGCTTTATGGCATCTCCAACTTGGGTGCCTGAAGTAGTCTAGTGTAAGGTATTAGCTACCATTCATAAGACTCCGTTAATACTGGTCAAGTGCAATTTCTATTGCATTTGGTTTTAACCTGAGTGCCAAACCAATCTACCTCTCTGATTTGACAGAACTATTGATTACATCCTCCTCAGAAGACAATACCCCCCTTTTTCATCTCACTTTTGTATTTTATGTAGAAGTATCTGTTAGAGTTTTATTTTCTCATATTTGCAGATTGTGTCTGTACAAATGTTTTTCTTTGCTTGTAATCTAGGTGAACCAGAACTTCTTGAGCAACAGAAACAGCAGATTACTAATGAGGAAGGCACAGAGCTGTTCTCTTACAAAGGCAATGATGTTGAGTACTTTGTGTCCTCTAGTTCCCCATCTGGTTTGTACCAACTAGATCTGCTGTCAACAGAGAAAGATACACATTTTAAAGTGTATGCAACCACTACTCCAGAGTCAGACCAACCTTATCCTGAATTACCTTATGATCCCAGAATCGATGTCACTTCCCTGGGACGTACAACAGTGACGCTGGCATGGAAACCAAGTCCCACCGCCTCCTTACTGAAACAGCCAATTCAGTATTGCATAGTCATCAATAAAGAACACAATTTCAAAAGTCTCTGTGCTGTTGAAGCCAAGCTCGGTTCTGATGATGCCTTCATGATGGCTCCAAAACCAGGTCTGGATTTCAGTCCATTTGACTTTGCCCATTTTGGCTTCCCCTCAGACAACAACTCTGGCAAAGAACGTGGCTTCCTAAAATCATCATCAAAGTTTGGGCGCCAAACATCCTCAAAGCCGAGAGTTGACCTGCATAAAGTTTGTGTCGGGAACAAGAACATCTTCACAGTGTCTGACCTGAAGCCTGATACGCAGTACTACTTTGACATGTTTGCAGTAAATACCAACAGTAACATGAGCACTGCATACATTGGCACCTTTGCCAGAACGAAGGAGGAGGCTAAACAGAAAACAATTGAACTGAAGGATGGCAAAGTTACGGATGTATTCATCAAGAGAAAGGGAGCCAAATTTCTACGGTTTGCTCCTGTTTCGTCTCACCAAAAAGTCACCTTCTCCATTCATTCCTGCCTGGATGCTGTTCAGATCCAAGTTAGAAGAGATGGAAAACTACTCTTGTCTCAAAACGTGGAGGGTGTGCGGCAGTTCCAGCTTCGGGGAAAAGCAAAAGCTAAATATCTGATTAGGCTGAAAGGAAGCAAAAAAGGTGCTTCTATGCTGAAGATCCTGGCCACAACAAGGCCTAACAAGCAGTCGTTTCCCTCTCTTCCTGAAGATACACGAATCAAAGCCTTTGACAAACTCCGCACTTGTTCTTCGGTCACGGTGGCATGGCTGGGAACGCAGGAGAGAAACAAATTCTGCATCTACAAGAGGGAAGTGGATAACAATTACAATGAAGAGCAAAAGAAAAGAGAGCAGAATCAATGCTTGGGTCCAGATACGAGGAAGAAATCAGAAAAGGTTCTCTGTAAATATTTCCACAGCCAGAACATCCAGAAAGCAGTGACCACAGAGACAATCAGAGGCCTGCAGCCCGGCAAGTCCTACCTGCTGGACGTTTATGTGATAGGGCACGGCGGGCACTCCGTGAAATATCAGAGCAAATTGGTGAAAACGAGGAAGTTCTGTTAGTGCCCCTGTACATAAGAATATATGGAACTCCAGTCTGAACATTATCCTACTTTGAAGTATATGGATTGACTACTTGCACAGCTGAGAAGTTGTGACCTGTATTTGTACTGTGTAGAAAAGATATCAACTTGTATATTTATGTTTACATAAGTAATTGTTTGGAGGAACTGAGTCTGGTGCTCTCCGGTAGCATCTGGCAATGGTATTATCATGTGTCCGGTGACCCACATGTGATGCTCAGTAGATGTCCAAGATAGCAGGAAACCTCGAAGGAACTGGCACTCCTTTGCTTCCATACTGCATGAACTGCTTCTAAATTATTTTATACTTAAAAGGCTGAGATACATCATTCGTCCACCTTGTTACTCACACACAAAACTCACAGACATACACCCTTTCTCTCAGTGTAGATGGTAGGGTTTCTGTAAATTATTTTATAGAGTCTTGTTTTAAATGTTTATGTTTCTATGATTGTAAACTATTAAAATCTCTCCCCAATAAAATACAGATCTAAACTAAGTATTAACTGGGCTGCACATGAAGCAGTTGTATTGCTAATGTAAATTCCTACCTAGCTGATTTTCATGTTTAAATACTGTATGTATTTCATGTACAAAGTTGCCATAACGATATATTCCTGTACATAAAATTAAAAATATTAGATTATATATTTTTTCTTTTTTCTTGACATTCTAAGGGGCCAAACAGACTTGGGGACAGAAGAGGCATACTGAAACATGAACCAAATTCAGCTAGGGCATGCTTCTCTTGTTGTTCTTCATCTTTTTGGGCAAGGTGACCGAAGTCCAGTAGAATTACTGATGTTACTGAGTCAGTTTAAATATGCAAGGAAGCGCAGGCCATTGAAGGAGGGGTATTTGTGGCATACTTTGTATCTGCAGTCATACAAGCACTAAAGGAGCAGGACAGCATAGAGGAGCTTCACTTGTCCTGGGTGAGAATGGATCCTGTTTCATTGTGGTTGTGAATGGCACCAGCGCTTTACAAGGCACTTGCATTCTGAGTTAGAGAGACCATACAATTCAAACAAATATCAGACCAGAGAACCAGCTGTTATTTTTGTTAGGTTACCATTGAAAATATTTGCTTTCTGGATGCTGTTGGTTTTGACCATGGTGATAATAAGCTGAGAGGATTATTTTTTTTTCCACTTACAAGAATGGTAGTGCTAAGAAAATAACGTGTACTTTCATTTAAATTGCAGTTATTTCCATTGTGTAGATTTATTTAAATTATTAAATGTCTGGATCTCATCTTTTCTACATTTTCTTACTTGTTTTTCCACGTGTCACCTTCATTGACTCAAAATCTTGTATAGAGCTGCTTAATGGAAAACACACTTCTGAGAAGCAACTAGGCCAGGTTCATTTCAAGTGGCTAAGAGCAGGATACATACTGCCTCAGACCCAATATTATAATACAGGTCAGGGCCTCAGGACAGGGAACTGAGACCTTTTTTTCTTGATCCCATCGTATGCATCACTCCGCAGCACTCAGGCAGTGGATATCAGGGCTCATTCAAAGACAGAGAGAGAGACTCTGTCTCTTCCTTAGATGCCTGTCCAACAAAACACCCTGCTGCTGTGACTTTAGCACTTGCAGCCCCCTCAGGGCTCTGAAGATGAGAGAAAGGGACAAAAATCCACACGAAGGCCAAAAGCAGATTCCTCTTAGGCTGCTCACAGGGGAGACAAGAACTCTCCTTACGCACCTTATCCCTGCAGAGGTGAGCTCCAGTTTTCCTTGACCCCATAGTTATGAGCTCTTCAGGTTTTCCTTTCTCTTGCTCCCATCATGTTCAGTTTGCAGACTGGTGGGCGGCAACAGGGTTTCGTGGCCGCACAAGCTCCCACACCATTCCACATGCTGACTTTGCTGTGACGGTTGTCCAAGAAAGAGGCAGATACCATATAAAGACTGATCAGAAGATGCCTGCTGTGTTTAAAGTAATTATATAACAAAACTAATAATTGAAATTTAGATTTCTCCAGAGATTATCTCCTCTCCTTATTTCAAAACACCTCTCTGATTTCCTAAAGCAAATGGCTTCAGTAACACAGGCCTGCTAGATTACCGTGCCAGGGCATAAGTGAGCGGTAGATGACTACAGCTGTGAACCCCTCAAGAACAGGACTGTGGTACCAGTGTTAGCTCACCAGTTGTCAAGGAGGTACTTTCGCTACATTTCACTGTCTAAAAAAGCTACTGAATCCTTCAGTTAAAGGAAACACTTCCATTTTTTAAGCATTTCTCTGTTCACTGCTGCCATTTTTGTGGTGAACAGTATCCCTTCTATTGACCTATTACAATATTTACTTGAAAACATATGTTTCATCATCATTCCAGCTATGTTTGTTCGCTTTAGCCAGATTTCTCTGTTTGGATGTTCATCCATCTCACTTGACTTTTCTGCCTGCTAACAACTTATGTTTGCAGTGTGTCACAAAATGAAAAATTCCCCAAGATGCATGCATCTTCTAATTCTGAACACTACATTTTCAAAGAAAAATGTCACAATATTTGTCTTTATTGCCACTAGAATTCTTCTTTTCCCAAACAACTAGCTCTATTTATTCTTCTGGATGAAACTGAGACCATATTAATATCACATCTACTAATCATCCCATTATTATTCAGGTCTTAATGGAGTCAAGTGGATTTGAGAGAGGCAGTTCTTCTTTTGAAGAATGAAGTAAAAACAAGGGCACCAGCCTTTATACAGTACAAATATGTCACCCTTAAATGGGAGGTGACTGAAGTAGGTATTGAAGTAAAATAGGTGTAATCTACTGGGAAAGGTCCAGACAGAGTGTTTGTGAGGCACAGCGCCCACGTAAGGGGCGTAAATGGTCCATGAGTTACAGAACACAAGTTAAGGTTATCATGGCAGCAAAACAGCAGAATAACTCAATCAGTTATACACGCAGGCATACAACTTCACTTCAAGAACTCCACTTGTAAAAACGATGTATGGGTCTCAGAGCCATATTTGTTTGGGTTCTAAGTAGCAATTTTAAGACTGATGACATACCAGGGAGATAGAAAATCCTTATTCAGAACAGTAAATGTGTTTTTACCTTAACACTTGGCAAAAAAATGCAATAGTTGTGATTGCTTAAAGTCCTTTGAAATTTAGCTTTAAAGTTAACCATATTTGAATTCAGTTAAATGAGGTGTGAAAATGCACATTGTCTAATTCAGTACATAAACAGTGATGAGCAACTGTGTACCAGGGACCTTGAACTCTTCTTTCTCTCCCTCTCTCTGCTTGGAAACCTATTCAGAAACCTTTGTGATAGCAGAGATCAGCCCTCAAGTTTTGTGGTAATACATACATATTTGGTCTGACTGACCACACAGAGATTGTCCCAGATCTGCACAGCACAGCCAGTAATTTGCTTTCTCAGTACTGCATCTACTAATTCAAATCACTCTGACTTCAGAGTTATTTAGAAGTAAAGACACATTTCAATAAGGCATTATCATTTACACTTGGCTTGTACTGAGTAAACAAGATGAGGCTGAAGGCTGGTGTACACTGTGAAAAGCTTTTCAAGCTTTTGCCATAGGTTAAACACTGGCAGTCATCAAATCTTACTCGTATACTACTGAGCTATTGCTCTTTGACAGGAAAAGTCAGTATTCACCCATCCCTATTTGGCTCAGTTAGAGAAGCCATCTCTTGCATTTTCTACAAGTGGTATTCATTTTTATCTTGTCTTGTAAAAAATATACTGCTACTAATAAAAATGACAGCAAACCTTGTACACACAAGTGCAATGTTTAGTTCCAAATGCCAACTGTCATGTAGTTCTGCTAATCTGGCCAGCGAGCCTTCTCCGGTTTTAAGGCCACTTTCAACAAGCACGTTGGGTCAAAGAGTTACTTCAAGGAGACGTTCTTTTTATGTCTCAGATAAAAGAATTCAGACCCACAGTTTTGTCAGGAATGCATATTTTATCTTCTCGCTTGGCCAGTACCAGAAACATGATTCATGTTCGAAAAGTGCAGCATCTCCTTGTAGTGCTTTTGTCTGCTTCAGAACTGCAAGCCCATTTCCCAGACAAGTCAAACAAACTCACTCTTGGCATAATGAATGAAATTAGCAAACAAAGAAACTATGCTAGGAAGGGTTACTTTACTGAAAGCACTGCATACTGGCTTTTGGTCCAGGCAACTATTCTTGAAGTGATCTGTCTGGCAATTTTCCCCAGTTTGTGTATCAACTTAATTAGTAGCTACCTGGTACAATTAGTATCAGTTGGGTCCCCGTCTTGTAATGTCATGCTCTGTGTCCACACAGGGACCTGCTGTGGCTGTAAGTCAGCATAGTGTCAGGGGTTCCCCTAAGCAGATCTCATTTCAGGATTTGAGCTTTAAACTATGAGGCCCTCTAGAGAGTACAAGGACCGTGCGAATTGACAGCATTTAATAAATAATGTATGTTGTTCATCTGAAATTTTTTCTTTGGCCAAAGTATATTTTACTATTTGGGAAAAGGAGGTTGTTTGGCTCTTATTCCACCAATACTAATCTATATTCTTCTTAACCACAAACTAACTGCTTATGGTGGAATAAATTGGAGAATTTAACTGTGTATTTCCACTCATTTCCCTTTTCCAATTTTGTTTTGCAAGCACTCCTGCAGGTCCAAGCTGAAATGAACTGATAAAGCCTTGGCATATGCAAAGAAAATATTTAAGATTCTGGATGCCAAAGTATACATGAAGTTCTTGCACTAGTGCAGAAAGTTAGGAAGGACAGGAGTACTCCTGAGGTATTAACATTTTCTTTTATGTCCTCTTCCAATTCATAATGTTTGCTGTTACTTAAAAGGTCTCCTGGCATTCCAGCAATGTTAGAAGGAGGCTAGAGGAATGTGAATATTTTTTTCTTCCCTATTATACACTTCTTACTGCTGGTTTTCATTCAAACACATCTGCTTAGAAGGTGCAGCAGAATAAGATGCACAATTTTGCCCAATAAACAAACTCAGCAATTTCACTTCCTCTTCTAGGAGGCAAGTAATGATGATCATGTTAAAAAACATGGGGCTGTGGCATATCAGCAAAGCCACCTACTGAGGCCATAGAAACCTGAGGAAAAACCTGTAAAAACCCCTTTCTCTGCTGGCCTTCCCTCTTACATAGACTTTTTATGGTGATACGGGTATGGACTAAAACCACACCAAAGAACGTGGCTTCTCCCATCTGCATCTACCTTGCTTTCACTGATTTGAGTGGCTACACAAAGTGCGAGCTGGTTCCACAGGGAGACACCAGCCTGCTCTCCAGAACGTGTGGCAGCCCCTTAGCCCCACAGAGCCCAGAAGGATGCAGCTGGGCTTCATTACCAACCCCACCACCAGGGCCAAGTGACCCTGCTTCCTTTAACAAGCCTTTTAACATGAACTATAAAAGATGCCTGTCCTGCCTTAGGAGGAGGGAAGATAAGAGTAAGTTGTTGGAGGTAGGTGAGTCAGTCTGTTTGTTTTTGCTTTTTTGAGTTTGTTTTGAAAAGGAGAATTTTCAAATCTGCAGGGGTTTTGGATTTGTTTTTTTAGCTCTGGCAGAGAGAATTAGTTTTTTCTTACTGTGGTACTGGAATTTCCCTCAGTTTGTGAGTGATTTGTAAATGTGGCCTTATTAAAATATTTCTCTCCTTCCTTTCTTTTGTCTGAAAAGTGCATGTACTTCTTGCCTGTATTAGGTTTCCTGAGCCAGCTAACCTCATGCATAAGAGGTTTAATATAAACTATGATGTTGTCTTACTTTAGAATGTAAACAAACAAAAGAATTCTGGAATTCTTTCTCTGTTCTTTGAGTAAACAATGGATAAGTAATTCATATCATAAATATGTGTTGATAGTATAATAGTAAAGCTGTTAAAAGGCTGATACAGAAGAAATAATTTGTTACTGGTTTTTGGGGGTATTAATGCTGTCTTGATATATGTGCTGATTCTTAGTACCTGTTTTGTCCACCCCTGCTATGCCTGTGTGCATAATGCTGGGTTCAGATGGTAGTTCAGGCTTTGCTTATGTGGCAGTAAGGCTAGGCTCTAGGCTGCTTAAGGCTATAGGTATTCAGAGGCTTAATTTGTTTTAATCTGAATAGGAACTAAACATATCTGTGTGATCTCTGTACATGTATTTGTATTGCTTGGTTGTTTAATTACAATGCTACCTGTGTACTTAGTGCTTGAAATAAGACAGAAAAATGTGAAGTAAACTTTCTTAAAAATATGACATTTGTCTTAGCTTCTGCTGTATCAGGCAGAGGTGTGAGTATTTTTTCTGATGTTGTTGCAGCCACTAAGTATTCCTAGGAAAAAATCTCTTGCTCCAGACTGCTGAAATGAAATCTTCAGCTTTTCAAAGGTGATGGATTTCTTTTTTGACTACGTGAGTCTTGTACTTCTATAAACGGTTTTAGTGTAGGCAATCTAAAAAGGTTATGTCCTAGATTCAGCAGATGCTAATGTATCTTTCCACTGCAGCAAATCGTGCTTGGTACATGTGGACTAGTGTTACATGAGGCTTTTCCGGAAGGGATTAGTTCTCATCAAACTTGCTGCTATTACTTTTAGTGATAGGAGGGTCCAGCCACCACTGGACATTTCTTAAGAACCTGCCCTAGGTACTCTGGCTGCCAAGTAAGTGATGGTAGATACGGAATTTGACAGGATAGGTTACGTGCTCCTTGTGTCATGCTGCAAGTGAAACCTCTCAGTTATTATTATGTAGTGTAACACCTGCTAGAAGTAAGCAGTCCTGTGCTTAGTTCACTTCATTAAGAGAAATGTGTGTTTGTAGTAACAGCCAGCTGAAATAACTGTAAATTTCTGCTCCAATGGCTTAGCTTAAATAAATGTTGACAGGATTATTAACTATTAATCTTATAATGCATACCTTCTCAGAGGACCTGAATTCTCATTTGAATTGTGTCGAAATTCTTTTTCTAAGTCTAGCAAGTCTGGTAGTAAAGACTGACCATGTGAAATCTGATTTTAAGATGGGAGTAGGACTGCTTCTTCATTAAGTCACAAAAAGGAAACAGTGTGTTAGCTTCCTCTGCTTCTGGAATAAGAGATAAGAAATTATCACGCTCATTCTTCAAGTGAAAGTATGGGATTTTTGCATGGGGGGAAAAGAGGGGTCTGGATTAGAGAATGACTGATGTCTGGTCCTCAGTGGTTTAACTTAATTCATACCTATTTTGTTACCTGTTCCACACCTGGGACTGCAAACTGTTTCAGGTGAAACAGAGGGATATAGAACAAAATCTGAGATTTAAATGTTTTGTAAAGTAAAACATTTTCTTTTTTTCCCAGTTTCTTAAAGTGTTAATGTTTACAGCGCACTTGTTTCTACTTGACTTCCCCACCCCCCTGCCTTTTCAAGCTGCTGGTTTACAAATGTTGCATTTTCCTGTTGAGCTGCAGCAGCTGTTGCTGGCTGTGTGATTTAAACATGTATGTAGAGGAGAAGCTGGGCTTTTCACATTATTTCCATATTAAACCTTTTCCCTGGTAGCTCCTTGTTACTGAGGAGAGCCTTTCACTTGCTGTCTTTAGGTACTCTATGGGTTTTGGAGTCTATTCAGGGTTTCAGTGAATCTGTGGAAGGCTACGATAGCAACTGATCAAATTCAGAGATGATTTAGTCTTCTAAATAAGTGTCTAGACTGGTTTATAAACTTGTGGTATTAATCCTGTCAGAGATGCAAGTTCTTACTTAATTTTGTCTATTCAATAGTTCCAAAGCCTGCCTTGGAAGAATGCTTTCATTGTTTCTCTGAAGTCCACAATAACTGGTTGTAATAATCATAATCCTCAGCTTGTCTGGACAACTACTGCTGGTAGCAGGGTGTGTGGGACATACTCCCCCCTCTTTTTTTTAAAGCCATTTTTTCTAAAGGAAATGTTTATAAATACAAAAACTGATAGGTTTTTGAATGCAGCTAGTTATTACTTTCCAGCACAACTTGCTCTTTAATGGTAGGTATATGCCTGTGTAACAAAAAAGGGATTTACCTATCTTATAATAGGCATGAGTGAATAATGAATATACAGCTGACATTCTGATCTTGCAGCCATTGTGTATTTTGGAAAATCCACTGATTTTACAACTTGATTTCTGCCTGCTGAAAAGCATAGAGTTGAGGTACCTTTTGGTGAACTGTTAGATAAATGTTTATCACTCACTTCAAAAAGCTATCCTCTCCTCCTTTGAAGACTTTCCTTACTGATCATATCTACTATGAGGAAAACTGAAAAAGAACAGGTGGAAATGTTATTACTTGAATACTCACTGTTTATAGGCACAAAATAGTATGCCTTTTAAAAAGGATGTTACGTCTCAGTCAGATAAGTTATCAGGAAGGGAAGATGTTGGTGGGAAAGTGTCTCCTTTCAGACAGTTAAGCATGGTTCTTATTTTCCTTCTTGGTGGAATCAGGACTTACTCATTCTCTGTGTCCTGGCAAATTAATTAGCTCTTTGAGGACACAAGGATGAAGACCCTGCTGAGTGTAGGCAGGGCTTACACATAGGCTGTGGGCACTCATGGTATTTATCCTCCCATGCACCAGCTGCAATCTGGCCCCATTATTACTGTGTTTATTCTCCTCAATTTCCCATCACAACTTGGAAGTTGAATGTGAAATAAACATATACATTTACTTCAAGTTGTTTTGCATAGTATTGTAATTAGAAGCTGGAGACAACTCTCTCCCTTCATGATTCAATAGTGAGGTGTTCCTCCTCTTGGTTTATCTTTTCCCAAGTACTGTCTCTTCATAGCCATTCTTTCACAGACCAAAAGTTTTGGTGGTTTTTTTGATGTTTGACATGTTTAAAAATAATAGGCAGGTACACTAAGCTAATGAATATATTGTGCTGTTTGAGAGAACTGGTTTAGTCTGTCTTGAGAGCAGGAGCAGCTGCAGGCTGCCTGCAGATGTTGACCGGATGGACAGTTGCTCATGAGTGATTCCATTATGTTTCCTTAGATCCTTTTTTAAGTCATGTTGGGCAACTGCTCCTAACCTCTAATGGCTTCCTTATGTTATTTCACCCTCTCTTGTTCAAACTGTGCAGCTGGCTGCTGGGAAGGACAGCACAGTGACAATGGCTGGTACAACACTGTTTGCAGGCAGATGATGTGTGACAGTGTATAGACAATACAGTGGTTCTGTTTCCTCTGTAATCAGTGACTGCTGAGTGCTGGGTAATTTGTCTCATGCCCTCTCCAGAGAGCGTGGAGCAGACCTAAAGGATATAGAGGAAATGTTGAGCCTGCTGCTCTGGTTTGAGCAGTAGTTTAAAGAAAGTTACAACTGTTCCTGGATTCTGTTTAGTTGTAGGTTCCATGTTGGTATTGACAATCAATGCCCCTTTTCTCATTGTGTTTTGAAGATGTTTGATCATTTTCTGCTGTCCTTGCTCAAGTGGCATTACAGCTGATTGTATAATAATAGTCTAGCATGCTTTGCAGGAGGCTCTGCCCAGAGGTTTTGATTAGCAGCTTCTAATTTGGCTGAAGTATGGGAGAAGTGGAGAAAGACTGGAAAGTTATAAAATCCTTTTTACTGGAGCTTCATGCTGACTTTATATCCAAGTCTGAAGGAACTGCTTCTGAGGTCATCGCTATTTCTGAACTCAAATTGTGTCCCTGTGCGTAGCTTGTGATGCTGTCACTCAGTCACCCTTCTCTAAGAGGTATGGCTTGACAAAGCCACTACTTATATGCTGCACATAGTAGCTAAGTATTTGTCACCATAATTAAATGAAATGCCAAAATACCTCTGTCGTTAGAAAAAAAAATCTGACCAGAGATTTGAGGTAGGTCTGTCCAAACATCTTCCCTTAAAGAGCTTTTAAACTCAAACCTGAGGTTCTCTTTGAACAAAGCCTACATTAGACAAACCTCTTACAACAAAGATGAGAGAGAAAAGACAGACTAGATGTGGGAATGGGTTTATAAACAAGTCTCCTGCTGCTCACTTTGTCCTCGCTTCCAGTCTTGGTTTCAGTTAGCTCTGTGGCTTTCAGGGTTGAAGCAGATTGCAAGTTCACCCTGGTCTCTAGTCAGTTTTTTTCCATTGTCACTGGGGCTTGTTTCTAGCTTCTCCTGCTGCCCTCAGCTGTCTCCTGAGCCTGAACTGCATGCTCATGTCTCCTTGTAGTTTGCTGCTTCTCCCCTTAAGCATATCCAGTAGCTCTGAAATGAAGGTACTGTGTCCTTTTCCTGCAGAGGGGCCCACTTGGCTCTGTTCCTCTCTTTAGAGGAATATAATACACCGAGAGAAACAAATAAAATTGGATACTGTCTGTCCTGGCCCCTAACAGAGACATTTTTCAGGAAAAAGAAGGGTCTGTTGTGATAAATGTGAAATGTACAATATAAATATTTACCTACTGTTAACTCATCTGTTAATGTTTTCTGGCTACTTTTTCCAAGTTGTTTGTATGCTTTTTGTATGATTTTTCTAATATCTCTCACCTCAAAGTACAAAAGGCAGTTTTTTGAGTTCTCATATAATGGAGAAAATGTATAGTTATCCACACCTCCAGTTCGTACAAAGGTTAACTGGCAGGTCTCTTTGACCGCCTTGTACCTCAGTTGGAATTTGTGCTTTTGAGGTCATTAATTGCCAGTTTTCTGTTTTCTAGGCTGTTTATTTTTGCTAGTTGAGCAGACATCTTCATAACAGAGTGAAGGTTCAGTATTTGAAGTGTTTTCTGCATGGGATGGATAATTCTGCTCACATTTGGTACTGTTGTAGTAGACCTGTATGAATTCAAGTGTATGTGTCTGCTCAGTGCAGGTTTCTAGACCAGATGAAGAGGAAAGATCTGATGGGTAGTTCCTGAGAGGTATAACAAGTCTTTATCTGCTGAAGTAACCCAGCTCCCACATTACTCTGCACAATGAATATGGTTGCTTTTATCCTACTCCAGTCTAAAACTTCCTAATGAGTTCAGAAAAGCTGTTACAGCAGAAACATACCTATCTGTAAATTAACTACTAGTGCAATGAAGAGTTATACAAATCTGTAACATCTAAATAGTTCCATGACAACTAGAGGAACAGCAAGATACTTCACCATACAATGACAAACAATGATACTGAGGAAGAGGAACGTACATGAAAGAAACAACCAAACAACAAAAACAAGACTAGATGCACATTTTCATTAAATGAAAACATCTTAAACAATGACCTTTCTGACAAACCACAGAAATAGCAAACATGCAGCCTTTTAAATAACGGTTTCATACTGGAGTTTTGCACACACACCCCCTGGAAGCTTAGTGCAGTCCAAATGTCTCTCCCTTGGACAAGGCCTGTGGGTATATGAGCTTTGATAGCTGAATGAACAAGTGAAAGCTTGCAGGTTATTTAAACCTGAAGGGAATCTGTGTTCCTGACTATCCTTCTCTCCATTTGAATGTGGATTTTTCTCATTTGACGTTTTCTTCCTCTCTGTCACTGTTTTTATGGGAGAGAAGGGAGAGAGAAAGGAGGAACATAATTGTTAGTAAATGATTGGTCATAAAAGGTATGCTTTGAGTCTTCTAAAAATGACTTGTCTTTGAGTTTAGTCCAACTCTATTTCCTACTGATGTTGGGCTGCTGCAGCACTCAATGTCATGCTGTATTTAAATGAATAAATATCTTGATTTATATGCTGGGGTTTTTGGTTGCTTTGTCCCATTAAGCAGATGCTGTAAGCTGGCGAGGAGAGGACAAAATATTATGTGGGATGATACCAAAATCAGTAGCTGTTCCTTCCTAGACTTCTCAAAGCAGTAGATTTCTTGCAAAGAAAGTATTTCAGATTTATTTTTTGTTTATTGAAACATTTGCAATTCTCACTTCTTGTTAACAGCCTTCACTGATGGGATTTATCAGGTCAAATAACCATCTCATTCTTAGGGAGTTATGTGATTTTAATCTGTCATAACAATATTTCTTAACAGATTTTTAAACACCAACTGAAGAGCATTAGAGATTAATTGCATTCAACGAAGCGTAGACTATTAAAGAGCAGGTTGGATGGGTTCAAACATCCACTAGTTAGGCAGGAGCTGCATATTGAGTGCTCTGCATCCTCTGTGCTTCCTTCTCTCCCACTTCTCTCTTAGCCTCCCTTCATGCTGTAAGAATGAGCTTGCTTAGGCACAGATCAGACAAAACCATGTTAGTTGAGCGGTATGTTGTGACTCTGCACAGGTTAATGCTGATCATCCACATCAACAGAACAATGAAGCATTTTCAGCATGCAGGTTGGCCGCAGCCATGTTATACAAGGGCTAACTATGGCTACTTCTCAAGAGTAGACGGGGCTTCATTCAGCCTTTCTGTGATGAATTATTATAGTTTGGGCAGACTTTCATATAGTTTCAGAAAGGGCATGTTAATGTCTTGTACTTCTTGAAAGACACACTTTTAAATAAGATGCACCTGCATTGTATTTTTGGTCCATTCCTTTGCTGCTTTATGAGAAAAGGTGACTAACTCATTTACGGCAATACTGAGCAGTAATAACTTTGAATTTATGGGGCACCCACTGTCTGGATGCCTTAGGGCGCCTGACAGGCTAGAACTTAAAATATTGCTTTAAAAAAAAAGCAGTGTGATTTAACACAATAGAACTGATGGAGAAATGGAAACCCCATTGTTTGAGAAATAGCACAGCATCCCACAAACAATATCAAACCCAAACTTTCTGTAGCCTGACCCAGAGGGGTGCCATTGTTTTCTCTGAAATGTCAGAGGAGAATGCACTTAGGCTAAGGGAAAGCATTTATATAGGCAGGCTTTGCGTGTGGTAACAACACAGAACCAGCTACAACTTTGGACCAAGCAGTAGTATTTGTTTGTCTTGTTAACCAAGGATGAATACTTCAGAAAGGAAGCAGCATAGTGGCAGACATCTCTCAAATGTCTTTCTATAGCTATTGCTTTTCTTCAAAAAGCATGCTTTTCAAAGTACACTTGTCCTCTTATTAATCATTAATCTGTACATATATACACATATATTTTTCCATTGGTCTCTCTTCTCTACCAATTTCAGATAGTTACAGAACTCCTTGCTGACTTTCATCTGCTCTGGAATCAACTTCTGCCCCAAAGCATGGGTTTAATAGGCTTGTATTAAGCTTTTGTATCAGCTTCTGTTCTTGGTGAACAGTGAAAGGAAGTTCCTGAGAGGGTGTTATGTGAAATCCTTTCCCCACATTATTTCAGAGTCTCCAGACATCTCTGCTTTGTGATGCCAAGTAGACCTGTAAAGTTTAGATAGAAGGCACTGTCTGAAAGAGTGAATCTGTTTGAATCATTCTAACATTGCTTGTATTTCTGTCTCAGTTTTGAAAATATAAAAATAATGAAGGGAATAAAAAGAAATCATATTCTTGTCTTGAGTCCTTCTACTGCTTTCAAAACTGAGTAACTTCACTAAGCAATGTTAAGCTGCACAAAATACTTGTAATAACACAACTTAATCTTTGAAATAGGTATAGGTTTTCTTCATTTTTCCTTTTATTGTTTGCTTGTTTTTCTAATGTGAATAAGTAATTTTACAGTTAATCCTTACAGACATTGGCTCAAATGATTTTCAGATTTTTGCTAGAGTTGTATACTTCATGACTGCTGCTTTCTGTATTTTTTAGTCTAGTCTGACATCTTGCGTAATACAGACTTGGAAATAAGACTCCTACAGTTAAATAAATTATCCTACTAAGTATTGTGAAAGACTATCTTGTGTAACTTTTCTTTCTAATAACACCAGAAGTACTATGTTTGTAGTTTTCTTATTTGATATTGTGACTGTATCCAGGGGGTAGGGGAGTGGAATTGGGGAGTCTCTAGAGTCTGGCAAAACAGTGCATTTCACAATCTCTTATCTACCTCATGGCACCCCAGTTAATGTTAACAAGAAATACAGTGCCCCGAGAAGTACAGTAGCCAGAAACTTGCATATTATGACATCAAAAAAATATTTCTGTTTATCTGATGGATAGTGACATTTTAGATAGTTACAATCTAAAAATGAGTGTTACTTACAAAGATTTACAGAAGATGAGAGGCCACAACTTAATGCTACAGAAATTGATGCTATTCAGTGGGTGGTCCTAAATGAGAACAATTGTTATTGAAATCAGTTCTTCAGAATGTTATGAAATTGGTGTTTTAAATATTGCCAATACACAATCTCATTTTTTAAAGTGACTCTTCTGTTTATTTGAAGTTCTGCAAAACTATAAGCTATATGGCTGGATGTATTGCTTTAAAAATGAAATATAGCCCACAAGAATATACAGAACATACCAACAAGTAACTTGCAGCTCTGTCTCCAATCTTGTGTTTTCATCTGACTTGACTCTGAATTCTGAACATTTGGGACAGAGTTGCCAAGTACCCATGGTGTCATATGGAATATAATGAGAATTAGAATTTTCAAATAGAAGCATTCAACAGAAAAGCCATTTTTAAATATTCACCTAGCATGGTTTAATGAAAAATGAATTCCTGACAAATGTTTGTAATTTTGTTTTTTTGGTTGATTGGTTTGGTTTTTGTTAGGCTCAGTTAATTCTAAGCATAGATGCTTATGGTACTCCTGATTATGTGGGTTCTTAAGCCATACAAAGGAGTGCATGACCATGGGTGTTGGTGAAGCTGGTTCTGCTAAGGCCTGTAGGTGGAAGACTCTTATGTTTGTTTTAAATTTGGATATGCAGGACTAGTTTCTCTTTGAGAATACAACATCCATTTGGATGGAGTGAAGTGCAGATCCACAGAAGAATTCAAGTCTGTCTTCCAGGCCTGTATTAAAGCAGGAAGAACTTCTCATTCTTCCAGAGGAATTTGTTACAGCACTGAGAAGCAAGTACTTCCTGGGGGAATATGTAGTCAGCTGACAAAGTGACTTGAGCAGACTACAGGCAGGTAAGAGACTGAAAACAAAAGAAAGCACTAAGATGTGTTTGAGAGAGTTCTTGCCCATTCTTAAGTTAGTAGCTCTCACTTTGGTGTGTGCCCTAAGGAAATGTTTTAGACTAGTTCACACAACACTTCCAAAAAAGTTTAGAACAATATTTAATTTCTATATTTGGATTTTAAAAAAACCCACAGTTTCTGTTTGTGAAGAAAAAAAAAAATCTGTATTCTTAAAATTGACTAGAAGATAGATTCTTTGCAATGTTGATGCAACTTTCCCAAATCTTTTATAACCTTGCAATTTAGAGATGGCACAGAATTACCAGAAATTTGCCATAATTTAAAGTAAGAAAAAACCTTGCAGAATAACTAAGGAACTGTATATGAATGTGTTCAGCTTACAGTCAAAGCAGAGTTCAATACAAAATAACTCTTCACAGAAGTAGTCACAAGACAGTCTTCCTTGCAGCGTTGCACTGTGCATAGGACTCAACCCAAAAGAAACAATGTTCTGTTTATGGGGCTGAAAGTTGTATTGCCTTTTACAAGAGACACCTCAAATTACATTACTTCAGCTGTACTAAACTAGAAAAAAATATCCAACAGCCTTCTAAATAATACTCCTGGTTACTAGACCCCTGAAGTCAATGAGAATTCTCCTGGCATTCATATCTACTGCCTCCACTCCTAATGCTTTAGCCACCTGGGTTTTTGTCTAATATCTCAAATCAAATACCATTGATAGCTGTGAATCCAACACTTCATAAAAGAGGTGAAAAAAGAAAATCGGAGTCTGTAAATACTGGAGGCATGTGTTGGTCCTTGAAACGTGATCATTTGAATTCAAAGTCTATAACATAGACTGAAGTGGTGCTGATGTTGAGACTAGTGGTGCACTGAGCAGGATTCATGGAAAAAGGGTTTTAAGTTTTTTGCAGGGAGGAAGTATTTGGTGGCTGAAAGTTGAGGGTGTTTTTCCATCAGAAAGGAATACTAGAAATGCCAAAACGAAGCAGGAATGAAGACAAGATAGGAGGAAAGGGGGTCAGAGGGGCAAGTAGGTATGCAGGCTGCAGTGTATGAAAGGTAATACTTGAAGATGGGATCTGGTCTAAGAGGATTAAAGCTATGTAAGTGTTGCCTCTTAGGTGGACCTGGGAATTAGGTTTAGTTCCCCAACTAAGTGTTGTAGATACATTTGTTTTCCCATTTCCTGTGGGCCTTAGAGCAAACTGGTCTATTCTGTGACCAGGTTTTCTGACCACTGGAGTTAAACTAATCCAGCTTGCAGTTCAGGAAGAAACAAGCATGTAGTGTGGGTAATCAGGAGGTTTAAGCTCTTCACTGGTGGTTCAGACACAGCTTGACAAAATACTGAAAGGTAGAAGGTAGTGGACATTCACGCAGTTGAAAACAGGGTGACTCAAGTGCTGTTTTTCTGAGAATGGGAGGAAGACAGCAAGGCCAAGGAGCATAAGTGAAGGATGACCTGAGACAAGTCTCTGAGCAAAGGACATGACAGATTTTGAAAATGTGCTTAGAGTGCCAAAATGATTTTTCTATAGCTGGCTGTTCTGAGAAATGAATTCTGTGTGTATGTAGCTGTTCTCCAAGGATTTAAAAACATTCTGTGTAGCAGCTTTAGGATACCCTGTGTAGTAGAGTGCTGAAGATTCATGGAGAAGTGAAAACATGAATATCCAACGCTATGTGGCAGACATGAAAGATAGAGCTCAGTAATGAGAATCTGCTGTAGTAATATTAACAAACTACTGCAAGTTCATAGTACAGTAGTCAGCTGTGTTCCTGCTACAGGAAACCCAACATGGTGTTCCAGGTTCCATGTCCTGTTCAGGAACAGTGGAAAAATATTTCACAGAATTAAAGCTCTTTCCAGGTTTTATAAAGAATTTATTGTGTGATTGGACTGTCAAATCTAGTGAGTGAAATAATAGGCACAGAGCAGGTACTGAAAAGGACCCTAATTTCTGTTGTTTTTCCACAAATTAAAAGTTGCACAGAGTAGGAATCAGCTTGGTACAAAGCTCGTGTTACGTGAAGATCCCTCTCTAGGTTAGGTTGCAAGTAGGAGAGGAAGTTTAAGTCTTAATGCTCCCAGAAGGAGCATATGATCCACTCAATGCAAGGCATAATGGGAAATGGGGCCTGAGAAGGTACGACCTTTATGCAATGGGGCATGTGTGTGAATGGTTAGGGTTGAAGGAACTAGCTCACCAGGGAGAAACTGGATCTGGAAAGTCACTTTCTGTTAATGAAGGGATAAAAAGGGAGAGCTGATCCTGAAGAGGCTGACAGGAAAAACAGGGTGGGTGAGATTAGTTTAGGAAGTTACTCTTGAGCTGAAATAGGATATTGCTGAGCTGAGGAAGACACTTCTAGAATGTGTAAAGATATGGCGTAGGAGTTCATCTGCTACTGCATAAAATGATTCTGTCAGTTCCTGTCACTGAAGAAAATAATGAAGATGGGTTACATAAAATGGTTTCAGTATTTTGGAGGCTTGTGCTCTATTTTTTTAATTTCCAAGATTCCTTAAGTTCATGTTTTTCTGGGTTCTTTTATACCAGAGCATAACATGCGAGTACACCAGCGGTCACTTCATGGCAGTGTCCCATAATAGGTGTCTAGGAGAAATTATTCCTGGGTCAGGTGTGTGTGGTGTTGCCCCTGGGTACTTGTCTAGCCTCTGAGTATTTGAGGCATGGAGACTTTCTTATCTAGACACAGGTTGTATGAATGTAATAATCCTCAACAGGTTTTTCTTAGATCAGCCTCTTGAATAGGCCTTTGAACCTGAGCTATGAAGGCTGGAAAGTTTTTATTTTTTTCAGTTAAAGCTGACTGACATCAAGAACAGAGGAGGGCTTAGAAAAAGCAACAATATCAAATCAGAAGAGGTAGAAAGCTGGGGCCTGAGGTTCTTGGATGTTGGAGAAAAAAATTTGAAGTAGTTTTCTATGTACTTATACTTTATGTATCAGTGCCACCACTTTTTGTACATCTCACTTTAAATTCATACAATCACAGGAAACAGGACTAGAAAAGAGCTTGGGAAATCATCTGGTGTAGGGCTATGTCAGGCACCATCTTTGCCTGTGTCACTTCATATGCTTGCCTAGCCTGTTCTCAAAGACTCCAGCTGACAAAAGCCCAGTGACCTTGCTAAGCAGTCTGTGCAAGGACTTATTTAGGAAGCATTTTCAATGTCCGAATTTTGACTTGCTTCAATTTGTTTGTTCATTCTTCTCATGTCTACAGTAGTCAACAAAAGAAAAAATTTTTCTGGTTGGATGGTGCTTTGAGTAACCTGGTGCTGTGGAAGGTGTCCCTGCCCATGGCAGGGGGATTGAAACTGGATGATCTATAAGGTCCTATGACTGCTATAGAAAGAAATTAGATATACTTGACATTATTTTTCTCAACAAAAACAGGCTAGAACTTTGTCTGCTATTCCACTTTTCTCTAGAAATGTGGTGCCTCAAAATGAATCCAGTTCCCCAGCTGAGATTGAGCAAATACTGAAGATTACTTTATCTTGCAGTTTTTCATGCTGGGGTGTACAAGTAAGAGTATATAGTATGTTTTTCATACCAGCATAACAACTTTGACTGAAGTTCTGCTTAAGACCCACTATTGCTTTCAGTACTTTTGCTAAAGAGTTGCTACCTATGCAATTGTGTTCTCTTTTTTGCTCATGTTTTGTAGCTATGAGATCTTTTCACTATTGAACTGCAACCTGTTTTACCAGATTACACCTTCAAATTGTGAAGATGAAAATACTAAAATACATACATGTGTTTGCATTTCCATTCCCAAGCTGACTGTATATTAAGTGTTCACTCCTACTGTTTCAGAGGCTTTTAAACTAGGGTTTTAAAAAATCCGTAATACAAAATGTTAAGTGAATAATTCAGGTTTCATAGTGATGTACTAAGTAATGATCACTTAATCCACGTATGCACCTAAAAGAAGTACAATGTGAATTGACTGTAGTAGATTTTTGCTGCTATCTCACATGATAACTTCACATAAGCAATATAGGAAAGAAGTCTGAAGAGCTAGTAGAAAATACTGAGTAGCTGTAACTCACTTTCAGAATAGCAGGCTCTGCCCTGAGTCTTCTAGTGTTTACATTTTTAAGTGGGAAGCAGAAAATTTTTATTTCTGAAATCCTAGAGCTAATTTCCAGGACTTCAAATATCTGAGAGAAACTGCTTACATGTACATAGTCTGATGCATGTCTCATGAAAGAGACAGAAGTTCAAAACTAGTTGATTACTTTACATGACCTTGAGTATCACAACAAAAGTAGTCTGTATTGGTTTACAGAAAAGCCAAAAAAAACGAACTGTGCATTGATTAGAAGAGAGATTTGTGGGGAAATAATTTTTTTTTAGGCTGAAGTGTTTACTGAATTCAGAAAGTTCTGAAAGAACCAGTGTAGAAAAAACAAGCCACAAAAAAGAAAGCAGTCCTTAAAAATAGCTCTGAAAGGAATTTTCCTCAGCAAATCAAAGTGTATTAGGGAAAGAATAACTGAAGTTTTTCAGATCACCAGAAAATACAGACAAAACAAACACTGTTAAAACTGGGGAAAAAAACGCTGAGACACTGAGTATATGGGGCTTATTGTCATATTTACAAAAGGCACATTTAATTGTTTAGTAGATTGTTTCAGATTTAAGAGATTGAGTTTTTAGTTGGTAGTATAACATATGGTTTAAGTTGACTCCATGTCAATACAATTTGTTCCAGGTACTTAGAGTCACTGTGCCTGGTGATTACTAGTAGCAAGGGTCCCATTGTCCCCAAAGCAGGGCAGACTTTAGACAGGCACAGCTCTTACTAAGCTCTGGTAGTTTATTCGCTGCTTCTGTTTCTAAATCTTTCATTTGAGAGTATTATACTTCATGGATTTGTTTTCAGAAACAATAGGAGAGTCATTGTGTCTGCATGTGCTGGCATGTTGTGTGGACTAAAGTAATATGGTTTCATATTCAGCTTGTCAGCATTGTATACCATTGTTGCTGGTACTGGCTTTAAAGAAGAGGAGGATTTTTCCAATATATATTAGTTGGTTTCTTTGGGGAATGGAGTAGTCAAAAAAAAAAAAAAAAACAAACAAAAAACAAAACAAAAAAACAACAACAAAATCTTTTTTAGGCTGAGCTCTGTACGAGTGAGAAAAGAAGAAAAAAACCTTGAGATCTATATGCTGTTCCTCTTCCCATCTTCCTCTCAGATTTTGTCACTACACAAGCTGAAACCTTTGCTTCCTGGAAACCTCAATGCAAAATTAGAAAGTGCACTGCAGTGCAGAAGGTCTGGGAAGTCATTTACAATTAAAAAAAGAGCAAAGAACCCATACAGAATTAATGACCTTGTACCCAGTCAGAGAAATGGGCTTGGCAAATTCCAGGGAAATATCTGACTGAAACCTTTGCATACCTGGTCAAAGCTGAATGTTATTTGCACACTGGAAATGTGCAGATACACATGAACAAAGAGGAAATAGTCTGATAATATTGTAAGTGTTCTGCAAATGGGGTACAATTCAGGTAAGACAAAGACTGTTTTTAAAGTGCTGCTTCTGATCTTATCGGGTTAAGAGAAAGTGAGTGGGGCTGGAAAGGAGATATGCAGATCAAGGAAGGCAGTTTTCAAAACAGTAGCTGCAAACTTAATTAATCTTCAGTGCAGAAATGTTTTGTGGACCAGTGATTGTATAAACTGGGAAAAGGGAGCCACTATCATGAATACCACCCTTTCCCAGATCTGTCAGCTGCCAGAGTTGAATTCTGGTATTGCTATGGATGCTGCAAAAGCAAATATTGTAACACTTAAGGATGCAAGGAACTCTTAAAATGATAAAAAAAACCTGTTTGCACCTCTGATTTCAGTCCTCTGAGAGGCAGGAGGAGGAAGAAAGAAATGTGAAATCCCTGAAAACCTTTAGGGGATACTATACAATCTAAATAAGGGTTTAGCTATGAGAAGCCATCCTTCCTGCTGGAGAGCACATTTTCATTCTAAGCTGATGGATACTTCAGTAGCTGGCATGTTTACTTCTGGAATCTGGAGGACCATTTTTGTGTTAAATCTTTTTGTTTCCTAGAGTGTGACATGTTAACTTATTAAGTATGGCCCTTAATTAACGGTTCCTCAGGTGGAGGGAATATCCTATCATGCTTCTGGTATGATGTTGCAACAAGTATCATAACTATGGACAAGCAATTCTTGTGATTTTGTTTGTCACTGCACGTGGATTCCTGCTATGGAATTTCATTTGGGGCACAGCATCTTTTGTGACTACACAAGAGCTTTCTTCTGAAAACACCTTTTTCTCTTCCCAAGCAAGTTATGTAAATAGTTCCTGACATCATTAGGGTTCAAAGCTGAAGGCTGCTGGATGCCCTTGTGTTTCTCCTTAGTGTTCCACGTAGTTCTAAACAAGCAACTAAAGAGCAGCATAGAAACAGCGGGTCAATATGTTCAGTTTCTCTCTGCTAGACTGCAAACGAATTGTAGGTCAATGTTTGATCTCTGAGGAGTGAGATTTTTTCAACTGCTTGGCATTGTGCAGGCTGTGGATATGCCCTAGGATAGGCCACAGAAAGCTTTATAGCTCTGTATTAACCTAAGCATAGCTAACTCAATGTATGACCTATGACCAAGCAATTAAGTAAGTAAAAAGCAGAACTACAGAGAAGCAAGTTGTATGAAGGGTGTTCTCTGTTAAGTCAGTTTGAAGCAGTTTACAAGATAACATGTATAGGACCTACTATATAAACATTAAAAGTACCTTTATTTAAGAAGTAAGATAATAAAAGAAGGAATTAAGAATATCAGACTTAGAAGAACTAGTATTTCCCTGTGTTAAGTTTACAACAGTTCAAATTGTATGTTATGCCTTGTAATCTTCTTTGTTACTTCTGCTTCATTATTATTTATCTACTGTGCTTGGTTGAGGTTACCATCAAAATGTGGCTTTTATTTAATGCATTACTTCAGAATAAATTATTTTACTTGAGAGATGTTCCTCAGATTTTTTTGATCCCAAACAATTCGTCTGTCTGGTTCAGTTGAAATGAATGCTAAAACTATCAAAGCATTTTTCTGAAAAGGATTAGGCCAATAAAAATGGAACCCAGCTGTCCTATGTATTTCTTTCCATACTTTTTCTATTTTGTAAATAGCAACTGCAGTATGTGCAGCAAGTTAAGAATGCAAAACAAAAGTGATGAGGTTACCTTAACACTAGGAAACAAAACATGACAATTGTGTACATGAAATAATTAAAACTACTGAAGCAGGTAAAGCAGAAACTGCAAATTACAGTAGCAACTGGGAAAGAATGATGCAACTTACCTCTAAGACTCTTCCAAAAGCCCTATGCTGGCACGGAACAAGCAACTTTTAGCTTAAAGGGGGAATCCAAAACCCAAACTAAACTTGCCCACCCCCTGGAAAAAAAAGAAAACAACCTATATGTTTGAGGCTTGTTCAGTGACTGGTGCAAGTTTGAAAAGTCCTTTATCCTACCTTTAAACCTTCTAGTTGTGTTAACTGAAATGTGTTTTACATACCTCAAACAGTGAATATTCTCATGTACGTGCCAGTGTGCTTTTCTGATTAGAATCAAGTGCATTACATGCAGTAGAACTGAAAACATGAATCTTGTCTGGTTTCGCATTTCCTTACAAACTCAGTGTTCCTTCAGGAAGAGGAAAGGACTTGCTGAGATTTCACAATGAAACAGTAGTATTTTTCACTTTTTCCACGTAACTTTGTGCTGTCATTTCAACAGTGCTTTTTTAATACCCTGGATTAATTCCAGTTTGTAACACAAGGTAAAACTTGTGTGTTTTCATACTCAGGATCTGCTCCACACTGGATCCACTTTACAGTCCACTTTCCAGGACTCTGGCTAAAGAACAAATGGATATTTGAAATCTTGCAGGATCCTACTGAGTATGTCTTATGTCTATTCTTAATTATAGGAACTAATAACTTCATCTTGTGTACATATCAAAGCTACTTTCCTCCTGTTTTTGGAACAACATCTACTGCTGTTTAACTTGGCTGTGGTAGATCAACTGTGTTGAATGACTGTGTTGTCATTAATCTGGGCTAAGGAATCTCAGACAAGTTGTTTGTGTTTTTTCTGAGTGACTGTGGCTTCTGCATGTGATCTTTTGTTCCAGTTGTGCACACAATCCACTTTCTCACTCATTGTTTTCTAGCGTGAGTGCTACCTATCAGTTCAGTTAAGCCACCTAGACAGTGTTTTGGCAATGAAGTTGGTTGCTTCTGTGAGCACAAATGTTCCTGGATCGATTGCCACACTGCCCTCAATTGCACCTGTTCTGGTGCAAGTGCGAGGAAGAGAATACTTGAAAACAGTGCAAAGAAAGTTACCTGGGCAGGTCTTTCTATTAAGAGTGGGGAACTTGAAGAGAGCACTCCAGTAAATGTAGGAAAAGGTGGTGATTTAACTGTACAGGATAGACAGTACCTGCTGAAATATTTAGTGCAAAGATACCTTTTGTTTGGCAGTGACTTTCTGAGAAGAAATCAATGTGGATCATGATACAGAGATGAAAAACCTGTTGATAAGGGTGCTTTTGGAAGGTGCACAGTAAGGCGTACTTCTAACTCTCTGGGAAAATGGTCTGGCAAAAGTTTTTCCTATACTTTGTTCAAGAGAGCCTCTACTAAGGGAATGGAAAGCCATTCACCTGTTCTATGCTATCTGGTGGCTGCTTGTGTGTGGAGAGAGCCCTGGAAGTGCTTCTTTGTGCCTGGGTACTAGGGGGCTCATGTTCAGGAGTTTGAGGCTTGGTCAGCACTGCGAAGTCCTGTCAGTGTAGTTGTGCCACACGGTTGACTTCTTCACCCTCCCAAGCTCCTGCCCGCTGTGCCAGCAAACCCTGGTGTATCTGCAGCGATTGTAACAGAAGTGTGCGTTCGCTTGTTCAGCTGGTCACTCGAGAGATCCCTTGGCTATGTCAGCAAGAACATTCCTTTCGCTGGTGTATGCTGCATCATTGGTTGAAGGCGATGCTGGCATAGGTGTGTTCTGCAATCTACTTTGTTCATGACAAACAGGACTACGGGCTGGCTATATGCACCTATGCTATATACATACCAAATACAGAACAGAAAATGATGACATGTTGAAACTGATGGGACTCCACTCTTGCCACTGACTAGCAACTAACATATGTTCAGCATGATGGGATGTCCAATGTGATTCAGTTGAACTTTTGAGACCCCACCTTCCTTGCAAGATCGCTTGGGCAGCGCTCTGTCCCGCGCCGGAGCGTGTCGTTGGGGCCGGGCCCTCAGCAGCCGGGGGTGTCGGGATCCCATAGGCCTCGTCTTTCCTGTCACGACAGCCGCGCGGCGCGATTCCACGAACCCGCGCGCAGCGGCCGGGCGCCCCTCGACGGCGCGAAGCCCCTGGGCGCGCGCAGCCGGGCCCCGC
>Ga0065711_1027777_pt1 | contig 46046 bp, 33 predicted proteins | sample Hoacrofraction12_FD_59098 | JGI IMG/M metagenome (GOLD analysis project Ga0065711, IMG submission 59098) | Hoatzin crop microbial communities from Cojedes, Venezuela - Epithelial fraction 12 v2 (version 2) | ecosystem: Host-associated > Birds > Digestive system > Esophagus > Crop | place... | reverse complement strand
CAAGGTCCTGTGCAGCCTGCTGTAGGTGACCCTGCTTCGGCGGGGGGGTTGGACTAGATGACCCACAGAGGTCCCTTCCAACCCCTACCATTCTGTGATTCTGTGATTCTGTGATTCTCTGGGTCAGATTAGTCACACTCTTAAAGGGCTTATTTCTCTTCATGGGCTGTGGAGGGAAACCTATATGGCTGGTTCAGTGTATATATCTCTGCTGTAGCTGTGTGATGTTGGGCAAGATGGTCCCCCAGTCTCTGTGGTGGTATTAGCTGACAGCTCCCTTGCAAGATGAGGGTGGGGAGCTGAAGAGCGGAAAGCCTGGTGTGCAGTTTGCGTGCGTCTTCTGACTGTTACACCTCTTTGATCTGACAGAAGACAAACCTAAAAAATCAACTAACTTGGAAGGAGTTGGTTCCCGAGGGTCTGACTCAGAGCAGAGCTGACAACCTGCTAAGCAATTGTATTTACCCCTCTGTCTTTCCACGCAGCCCTTGTTTCATTCGCCCTAAAGGTCTGATTTGTGTTGCAGAAAAAATTGAGTCAGAAATTGAAATAAACAGCCTAATTGGAATAATTTACCTAGCCAGGAAAGAGGAAGGAATGGAAGTTGTTCAATTCCTTCCTGTCCAGAGCATCCAGTCCCATTGGGGTTAGGAATTATGCAAGACTGGAGGATCGTCCTTCCGTGTCTCAGTCAGCATCAGGTCCCTCCTTGTAAATGTTGCCTACAAGAACAGGGGCTGTGAAACACACCAGTGAGCTCAGACATTCCCAAGCTGATATATATGTGCAATGCAGCAGAGTTCTCACTAAAAAAAAACAAGAGGGGTTTTGATGGCATTACAGTGATGTTGATTTAAAACTTTCCTGATGCTGATGGCTGCACTGCCCCTGGCTCTGGAGCACCAACCATATTCTACCATAGTCTTGGAAGAGATTTGGTCTGCACAAACCATAGTCTTGGAAGACTATGGTTTGCATGTTTTGAACTGTAAAACATTGCAGTTCAAGGCTGCAGTGTTTTACTGAACTGGAGAAGGAGGGTCTGCATCTTCCACAAGTATTCCAAGGGGCTACTGCGTTGTTGTTGCTGTGTCACTGTCATACAGGGCCTGCTCTGCACCAACCCAGAAGTTATCACAACTCCCAGACAGCTGTGTCAGCTTGTTACACAAATCCTAGAAGCTCCTGAGCTAGTTTTTGGTGGTCTGTGATCCAAAAGAGAATTTGCACACTACTGTGTAAGTGTGAGACTAATTAACAGGGCTCACAGCCTTTGTCGTAACTCACACCAAAGGCCTGAGATTGTTGAGCTATGAACCAAGGCGTGATGTGGATATCGAGAAAATCCCTCCTCGCTGTCAGAGGTGTGAGCCAAATCGTGCCCTTTTCCACATCTGAATGTTGATTTCCAGATTTCTCTGGCTAATTCTCTGCTCAGTCTCCTTTGTTTTGTATTGAGTAGGAGAAGTATGTCCCAGAGTGTGTACATCAAAAAATGTCACTTGCCCGTTGGCATGCTGTCATGAAACCTTAGTGTCCCAGGTGCCCAGTTACTCCATGTTTAGCACAAGCAAAATTAGCACTGGCCAACCCAGAGCACAGGTGACATTGGCTTGCTACTTTCAGAAGCTTTGTAATTCCTCTGGAACAGGAAACAGAGACATTGCATAAACTGGAAGTAACTTGTTCTAGGGAATTTCTGACTAAAGACCATAGAAGTGTAGTGGGAGGGGTGGCAGAATGATTAAACGTGGGACTGCAGCTAGCTTCTGCCTCGGAAAAGTATTGCTTTTGAGAAGTGAGGCAGGCAGGCTCTCTCCAAAGCAAGCCCTGCTCTGCCCTGCGCAGCGCTCATGGTTGTAGACTTGGTCATTGCTTTGGAAAGGTCGTTAAAGAATAATGGCGTGTTCTGCAGAGAAGAAGAACTGCTGTTGTGAGACGAATACTCTCCAGCGCTGGATGCCCTTTGGTTAGGGAGTGGCTCCATTTATACACTTCTCCTGGCTTGGGGCATGGCTCATCTGGCAGAACTGGTTCTAGTGTGGAAACGTTGGGCTTCAAGTCACAGGCTCAGCTGGGGCTGTGTACCCTGAGTAAATCTGACCTGGCTGGGGCACACCCCCCTGCTTCGCGTAAAGCTCTGCAGAGCTGGATTCTTTCAAAGGGCCGTTGGTACAAGCGCTGCTACTCTTCACTTAAATGAGATGAGGTTGGTAGCAGTTGTCCTTAAAGTTTTAGAAACATACTAAGGAGTTGTCTGCTTTGAAAAAAATACTTATTTGAAGAACATTGGCCCTTATAAAGTGTCTGGGAGGTCACTGTTAGCCTTGGACTGTAGTGTGCTTTTGTTGGGAAGGGGCCTTCAGAGACTGCTTTGAGCAACCTGTTCTAGTGGAAGGTGTCCCTGGGGGTTGGAATTAGATATCTGTAAGTTCCCTTCCAACCCAAACCATTCTATGTTTCTATGGGTTAGGGTCATATCTGAGGTCTCTTTGCTGTGTAGGACAGTTTCTAGCTGGAGGTTCTGCAACTGGAGAGCTCGATCTTCATTTGGGCAGCCTGATCTTTGAGTAGGGAGACATTTTCTGGTAGGCATCTTGTTATTAACCTCTGCATGCAGGAAGAGGCCTTAGCTGGGTTATAGCTGCTGGTAGTTCCCTGTTTGGGGCTCTATTCTTCCTATTCTAGCAGTTCGTCAGGTAGAGTTTTGCCTTTATGACAAGGGTAATTTTGTGTTCAGTTTTCATGCTGCAGATCTCCCATGTAGGTGGATATCTTGTCTGCAGGTTAGCAAACTGTCTCTACAAGCAAGGGAAGGGCTAGATAGTTTCCACGCTTTCAGAAGTGATCCAGAGAGGTGATTTCCATCGCTGCGAGAGTGATTACAGCGGGACCTGTGATGCACTGGGTCCGTCTGTGGTACTAAACTGCTCTGTAACGCAGTTGACTGTGGCAGTGTCAGTACTAGCTCAAGACTGGTGCTTCTTAGGTGTCCTGTGCTACAGATCTGATCTCCTTGGAAGGTGTGAGAAGAAAAAGGGTTATTGGACATTCTCAGGTAGTGAGAGTGGCGCGTAGATATCAGAATACTGAGTATGTAAGAACTGTCAAAATATCTGTACTGAAGAGTCCCTCTGCATTTGGTCACAAAGTTATTTAATTTTTGGAACCGTTCTTGGTTGTGTGATTGTTTCCATGTGTTGAACTGGCTTTGGCTGTGTGAAACATGGAAGAGCTGTCTCTTTGATAACTATCTCTCAGAAGAGTCCTTCCTCTTACAGAAGCAACTCTAGTTGATGAAAGCACCTTTCCTCCAGCTAGCTGATGAGTAGTTTAACACCTAAATGTTTTTGGGGAAAAATCATTCCATGATTCTATGGTAAACTAGGCCATGATGTAGGTTTTGCTCACCGCATAGTATTAGTTCTGGTGACGAAATCTGGGGTTTGTACTGTTTGTTCAGATCAGGAGGTTAAACAGTACTGACTTGCTTTGAGAAACCTCCTCCTGAAGTATGCTCTCTTCCACCACCCCTGTCGTTATGATCCTGCCTCAGTGAGCAGAGAGGGACCTGTGAGGCTCAGGGCAGACCTCATTACTCTCTACATCTACCTGAAATGAGGTTGTAGTGAGGTGAGTGTTGGTCTCTTCTCCAAAGTAACAAGTGATAGGACGAGAGGAAATGGCCTCAAGTTGTGCCAGGGGAGGTTTAGATCGGATATTAGGAAAAATTTCTTCCCTGGAACAGTTCTAAAGCACCGGAACAGGCTGCCCAAGGAAGTGGTTGAGGCACCATCCCTGGAGGTATTCAAAAGACGTGTAGATGTGGAACTTAGGGACATGGTTTAGTGGTGGAATTGACAACGTTAGGTTAATGGTTGGACTCGATGATCTTGAAGGTCTCCTCCAACCTAAACGATTCTACAATTCTGTGATTCTGTGTCCCTTTGACACATAGTTCTCTATGGCTACTCTGAGACTTAAGCCTTTCTAGGCATTATGTCATATCTGGAATAATATTTCCAAGCTTGGTATATCTGTCCTAGGCTCCAAAGTTCATGGGTTATTCTGGTGGCTCCTGCTCACAGGCAGTTCTCAATGAGTAGCACTCACATTTTGCCAAAATACAGGTCTCTAGAATGAGTCCTTCTACCGGATAGAGCTGCAGGGAGTCTTCTTGGCACTCAGGGCTCCCTTTTCTCCCTGGAACCCTTCTCCTTTCTGGGGTCTCGTGACATCACACATCTGCAGCCTTTCATCTTGGAAACTGGCAGAAAGAGTGGTTTCAGCAGCTGGTGAAGACTACATATATTTGCCTGCTTTTAAACATTTCCTCTGATGGGTGGTACTTGCAACATGCTCCAAGTGACAGTGTGTCATCTTGAGCTAGCCAGCTTTTAGCTAAATAACATGTTGCAATTCAACCCAGTCAGGAAAAAAGTTTCTACATCATCCTTGGTCATCAGGTAGCGATGACAAGGAGCAGTAATAAAGGAAGTGATGTTTAACGCATCCTTGAAAACTTTTAGTCTTTGTCCCCCTCCATCCAGAACTTGAGGTACAAGAAAACTGGCTATCACCAGCTGAAATTTTATTAGTCCTGCTTGCAGACTGGTTGCACATTGTGCTTCAGATACCACATGCACATGGGACTGACAGCCCAGGGCCAGGCTAAATCATTATACGTGGCGGTTGTGGCTCTGCAATAGTCTGTGCAGTAGTCAACTCATTATGCGCACATCACTTCTTTAGGAGAAGCCTGCATCTGAGCTGACTGCCCCTGCTGCCCTTGCAGAGATGCAGTCAGTGGCCAATGGAGCTGAAACCTGAGGTAGGTCAGTGCCTCTCGGTTGACTTCAGGGGAAACCCAGTTGTCTGAGCTGGCGACATTACTGAGAGGCCAGACTAATCTCAGCCCTTGTGGGAATTCTCATTTGTGAAGATGAAGAGGTGAGCTGGGGTGTCTGCAGATGTTCCCCTGCTTGAGGGTTGCTGATATAGATCAGGAGCCATTAATGGACATCTGCAAGATGCGTTGTCTCCCATAATACCACATGCACCTTTGGCCTCAATTTAAGACCTGGATGCATTTCCCTTTGGTGTTCTCTGTATGTGGGAGAAAGGGACTACAACACCTCATTAGAGATCATGTGAAAGCAAGTGTTTCTCAAGGCACACGGAAATATGTAATATCTTGGTGCTACTCTGTTAAAGACCTTGAATACCCTGACTGGCAGTTATGCAGGAGGTGGTGAAGGCTGGGGCAACCCTTTGGATTTTCCATATGGTCATATTTGTCTATGCTGACGCTGACTTGGCCCTAGCCGAGCTGCAGCAGCCTCTGTGAGCTGTGGCTGAAGTTCAGGGACAGCAACTGTGTGTTCTGTAACCATTCATTCCTCGGCAGAAGCTCTGTCTCTCTGGAAACACTATTAACAGTGAAAAGATACAAGCGTTATTGAAAGAGTCGGAAAAGGTTCTGAGGATGTTTTCTGATAGATCTCCTGTCTTTTGGGATAAATAAAGGTGATCAGTATCAAATAATAACTTCTCCAGGGCTATTCCACACAACAAAAGCAGAACCAAGTATGATCATAGGCATCTTCATTTTACTTTGTTCTTATTTGGGTTAAACTGCCTCTAAAAATGACTGTTTCACAGAGCTGGTTCCTTGTGAGGTGAACTTGCCTGCACAGTGCGTTTGCATCCAAAGCAGTTGCTCTGGAGCTGTGTATGATGCTGTCCTGGTAGAGTTCGTACCATTGCACATGGTGAGGATCCACACCTCCCTGGCTCATTGTCAATCTTTGCCCATCTTCCCTGGTATCTACCCACCAAGCAAAGCCTGAGGGAAAGCTCCAGCTGAGCTTTCAGTGCCATCAAAACCTTGGGGCCATGTCCCAGAGGTGGACATGACTGCTTGGCATGGAGCATGGCTTTTGGGTTTGCTCTGGTGTCACTTGATTCTGGAAGGCTTGGAAGTGCTAGACACTCTGTTTTTAGTGTCTTCACTGTGATTTTGTTAATGAACAGTGGAATTTGTTTGAGTTTTCTGGCTTCCTCCTCTCGTGGTACTTGTAGCTGTAACAACCAGGATAGAGATTTAGATCTGATTAACGCAAACCAATCTGCTAATATAAAGTGAACCAAAGGCATTAGTATCAAACAAGGGAATTTACCTTTCTGTGATACTGATCCTCCCAAGTATTTGTTTCCCTTCCACACATGAATCTGATCATCTAATTTGTCTCCTGTTGAATAATTTCTAATTAAAGTCTCTCCCTATTCTGATTGCTTCTTTCTTGTGGAAGAAGAGCAACCTTTGGAGCTCTTCCTACCAGGCACATTGGCCCAGGTTGGAGGTGGCCACAGTCCAAGAATTTGTCTTGGAGCAGGCTTTTGTTCTCATGGTGTGGATCTGGTTAGGAATATCCCTGACTGGCTGATGAACAATCTCCCATTAGCACGGGCTTTGCCAGAGTGCTTACGTTCTCAGCTAGGAGAAATCGCTGCTTCTTGTTGGGTGGCATGACTGAGGCTGGCTGCTCACCCACTGTGAACTTCTCCTGTTGGTGAGCTAGCAGGGGAAATGGAACCTCCCCATCTTTTCCCACACAGAACTGTACCTGGATGCCTAGTTTTTCCCTGTTGAGGGAGGGTTTGGCCCTCTTTTAGAGCAGATGTGTAGAAAACTGTCTTCCTTGAATAGCTGGACCAAGTGGACATACTTCTTTCTCATGAAAAGCGCACCTGATTTAGGGGTTTTCTCAACTTGGTAAACCAGAAGGAAAAAAGATCACCATGATTACATATGCTACATGGCCACTGGCCTGCTATTTTTATTAATATTCCTCCCTCCCCAAGCTGCCAGTGCAGGTTGGAGTTCTCAGAGGAGAAGTCCCTCTGGTACTACTCACGCTGGATTCATCAGTGTCTCAGTCCTATTGTGTGCCTCAGCAGCACAAAAAAGCCTAAGAGAAAATCATAACATCCTGGATCCAAGCCAAAGATTTCTGAGGTTCCATGATTTCTAGTTTAAACTTTCTTCTTCCAGTTTTGTGTTTCCTTGTTGCAAGTGTAATGAAAGATTCTTGGAGCCAAGTTTTAACAGAGGTTCATACTGATGAAAAATCATAAGATGACATGATATTTTGTTGTTGGTGTAGAAATAAAAGTGGAATGAGGTTCATCTAACTTTAGAGATTGAATACTTAAGGTCCAATCCAAGATGGTTGTCTATCGTTGCTGTACACCAACAGAGGCAGAGGTATCTCCAGAGGGCAGATCTTCCTGTGTTTGGAAAAATGTCTAAGACACAAAGGCAAGTTGTTCTTTGGGAGCACCTATTTCTCCTTATTGACTACATAGGTGCTTAAATGAGTGCAACTTTATGCCAGTGAGCTAGAGAAGACAAAACAGTCTTTCGTAATGTCTTTCAGTGTCACAGCGTAATTGTTGTCTTTTGATATTTTGTTTTAAATTTTCCATAGAATTGTGGATATTATTCACTGGCCTGTGCTGTGTGGAGGTGAACCTTTGGATGCTTAAAGACAAAATGTTTTATATTATTGTAAGCTGCTGGCAGTGGTGACCATCCTTGGGTGTCCTTTCTAGACCTTTATTCTTAACATTTCTTTGGCACAATCAAAATGAGTCTGCATATCCCATGTCTAGAAGAAGCCACTTCCTCCCAGTAATATTTAATACTTCAACTGCAATGTGTTCTTTTAAAGAACTTTTTAAAAAACACTCTGTTGTGTTAGTCTATTGGATTGTCTGAAGACGATCAGCCCCTCTACGTAGTCACTCACTAGTAGGACATGGAGCAAGAGCTTGTTTACAAATTAATGTGGTTCAGCTCCACAATCTCCAGCTAAAACTCCTCATCAGTCGCAGCTGGTTCCTGAACAGGGAATCGCATCAGTCAGGCCCAACGGCAGCCTAGTTGTCCTAGCAAAGCCCCCCACTTTTTGAGTTCATTCACTGAAACACAGAAGTGTTTCCCATTTGTATCCCGTCACTGCTGAAATAGTAATAACCACACAGGAGTTTGGGGTTTGACCCTTCTCAGTCCTGAACTTTGCGTGGTCATTTACTCTGATGCAAATTAATGCAGACACTGCTGCTGTGAGCAGAGATCCTGCTGCAGCCATCTGCAGGCCTAAGATGCAAGGATACTGAGAAGAGATAGTAAATTTTATTCAACAAACTGATGCAACTGGAAATACAGACAAGTGTTGCAGTTCAGAGCCCCTTCATCAGCCTGAAAGTTTGTACCCTTTTCTAATTATATGTGGTTAAAACATCACAGATGATGCTAAATAAACACAAGCCAAAGAGAGCAGGACCTTCACATTTCTAAACAAGTAGACAAATCTTCAGGTGTTTGTATTTTTTCCAAGGTTTCAGTCCTGCTCCAAGCCAGAGGGATTCATGTCTTTGCTCTGGAGTCTGTAGGCACATTCTTTACCTATAACAGGGAATGGTGACAGTGGCCAACTTTTATGAAGGCTTGGAGACTACCAATGTAAACATACCCTGGGAGCAGGATGTCTCAGTGCTATTAGTAGTATTTCATAAACTAATATTTGTCCATCCCATCACTCCAGAGGTGCCTGTCACCTTTTCCTAAGGGATCTGCTCTAGCCTCCTGAGACCATCAACTGCTCTCGCATTTTTGCTTCCACCACCTCTCACATCAAAGGATCACATGGTGTGGGAAAAGCATCTGCCTACTTTAGATTGTCCTAATAACCTGGCAGATGGTTTCACTCTTGTCCACTAACTCTTTTATGTGAGGAACAGTGATTACTGGTTCTCCATTCCTTAATCCTTCCACCTGAGACATAATTAGATATCTAGCACCTTGACCAAGCTTTTATTTTCTGTCTCCTTTGTTACTGGATAGACCGGATCCATAACTTATTAGTCTTAGTGTCCTCCACTTTATCTTTTCCACTTTTATAATATCTTTTTTTTTTTTTTAAGACAGAGAAATACACTAGGGATGCACCGTGTGGCTTATGTGGTGAAGCGATAGTATTTTACATTTTGTATTTGATTCCTCCCTGCTAATTCCCACTACTCACATAGCCCTTTTGGCTGAGCACTCAACCAATGCTGCATTTCTCTTTAACACAGAATATGTGGTGATGAGATAGATGGCGGTACAATGACCATCCAGAAAGCCATACAACTTCTGTGCTCCTCTGATGACAAATACCAGGCCATGGGTGCTTACTACCTCCAGCACACCTGCTTCCAGGATGAGTCTGCCAAGCAAGAGGTGAGCAAACTCCTCCAGAGCTCTGCTCTCACACTGGATGTGATGGCCGATGAGATGGATAAAACTGGTTTTCCTCAGTACCAAGGATCCATAGGTCCCCTTGAGTTTCATGATGGAGCCTTATACCTCATTAGTCACACTCAGGAATTAGTTAAGTAGATTTTCTCAACAGCAGTTAGTCAGGATTTTAACACAAAGGAATATTTACCAGGCAGCAGAGAAGGCTGTGTCCACGTTATCACCTTAAGCTTCCGTGACACAAATTGATGGGTTTTGGCGATACAGGAGCAGCCATCCAGATGCAGTGTCCTCTTCTGGATGCAGTTGCGCCTGGTTCCACACGAATCTTTTACTATCTCACAGCTGCAGTGTCAGAGCCACACAAAAATGCCCTGAATTCCATGGCAATCACTGTGCATTGCTCAGTGACATTTCACCCATTTTTAGCTATTTCAGGCATCTAAGCCAATGAGTTAATTAGTGATCGCATATGAAGATGTTTGATCGAACAAAAGACCTTCTTATTTTTCTTACGCTCTTACTCTCAGATTACTAAATTTATGCCAACATGCAGCGAAGGCGGCAGTCTCATGGGTGGATCTGCTGTGGCAAGACTATGGCAAAAGCTTATCCCCACCCTGGCCTGTTTGCAGCCGTGCAAACATGGGTTTGTCAAAATCCCATCCCTGGCTCTCGATTTCCTGGCACAATAGTGGAGCTGGACGTGCTGGCACAGTGTGGGGATGTACCTCTGTGCCCTGGCTGTGGCTGAACAGAGTGCAGGTACCCCAGCCCACCTTACGATTGCTAGTTGTGGGGTGGCCACACCCTTTGCTACCGTTGAAAACAAGTCTCTGAGCCCTGGCCTGTCCCATCGCTTCCCAGAAAGATGTGTCAGAGCAGGTATGTGAGTCATCCAAGCGCACACGTGTTTTCTTTGCTTTCTGAAAGGTTCTCATTCATTTTCTATTGTCAGCAAATCTCCAGCTGACGGGCTGGTTTGTGCCAGGAGGGGCTCCATGCAGGATCATGTCCCCGGGAGACCTCGTACAGAGGGCATCCTACAGCAGGAACCCTCATCATTTTGGAGAGTTCAGCTGGAAGAATTTACCTTCAAACCTCCCCAACATGTGCATGGTGTCCTGCAGGCCGGGGTTCACACCACTTTCTGATGCTGCTCCTGTTGAGTGCTGGAGTATGGCCCCATACTTCTTCTGGCTGACCTTGAGGGTGTTTATATAGTACCGTGACCATCCCTCTAAGCTTAGCCTGTGGTTTCAGGATGCAGATAAATTACCACGTCATATCATTATATTGCTCCAGATGACCTCTACAGATAGGCAGAGCCACATGTCCACCTGATACAAACTGATGGAGGTAGGTGAAAGTTTGTGGGAACAAGCACATTTATGTCTGCAGAGGATTTGGTCCATGGCTGTTGCTCATAGACATCGACCTCTAGAGTTTCAGCTCCAAACTCAAGGCCAACACCTTTGTGCTCGTGACCTATGGCCTGAACCAGACATGCCATCTGCAAGCTCTAGCCATCCTTTACCGCCAGGTCTGTTTTTCCAGCTCCCATGAGTATGTGCCATGTTGATTCCTTGCATTGGTATGACAGTTCTAGTTGTGCCTATCCCAGTGATGCTCTGCACACTGTGCTGATGGCAGCATGTTTTTCTTGGTACAGGTCTATCGGCTGGGGGGAATTGCCAAGCTTGTCGAGCTGCTTCGCAGCACAAACCAGAACGTACAGCGGGCAGCAGCTGGAGCCCTCCGAAATTTGGTCTTCAAGAATCCGACCAACAAGATAGAAACCCGGCGGCAGAATGGGATAAGGGAGTGTGTGGGCCTTCTGCGGAGGACAGGGAACACTGAAATTCAGAAACAACTGACAGGTACACAGCAGACTGCTCATCCCTCAGCAAGGACCGTGATCCTCCCTGCCTGTGGTCCGTGTTGCTCCAGCCTGCAAAGGCCAGGTAGCCATGGTGCTGCCATACCACAAAGAGGATGTTTTATGCTCCTGTTGCACCACATGGCAACCTAAAACAGAAGGCAGAGGAGGTCCTGAACCTTCGATGTCCCATAAGTGTTCCTCACATTGTAAGTGCCCAGTGGGGAAGCATCTGCCCCAGGTTTCCTGCCACAGCTGGGGTCACCCTGCCATTCCCATGCATCCCTGCACCTTGGCCCCCGTATTCTCAGGGAAGGCCAAGGGTGCTGTCAATCCCAATATGGTTGGACAGGTTATCTCACTGGTGTCTCACCTTTTCTTGAAGGATTGACATGAGTTTGTTGGTGCAGGTCACCCTCAGCTGTGACTGGGGTCTTGTGTGCAAGCCTTTATGAGATCCCTGGAGAGATGCCTTCCCCCTGCAACCTGATGGGAATAAACACTGATTCTGGGAGGAGTGAGGGTGCTTAGATGCCCACCGCCACAAGATACCATGCTGCTGGTGTCCATCCTGCCTGTATCCTATAGGGGTGGACAAAGACTGGGGTTTAGGGCAGCCTCTGCACCCTTAGTTCAAAGAGGGATAGAGTGAAGAAGGGCTTTGTTACTGAAATTCATCCTCACCTAAAGAAAGTTTCTAATGCATGATGACCCTCTGCTTGAGCTTGTCTCTCACTTCCTTCCTAGGACTGCTCTGGAACCTCTCCTCCACCGATGAATTAAAAGAAGAATTGATACAGGAGGCCCTGCCTGTCTTGTCAGACTGTGTTATCATACCTTTCTCTGGTTGGTCTGATGGCAGCTGCAAGAGGACAAGAGAAATTATTGACCCAGAAGTATTCTTCAACGCTACAGGGTGTTTGAGGTGAGTCATCAAGCAAGGACTTACTGTGGCTTGTGTCTGTTGACAAAAGCTGAAGCTGTCTAAACCCTCCTACAATTAGCTAAAGACACACTCATTGCAATTATATTAATAAAAAATTCTCCTTGAGAACATTTTCCTATCTAAGAGAAAGTGCGAAAAAATTGCATGTAAAATATTTTTCCTAGTAGCTTTTCTTTTGAAGTTTGTTCTTGCTAAGTCGCTGCTCAAAAAATGTAAGCTGCTTTGTCACAGGAGATCTGCAATACCGAACCCTGACAGTGCTCAGCTTAGACCAGCAAGCTTCACACTTTTTGCCCTTAGATTTTTGAAGCTTCCAGAGAAACTTTTGGTTGCTAGAAGACAAGCTGGTTTGGGGTTTAGGTGACAAAAAGACAGAATTCTCTTTTGGGGAAAACAAGCATTTTCCCACTGATTTTAATAACTGGTTTAGTATGGAACAGTCCCATTGCCCTGGACTTTTCCTGGCTCAATTCACCAGGCAGGTCAGCTACAAAACAGGAGGTGCAGACTGAGCCTAGAGTGGTTTATTTTTTTCAGGGGAAAGCCAGAGCCCTTTTGTAGAGGATCTTCGCCCTGACTTGCTGTTTCTCCTACCACCCTCCTCCACTTGGATGCGAGCTCGTTGTCTCACTGGGAGCAAGTGGGGAAAAAAAATACCCGGTATAATTAGGTACTTTCATCAACTGAAGCTCTCCCCGAGGGAGCGCAGCACGGACCGCACCCTTACCAGACATGCAGCTAGTAGGAGCTGTATCTGCTTATGAAACAAAATGAGTGAATACGGTAGGGGCCTTTTGAGACTTGATACTATCGTCTTCTGTGGCTGGGAACTGTGTCTGAAAGATAGCGAGTGCTGCTCCCTTCACTGTCTTGGAAGGCACCTTCCCCGTGCAGTTGCATGTTAGAATGTGTGGTGTATATTGCATATGAGGTGCTCCACTTTTAAGACCATCTCAACCCACCACACCACACAACAGCCCATTAAAATGAGGGAAAGAGTATGATGATAGCTTGTAGAAGAAGCTTTCCATGGAGTTTAACTCCAGGCAGGCTCTGTCTCCTGAGACTTATCACAGTCTGTGGCAGTAATCTCCTACACCCTAGTGAAGACTGCCAGGCGCGGGTCAGTGAGGGAGCTCAAAAGGCTGTGGTAAGCAGGGCTGGGGAGCAAGCTGAGTAAGGAAAGCAGAGTGGTTGGGTCCGGAGCCCCTGCTCCGAGGAGTGCGCCGGGATTGCTCTGACTCACTGCCCTGCCACACCATAACACAGAGATGAGAACAGCCTTGGGTTTGCCCTGGGCTTGAGCCATTGCTGCTCAAGCATTTCTGGATTGCAGATGAATTCATGTTAATGAGGAGGCTGCAAATCACAGTGAACATCAAATCCAGTTCTGGAACGCCTGGAGTGAATATCTCACAATGACTGCCAACCTCTCTTTGTTTTTCATTTGCAAGCTACAAGGCAATAAAACAGGGAAGAAAAAACCCCGACAAAACAACAAAAAACATTTCCTGTTACTGGAAAAACTCCCCTGTCCTGGCAGCAACAGCTCAGGAATACATTACAACGTTACAAACCGGTCAATCCCTCCGGTCAGAGTGGTTGCTGCTCTTCAGCATCTCTGTCCCTGTTTCCTACACAAAAGTTGCTGTTGACCCTGTGTAGCTCCATGCTTACAACCATATGCACCTTCCTGATTTTCACAGCAATCCAGATAGTCTTTAGTCCGTCTTCTCTTTGGAAACACCTCCAAGGAGGCGATGAGTCTGTGTAATGTCCCATGCATAGCCTCTAAGGCAAAATATCACTGCTAGTCACTCTCACTAGCAGGATGTCTTCATTTCAGAGCTCCTTAACAGGACATTCTCCTAGATTAAATCAATCCTAAAGAGCAACAAGAGCTATGCACCCATGCAGTCCTACAGAAGGCCTCCAAAATGAGACCAGTGCACCAGCCTTGCTGAATCTACAGAAATATCCTTAAATTCAGTTACAGCCATAGCCAGAACAGAGCCCATAGAGACTAGCAAGTGAACCCAACTAATCCTCTCTTCCTTCTCTTCTGACATGCTCTCCGGCGGCTTTCTTCAGAAATTTGAGTTCTGCAGACATGGGGCGCCAGACCATGAGGAACTACCCTGGCTTGATCGATTCAGTCATGACTTACGCCCAGAACTGTGTGGCTTCTAACCGACCCGATGATAAGGTACCAGATGCTCACTCTGAGCTGTTTGCTAGAGCTCAGCCCCACAGTTAGTAATTGCAACTTCGGGAGTACTGCAAAATCCCTTCTGAACAAACATGAGGGGACTGGACTCTTTGGGGCTGCCTTGTCCTTCCACATGCCAGTGTGATCTGTTGTAGCATTGCAAGTTCTCTGTGCTCTGGGTCTGAAGTAGAGGTGGGTTTTACCATTTCCCTTTACCAAACACAGAGACACAGCAAAATATTTTGGCCTTTGAGCCCCCAGTATGCTTTCCTCCCTTCTGCTTCCACCTTGGGATCCTTCCAGTGCCTTAACCTCCATCTCCTGCTCTTCCCACCGCCACATCTCTTCATCCAACAGGACTCCAATATATAAGCCCCAGACTAGCATCACATTCAGCAAGAAGCCAGGAGCTGGCATCTTTCTGCTAGTCCTCTAACTGTGACTCTGATTGCTATGTGTGAACGGCACTTACCTTGGACAAAATAATGTTTATAGCCACATTTTCAGGGGTTCTACACCTGTGTTTCTAGCCAGACACCCTAAAGTCTTCAATGCCCAACAAAGTACCGAAATTATTTCAAATGAGCTCAGGACTGAACAAATCCTCTTTTGGGGATGGCTTTTGCAAGAAGACCAGTTTCAGCAGTGCATATTGACTACAGCTCTTTGGAAACGTAACAGGATGTTTTGGTGTGGGTTACAGGTATCTAGTGAAAATTCTCCCTTGCTCTTTGTATTGGGCACTCTGACATCCAGGTAAAGGAGGCTTTAAAGTCTGTTCTTGGTGAAAAATGACCTCTTGGACAAAGTCGTTGGAAGTTGACTAAGGCAAGAGGAAGACTTTCAAGATTTGGCATTTCATGGTGGGCAGTTCGATAGAACCACCCTCTGCACTCATGCTCTCCTTTCCTTTTTATCAACTTGTCTGTGGCAGTGGGACCTACTAAGCTTCACTGAGTTGGTCAGCTCACTGAGATCCACAATACAGCATTTGGGCTATGTGGCCTTGGTTCACATCTATTCTACCTTCTTCTTCCTTCCCATCCATTGCTACCTTAAGCAGGATCAGGAGCTTGTATAGCATAACTGCTAAAAAAAGCCAGTTATGGCATGGTGTATGTCCTCTTTGTAGCTACAGCAGGTGTTTCTCCGTATTTTTCTAACGCGATGCTTGCATTTTTATTCTGGTGGTGATTTCAGTCTGTGGAGAATTGCATCTGCATCCTGCACAACCTCTCCTACCGCCTGGACGCTGAAGTTCCCAACAAATACACCCAGCTCAACCACATGGCCCGGAGTGTTTATATGGACAAAACTCTCACAGGATGCTTCAACAGCAGGAGTGGTAAAGTGGAGGTAAGATGTGCCGTAACGGGCTTGCAAAAGTGATGTTCAGCCACAGGCAGGGGCTGAAAGCAAGGAGCAGGATCTGAGCTTCCAGTTTCTCATCTCTTTGTAGAATGACGAGTATGGTATTCCCCTTCCTGAGGAGGATTTTAAACCCAAAGGACCCAGCTGGCTCTACCACTCTGATGCCATCCGCACCTACCTGTCCCTGATGGATCAGAGCAAGAAGGATGCCACCTTGGAAGCTTGTGCTGGAGCTCTGCAGAACCTCACTGCAAGCCGAGGGCTGGTAAGCTCCTCTCCCCTCTGCACGCATGTGGTCAAAAGTGTCAGCACCTTACAATAATCAGAATGTAAAATGTTCTCCTTAAACCTCAGGGCACTATTGCAAGTCTCTCCACAGTGGATGCTCCAGCTGAGGTATTTATTAATGCCAAAAATAGGGTGTCATAGGGGGCTATAATCAGCATCCCAAGGGTTTAGCCGAGATTCATACACTTTCATAGAATCATAGAATCATTTATTTTGGAAGGGATCTTTGAAGATCATCTAGTTCAACCCCTCCTGTAATGAGCAGGGACATTTTCACCTGGAGCAGGTTACTCACAGCCCCGTCTGAACTGACCTTGAGTGTTTCCAGAGATGGGGCATCTCCCACCGCTCTGGGCAACCTGTGCCAGTGTTTCACCACTCTCATCATAAAAGATTTCTTCCTTACATCCAGTCTAAATCTACCCTCTTTTAGTTTAAAACCATTACCCCTTGTCCTATCACAACAGGTCTTGCTAAAATGTTTGTCCCCATCTTTCTTCTAAGCCCCCTTTAAATACTGAAAAGCTGAAATAAGGTCTCCCCAGAGCCTTTCCCGGGGCTCCTCTAGGTTGGTCGTACCACCAGCATCTACTGTTCTTGGTGCTCTCGCTCCAGGACACCAGTGAGGTAGAGCACAGATGTGCACGTGTGGACAGTTGTCATTAAAGCAGAGAGAAGAGATGTGTGTGCACCAGTGCCTGTGTGTGTTTTTTAAGTGGGAGGTGGCTCTAATAACAGTGTGGGTTGTGCTGTGAATTGCGGCTTGTCCTCACATCAGAGCTGCTTGTAAAATAGCTCTGATAGATGTCCTAACCCATAGGTATGGCAGCGTAGAGGTGACACAGTCTGCGTGACGCCGTGGGTATTGCAGGAGCTAGGGCACGGCAAGAGTCACGTCACGATGGCATCTCTGCTGTGCCCAATATCGCTACTGTGGGCATGTCCTCACAGGCTGCATTCACGTGGACAAACCTTGACTTGTCTGTTTGTGCCCAACTTCATCAATTCCAATTTAAATAAGATGGCTAGGGAGATAAAGAGATAATTATTTCATACGCAGGAGAGGCGTGTCACGTGTGCAAAGCGTTCCACCCAGAAACATGGCGTGACTCACGACTGGAGTCTTCACTGCTAGGACAGCATTAACCTGCCAGTTCTGATCTCCTTAGAGCTTTTCTTGCAAGTCTTTCAATGTGAAATACTTGGGGAAACTGTTTTTTTTTACAGTTTAACTAAGCAGTAGCACTAACAAGTTGAGAGAGGTTGTTGCAGTATGGGTAGAGCTGATCAGAGAAATGGGGCTGGGGCTATGTTCTTCATGGAAGTGAAGAGGCTTTCAGCAATCAAGATCATTACACAAGAATGTCTTTTGGGCAGGGGGGAAGGAAACAAACAAACAAAAACCAGCTTGTACAGTGTTGAAGCAACTTACTTCAGCCTTCTGGAAGGGAATGGTTGGAATCTGCCTGCGTGTACAGAAGTGGCTTCTCCTTTCAAGGGTCATTTTCCAGAGCCAGAGTTGGGATGGATTGCTGGGTTTGCTGTCACTTGAAGGGAAGAGAAACTGAGGACAAGCTTACAAAGCTTACTAGAACCCTTCAGCTTATAGAGGAGAACTCTGAATCTCTTCTGAGGCTCAGCTTTACACATCCCAGTCCTGCTGGTGTGGATCTGTAACAGGGCACGTGTGCCTCCTGGAACATGGGAGGGAAATTGGGTCTCAGCCCATTGGAAGAGGGTTGCCTTCCAGGCCATTCCCTCCATCCCCATGTCACTGCTGATGGACATGTGTCGATGGTGGTGCAACAATCTCCAGCAGCCTGTCTGGTGGGGCAGTAGCTGAGAAGTTCAGTTTACACACTGTCAATAAGAGGGCAATTTATTAAGGATATGTATGTGCTCATCTGCACTGGCTACCTCCTGAGATCTTCTGAAATTACATAAGCAAACATGAGATTAGGACCCAAGATGAGTATGTTTGTCTTCAGCTTGTGTTTTGAATGTATCATTAGCTATTGCTATTCCAAAGCAGCCTATTACTTGTGGCATGGCAGGGAGCTGCAAGGGCATTGTGCAAGGAACAGGGCAACCTGGACGTGAAGGTAAAACTTCTCCAGCTTACGGGAATATCAGTTGGGTGAGCAACTGTCCCCCCTCAGGCTCCAGAAGGAGGACAGAAGTCCCAGCCGTATCACAGAGGATGAGAGGCTGACTTTGGAAATGCCTGTGGAGAAGAGGGGTAAATGACAAAGTAAGTGGGAATATGGTAGCAGAAGAAGGTATTACACAGATGCTTATTTAATAGTGTAGTCATGTTTGTCTGGCCCTGTACATCATTCAAGTTGTGTCCTCCTGGCATTAGAAGTCATGAGACATCTCTTTTCTGTCTTCTAGATGTCCAATGCAATGAGCCAAATGATTGGTTTGAAGGAAAAAGGTTTGCCTCGCATAGCACGGCTCCTCCAGTCCAACAGCTCTGATGTTGTCCGGTCTGGGGCTTCTTTGCTGAGCAACATGTCCCGGCATCCTGTTCTCCACAAAACCATGGGTAAGCAATTTCCGCTACACTGGATTCCAGAACAATATCTAGTTTCTACCTTTCTAACATCTGCCCACCTCGCTTTGTAAACCCCATAACAGGACTTAACCAAGCTTCGAAACTGGGCAAAGCAGACTCATATCTTCTGGCCAAAAGTACAATTACAGCTGATATCTGCAGGCTTAATTAACAAAATGTGTGCTATCTCAAAGACTTTACAAGCATGTGGTATGCTTTACAGATAACGACAAATCTGCAGGGTCATAAGGATGATGGTGTTTTGGGAAATGATTTGGACTTGACTACCCATGACCAATATCAGTGCCCTTCCAGAGGCCTGCAGCACTCACTTTGTCTCTGAAAATCAAGTCATGACTATTATGCCACTACTGGCCAACATTATTAGTGTGTCCTTCCAGAGATAACACCGTGTTCTCATACTGAATAGTGCTAACACAAATAGTATCATTCACTTGTGCTCGGTTTTATTTAAATGTTGATTGGAACATTCCACCTCTTCAGCTCACCAGGTGCTCCCAGATGTGTCACGTCTCCTGTCATTCCAGTCTGCAAATACCAACAGCTATGGCGAGATCATGACGTCAGCCTGTTACACTCTGAGGAACCTCATCATGTCCAACCCACACCTGGGAAAGTCTTACTTGACAAGCAACATGCTAAATAATGTAGTAAGCCTGTGCCGAAGTGGGTGAGTTTGGGGCAGAAGGCATGGAGAGGGTCATGCACAGACATTTTTGAGCCTATGTACTCTGTGCAAAGCCAGATTTAACCCCAGAGCCTTCCCAATATCCTTCAGAGCTGTAATAAAGCATTATGCTTTCCCCATGCTTGTAAACTGAGACCGCCAAAAAAATTCACGCATATTGGTGGACGCAAATCCTCAGCACTGGTTTCTTGGAAACAGGCATGAGCTATCCATGAGGGGATTTGTAAAGGGGTCCTAGGAAATTTGCTGGCTGAATTTTAAGAAATTCTAAAAATAACTGAAGAATCAGCATCTTAAACCTTGTCAAAAATTCAGATCCTCAAAACAGGGGATGTCAGTACGCAGCCTGAGTCCCTAGCACCTGGTCTTCCCACCCACAGCTTCCTGCAAACCTTATCACGAAGGTCAGGTCTGAGATTGAAGCAACACTGGTACAGTGGGATTTTGCTTAGCTTTAATGCTCAGATTTGTTCGTCTTACTGTTGGAATATCCACCTCAAATGGCAAAGACACAGCTTTGATGAAGCGTGTATATATATATATACATTTTTTTTTTCCTATAAGTACCTCCCCATGTCTATTCACATGTATTTTACAACCACTGACCAATCCCAACATATTTTAACACTTTTTCTTCTAAGACGTGGTTTGAGTTTTGGTGCTGGGAATTCTGTCTTGCTTGTTATCCGTACTCCCTACAGTCCTGTGCAAAATCTTGTCACTCCTTGCCAGACTATATGTTCATTTCTGGCCGAACTGGTGTCAAACTTCCATGGTCTTTAACCATGTATTCTCCTTCCTAGACTTTGATCTCTCCTACCATCTGTCTTTGTTTTAAAATACCTTATACAAGTAACTTATTGTTTTTTGAGGTGAAAAGATGTTCACTTGCCTTCTCCATCATCCTTGGATAAACCACTTACAATCTACCACTTGTTTCACGGCAGCAGAGAGACTCTCAGTCGTTAGAACTGGCCTCCTTGTTTAGTTTGGACCTCAGCCAACAAACATCAGCCAGTTTGCTACTTTTGTATGCTTCCACTCTACAGCAAGCCCAATTGACATGAAATCCAGCTCTCTGCTAAGTCTTCATTGTTCTGAATGGTATTAACTTCCACCTGAAGTCCCACTTTAGATCTCTCAGACTGGTCGTCAGCTAATTAACTACTTCAGCACATTGTTGCACATTGGGGTTGTGCATAGCTTAATTGTCTTGACTGTTTTGTGTGATGAGCTTTGTTTGCAATGACTCACTAAACTTCGAGGCTTTACTGAACGCCGGAGAGGTCTTCAGTGTGTTCCTCCTGTCTGAGAAACTCCCCAGTTCTTACAGTGTCCAAACCTTGAATTGTTCTTTTTCCTCCATTATTCATTTCTGTCCCCAAAGATTTTTACGCTGTTCAATTCTTAGGAAAAAAATGACAATTTACACCCAGGACTAATCTTCCTTGTTCAAGTCATATCATTTCAGACTGTTCCCATAAAGCAGATATAAAAGAGATGTCCTCTCTAGCGACTTGGACACCTGCTAGTTCACAAGTTGGCTAACTTTTCCAACTTCCCCATATAGCCTGTGAAGATGAACAACAAATTTTAGGGTGGAATTTTTTCAGTCCTACATCAGAAAGAGCCTCACCCACTAGATCAAACACCTCTACTGGGGGCTGTTGCATAGGTTGGATGCAGTCCCCATGCTCCCCACACTGATGTAGAGTGTAATGAGTCCTACACTGTGAACCTTCTCCTTTGCAGCACCACAGCCAGCAGAAACAGAGAACAGAGGAGGTCTCAATGGGACCAAATCGCCATGGAGAACACCATGCCACGTTGCACCTTGTTAGAAGTCGGCAGAGTTTTGTCTGTTAATCTGCCTCAGTTTCCCTGTGGACACACCTCCCTCACCTCCAGCATCGGTGGTGGTTTCGTCGATGTGTCTGTGTAGTGCTTTCCTGGCACATGCTTCTTTTGCCACCAAACAAACGCGTCCTTATCCTTATTTTTAAACTAGTTTCTCGTTGCATGTGAAGCTGTAAATCATTGGTTTAATATGCTCAAACAATTTTGTATTCATAACTTAGAAATAGCTTCCAGGTTACAGACAAGTAAGTTATGGATCTTTTCCTTTCCCACGTTCTTCTGAAATGTCAACCAGCACTCCTCAAAGCTGCAGTTTCTTTTTCTGGATGTTTCTTGTGGCTGTATTCGGAATGAAAGGCATCAATGGTTCAGCAGTTTATCTGATAGCTGTGGTTTCTTCTCCTTCCTGAAGCATCCCAGTGAAGTAATTGTCTCCATCGCCTGCATATATCCTCATCTATGACACGGGCTTCATCATGATGATGGTGTTCGTTCACTCTTCGTATTTTTACTCCAAGTTGCCAAAACATCGAATATTATCTTCTTTATTTGTTCGTGTTTCTGAAAATCAACCTACTGTCAGTGAATTACAGTGAAGTCTGATGTCCTTTACATCTTTCTGCTCCAACTATCTGAAAAATATTCCTCTGCTCATTTTCAAGTGACATTATTTCACTCATAAAATTATAATTTTTCTCAATAATTCTGCTGACTGCACTAAAAGCTTTTCTCCAAAATCTCTTTCGGTCACTTTAAAGCATCAGATTTGCATCTCAAAATCCCTTTATCACTGATTTATTTCAGTTTCTCTTTGTTCATTCAGTTCTCACACCTTTTATATTATACAATTTGATTTTGCGATTAATTCTAGGGTAATATTTTTCCAAAATTAATCTTTCAAGAAACTTAGGTCTTTCCTTGATTCTTTTCTGTGGAAGAGAGTTCTTCTCATCCACAGATTTCCAGCTGTCCGTTTCTTCCAAAGATTACACCTTGATATGAATTTTATAAACTTATAACAGTCTGACAAAGTCCTTCTTCCAGGAATTCCTTGGCATCTCCTGTGACATGCATAAGGTTTTTGATATTTTTGTCCGATGAGGAAGCATTATCTCCCCTCACTATTTTAAACACACGTACAAAAGCCTCGTCTTTTGTGCTGTCCTCGCAGTTCCCCCTGGCCTCACCATCTCCTTCTGATGAGGTTCTTTTCCTGTTTTGTAAAGTCAATAGTTTTTTGTATGGCTGCTGCCACTGCCACAAGTAGACACCTTTCTTTCTCTCTTTCCACAAAGTTTTTTTAAATAATTCTGTTTGTAGAAAACAGACTGTCCTTAAAACCAACTTTTATTTTCAGATAACTTGTTTTTAAGAAAGTTTCCCCGCAAATCAGCTGTCCTTGATATTCTGCTCCACCTTCTGCACTGCTGTAGTCACACGCTATTCCCAGCACTTTTGTTTAGCGTATGTGACTTTACATACTGAAATTGTGGTCACAGCTTCACCAGTTCATGCTCAGTCTTTTTGTACCTAAATAGTAGCAGCAGATGCTGTATGAAACAGAGACGGTATCAATCCCTCAAATGGAGAGTAGACCAATTCTTTTGTCTCAATTTGGAAATGGCTCAGATACCAGATGCCGGTAATCTTGGTTTGAAATGAAAAATTCTTTTGAGGTGTTCTCTGAAGTCACAACGACAAAAAGTACACATTTGGCGTCATTAGTGACAATTTGTATATAAAAAAAGATAATTACTCTAGCTTAGAAAGAGAGAAGCAACATGAAACAAGATATTCCTGAAAAAGAGTGTCAAAGACACATACTGACGTGGTTACAGGTATCTAATCATAGATAGCTCTGCCTTTATTGTTTTTTTAATGGCTTTTCAGCCACAAAATTTTTTTTAAACACAGTCATTCTGATGGCATGGCATAGGATGATTATAACCAGAGAAGTGATTTTGCAATGAAACCTAGTTCTCCTGTCCCAAAACATTGCTCAAGAATTTCCGATTACCCTCAGTTCCCCTTGTCCTCCATGCAATACCAACAGGAGTGATCTGCACAGTCCCTTTGGCGTTCACGACCAAATTAAACTTGCTTATTTCTGTGGTAACAACTTCTGTGTATGTTAGAGAAGTGCCCCAAAATTTGCTGAGTATGGTTACACTGCTGTCCTTCCACACTCAGAGTATGGTTCTTGCAGGTCCCAGGTTGTTCCTGATGACCACCATCAATCCCATTTCTCATGGTCTGATGAGGACTGTTTTGAAGACACAATGCTGGGTGAAGCTGTGTCATACAGGGAAGGTCCGGAATCTGGTCTCATACCTCTCCATCACTCTGGCTGTGACAGGCAGGGGTGGTCACACTGAACCTAGCTTAGGAGTCTCCCATAGGCAGGACAAGGTCCAGCAGATCAGGGGCAGCGATAAGAAGCAGCAAGGAGGTTTATATCTAGGTTGTCATATGAAATGTTCCAAAATTATAGAAGGTACTGTTGTGACTCATGGTTTCAGAGCTGTTACATGAGCAAGTATCTATTAACTTGTGCTGAGTAAGGACTTACGGTTGCAGATGTTATTATGAATGCTCCCATCTCCTCCGTCCTCACCAGGCAGCACAGAGCCCGTTCCTCTGCTGCCCTCCCAAGTGATTCGCCCACACCATCCCTACGGACTCCAGGGAGGGGTTGGAACCATTTCCCTTCTCTTTCCCTCTAATCCCAAATTTCACACTCCAGAAACACTCCTTCAGCTCAGTTTAATGCCTGTTTTTCCACTCAAACACTCCTCTCTTTTTCATTTGTCCTGTGCTGGTCCCAGAGGTTGTTGTCAGGTAACATCGCTGAGTGAGCAAGGACAGTTTTATTGACAGTCCTCCATCGAGTCTAGCCAGCCTCCCAGCTGGACAGGAGCTTATTTGAAGGCTCTTGGTAATGCATGTGGGCTGCTGCTCTGTGGCCTACCAGAATTCACCGAGGTTGCTTTCATCTTCCCAGCTCCTGTCCAAAAGCGGCTGAAGCTGCTCGCCTCCTCCTGACAGATCTTTGGTCAAACAGGGAGCTCCAGAGTGTGCTCAAGCAGGTAAGGAAAACGCTTCTGCTTTTCGGCTGACAAGAACAACCCTGGTCTTGACTCACTCGCCGAAGTCGGCAAGTTTGCAAAGGCTGTGATTCAGCAGCGAGTACCGGCAGCAGCTGGGAGGAACCCGGGGTGCTGGGAGGACCACGATGCTTTCAGCACATGGACACGTGCTGAAGGTCCGAGCAAGAGGCAGAGAGTCGCAGCCGCAGCTGTGGGGACAGGCGTTAGGGGCTAAGCGGATGGCAGTGTGTCTGTGTCGGACAGCTTGCACCCTGGGGGTGATGCCCGCTTAGGCGGGCTCTTCCCTAATGCTCGTGGAGCCAATGCTGTCGTGTCTGTAGGGCACTGCTTTGTGCTGGGAACCGACCAGCAAGTTCTGTGCTAGCTTGGGAGTTTCTCTTTGTTGCAGTCCATCGTATAGGATTGGCATGTTGCAACAGATCCCTTGCAAGGCTCCTTTTCTCTTTCCCCCCATTTTCTTCTGTGTCCATAACCCTACCCTGTGGTTACACCACCCCTGCAGTCTGGGTAATCTTTTAAACCAAGAAGAGGAGTATTTACGATTTGTTTTGCTGCCTGCAACAGAAACTGTGAAAGTGCAGAGCCAGACAGGGCATGGAGCCATCTTCCAGCTCCAGTGGCTTACTTTGAACAAGCTGGGTTTTTCCAACTCAACAGCAGCAGCACCTGCAGAGAGTAAAGGGCCAAATTAAAGAGGAGTAACATCCACAAAGAGGAGTACCCTGGGGGCAGGAAGGTAGAGAGTACCAGAGTACCCAAATATCATTCTCATATTAACTGTTAGGGACTTTCTCCGTAGGACCTTCTGTAGCTTTGCACCAGGCTCTGCTCAGGAGCCTGTACCAACTCGTTTTGATGTGACTGAGTCACTCCTGCGTTCACACAGATGTTCATTGCATAGGTATACATCAGACAAGAAGGATGGGAGTCTGCATGGGTATATGCATCATGCCTATAGCTTTGCTGTTGTTCCAGGATGAGGAATAAGGTGAAATAATATGCAGTGATTGATTAAGTAGAGGTTTCCTTTGGTAAAGCTGGAGAAGTCCAGCTCTTGGCAGCTGGAAAGCAATGCAAGGAAGATGAAATCCATCAGTAACGGTGATGGTTCACGTATCAAAGGCACACAGAGGGAGGACAGAGGAGGCTGTTTGAGAATGAAGCACACTTTTCAAGTGGAGGACAACATTTGACGTGGCGCAGGAGGCTCTCTCTCACAGTAGTTGATAGTGATGAGTTTTGAAACCGGTTTGTGCTCACTGAACTTAATATACATCTTTTTCAGCAAGGATTTGATAAGAACATGATGGGCTCTTTAGCTGGAACGACCTTCAGGACCCTCTCCTCCAGATTTTAGGAGCCTCTCCACGTACGTTCAGGCTGCAGGTGAGAACGGGGCCCTCGTACATGGGGAAGGGGGGGTGGTGGGGGCAAAAGAACCATGCATGAGCCCCATGAGCTTTTTATTGTTTTTAATCTCCCCCCCTAAAATGGGTTTGGGAGATTTTCATCACAAGTCTTCTCAGCCCGAACTGCAAAGCATTTCTTTCAATGAGAAGTTGAAGTGGTGCGGTGCCTGGGTTAGGAGCAGATGTTGCCTGCCGTACATAGCTGTGCATTTCAGACGTGCTCAGCACAGGTGCCATGGCACAGACAAAGCTGCTCGACTTGCCTGTGCCTCACGTGTCTGTCTTACTTTGCCAAGCAATAACTGATGAACTGCATTTTTCCAGATCCTGTCAGGTGGGGCTTTTCACAGGAATCTGCCTGAGAAGATTTTCATTCCTGAATTTTGAATAGTGTTATCCAGATAGCGTCAGTAACATGCAATTAATTCCAGCACATGCTATGGCATTAACCATTACTCTTAGGGATACTTTGAGCACTCAACAATCTGCCTGTAAGCCTCAAGTCAAAATCTGGAACTAGGTGCTGGCATCTGAAAAATCTCCATAGAGAAACCAGGTTAGAGAAATCGTGGGCAGAATTTTCAGGGCATTGTTATGATTTTTTATTCAGTGTAAAATGAGGATTGAACCTGTAAGGCCCTTTTATTTCATTATTCCCACTGAAGGAAAAGCTCTAAACAGTTTTGCACATTTCAAATATCAGATGTCTCTATGATCGGGACCGAGATTATCCAGAATGAATTATTGGCTCCTTTCCCCAACGTGCTCTTTGCCATCAAATTAGGCACAGTCCTGATGTAAAAGAAAATGGTGCAAACCCCCATTTCTCTGCCTGGGCACAGATTTCAGTTCTTTCTCTGTTGGGATGTTTCCACTGAGACTCAGAGGAGAGTGGAAGTCTGGGGGAAAAAGCTATGGGCAGTAGAGAAATTTGGTACAGGCCAAGAAAAAAGATTAAAAGTTGGTTTTGAATGTAATGAAAAGATTTCTTGAATGCTTCAATTATCTGGGTTTTCAGTTTGTCTTTGTTTTTCTCCATTTCAGAATCTGGAATTGGTTCCTGTCCAGGAAGACAACTCTTTCACAGTTACTTAGGATTTAAAGACGTAGAGTGTTTCCGAGTTTAACTCAACTGTAAAGCAAACTAACCATATGGATTTCATGTGGATGATACTGATATTTTTAAGTATTTTCATCTTTTTAGGGGGGAGAAGGGACTTTTATTGAGGTTATACTTTCTTGATGTCAATATTTTTTTTTTTGTTTTTGCAAAGAGTGTGTCTGTGGAACTCTGTGTGTGTCGCTGTGTATGTGTGCATGCAGGCAGCATACATATGCACACACAGCGAGTAGGATCTTCCTACAGGCTTAGCCTCCTGTCTGCCACCGAAAGTCGGTGTGAATTGTGCAGTTTAACCCCTTGCAGAGTTTTGTCTGATTCCACACACCAAATACTGCCACGCTAAAAACACGTCACAACCTATTTTCACCCAAGAGTATAAAAATTGCCAATTTTCGGTTGAGTCCCCCCGCTGCATATGGCCGTTATAAACAGATACACACAACAATACTCTTCTTTACAAAGGCTGGTTATTCCTAACGGGCTTCTTTTCTGCTTAGGAATTGTTCTCCAATGAGCTCTTATAGTTATTAGTATTTTCTTTCCTGTTACATGAACTCTTTATCTCAAGAAGCAAACTGATGTCTGCAAATTCTCTCCCGGGTCTCAGTAACCCTTCTCTGAAGCTGTACGTGAGGGGACAACTACAACACATCTGCAGAGCATGAATATTACTGGGTCCCAAACCACTCTGAGTGCCAGAACAACTCCATCTTGTGACTGTACCTGCACAAACGTGGCATTTGAGAAGCTGAGCTGGAGACAGGCAAAGTGTTTTTTCCCCTGGGATCACCGACTGCCACAAGGGACTGAAAAAAGAGAGGGATGTGGCCTTTTTAATCACATTTTGTTTTTATTGATCAATGTAAAGAAATAGTATTAATATGCAAAGGAATGTAAGCACTTGTGTGAAGTCAGGCTTGGAAATATTTTATTTCTTGGTATCTTTAATTGTATGATCACCTTGTGATACTAAGGCTGTGATAGGGGACTGCTGAGCTCATTTTAGGTCAACCCACTTCTTAGAACAGTAACCATCTGATGAAGGAGACTGATCTTCCTATCTCCAGAAGAAGAATATCCTCTACCCATCACCAGAGGTGAAGCAGCTCAGATCTGTAGGGAAAGGACCAGCTGAGGAGACATTTTCTGGCTGTCCACCCCCCTCCCCATTGTTGCTTCTTCAAACAGTGCAGGGGCATAGGACACCATTTTGGAAACATCAGGAGTGCAGGAGGTGCTTGGGAAGGATGGATTATGAGCCTGGAAAGGGAAAAACAGTCTCATTTTTTGCAAGTGTCAGACCCTTAAATTGATGGAAATCAGCAGGTCCCCATTCACTTCACAGAAATGGGGTGATTTGTGCCTGCTAAGGAACCGTCCATGAAGTTCAGATTTGCTCTGACACAGCTCTAAAGCAGTGGCACTCATTCGTCCCTTGTTCAGACCACAGGGAGGACGTGTCCACAGAGGAAGACCATTTTCCGGCTGGTTTTCCTCTTGGACTACAAAGGGTGGCTTAGTCTTGTGCACTTTAATGAACAGCAACTGTTTGTTTGCCTTCACCCACGTTCAGTCAAGAGCTTTCGGTGCAGAGCTCCCAGCCAAATGAGAGAGAAAAAAAGTACCTTTGAAGTGGCGAGCCAGAACCAGGAGAATCCAGTAGGACAGTTTCAGGAGCATTTAAACAGCAGCAAAGGAGCCCCAGCCCGCGGGCATGCCCTTGCCATCCCTGCCAGCTGTTCCCTAGCTGGACGTATATTCTCCAACGCACGGTTCAAAGTGTTTTCAGCAGGACCCGAGACTATGGATGTCCACAACAGCTGCAGTATCCACAGGCAGGATTGTTAAGGTTTTGGTGCAAAAGTATGTTGCGTGCAATTTTGCATTCGGGTTTGTTCCTGTAATTACATGTTTGACAGAAGTCCTGGGAGCTAATGTTTTTCTCTGTAAGATTAATTGGGGAAACCCAACTACAAAATGTAATGGTGGAATATTGAGGAAATTCATTCTAATTGGCTGTTATTTAGGCTTTATTTTAAAACACTGCTGCTGCTTTCACTGGTAATGCAGTTTACTGAATCTCTATATAAGGCACCAAGAGCTGTAGCTACACGATCGTCATCTCACAATTAAATTTACAAGTACTGGAGATTTCATTAGTAAGTATTAGATTCAAGGAGACAGATACGTCATTCACATTAATTCTATGAAGTACAGCAAAGTTGTTTTTCCAAAGCTAATAAAATGATAAAAATAAAATCTGTCTCCATCCTCATAGATCTTCAAAACATGACTGGGCAGAGCCCTGAACAATCTCATCTGGCTTTGACATTATCCCTGCTTTGAGCTGGGCAGACGGGAGAGGTTCCTTCCAGTCTGATTTTTTTTTGTGATGCTGTATGTTACTGCTTTCATACCTCAAAATATAGCTAAGTTGAGAGAGCAGTGGGCTGTGTGAATTGTAACTGCTCTGCCATCCCAGGGCTGTTTTGCAGCTATTTCTTCCCCAGGAAATTCTCCAATACTCAACTCTGTTTTCCTCTCAGTCTCTCTGTTTGTAAAACCTCGACTACAGACTCTGCCTAAGTCCATGAAGTGACACTGAAGCACGATGGTAAGAAGAGAAAAGAAAATCAGACTTACTGGAGTAATATGTTGCTCATAACCAGCAGTTTTGGGAGCTCAGTGAGGTTTCCACCACAGTAAATGGATGCTGTTCTCACCTCCAATGCAGAATTTTTCGTTCTAGGGAGACATTTTTTATTAAAGGCATGTTTTTAACTGTGACATACTCTTTGATGAGCTGTTTTCTTGTTTCTTGCTTCTTTAAGATCCAGGGTAGGGCATACCCCCAATGACAGGGACAAGAGTAGGTCTACAGCACCTAGCACGCCGTGCGTCGTAGTGATGGAGAATTACCGAGGAGGGAAGGACCATAGCTAGCAGCACTGTTAGCTCTGCTGGCAGCAGAAACAAGAGCAGTTGGGGCCTGATTTGTGCGCAAGACATGCAACCATGTAAATAAATAACATACTTGTTTGTCCTGGGCTTAGCAGAGCTTTTTTTGGTCTATTTTCTCATAAATGCTTTGTTTGTCTTGTGTATGTACAATCCAACCTACCCCAGCATTTCAGAAGCCTCATGGACGAGTAGAAGGCAGTAGGCAGTTTTATTCCTCTCTGACCACACACCAATTTGAGACCAACTTAGCCTACCAGTCCATAGCTATACAGTGTATTCTGTAAGATATAGGTATGTGAGAATAATGTATCAGAGTTTTGTTTTGGCTGTACTGTATGTATTTGCTTCATTGGAAAAGCTGAAATCAATAAAAATTGCTGGAATTTCTTCAGGCTTCCTGTTTTAGATGGTTTTATTTTGGTTGTCTTGCCACAGTATTAGGAAAGAGTAAGGTGCCTGTTTGAAAGTTTTGTGAAAGCCTGTTACCCTGCAAAAGTCACCAGTCTGGACTGCTCTGCCTTATGCCAACATGAGGAATAAAGCTGTAAATCACATTTCCTCCACCGTTACATCCTTGGCAAGCCTCAGTCCATTTCTTTCCCATGAGCTTTCCCAGTCACCACTTCAATCCATTAAAAATTTAGTTATCAATAGCTGCATATGGATCTACAGCTTGTTGTGGCGAAAACCCCCACACCTCAGTTTCTTCTGAACCTGGCTTTTATGACCTGTGTTTGAAGCTCCCTAGATCTTATATTTAAAAAGTGTGGTGAGTTGATCCTCCCAGAGATTCTTTTTGGTCCAGGCTGGAAAGTCCTAGCTCACAGAGCAGTTCCTCGGGCAGAGCCATTAACTTGGCACGTGTAGTCACCTTCTCTGAACCTTTCCCAATTAAATAATTTCCTTTCTGAGATTAGGAGACCAGGATGGCATACAGTATGCAGTAACACACAGTATGCAAAGGGTGAGTAAGCCATGGGTTTATTTAGGGACATCACAGCCACCTTTCCATTCTCTTCTCCTTCCCTAACGCTTCCTAACATTCACCGTGGTTTCTGCAGCTCTGTTGTGTGCTGAGCTGTTGCTGGGAAGGGCTGTCCATCAACGAGTTCCCTCCAAGTGGTTACGGTCATCTCCAAGTTCAATCTTTACACATGAAAAAAAGATTCTTTCACCCTATGTGTATCACTTCACATTTCTCCATGCTGATGTTTTTCTGTCATTTATCACCCCTTCCTTACTGGTCTGTAGTTCCCCAAAATTTTATGTACAGACATGACCTTCAGTCCTCAGGTATGCAATGCTGTGGGTTTCCCAGTATCAGGCACAGGACGTTGTAGAAATATTCCCCATTTCTGACAGGCATCACAAATCAGAAGGAGGAAATACATGACCTTTCCTGCTCGTTGCCTTTCTGAGTACTCCTTTCACCTCTGATACTTATTGGCTCTCCAGTCTCCATGGCAGGCCCTCATGCATTTGCAAATGCTCTTACTATTTATGGCTTCTTCTTCTGACTTCAGCTAGTTGTTCCTTCAGCTCCTTTTTGGTGTCTTTAATATGATTGATGTTTAACCTGGCAGAGGTTATGAAGTCTTTCCTATTTTTGCCTTCAGCTATTGGAAAGACACATTCTGATAACCTTCTTCTCATGCTGCTTAACTGGGCCAGCTCCCTTCTGCCCTTCCTCAAGGATTTCTTAACCAGTGGGATGTACTGGGATTGTGCTTCAATCTGGTAAGCTCAGTCCACACTGCCTGTAAAGTTTAATTCTTCCTTTTCACTGCCCCTTAAATAGCATCATCCTTTTAAGTTCCCCCTTTGGAAGATGAGTACATGCTGGTGGATATTTTGGCTATTGTTGATCCAGGGGTTTGTTGTTATGGGGCAGCTTTCTAAATGTATGATTTGCCGCCAGACTTTTCATGCTAATCAGGACCAAATTTAAGGCTGCATCTGATTTTGGGACTTCCCAGCCCACCCCATGAAACCGCTGTCGACAGCACCTAAGAGTTTGGTCTCTGCAGTAACTTCAGCCCAGCCTACACAGGGATAGCTAAAGTGCAGGATGCCAAAAGACTTTGTACCTCCAGTACTGCGGAACACTGTCTTGTATAAACACTGGCAGCAGCCTTACAAGAGAAATAAGGAAGCAGCAGCATCTTGATCTCCTTCAGAAGGTGACTATTCAAAGAAGAAACCTGGCAAAGGGGGATGTGATCTCAGCTACGAGGTGTATTTAGTTCGTTTACTCAAGGCAAGCCTGCAGAATAATCCTTACCACTGACAAGTATCTTATGAAAAGAAGATTCCCAGCCTATCAGACAGGCTTGGTGCAGCCTGCGAATCCCTGCATGGGAAAAGGGACAGGCGTCACCCCATGCCACATGGCTCAGAGCTCCTTTCCAGGAGAACCCCTGCCGCTCTGCTGGGATTTTTGAAGGGCGGGCAAGCGTTTAAGGATTAAGCACAAAGGCAAAGAACCCAAACCCAAACATCTTAACCAGTTTTGCATGGACCTTGTACAGCAGCAATTCAAAACCTACATTGCATGGGCAACTGTGATCATTCCTTACTTAAGCTGTTTTTAGGCCACAGTGCAGCAGGCATATTTGCAATTGGGTTTGAATGTAGTTCCTAAGTAATTGTCTTATAAAAGTCCATTATGGAGCAATGTATGCAGAAGTCCTTGGGAGGATTAAACATTGATATTGCACGCATACTGGTGATGTCCGTTCTGCAGCTTCTTCAGGCACAAAGCACATCTGAAGGCACATCTAAGAAAGGTCATAGAAATTATAAGCTGGAAGAGCAAGTCATCCTCTACCGAGTCTAGCATGCAGAGTGTCTAAAATTAATGCAGGTGTGTCCTACCTCTACATTCTCAAGCAGGATCTCTGGACACTGAAGAAGGGCAGGACGTGTCATTGCAACTTTCAGTACATTTTTCCACTTTGGAAATTAAGAGTTGCTCAGCAATGGAGCTGATACACTACTACATGTTTGGATCTGTCTCTATCTATTTGCAGCATGTGAAATGAATACCAAGAAACCAGTATGTCTTTATTTTGGGACCTGTATCCTTTGCATGAACCAGAAAGAAAAGTCCATTTTTGGACAGGGCAGTCTGTAGACACAAAAAGACCACAGGGCACTTTGCAAGAAAAAGACAAACAAGGTGCTCCTTCTGTGATTTAAACGCAATGAAACACGCATTCCCTCCAGAGCCTGGGGCAGAGGCCAGTGACTGCTGTAGGGGCAGACAGTGACGGATGCACTGATTTAGGTCCTATGCATTGGTATTGCAGCAGGATTCCAGGGAAACAGAATGGGAGCTGCAGGGTGCAGAGTACCCACAGAGCACTCCTTCTCCAGAACAGAACAAGCACTAAGTCCTTGGAAACATTACAGATCCTACAGCTCATGGAATCTCAAGTAACACATCGGACTCCACCAGAAAAGCCACATCCCACCAGCAAAGCAGCCACAGTATAGCCACCTCTCCCATCCCACAGTGCTGCTTTTGGGTCCTTTATCACTCCCTGTTATGCTTTCAGAGCAGAACCCACTCTCCATTTCCAGGCCCATGAGATGCCTTCCCCAAAGATCCCAGGCATGCCCAGGAACACCCAGCTTCCCCAAGCCACACCGCAGATGATCTTCACTTCCCAGCCAAGAGCAGTTCCCAATTTCACAGCACAGAGACCACGTTGCACTGTGCAGGACAGCCTATGAAATACCAGCCCCAAGCCACGAACCATAACAGCACCAACGACCCCAGGTACCACCATCTCCTGCTGGGACACACTTGCTCAACAAAGCTCCTCTATCTCGGTTTCCCACACGCTGGATGAGATCACCCCAAGCAGAGGCACTGCTGTGGCATCCCAGCCCCACAGCCGGACGCCGTAGGAGTGCCACAGTCCCACATGGCACACTGCTGGAGGACACGTGGCAGCCCATATCAGAGAGCCCTGCCCCACAAAAGCAAGGCATATGCAGAAGAGCTTCAGCTTACGCACGGCACCCACAGCCCATAGCCCCCACAGTGCTTGTGCACCCATACCCCAGGGCATCTCCACCGCAGGACCCAGGGGCCTGGGTCACGAGAAAGCACGCGTCCCCTCTGAGGCACCGTGACTCATTCCCTAGTTACCTTCCCCGTAACGTGCATGGCTTTGTGCTCCTCTATCATGTAACATTCATTTGTATCTTTCCCACAGTTATGTGTCCTTGCAGATATAATCTTGCCGAGCACGGAAGTTGTTACCTATCCAAGACTGTACTTGGCCCTTTTCTTGGTGTATTCTAAGCTTGCCTTTTCCCCTTTTGCGTTTCTAACCTTGCCTTTTGAGGAACTTCCATGAGCCATCCCAAACACACGGCCATGTCCCTTCTCCCATCTAACACCAGGACTTCTCTTCTTTGTGCTGCAGGGATGCAGGAAAACATTGCAGCTCTGCCTGAGCCTTTACAGCATCTTCCTCTTCATCAGGGTGGGTGGAGTAGTGACATCCAAGGCAACATTTCCCAGCTGAAGGAAACTCTGTGTGCAGTTTGTCAGGATGTGGCATCCATTCCTGGGTGCTTCACACCAAGCATCTTCCATCAGACTGAGCCCCAGCAATGCTTTTCTAGATCTGCCTCCCATTACAGCCCTCTGCAACTTCATAATCTCCTGCAGGAAAGACTCTGCTACCACCCTCCTGCGCACTCGTGCTGTGCTGAATGCACTGCTCTCGGAGGCAGAAATGAGATTCTTGGTGCTTCCAGCCTCCGCATCCCAGCAGCTGCTGATGAGCAAGAGCGTGTTTCAGCACAAGAAGAGCACTGCAGGAACCTTCACAGTGTTTGAGCGGATTGCTTTGGGAAGGTGGAATTGCTGGCACTCATTTTTAGGTAGCAGATCTGGTCTTAGTTAACACTTTGGTCAATATTCCAGGTCTTGGATGAGATCTCAGATGTCCCAAAGCTGAGAGATGACCAGATCTGAGCACTGCTTCTGCAGAGGCTCCAGAGCTCGACGCTGTCGTACCCGTGCACAGACCTTGCAGGAGACCTTCCCAAGCCTGATCTCTCCCTTGACCTTCTGCCAGTGGAGTTGTCTGCATTTCTGCAAACGAGGAGCAAAGCAGCTGAACACACACACACACACACACACACACACACACACCCGGACGGCACAGCAGCAAATCGCCCCTGAGCTGCACAGCTGACATATCCCCAGCCTGTGCAGCCGTGAAAAATCCCCTCCTGGCACGGGCGTGCCTGGCTTCCCAAGGCAAGGCAATGGGCAAAAAAGCAGACAGAAATCTGCGAAAGTGATAAAGCCATTGGAAGTTCCTGGCACTGCAAAACCCAAATACTTTCCCAGAGAACCGGAGTTCCTCCCTCCTGTCCCTGGCTCTTCTCTCCACAAAAAGCCTTACAAATGCTCTGCAGGATCTTACCTAATAGATTTGAGCTCAGGCAATAACTGTAACTGCTTTTGGGTCCTGAGGCCAAGTTTCAGTCTGAGAGATGATCCAGACTGGGTACAATGAAGCGTAGCAGAGATTTGCTTTGTGCATCTTACTGCTTTCTTCCTTATGTTTTCTATTCTTTCCCAGGAAGCCTCTTTATCTCACAGTACAGGTAACTCCTGCTTCAATCAACACGGATCTCTCCTGGCAGAACAGGAAAATCAGTCTCTCATCAGCAGGACTGAAAGAAATGCTCAAAAAATGTGAAGGAAAAAATTGGAGACGATCTGAGTTCCTTTGAGTTCCACCCTGAGCTTTTCTTTAGCATGTTTTAGCCATGATGAAAACCAATTCTTGTTTCCTTTCATGGGAGGAGAAACAGCCAGGAGGGGCAAGGTGCTGCTTTGGTATCACAGCGGGGCCATTGGCAGGATCACAGTGGGACTCTGGATTTCCCAGGCAGCAGCACATCTCCCAAATGGTTCCTGTCGTTTTTGTCTGTGCAATGAGAAACTGGCTGTGCCTATCCCAGATATTTTCTTTTTCCCAAGGGTAACCCACAAGCAATGCAGAAATTATTTCCTGCAGGATGTGGAGAAGCAGAGGGTTAAAGAGCCAAGGGAAAGGGGAGAGGGAGGAGATGGCTTGGGAGAGTGTTTATGCTATTCGAAGCGATGACTCCTTGGTACATGGAGCAAAATCCACACCCATTGCCTTTCTGCCCCTGGAGCCTGCCCGCCGCGAGCTCCTGGGTGAAGCAGCAACATCACTGCAGGGCTCAGCCACCGTGGGAAAGTCAGCGGAGCCACGGCGAGCCCTGCGCACGGCGAGACCCAGATGCAGGTGAGTCAGAGCCCCACCTTGCTTTGAACAGGAGGAAGCAGAGCCCGCAGAGAGGCACCCAAAAAAAGGCAGAGCTCGAGAGGGTGTTTCGTACCCACGGGAGCCCCCAGGAACCCATCCCCACTCCCAGGTGCTGCAGCCTGCAAAGCTCCAGTTAAAACAGGAATGAAGCCATGTGCCAATTTAGCCAGCGTGGCAACCAGTGGGATAACGTGAATGGATGGCGAAGTTTTTCTTCCAGTGATTGAAGCATATCAGGGAAAGACTGACAGTGACTGGCAGGTCTCCAAGCAGGCAGGAAGGGAATGAGATGAGCAGTCACCATTACTCACGGGCAGGTAGCTAACTGCTCGGTTTTGCCCTGGGAAGGGTCAAACAGAGCTCAGTGCTGAAAGAGGCAAGACCATGGTATCTGGGAATGTCTTCTCTAAGCTGTGTCCTTGCCACCACCCTCCTGACATGGACCATATCCCTGCAGGGGGAAGTGCCAGCATGAACAGGCTGTGCAATCCCCAGAAACCACAGCTGGGGCTTTGGTCCACCCATCTCCTGGTGTTCGGCAGAGGGATGGACCCTTTCCACCTCCATCCTGAGCTGGGGTGACAGGAGTAAGTCATGGTGGGGGGACATGTGCAATGTCACGCAGCCCCATGGCTGTGCGAAGGACTGGGTTGTGAGTGTGATCCGGCAGCAGCAGAGCTGTAGGCACCTTCCATAAACTATCCAGAGAGGAATGCAGCCTTCCTGCTCCTTCAAGGGCAGCAGCTCCATGCTCCCCAGTGAAAAGCCAGACTGCTCACCACAGGAGCACGAGCATGACACAACCTGAGGCCAAAGCCTGAGGAGCAGCCAGACCAAAACAGTTGATGTCTTCAGGTTTCATCTGGCAAAATGCTGCAGGGGCCGTCCTGTGATGGATGTGTGAGAGCACTGCGGCTCTTTCTACCCATGCTTGCGCATGCGCCTTTGTTCTGCTCCTCTTTCCCAGAATGACCAGGAACATGAGGGGATCCCCAGCCTAGACTGTGATCCCCACCCTGACATCCTCCTTTTGGGACCACAGAAAGCAGAGAGGAGCTCAGTACAAGCCAAAACACCAATGCTGGCACCATGACAGTTTCTCTCAAAGGCTCCGTCCTGGGTGGGATGTGAACCTCCTTGATTTCCCCTTCCACCTCTTAGTCCCCACGGGGAGTGAGTTTATCTTTTGTACAGAGGCATATTTTGGCCCTTGGGGATCTGTTCTGCTAGTTTTTGAGGCAATCCCAGGCCACTGAAATGTGGTGCCTGCTTCGGTGCTGAGCTGTCTTCACAAAACCCTGCAGGAGCAGTAGATCAAGCGTCCCGGGGAGCTTGCTGTGCCGCTTCATTCCCAGAAATCCTGGTACAAAACTCCCCACATAACCTTGGGTGCTTTGAGATACCCCCAGATACCTGCTGGCTGCTAGAAGGGCTCAGCACCCAGGATGCACATCACTGATCTGGAATCTGCCTCCAGCACAGAGCTCATGCTCTTTCCCTGGGACAGTGCCCAAAGCCTGAGCCTTCTTGTCTGAACCCGGACTCCTGCTTTCAGCATACTGCAGAGCAGGCAGGCTATTGGCAGCAGACAGAACGTGGCACCAACTAAAACTTTAAATTTAACTCACCAGGGACGGGCTGTTCAAAGCCAGCAGTGATTTTGCATTGTCCGCTCTTCCAAGATGCAAGCCTGAAACACTTTAATGAGACCCTGGGCTTTTGAAAAGGGATGAGTGAATTCAGAGGATTCAGACGCTTACACGTTTTTAAAGTCATTGTGAGGGTCTGCAGGCATAATTTGTTCAGCACAGATTTGCCAGCAATGACAGCAGTGGCAGTGCAGCAAGGGGTACCCTGTGCAAAGCTGCCAGGGTGTGGAAGGAGAGGATCTACCTTCGCCTCCCCTCTAGCTATGGGCAGTTATCACTTGCCCACAGCTTCTCAGTTGCATGGCTTTGCAGGACTAGCAGGACAGCTTGCTTGCAATTTTGGTTTTTAAGCTACCAAACACAAGCTCTCCATAAACTGAGCTAAACAACCACATCTAAAAAACTTTCCCTACCTCCCTGGCCTTTGTTGCTCATGCCTTGTTAGGAGAAATCTCTTAGGATCAATCCACCCTCACCTGGGCAGCTTAAAATTAGACACTGAAGTCGAAGATAGTTGCTTTGGGTTTCCTTCATATCTAGTGGAAAGAAATAGTCTGTCCGGCATGTGGTCCACCCCATCATCAGACAGAGGTGGAAGGAGGTGCAAATTAATAATTTTCTATTTCCACTGCTGATTAAGGAAATCCAGATTAAGATAAGCGATGCTCAGACATAGCCAGGTGGCCTGAACCTCACCCTTTATCTCTCGTGAGTGCACACACAGAGAAACACCCTCTCTAATACTATATTGCAAAGGGACAATCTTCTTTCTAGGATGTCAGATCAGCTCTGCCCTGGCAGGACGGGATGGTAAACAACAAATTTCTTGTATCTTTCTGACACAAGCGTGAAACTAGTGTCACACCAACAAGAAGGGTGAAACCAGGCAGAAATTTTGCAATGGTCCTGCAAGCTCATGCTACGCTCGTGAGGCACCCACCTTTAGAGTGTTCCCAGTTCTTGTCTTGCCATCATGACTTCTCTGAAAAACCCACCTCCTCGAGTCATTGAGCTATCTAGGTCATTCGCTTTCCTTTATTTCCAAGCAAAAGCCTGCAGAGAAAACTTGACATGCTCAGCACCATCCATGTGCTGGAGGGTAATGCCTCTTTATGGTTAGGATTAACAGGACTTCACTGAAAATAGCTGGGTTCTGTGACTCATGTTTATAGCTTGGTTCTTTTTGCTCATCTTCGGATGGAAAACCTGCTAACTGGATTTCCTTTGCAATTTGTGGCTGCTTTCGCTGTGTCTGGTTGGACATAACACAATGCAAAGAAAGGCTGGGTGGCAAAGAAAGCTTCATCTGATTGTCCAGCCTTGCCTTTTCTGGTGGTGCTCTGACCCAACAGTGAAATGAGGTTTGGAAAATGTATAACTGGTGCCAGTAGCGTATGAAGGTAATGAAAATGCATTTTATTCCCCAAAAAGAGATACCATGAATTCATCATTTGTGTCCAGCAACCCAAGGAAACAAGACTTGTATCATGGACTTTTTTGAAGGTGAGTGCTGGAAGTCTGGTTGCTCAGCCAGGGGAGATGATATCAGGTGAAACTGGAAGGTAGGAAGTGAGCAGCCAGTGAAAGCAGTTAGGTATTTAATTTACATTTGTGTCATGGAAGATCTTCTCTCACATGTGCGTGTGTGTGTGTGTGTGCAGGCACACGCATGTGCCTGAAGGATGAGGCTCATGGCTCAACTGCGCCTTTTCCCACAGACTTGGAGCTTGCGATATCGCTGGAACTTGTTCGGGTCAAGGTGGAGACTCAGGCTGGAGGTTTGCAGGGCAAACAGGGCAGCCTGCATGCAAACTTTCCCTAGGAAACAGATGGATATTTTTGCTCAGGAATGGTCTTGAATTCCATCAGAGTCTTAGTTTTGCATGTGAGGCCATTGCAAGCAGGCCATGGGGCCAACAGAATTCAAGCACCCAATTATGCAGGCACATTTCCTTGCGGCAGGCCACATCACTGCACACGCCAGCTTTTGAAATGCCTCTGGCAAGATCCCCAGCTTGCCAGATACACAGCCAGTGACCAGCTATGTAGACGGAGCTGTTATATCCACTATACTCCACGGGGCATGGCAGCTGTCTGGCCAGCGTGTCCTTCGCAGACATAAAAATAGTGCTTTTAATACGACTTCTTCTCTTTGAACGTAACCAGACACATATGAGCAGTTTTCCGCAGACAGATGCTAATTCACCTCATTCATAACCTTCTGGGCTGTTTGATTTTACTCCTCTCTATAAAGATTTCAGGTTCTCAGATGCTGAACTTGACCCATAATACACCCGTAAGAGGGTGTAAATTATAAAAAATCCCCTGGCCTCTTTCTTCCCTTTCACATCCAAGTTGAAACTAGTAGGAAGAAGACTGAAATTAATGGTCCAAATTCCAAATGTTCAGGTATTCTGTCAGGGTAAGGCTAAATCTTAGAGTCGTTGCCAGTTACCTCCGTGGTGATGCTGAGCCATCCTGTTCTGCCTGGCTGGCGTTACGGAGCTTTGGTCTAAGGAGGCACCGAGCTTTGGCAAAGAGCCACACTGAAATAACAACAGAACTGGGTGTGTGGACTATTCGTTTTTTAGTGCTGTTAAGCATCTTAGGCTGAGCCTGGACTTCATTGCTCTGTCACAAAAAATAGATTGCAGATAATGAGCTAATAACACTTCACTTTCCCAGCCTGCTTTGCATCTTCAAAGCACTCCACAAGAACAAACTAATTAACTGTCCAGAGAAGAAGCTCATGACTAAGAGCTGAGAAACCATGTGAGTCAATTCACTTGCAACAGCTCTTTACAGATTTCAGTAAAAACTCCTTTTGGAGGAAGGTCTGTTTACTGGCCCGACTGGTCACGCCAATCCCCGGCCACATTCCAGGGGTGTGAGAGGCGAGGACAGACCCAGCCTGGGAGAAGCCCCACCAACTTCAAAAGAGCAACACCTCGATAGGAATGCCCCAAAACCGACCATGTGGCTTCCTCCTTTTAATTTCAACTTGCAGTCAGCTCGAGTTGGAACTGCTGAGCTAACAGTCCCTCTGCAAACCTCCACAGAACAAGGACATGTCCTGCTCTGCTTGGGAAGACTTTATTTACAAACAGTCTTTCCAAGATCACTAATTCAGAAAGATCTCACCATACCTGAGATCTGTTAGTGGAGGTCTGTTAGTGGAGAATTAACTTTCCTTAATGTAACCTTGGGTGCTATCAACCTGGCCTTGGAGTTGTGTCTCCAGATTGAGGAGCTGTGTTGAAGCCCCAGCTCTCTTATTCCTTGCTTTGGGCAAATTATTAAGCTGCCGCAAGAAAGTGACTTCTCTTGCAGGTCCTTGGCTTTTGGGGAATGTGGGTCACATTTACTTGAGCAAAACAGAGATAAGAACATAATTTTTTTTCTATGGGTAAATGAACTTGGAGACTTAGCCCCATGAAAGAATTTAGACATTTCAGGCCAAGAATTTTGTCTTGGAACCTCCTGCCTAGCTGTGTGTACTTCCCACCAGGAAACATCCCTGGTCTGCCTCCAAGGCAGAACCTCTAAAAGACAGACCAAGTTAAACCCAGTTTCCCCAGATCCTCAGCAAATTTCAGCCCAGAGGTTGTGGGGGACTACTGGGGAGTAAATGCGGCTGCGGGGCTGGCTAAAGGGTAGGTGCCTTTCCAAGGGAGACACCAAATCCCGGGACACACTTCAGCGACACCAGTCCCCATCTCACAAAAGCTTAGTCCCAGAGATGCTGGGATATCAATGTACAACCTCCCCATCCAGCCTACGCACCCATCCCACCCAGAGGACCCCAGGATGAAGCACTTGCTGCCCCTTTGGCGGCATTAGAAAGCCCAATTCAAAACTGCAACCTCCACTAAAGGGTTCAGGAGCCTTCAAGAAACTGTTCTGTAGCTGTAACCCTCACATCTGTGAGGCAGATGTTATGAGCCAAGTGCTTTTCCGTAGACCACAGGGCCAGATTTCCAAAATCTCAGGACACTGGGGTCTGGGAAAAGATCTGTGGAGGATTTTTGTGCCTATGAGAACCTGCGTCTTCGACAAACATCCAGGGTTGCTCTTTATGCTGTACCCCATCTGCATGGAGCCACCCACGGCTGGGACTTGCAATTGCTCCCCATCGGTTCCCCACCTGCTTCGTGGATGGAAGCTTTGGGGGATTTTGCATCATTTTTCCTTCTTCCCCAAAGAGAAGTGCTTCCTTCTGAGTTGTTTATCGGTTTGCGTGCCGGTAGGTTGTCGTGCCCTTAGCCCAAGGATGTGTAAGCTGCAACTGGGATTTTTTTACAACCGCCAAGAAATGCAAACAATTTCCAGAATCCTTTAGTTACTCTTCCTTCGCAAGGGTGATGTTTGGATGGCTGCAGTTAATCACAGGGCTCAGGAACTTACAGGACTAATTGCCCCATCAAGCAAATAACCAGGAGCTGGTTCCCATCCTGCCACAGTGTGCTGCTTCCAGCCAGGACCCCGTCCACCTCGCCTTGCCAGGTCACACAACACTGAATCACCCTCTGGAGATATTTTACTCTGCTCACTGCCAGGAGAGACCTGGAATTGAGATCAGGCCATGAGTATGTCTGCTGAGCTGCGATGAATCCAGACCTATAGTGCCTGATTTATTCCGTTGGCTGAAGGAGTAGCAAGTTGAGCTCTGGTTGGAGCTCGTGGTCTCCAGGGATCCTGTGGAGGGATCTGGAGCCCAGTGATGCTGAGATCTCCTCTACACTGTGACTGCTCCACCGTCAAGCCCTTGCTGCAGCCAACCCAACTCGACATCCATGGAAGATGGGCTCTGGGCAGTGAGGACGGTGATGGAGAGATCCGTGAGATGCTCAGCCCAAGGGAGGAGACCTGTCCTCCTGACAGGGCCCTGGGGCACCTCTTCCAGCACTCAGAAATGCTACTTAGTCTTTGCCAGGATGATTCTGCTTGTAATTATATCAAAGTGTTTGAAACACTGCCCTGGACAAAAACTCTGAGGTGGAAAACCTCTCAAAGCCAAATGTTCCCTTTCCAGAACACGCTGGTCCAAAAACTCAGCAGAATTTGAGAACTGCAAAACTTAGTTGAATTCCATGTTCTGTCAATTTTATTTTAAGGTGTGGCACGGCACGCAGCTCATACACTGACAGAATAGCTCTGCAACTCCACCTGAGAAGCTACAATAATTGCTCTATTTTTGCAGCTAATCAACAGCATCTGCCTCACAGTGAAATATCAAAGTGTTTCCCTGGATCAAAGTGTTCCTTCTTTGTCATGATATCAAAGTTGGATTTATTGCTCTGTGAAGGTACAACTGTGTTTGTTTACAGGCGCAGATGAAAGGTGCGAGCGGCTCACAACGCTTCCGAAACCAGGAGAGCACCGTCAGTGGAGTCATTTCAATATTGCTCTGCGCCACAATCTAAGGCATCAGTTGTAGTGTGTAACACTGGAATTATAAATCAGCATCGTATAGAGTACTGAGTACTGCAGCTTAGCTGGGATTAAAAACCAGAGCTCAAAGCCATGCTCATATCAAGCCGAGGAGACAGCAGCTTGAATCTTCCACCTCACCAGCGAGTGCTGTAATCTCCGGGTTGTTAGGTAAAGAATGTATTGCCTTCCTCCGCTGCTCTTCTTTCCTCTCTGTGTCTTTTGTTTAAGGCTCAGCCTTGAAGACAAGCTGGGCAGAACCCCCATGTTCTTTGTGCAGGTGCTGAGCTTCTCAGCAGCATCAGGCTTCTTCCGCATGAACCCCAGCAACCGCAGCACGCGGGCTGGTGGCAAACAGCAGGCAGGGAGGAGGCAGGTGTGGTGGCATCTCAGGGTAGGGGTCAGGCACCCCCAGGCACTCCTGGGTCTGGAAATGCCCTTGAATAACCTGCAACAGACCAGCTACTTGCATATTTATTTCACGCAGGAAGACATACAGAGAGAATTGCTGTGCAATGAGGATTTTCCCAGGCACGGGTCATTCCAGGTCTGAAGGCAAAGCCTGCGAGATCACATTCAGCAGGCAATTCCATCTCTTTCAATTTCCAGCAGGCCCAATTGGAGCTTATCTGGAACAGGACACATGTTGTGTGCTGGGTTTGCACGGTGAGAGTACAGGGTTCAGGACCTTGCTCTTGGCAAAGGTGACAGCGCTTTGTGAACAAAATCGCATCCCTCATTAAACGTACTCATGACTGGGTCTTTGGCCATCAACAGACTTAGGACCTGAGAGCTGCCATCTGGGAGAATAAAACTTAAACTCAGCGTTGCATCCACATTCGCTTCAGACCATCCTACCTGCTGCTCTGGTGAGGCTCATGCAGTGCACGCAGGCTCCTCTGGTCCAGCTCTCCGCTGCCACCACAGCTGCTGAGCCCTCTGCTTCCTCTGCCAGAGCACAGACCCAGCCATCTATAAATAAATGATACCCTAAATGTATTCCCTGCTGCTGGGCGCCTGTGTCCCGGGACAGCCCATCCTCCAGGACTGCCTCAGGGATGCCGTGGGCACAGCTCCCCTCTGCCCATCACTGCTGTTTCACCTTCCTCTGGAGGTGTGCTCTGGGATCCGTCACAGCAAGCTCTGTGTGTGCGTGTGCATGCAAATACCCGTGACTGTGTCTGCATGTATCTGCATGTGCATGCGTGTCTGGGACTCTGCGTGTGCGTGGTTTGTATGCAAGGGAGCACACAGACCCCTTCCTCTGCGGGGAGCAGGATGGTGTCAGCAGGAGAGTAGCAGAGGCAGGAATATTCCAAAGATACCTGGACTCAAAGCTGCCAATGCGGGGCTCTGAGACTCACCTGCTAGGTGTTTACCCAGAGACGATACCATGGAGACACTGCTACAGGCTTTGGCTTTTGTCTCACAGCTCGCTGCTTGCTGCAGAGCTCTGTGCACCAGCTAAGCGTGGGTGACTTTGGTCTCCGTGTGCTCTTTTGGAGGGGAAATGGGTCAGGTTCTGTCCAGCTGAGGCTGATGGTGGGGTGCAGGAGTGGGACCAGCTCCCTCCAATTCTCACCTCCTCCCTGAGGTCTGTGCCATTCCCTGACCTGGGCACTGCCCGTGACTGCCAGAGCCACCTCTGCAAGGACTGTGCTCAGCACCACTCCAGGTGAAGGCACACGGTGCAGCACCGCCTTTACTGGTCATGAACCTTTTGGATCCACTGCTGGTCCAAGGGCTGATCCCTGATCCTGTTAAGTCTCAGCATCTCAGTGCTCCTGCCAGCGCTTGCTGCCCTGCACCAAAGAAGAGTGTAGTTTACACCTAGGAATTCAGCTGAAACCTGGGCATGAGAGCACATGCAAAAGCAATGATTCAGACATCACCAGGAACCTTTTTTTCCCTCCACCAAGTGCCAGTAAAATGCTGCTTCCAGACAACAGCTAAAGCCTCTTCCTTTCCATCTCAGAGCATTGCTGCCTGCTTTGTCAGCGGGACTTGTCTCATGGACATGGGTCACTGCGTACATGCTAAGTTGTGTTTGCGGTTCATTAAAGACTGCATTGACGAGCTAACACATCTGTGGAATCAGCATAAACCATGGGTGACTTTAACCAATTAAGGACAATTAATTGATACCTAGGAATTAGCTACTATAAGCAGTGATTTACAGGGCTAAGATATTAAGTGAAACTTAAAGTTTTACAAGGCATTTAAAAATAATCATAAAAAACTTGCAAACGTCAGATGCTTGCACGAAAAAATGGACCTGCCCTGCATGGGAGTGTGTGGAGGAGGGCCATCGCACGGCAAAGCGATGGCTTGGGACTCTGGAGATGAGAGCTCCAGGTCTGGAAGGTGTTTCAAAATTCAACATTTGCATCCTTTTTCTCTCTCTTAAAATACAGCCTGTTGTTAGACCTGACCTGCAAAAATCAGAGGTTGTACTGCTTCATTTTCTACATTTTTTTTGTAAAGCCATTTGGCCTTGGCTTAAACTCAATCCAGCTGGTGTCTGGTCACAAGTGTGTCCCCCAGGGCTCAGTTTTGGGTCCGGTCTTGTTTAACATCTTTATCAATTATCTTGATGAGGGGACTGAGTGCTCCCTCAGTCAGTTTGCAGAGGACACTGACCTGGGCAGGAGTGTTGATCTGCTCGAGGGTAGGAAGGCTCTGCAGAGGGATGTGGACAGACTGGATCGATGGGCCCAGGGCAAATGTATGAGGTTCAGCAAGGCGAAGTGCCGGGTCCTGCACTTGGGTCACAACAACCCAACGCAACGCTACAGGCTTGGGGAGGAGTGGCTGGAGAGCTGCCTGGCAGAAAAGGATCTTGGGGTGTTGGTCGACAGCCGGCTGAACATGAGCCAGCAGTGTGCCCAGGTGGCCAAGAAGGCCAACGGCATCCTGGCTTG
>Ga0065711_1027776_pt1 | contig 46046 bp, 19 predicted proteins | sample Hoacrofraction12_FD_59098 | JGI IMG/M metagenome (GOLD analysis project Ga0065711, IMG submission 59098) | Hoatzin crop microbial communities from Cojedes, Venezuela - Epithelial fraction 12 v2 (version 2) | ecosystem: Host-associated > Birds > Digestive system > Esophagus > Crop | place... | reverse complement strand
AAAAAAAAAAAAAAAGGGAAAAAAGCCTCACTTCAAGGCACAAGCATCAGTAGACGAGCAGGAGAACCAGGACATGTGGACAGTAGTGATGTACTAAGAGAGTTATATGGTAGGCTGTGCACAGCCTTCCTCACTTCTGTGTAGGGAGAGTCAAAATATTGTGCTGTGTTTTGGGTTGTTCTCATTTTAAAAAAAATCATAGTAATTTTGAGAAGGTCTTCTTGTTCTATTCACTTTCAGTTCAGCCTGTTAGAATTGAATGAAGCATCTTCCTATGTAATTCAAAGTTAAAATTTTTTCCTTCCACAGTATCAGGTCACATGCCAATTTCTAGCTACCACGAGTTTTCTAAGAAAAAAAATCAGGATGTACAAAATATTGGTTCTTTAAAGGACATCAAGTTCTTGAGGAAAGCTGCAGTATCAACTGCTTTTTGTACAGAGGACACCAAATAGATTCCTCCACCCCCAAGCACAGTGAAGCCCCGCTGTTTTATAAAATAGAAGACAATAACATCACAAAAATAACTGTGTCCAGTAGCTTACTATCCAACAGAAATAAAAAATGGACCAAACTCTTGTTATCATACTTATAGCTGGCAGGGGTCAGGGAACACAACCAGGATTTCCTCCAAAGGATTTTGCCATCAAAACTGAAGGCAAAGTCACTCCACCAAGGCTCATAGGATAGATAGGACATACAAGTATGGAGAAAGCATAGGCGGTTGACTGGGTAGGAGTTTTCCTTCATGCCAAGAGCCATGAGAACCAAATCATGAAACCCACCCACCACACCAGTCCCACAGCAGCCACTGAGACCTCAGAGACAGCTAGGGAAAAATGTCATGAAAGAATGACAGGTAAAACCCTGTGACACAAAGGAAGTTACTGAGAACAGTAACACAAGAGCAAGTAAATCAGAGGAAGGGAAAGGGTTATCTTTAAGATGTTTGCCTGGGGCCTATCAAGATGTTATCGTATCCTCTTTATCTTAGGTTCCACCAAACCGACTCTGATCGTAACAGCACCTTCAACAGTGGCGCTTCCCCAAACAAGTGGTACAATCAGCACATTTGTGGGACATTCCATACTATTCAAGATCATATTTCTACTGCTGCCCTTGCAGACAGCCTACAGAAAGAGGGCCAGCATCAAATCCTGTTCACATACGTTCATTTCCACTGAAGAACACGTTGAAACAGAAGAGCATTTCTGTGGCAAATACCAGCAAAATCTGAGTTATTTTCCCAAATCTAGTCTAAAAATGTGCTTATAGGTCTGGTTACACTGCAACAAAACACATCCCACCCAGCAGCATATGCTGGTTACATAGGGCACGCCAACAGGGTACCACCAGGATGGTCAGAAAGCAAATACGACTGCAGACCACTGCAAGCTGATGGGACGGGTATGTTCCCAAGGCTGTCAGACTCCAATTGCGAGCTCAGTGAATAAGCAGTGCCACACGTTACCTGCACTTTACTGCGCGTACGTGCGTAACACTGTCTAATGGGAAAGTTCCTCTGCACATCAAATTAACTGTTGTTGTCGTTAAGTTTACTCTGTGCATCTCTTTACAGGTTCAAACTGGCCACCAATACCAAAAAGGTAAAAATCCTACATACATGAGCTTATCTTTAACCAAGAAAACACTCTAGTGATGAGGAACCAAAGCATAGAAAGTCTGAATAGAAATGAACCCAGATTTTCCACACAGCACCTATTCTACTGCTGCCTCATAAAATTAATAGCAACAACATATTTTTAAAGCCAGTTCGTGTTTTACTCTTAAAGGAATATTTCTATATTTTGTCAGTCTTTACCCCTGCATGTACGCACGCACCCACACACCTGGAACAGCTGAAACTTAAGGACTAAAAGGTGGGAAAAGCTGATACAGAAAGAGAAATGAGTTTTCCAGTGCCAAAGATGGACTCAGCTTCAGAGACAATGTCAAAACCCATTAATTTTTGGTGTTCAGACCAATGCTCAGACAAAAGTTTCCAGGTTCCTTATAAACCGAAATTATCCTCGCTATTCTGAATAATTTATTTTTTTAAAGCCATCTCCAACAAGCTTTACTTAAAAGCTAATTGAGTCTCTTTGCAAAACGTGCTGTTTAACTGAGCTTTAATGACACTCTTTATCATCTCCAATCCCAGGCCCAAACACAGCACAGAGGGAAATAAAACCCACAACATTTCACCAGAGGAGGCAGGAGGAGTTTTCACGCTGTAGCAGAAGCAGCAACAAGCGCAGATAGAGTTGTTCTTTCAGCTCCACAAGAGTAAATCCTCAGCAACTCCACGTTGACGGAAATCTCACCCGAAAAGCTCCGTGGACTCTCCTCGACTCAGCTGGGATACTAAGAAAGCAAACTTTGATCCTTTTTTCTAAAAATCTGTTTCACAATTCAACATCTTTGATGTAAATCTTTCAAAAGACTGCGAGGGCTTCAAGTCAGGGACAGGATGGAGGGAAACGTGTTTCCGTCGGCAGGGGGAACCATTAGGAAGAAGGTTAATAGCCCTGGGCATGCGATCAAATTAAGGTTTGTGCCAGTTTCCCCAGGGTTTCCCTTGACATCACCAACTTCCCTAGGCTGGGCAGCTCACCCTCATCTTCCTACCAAAGACAGCTCTTAAACAGAAGCACAACAGCCTGCTGGGAAGAAACAGAAAGATAATCACATAATTAACTTATATGGATAAAGTATGAAATAGGCAGAGGGAGGGAGCCTTTGAGTATCTTCGCCTTTGCAGAGATAGACACTTGATGTACGTTCGGCTTAAAAGATGGGGAGGGAGCAGGAATTCAGCCCTTCCCAACATGTGGATTGCAGCACTGAGGAGTCTAAACAAGGCTGGAGTTAGCATTCAGAGCACATAGCCCAGCAGAGTATGGGAAAGGGAGAGAGCAGCCCAAAGAGCTGGCGCCACTAACTGACGAGCAGAGCGCAAGTGATAAAGATTTACTGCGAGAGAGGAGGAAACAGTCCGCTGGCCCGATTAGAGCTGTGAATACCGAGTTGTTCAGGGAGGATTTTGCAGCTGACTGATCACAGGCTGTCGGAGCAGGCCTCGGACAACAGCTGCAAGGCTTGCTGGGCTGCAGAAACAAAGGGCGCCTAGCACGGTGCAAAGAAAGAGTTGACAGGTTGTTGTTAGCGGTGGCAAGTGTGTGAGGTATGTCACTGTGTGAGAGACGGGGTGGGTTGGGTTGGTGGGGAGGAAGGAGGGCAAGAAGCACAGGCAGCACTCAGAAAGGGGGGAGTTGGGGGGGAGGGAGCAGGGACACAGGCTTGGTCAAAGCATTTTCCTAAAATCAGGCCGGTGTTTGTAAGGGGGACAATCACAAGGTCTGTTTACTGCTGCCAAGATGAATCAGCCCATCGTCTCATTTATAGGACGAATCCGGTGGCACAGACTATAAGGTGCATGGCATTAAAGGGACTAATTAGACGATTCCGGCAAATCTGAATTAAGACCCTTTCTTTCTTTGAAAGTTGGAAAGCATTTCTCAGGACTGTAGTCAGATGGCTTAGGTTTTGTTGGGCTTTTTCTTTCTGTTCTGAGAAGGGCTATCTTCTGCAATTCCCTAACTCACAAGGGTCTGCTCTAAATTCTGCTCTGAGCTTCAAGAACAGTTGTTAGGAAGCTGCTGGCATTTACATCATATCCAGAAAGGTCCAAACCGAAATCCCGGATTCTGCAGGAATTCAGCTCCCAGTCCAGGGACAAACTTTGCAGCTGGTCCCTCCTGTTAGAGCGGGCTAAACCAGAAGCCCACATGTGAACATACCTGAGCTAAGAGCCTGCAACTGAGTTCTCACTCATACATATAAAACAATCTAGTCAAAAGCTGGCTTCCAATCTGACACCCACCCACACACCCCCTCCCAAACACAGCGTCTGCAGCCAAATGCTTTTCCCAAGCAACTCGGTGCTTTCTGGAGCCATGGTTCACTAAGCTTGTGAGTGCCGGGCAGGAATGTATCAATGAAACTCCAGAGATGATCAAAGACAGAAGCTGGAGAACAGGAGAACTTACTTTCAGCTCCCTGCTTGGCAAGTTTAGGATTCAGTTCTTGAGATCTGGCAACTTTTTACTCCGATTGTGACAAAAACAAAAAGTGCTACAAACACCTCTGAAGCAATGGTGCATGCTGTTTGCACACATCCACTATATTACAGTGGTCACTATTAAAATGTTTTACAAGCAGTTAAGGTTACCATGGTATTCACAGTATCCTAAGAGAAGGGAACACCATGAAAATCACAGAAACATTCAGCACCAAAAGCTGCAAATATCAGATGTTTCATACCAATTAGTGACACTTTGTAAAGTATAGGCTTCTTGCTTTTTTACATCTATATCTATTACTACCCAATGAACAGGAGACACTAAGAAATTGCAGTGGCCTTTATAGTATCCGATCAATTATACAAACAAACCCTATTTTGACTTTTCTCTCCTAATGGTCTCTGGGACCCAGTTAGTCTAGTCCCAATGGGCAGCACTTGATACACTGTAAAGGGAATTCAGAACAAGAGGCATTTCAAGGCTTCTAACACAGCTCCATTCTCCCAAAATATACAAAAAAAAAACCCCAAAATTACCAGCGTGCAGAATACTCCATCTAGGGGCAGAAATGTAACCCAAAATTTCCTTAGACTCTGCTCTGACATGTGTTAACCTCATTCTACCAGGACTGAGTGCATGAGAAATAATCAGACATTTCACAAAGGTTCCAAACAGTTCTTCCTCAGTATGAGTCCATAGATTTTTCACTTTTTATTAGTTTATATACAGAGCTTCCAGCTTGAGTTTCCGCTTAACAGTGATGAAGAACACAGGCACTGCTTTTATACATCTTCTAGCAACTGGATTGTACTTTAAACTACAAATATTATTTTAGGAACAATTTATAATCCATCGTATCCATATGCTCAAAGTTTTCAGCTGAATAAGGGTGGCCAGTGAGCTCAACTGAAAAGAATAACGAAATGCCTGAAGGACTATTTAGGTAACTATGTTTTCAGAAATAATTAGCCTTCCACTGAAGTAAAAGCAAGGTCTGAAGTTGACTTCAGGGGCAGCAGAAATGGCTTGTGGTAGAGGCATACTTCTGAATAAGAAATTCTTTCTGTAGCCAAATATTTCCCTATCATTTACACTTAATATGAGCACATACGATTTGTTCACAAAATGTATTTGAGAGCAATGTATATGGTAGACAGAAGCAACAGATTCGCAGACTCAAAAATACTGAAAAGATATAATAATGCCCATTAACAGTTTTTTCTCTTTGGGGGGAAAAAAAATAATAATTACAGCAAGCATATCAAGCCTTTCCCTCTAATTATATGTTTTCTTTATCCAAATCGTTGACAAGTCTGCACTAATTTTCCTTAGTAAGCAACGTGTTACAGCTTGTCCATAACATTACAGCTTCCCACTGCACTGTGTCTTGCTCTTTGTCTCTCTGGTACAGAGAGGCTGCTTCTGAGGCTGGTGTAATACTTTCTGAAGTGATCAAATTACTTCTACGTTTGCTTTTCTTAAACACCTACGTTTGATCACCTCCATTCTTCCTAGCCTCTCAGCTTCAAACTTCATACTTCATAAATGCGCAGGTTAGAATTTTCTAGACACCACTTTAATTTTTCAAATAGCAATCCAATTACTGAGCAAATTGGCACATGTGCCTAGTTACATAGTGACTTGGCACTGCCTCCACTCACTGCTGGCAGTGATGAACGTGTTCCCCCTTAGCCCTCCTCGCCTATCTGCTCCAGCCTCCGAGCCAACACCAGTGACCACATAAGGAGACTGCCTGGCAGCTGCAAGCCCGAGGTGCCAAGAGGCAGATTGTGTTCTGTAGCAGCAGGATCTGGGTCTGTGACTGGCTTCCTGGCTAGGCTTTTGTAAGACCTTTTCCATGGCCTCTAGGTTGGCTCTAATGAAGCCTGTAGAAATGCCTGCAGGGAGCTGGTATAGAAGTGAGTTAAGTCAAAGGTTTAATTTAGTTTCTAAAGTGAAGTGAATGTATATTGGCCTTCTTTTTCCACTCTGCAATTATACTCCTGCCACATTTATGAGAAAATACAGTATTCAGTCAACAATAGGAGTGCATTCCTGGGTATGTCTGCACCGCACATTGGGGCAAAGATCCCCAAGCCAGCCTCAATTAACTTTGCTGCAGAACCAGAAGCAATATAGCTGTGTTTGCTCGGTGTGACACCCGAGCTAATTAACTATGTATGGCAGTAACAGAGCTTTACTGTTTCTGGCACTGAAGCTAGTATCCCTGTGCAGTAATCTACTACAGACATGCCAGCTCACTTGGAGGTAACCTGAGGGCTCCCCAGTCCAATGTTGCCTTGCACTGCAGAGATACATTTAGGAATACTCCAGGAAATGGCAGGAATTTGTTGACCACTTTACATCATGTGAGAGTGGTGAGGCTACAGATGTGGTTACAGTAAATCTGGACTGTTCCTCTTCCATCCCGTTCACATTCTTTTATTACTCACAACATAATGGTTACAGAGCATCTTTAAGTAATGTGTTAAGCATCTTGAGCACCATCTGTCACATGTGCTGCTTTCTAAATTTCTCACTTCCTCCTCCAGGGGCAAAAAGCTGGACAAAGATATTTAAAAGTATTTCATAAACTTGCATTTTTTGTCTGTCTTTTTTTAAAGGAAATTTGGATCTTAGCCCATGAGTGAACTTCTTTGGACTATTTAGAAAGCCATTTTCAACTATTTCAATGCAGGAGATAAGAACTTTCTCACAACTGCATATTTTTTCCCCATTTTGATTTTTTACTTTCTTAAAATAAATGAGTACTGGTACAAAAGACCAGAGAGGCACTATGATCCCTATAATACAAACAGGCTTTGGTGAAGGTAAAAACAAAACACAACAACTTGCCAGTTACTTCTCTTTTAGAATCCCACCTCAGGCATATCAATAAGCTACCAGAGAGAATCAGAGTTATTCATCCAGCAACTTTCTGATGCAGATGATAGTCCAGAAAATATCCGAGTGGACTCTGAACTGCACACGCTAGAATATTTTGCTGAGTTTACTTGCTTGGACTTTACTTGTGAGTAATGTTCTTTGTTACTGATGGAACTTTTCCTTACCTTGTTTATTTTTTTTTTCCTCCTAAACCAGGTATGTTGGTAGAGGTACTTAATGAGACCTGAGCTGTGACAATTAGATTATATTTAATTAAATTCTCCTTGTTTATCATATTAGCTTTAGGAGCTGAGCTGCCTTTACCAATGTTCATCTTGCTTGGAATGTTCATCTTGCTTGGTAGGTAGATAGGACGCCTAAGATCTTCTATTGACTTTCTAGATAACAAAGCTGAGTTGTAATTCCAGGAACCACCACAAGGACCTGAGGACTTTCTCTTCAAATCTAATCACCTCAGCTTTCAAGACTGAATTTTCACAAGGCAGCAAACACAATGATAAATTTTAATACACATAACTCCTGGGCTATCCATCAGTACAAACACATACAACCGTGAGGCAGCAATGTGGATTTGAAGTGTGATATCTGAGCGTGCCATTTTTCCACTATGCTCTCTGCCTTTGCCACAATTTTGCATGGATTACTTGGAGTCATTTTCAACAAACAACACTAAATTCTGCACAGACTATACTGCTAACATATTTTAAAGTGTGATTTAAAACACTGGGGGGATTACAAACTATCTCATATCTAGTAAACCTACTAAACTAATCTGTAAGAACGGGTCTGCCCATCAGAGCCAAATGAGCTGCTCTGGTGACGGCAGTGGCTTACAGACAGACACCTTCAGAAAAACAAACAACATGTTTTGATTAACAGATTTTAGACTATGTTCAAGAGCTCCCTGGGAATCCTTGGACTGATTCTAAGGGACCAGGAAAAGTAAAGTACACGCAGTATTGGTAATATTGGTATTGGCTTTGTAACATTATTCAGGGGTTTGTACCTCTGTATTTCAGTGATGTTCAAGTGAAGAGTAAAAACCTCAGAACTGATGTGTGGCCCTATTGTCATCTTCAACACCTTCTACAGGAGCAGGAAACTGAGGTGGAAACTGGACTCGCACTGCTGGCTACGGGCCTGTGGGACACAAGAAAGAGTTAGTTATCCAGAAGGGCACATGAGCATGTGCATGCCCCAAACGCATAAAAGCTCACATGCCAAAGTTAGCAACATTGCTGTAGCCAAGCTGTGCTGAGAGTTAAGCATTCAGTTAAGAGCTTTGCTGGACGGCAGCCATTTACAGATGTACAATCAGTACAGAGACATGTAGGCAGAGACTTCCTTTAATGGGCCCACTGAAGTCTCTTCTTGAAGATTCATACTTGGTTATTTTCATTAACATATTTATAAACTCATATACTCCTCTTCTGATTACATCTCAGACTCTCATACATGTATTATTTTGCCTGGAGTCCTTTGTTTGCCACACTTAAAGATTCAGGGCCAGACAAACAGTTCAAAATCCAATGCAAAAAGCAGCTGGAGTCTGATAACATAGAACTCTCCCTGTTCCTGTTCTCCTCTTGCTTTATCATTGATTTGTTTGCTTTGAAGATGCTGATAGGTGCTTGTCTGCATGTAATAACTACTAACTGCAGCTTGACGAGTAAGAGAGGAGAAAGTGTAAGAAAAACAATAGGAAAGGCATTAAGGGCACTAAGCTGTTCTTTCTGGGATGGGCATTAGACATATGCTCGCTACTCCAGTCACAGTGCAATCAAAGCTGTCCTGTGCCACTGCCAAAAACTGCAACAGGTGCCAAAAGACTACAGCATTGGTTAAATCCACTCCTAAGGCACCAGCTCAGGGACCGATCCAAATCCCAGAAGCCAATGAGCGTCTTTCCCCAGACGTCAATTGTTTTCAAATAGTTCCCCTCTTCTTTCCAGTGTGATGCTGGGGGAGCATAAATAAATTCAACTGCCAGGAGGCAATCCTCTGATTTCACCACCGCAAGTCTGGACAGATGCCAAAGCTACACACAGCCTCTCAAACACATTTGCAAGGTAATTAATATTTTATATTCACTGCAATAAGAGATCTTCATTCACAAGGAACTATTAAGACAGTTTCTGGTTCCGTTCTCTCCAGCACACTACAACGACAACTCCACGCCAGCAGCAGCCACACGGCCTAAAGGTGCCAAGCTGGCAAGGATTCTCTCTGTCAGCATTTGGCATCCACCCTCTTGGCAAACCCCTCGGCAGTTGTGCTTGGCTGCTTTTGGATCCGTCATGTGGCCAGGCTGCTGATAGCATAGGAGGGTGCTGCGTCCTCTGGGCACCATTTCACTTTAACACCTGTCTGATTCAGAGGAATGCGCGCACATGGAGAGCAAGATCCCCGCACAAATCCTCCCGGAGACCCAGAGCACATGCTCCATTTGTTACTGAAAGGGGTCGTTTCCTCAGACCCACAAGTGCTTCCCCCCCCTCTTCCCCTTCACGTATCTGTATGCAGCCCTTAGAGGGTCCTACATCCTGCCATGCATTCCACATGTGTTGGAGGTTTGCTCTGTGAACCAGGAATACAAAACATAGCCTTTTTGTATATAATGAAATCTCATATTTTACTGTGCTCATATAAAGCCATTTCTTTGTGAATAAGACTTTTTCATTTGTGACATTTTAACGATCTACAAATGTTTGGTACAGATGAAAGGAAATTATTATTTCCAGGTCACCTTGCAGTAATACTTTTTGATAGGCACCATAATTCCAATTAAATTGAGTAATAAGGGAGGGGGAAAACCCTTCAAACATTTAAAGTGCCACTGAAGCAGAAATCTTTTAAAAGCAAAACATAAAAACAAGCATACATCATTTACCACAAGCCCCAGAAAATCAGAAAGGAGCATAGATAAGCAAATTCAAAACCCCTTTTCCACTGGGGACTACTCAAAAATATGCAGCTCTTACAACATGCAGACTACAAGAATATAACTACATGCTCCACAGACACCACACATTATTGCAGCGAATGCAGCAAGATTTCACTTCACAGGACAGGGTCTGACTTCGGCCACAAACTTCGTGAAATAGCCCCAAGTCCAGTCCCTCAGAGGTACTTGTCAAAAATCTCAGCTGCCGTCCCAAACTTGGCAGCGGGGCCCATGGGTGCTACTGCAGAGGTGCAGTAGGTGTGCAGAGTGTGGTGAGACTTCACGTAGCACCTCTCCAAATCTGTTCCTGTCCGAAAGCGCTACAGTCCACCTCGCGTTTGCGTGAACAGCGGCCTGCACTGGTTCATCCAGTACATTCTGACACTTTTGAGCGCGGTTATCTTTGGATCAGACACTCTCTAAAGCCTGTGAAATAAACGCAAGTTGCTTCGGTTGCTAAGCTCACGGTCACAAAATAACTGCTATCGCTCACCCTAGCGGGAAGGCTCAGTGTACCCATTTCACCCCAACCGGAACGTGCAAATAAAAGCCAGGACTCCTGTGTTCTACTTCCAGCCATACCATTTGCCTGTCACGTTGTTACCGCGATTTTTGTTTTGCTTCAAGCTTACGGCCCACAGACACCAGCCAAGGCCTCCCTGTGCCAGGCAGAGCACTAGCACAGAACACAAACCCTGCTCACTGCACGTAACTTTGCATTGCACCTATCAGTATGTTTAGCCACGTTATATTTTTTAAATAAAATTTTAAAAAGGCAAACAAAACCCAAACAAATTACTACTGTTTTGAGATCCTCATGCTAAAAGTAAAACAAGCTTAAACACAACATCGCAATTAGAATGTCACTGAGGCTGCCCATGTAAAAAATAAATTTAAAGTTACAGTTTTAAAGACAGGATAAAGCGTTTACAAATTGACTTTTCTCATGCCCTACTAAAATATCAGGTAAGAACTTACTTCAATTTGAGAGAGATAGCTTTGGTTTTGTTTTGTTAGGTTTTTTTTTCCATTCTTGAACAGTTCTTCAGTTTCTACCGGGGTAAAACACAAATTTCTCTCCCCCTCTTCTCTGAAACACTTGCTTTCTTCAGAACGCTAGGGTGACATACAGGATGGACACCGGGACCATGACAAATTTAAGAGCCAACATCTTGGAGGCTTTCCTGGCCACAAGCCAAAGCTTTCTGGAATGGAAAAAGCTTTTTAATAAGACATTTTCGTAACAAATTCAGTATTTAACCCTTGGGAGGTTAGGAAATATTCCAACTTAAACTGTTATTCAGTTACATATAAAAAATGTTGATTTAGATCATTTTTAGGAGTTTCTGTAACAACATTATTTTCCGTTTCTTTTTCTCTGTGACCTGGGCAGTTGATTTCATTGTGATTAAAGCACCTAGCTTTTGGAGCAAGGGAGATGAAAAACGAGTACCAAACAAACATATAAAACTCTCTAGAAACATTCCTGGAATAGTTTTTCTGTAAAGTACATGGTATGTTCAGAACACATGATTTTGTGGTACAAAGCTTTAATTAGCTTCACTGCTCAGCGTGGTCATCTCAGATTCATGCCAAATAAGCCTACCGCACCATGTTGTCATTTATTTTCCGTCTCTACATACACATATACTCTTTCTAAAAAGCAAGTTCCCAGTTCCCGCACAAATCCACAAGCAGAATGCATTTTATATTATCTTCCCTTGAAAATGCTAACCTAAGGATAGGGCACCATGTGTTACTCTTGGCAACTAAAGTGGGAACAAGCAAGCGCAGGATTTCAGAGGAGCCAACAAAAGAACAACAGCCAGGGAGGAGGATTTGCCTCCGACAGGTTCCTTGCACCTCCTTTCTGCAGCACCTTGATGTTCGGTACCAGTAGACCTGTCCTCATACGAGTCCCGGTTGGACTGAGCCCTGGAATGAACGCTCCATACAGCATGGCTTATATACAAGTGACTTGGAAGACCAAAGAAAGAAAAAGATTTCATGTCAAAGTGAGAAAAGTCTCCATTTTCCATTACATTGACTTAAAACTTCTACATGAATAGAACTTGCCAGATGTTTCCTTATCATAACATATTTCCCCTTATTTACATGACTAAATAAATATAACTTACCCAAATCAAATCGTGACCATTTCCCCATTTTACACTTAACGGATTTTCCCAGGTTTAAGCCCTTTTTCAGCATGCAATCTGAAGTCTAGAGTTTCTTCATGAGAACATGCCTGGTTGGGTATTTTATTTTTTTTAAAACAATTATTGTGCCATGACACAAGGGTAGAACACTGTTTTAAAGGGCTGCTGACTCTGGACAATTTATATGCTAATTTCAGAAATGATTCCTCCTGCATTAAATAAGGAGCTAAGGAATGTTCCAAAGGTCTAGACAGACCACACCATTAACAGATTGGGTAAATCAACGCTAATACTGCCCACAGCGTATTACACCGTGTGAACTTTCTTCGCTGCACACACTTTACTAATTTTAGTTCCACGTGGTTCCTCAGCTGACTGGCCAAAATATAAACTACACCAGCTCCCTAAAGCCTCCCTGTGCCCATCTTGACCTTGGGCTTGCCTTTAATATTAAACTCGAGGGAAAAACTGAATGGTCACACTTTTTTTATTCAGGGTACATTTATAAATGGTTTATGAAGGGTTAAAAAATGATTAATAAATTATGAAAATGTTAAAAAAGTATGGACAGCTATGAACAATAAGGATAGCTGTCACCCACCTCACACCAAATGACCAGCATTTTAGGAAAGTACAATGCAGACCCATAGCCCGAACTCCATCAGCGTAAAGGCTAAGTCTGGCAAACAATCTAAATATCTTCAAACTTGTTTAAGCACTGACAAATCCCCCAGCATATACTAGCAGTGTTCTGAGGCCATTATTGTTTTAAAGGACAAGTCATATCTGGCTCCAAATTTAGACTTTGTACAAACAAGCTGTTAGAAAGCCTTAGAATAACAGAAAGATTTCCAGTTTTTATTTTACCTCCAATAAAAATGATCTTTGAACAAATTCTCATATGGCATATGTAATCCTAACAACGCTGAACTGAAAAACTCAAAATGAAACAAGCATCACTAAATCAAAATAGAAGGATCATAAAATACTAAGATCAACCGAATTTTTAAAATTCCTTCTGGTTTTATATCTTAGCTTACTAGCTACACTGCCAGAACAAGGCATTGACGTAAAGCGTAACGCAGAGTCTGAGTGCTCAGTTGTCACAGAAAAAAAAAATTAAAAATCTCACTAGTGATGAAATTTTGGTTTTAGAAATTAACTCAAATCAGCATCTAGAGCATTTACAGCATCTTGGGCATTATCGTGATGTGACATGTTCTTGCAATCTCACTTACTGCTAAATTCTAAGGTACTAAATACTGAGATAGACTTTGTTTTCTTTCTATTTTTTTTCTTTCTACTTAACTGTCCAAGGATTATACTAAATGCAAGTACCTCACACTATCTCATAATACCTTTCTTAACAGATACTGTAAAACTTTGGGGACACAGAGTTGAATATTAAGTCAAAAGAGCACTGGGCATGCACCTCCTCTCCTTGAATTCAATAGCTGAACTTCCACTGAGTGCCAAGGAGTCGGATTAGGTATTCTGTGTATAGCGCGGATGCCAGCAAACTCTTCCCTCCCATCACACGCACGCCAACTAATCAGTGCACTACAACTTAATTATAGCATAGGAGCTGTCTCTCAGCAAACTACAATCAGTTATGAAGCGCAGCCTTCCATAAGCCTGCACAAGCAGGACCCCAAGACCTGAAACAACTAATACATCACACACAGCCAAGAACATGATTTGCTATGCATCGGACACCTCAGTCAAATGACTCCTGATAATGATCAATGATGGTAAATTGGCAGCTGGGCTACTGGAAAAATTCCAAACTTTACCTTCCAACTACAGGAATGAGGAGGATATATGTGAATGTGGTCTTTGGCAGGGAAAGGTACATTGTTTCACTGATGTGGGAAAAATGCTTAATGCTCAAACATTTCCTTAAAATAAGATTACAGTGAAACACTAGAGGTAGCATTAATAACAATAACCAACTTTTCTGTCTAAATGAAAAAATCACTCCAAACCCATCTCTAATCTGCAGAAAAAGAAAAAAAAAATCTATTGTTTCGTGCCCTTGCTTTTTTTCTGAGCACTTCAGCAGAGATGCTTACTGCAAAAAGAACAGGCCCTTGTGTGCTTCGGTTTCTGAAACTCAAGAAAGTTACCAACTTACCTGTTCTTTTTCCCCATCAATGAATGAGGAGGAGATTAATCAAAATTTTCAGGTTAGACTAGAACACTTTTGAGACACTGAAAACAAGAACCCTTACACTCTAAGTTTATTTCTGAATGGTGAGCCTTGTCCAGAACATAACGTGTCTCTGAAGAGAGAAACCAAATGTATGCAGCTTTAAAAAGGATTTGGGGATCTCGGAAACCAAAGTCCTTGCTGAACTCCATGACATACAGAAAAAGCTGGCTTTATAACCTTTGTGTCAAAACCATTGCCATAAAATATTCCATTGCCTTACACCACGTCAGGACTTGCCCTCAAACCATAAAATAATCCACCACTGACCTTGCTGGAGATTCTCCATTGCTACCATTGGGGCAGTATCTCACCTCACACCCTCAACACAGGAAGCACTAAGGAGGCACTATGGGAAACCAGGTTCAAAAAAAGGCATGTTTCTTGGATATTCTGTCTTCCATGCTTTTCCTAAGATAAGAAGAAAAACCTAGCACAGCGATAAGAATGTTGCTAAATATTCATACAGGTATGTTTCCTGAGAAACCACTAGTAAAGCACATGGGGACAGATGTCTGCTATTGAGTACATATGTGCATACGTACACACAAATATATCATAGAATGGTTTGGGTTGGAAGGGACCTTACAGACCATCCAATTCTAACCCCTCTGCCACAGACAGGGACCCCTTCCACCAGAACTGGTTGCTCCAAGCCCCGTCCAATCTGGCCTTGAACCCTGACAGGGAGGGGGGCAGTCACAGCTTCTCTGGGCAACCTGTGCCAGGGCCTCACCACCCTCATCATAAAGAATTTTTTCCTAATGTCTAATCTAAATCTCCCCTCTTTCAGTCTAAAGCCATTAGCTCTTTTCCTATCACTACGTGCCTTTTCACAAAGTCCCTCTCCAGCTTTCTTGCAGGCCCCTTCAGGTACTCGAAGGCTGCTATAAGGTGTCCCTGAAGCCTTCTATTCTCCAGGCTGAACAGCCACAACTCTCTCAGCCTTTCCTTGTAGGAGACCTGTTCCACGTATATTTATTTATATATAAAACCACCCTACACTTCTCAACAGAAAGTGGATCCCAGTCAGAGATCATTCAGAGGTTCTGACTCGGCATTGTCCATCCAGTTTAGAGTCACTTTTCTCCCCTAATTTCTCAGGCGCTTCACCTCAGCTTCATTCCATCACCCTTTATCTTCTGTGCAGGTTCAGCCAGCTCCTTTCCTTCACCAAGCCACTTAAGTTATCTTCTGGGGGAAACTCTAAAAAAAAACAAAACCCACTGAAATTAATGTTGTTTTATTATATCATTACTTCTCTGTATGTCCGTTTCCTCATGCTGCCTTTTTAGATTACAGTTTCTTTAGGACAGGGATTAGTTACTATTCTGTGTACTAATGCAACACAGTCCTGGTTTTAAACTGCCTTTGGTCACTACCGTAAGAAGCAGAGATTAAAAAGAAACTGCCTTTGCCCTTGGTAAATGCTCTCCAGAGTGACGTCAATCATAATTACCCATCTTCACAAAAGGAACCCCAGAAAGCACATAACAAACGTGCCAAACTTCATAGAACCTAAATCACTAATTCTTTTGAAAAACATTTATTTCAAACAAGTTTTATACCATGAAAAGTAATCATAATATTTCAGAGATGCCCAGAACAAGTAAGTCACAGTGGCAAATTTGTGTTTATTCAAGTCTTGCTCATTTATCTTCTCAGGGTACTTAGGAGTGATTCATATCTGTGATCACTCACTCCTTTCTCTCCATTGAGCTGCCTGGATACAATTAGGAAAACATTCGATTTGTAAAAATTGTCTTATGAGAGACCATATTTGGATATAGAATGACTTCAAAAGACTCTGGAAGACACCCTGAAAACCATTAAAAAAACTGTTTCTGAACATGTTCTGCACCCAAATATTTTTTATTGATAATTTTATAGCAACAATTTACTTAATTTTCTTAGTGGCCAAGCACTTGGAAAATATGAAAAGCTAGGCTATAGGTATGTTGCCAGCCTGCTTTTAGGGTCCAAAAAAACCCACAGTGACATTCTCTGCTATTTTCATAATACATCATATGTCTGACCAAAGGCCACTGAAACCAGTGGAAATCTTTCAGACTCTTCAGTGGACTTAGAATCAAGAAATAATTCCCTCTTCTGTAGAAGAGCTCAAAAGCAACTTACACACAAATTCTGCAGAGTACTAGATGAATTTCTACCACTTCAGAAAGCAAGAGCTCAGAATCCCAGCCTTCTAGTTGGGAAAATCATATTGGGTTATTGCAAGGACTAACCCATTCTGAGATGCCAAAAGGATCTGTTTTCTTTCCCATGAAGCTCAGGTTTCCACTTTTGACTACATTCTCAGAATACAAAGTCCTGGTTTTAACCCAACTCAGTAGGGCATGCAACAAGGAGAGCGGAAGAACTTCCCTGAGCGCACACTGAGCCAAGGCTGCTGTAGAAAGAGACATCAGTTTCAGATCACAATGGACCATTACAGCCACCTTATCTAACCATCTCCCTCACACAGACCAGAAACTACCAGGCAGGTCTAAAAAGCTTAAAACCGCACATTCCAGAAAGGCATCCACTTGGCAGCTCAGAAGTAAAACAATAATGCTTCAAAATGCCACACTGCTTGAAAAAAGACATCTGAAGATTTTGCTGTGAGCATTACTGAGATATGGAGAGGATGTACCTCCCAGCCTCGCATGGTATGCAGCATAGATCATGCATTCAGAAAGCACAGAGCGTTATAGATCTATGGTCAAAACCTGGCAGGAACAGTTCTTTCAGGAAGGGAGTTTGAGTAGTTTATCTGTGAATTTAAGTTAAACTAAATAGATGAGAAATCCTTCAGCCCTCTGCTGGTGAGCTGAGCAAGAGGAAACGGACAAATGATGGAAACATTATTTTATGAATAATACATAATCATTCATTTCCTTTTATATAAGACTACATGAAATTCCAAAGGTCTGTGGTACACTGGAAAAGAGGCATAAAATCCTGATTTGTAATTGGGCCACCAGCTTACCAGTGAATGAGGGTAATGAGTCAGGACTTAAACATAAATATTCACGGTGCTGAAGAAAAAGAAGCACGGATGCTTCTTTGGGCATCTATGATCAAAATTTATCTGAAATGTCCTAGACTGCATTACAGAAGAATTCATGGTATTAATGCAACCACATGGATTACTGACAGCTATTTAGCACACGCAGAGATAACTGTGCCACTACCTGTCAACATTATAGCTCATACTCAGTGTCGGTTCAAGCAAATTACTCTACAATTTTTATATTTCCATTTTCCTGGGAAATCACTTCCACCATGAGGGCAGCAGACATACTAGGACACCAAGGCACCTCCAACTGCCAGATGCCACTAGTGCTCATATGGTCATATGTACTCTGCTTTCCCGTCTACAGAGTTGTCACTTCAAGTAACTGCATTTCACCTCAAAGGACCCCAAAAATACATGAATGACTTTGATGACTTAGGTTGCCCTTCTTCAAAATGACAGTACTTTCTTTCCTCTTTGTTTGCTCAAGAATTTGCATAGAATCTTTCCTAATTACAGAGTCTGAAGCTTTCTAGCTACAATGAACTTTCATTAAAATAGGCAAGTCACTGAGCCTAAAAATCACCCTTTTAAACATGTGAGGCTTGGATACGCTTTCACTGAATCCAAGGCAGATCCAAGGGAACCTTCAGGAATTCCTGTTAGCGTTACTAGCAGATCTGACCTTTGGTTGCAACCACTGAAGCTGTAAGGACCCTAAACACCAGTCTGTGCTTATCTTACAGATCCTCGTGCTATTTTGTTAACATGATGTTTTCTTGTGTCCTAGAGATTTGCTCCAAGATAGCATCCGTTGCAACAGCCTGCAGAGGCAGACATACAATTATCAGCCTGTGAACTGCCCTCTTCCACCCACTGGAAATGATCAAACATCTTTGACACAGGGAATCTGAACTGGGAGGAAATGGTGGTTATCCTCTTGAAGTAACCCCTAGAGAGGACAAGAATGTCATTGCAAACTTGTGGGAAAATAAAGTTTTTCCATTGTCAGCATGTAAAATAGGCACAGGACAACAGGCACTGTGGTTTTTTTACAATCAGGTTGACAAATCCCTGAATGGGAAGAAAATTAAAGCCACAGGAAATTTGTTCCAAAAAACTATTAATTAAGGTTGAGATCTAGAGAGCTGACTCCTCAAAGAGACAGAAGCAGCACACATAGTCTTGAAAAGGACATGAAACGTCAGTACTAGAACGGTTATAACGGACTTCTAATAAATAGCCTAAGTTTTTCCAGTATCAGCTTCTTTGATCAAGCTGTGTCTTTGTGCAAAAGAAAATAAGAAAATTCTGCTACATTTACTACAAACAAAATATTGACAGTACTCCCATTAGTCACCTTCATTTTCTACCACCAGTTCTCTTCATCACCACAGGCTGGCATAATCCCAAAGTGGCTTCAAATAAATTCTCTGCAGATGATAAGTTCAGTGTTGTTGCTACCATCATGTTCTCACCAATGACTGCATTCCTAGTTTGCACGTTAGCACCAAAGTGAGGTACAAGAGCTTGTACACTTGACCTTCAGTACCATAATTCCTGTCATTTCCAGTCTACACCTTAACGCTCTGCAGAAGTTCTGCAAAAGGTAACACAAAGCATGGCAGCAAATAATGAAACACCGCATGAGGGAATATTTCTCCCTGTATAGGCAAATACAAATAAGCATAGAGGTGTGTCGATAAAACTATTAACAAGGGAATTACTTAAGCTAATAGGAGAAAATGGCAGGGATTAACTTAATTCACTGTAGTTAAACCACTGCAGATACAATGAACAAGATCTTTTAGTGTAATAACCTAGTGACATCTGGTCCAAATACAAGGAACGAACTCTTACTGCCATCCTACCATCATTGCTGTCTTTCCCTGCTGTCTTATGTGCCTTCCACTAGGCAGCTCCTTGGCTGTAACATTTACCTCCTAATTCCTCCCTAAGTGATGTGGCAGCCTACATTTCTCACAGCAAGCACGTTACATCATTACCAAGAGACATGCTCATTTTGACCTACCAAATCAGCACTGAAGCCTCCAAGACTGCCGCCCCCCCACCACTCTATGCGACCATGACCACTGAGATCCCCTGCAGCATCTGCACTTGCTCCAACACCCTCTCAGCTTGCTGAACACAGAGGCACAAACACACAGAGGCAGGGTTTCATCACAAAGGATCAAGTCTGGGTGCACTCAGTGAAGACCAAAATTGTGGAATTTGTATGCTGCTTCGCATTTTCCAAAGTTCATCTCCATGCCATGTCTTCTTGCTTGGAATGGGTGAGTAAAGCTAAAGAAAACAGTGACCAGACCTTCCTATAACTGAACAGGTTTCCTTTCACACATCATTTTTTGCCTATTTTATCAAGCTTTTCAGGGCAGGGGACATCTGCTGTCTTTGTCAACTGATGCGTTAACTTCTAATAACTACCTCCAGCAGTAATACATACAACCAAAATAGTATTTTACATAGCATTTTACAGACATCTTTCTTCAAAGAATTCTCAGCAGTACTCAAAACAGGGTGTAAAAACAGGCTTTCTTAAGCTCTGCAGGAGCGAAAAGCCTTTATTCCTTGCAGAGGCCATATGCCACCAGCTAACAAGGGTTCAAGCCTTGTAGGGAGCTGGGATCCAGGAAATGCTGCCTCTTATTGGTAAGAGATAACAACTTCTGGAGATGCAAGCACTGAATTCTGAGCTCAGTAAGAGCTTGGAAACAGGGCAACTGCTCTTCAGAGGCAACACCATGTTTCTTTGGGTTGTGGGCCCTGGCTTCAGCGGGACTCCCAAATCCAGCTGAGTCCTGAACCAAACAGATATCAGTGTAGCTCAGAAAAAAACTCAGCATTACCAAGGGAAGATCTTGAGTCCAGACTGTAAGGACTTGGTGGCGCACATTCAGCTCAGCGCTCAGTAGAAGCTATGAAGCAGAGGTCCCTCTCTATTGCAGGGGCATGAATCTCTCAAACCAGCCTGTCTGTGACGCCTGTAGGAAGTCTGTGTGGGCAGCCTCTTACACTTCCCGCAAGTACCCTAAGTCTGGGCCTTTGCCCCCAAACTGTTTGTATGCTTATCTTCAAAATAAAATATGGCTCTGTAGCTTAGCATTGCATACCTTGTAGTTCAACCTATACTTCTTGGAGGATTGCTTCCAGCATGAATTTTTAGTGGGACCTTCCAAACACAGCAGAAATTAAAACCTGATAGTGGAATACTTCTCTACAGTTGCTCATTTTTAACATTCTTATTCCCAGGCAAAGTAGCAAAAGACTGATGTTAAAATCCTTTTAATCACTGAATTTCCACATTTGAAGCAATACTGCTCGTAAAATATTAGACTGAGAGCATTTCCGTAGTGGTGAAAGCAGAACGGGCAGTCAAAAGGTAAGATAATTACTTACAATAGCAGCAACTCACAAGCAACATAGCAAAAGCTAGCAAAGAAAGTTGTAACTTCATACTGTGTATGCTGAAAAGGAAATATCCATCTTTGTATGCATGCATGCTACAGCTGGTGTCCTCCTTAAGGCCATAACACATTCCTCTGTATGAACTACATTGTGACATGTACAGCAAGGAAAACACAAAACAAGTAAAAACAAATTCCTTATCTCTTCACTGAAATGAACACACCCAAAATACACTTTTGTTTCTAGTTCCAAAGAAAGGACAGTATTTTCAAAGTCCTTCAAGCACCAACCAAATTACCCCAAAAGGCTCAATATTTACATTATAGAATAAATATAGAGAGGTTAACTCCTTCCTAAAAGGATAATAAATACTAACTGTCCTGCTTCTCATACTTCTGTTAAAAAGAGCCAGACATGACTAACAAAAATTACTGGTTTTGGTGAAAGTGGCTATTGCTGGCCACATTCACAGACCCACTTCATTCTTTCCAGCAGAAAAGTAATTAAGAACTATTACATGGCTTTATTCTCACCGGCACCAAACTTGAACTTTCAGGGGTACTGAATGTAGTTCAGGAGCTGGTATTTGTCGTAATCACATTAAAGCTCCTCACTACTCTATCACCAAGCTAAAACCTGCAGACAGCAGAGACAGACATAGTTTTTATGTGTACATATATGCTTATACACAAACATGTTTTTTATATATATGTATACATACACACACGCGTGCAAACACGCTTTTGGAGATAAATCCGCTGTCTCAAACAGATTGCTCTCTCACCATAGATACCATTCCGAGATCTCATTTTCAGTTACCTACTCCGAAATTATGCAGAACCACAGCTCTTTCCACCTTTATTTTGCTAGGATGCCACAGTAAGTGGTAAATGCTCTGCTGCCACCCAATGACTTTTCCCGGTATTGCCCATTTCCTCCTCCATAACTAACCAGGCAAAGGAGGAAAAAAAAAGTTAAAGGCAGCACTTGGACCAGAAGCACTTTGCATACCTGTGGTGCCTTGGCCTCTGTGGAACACGTGGCATCACCGCCTCTCTTCACCTGTATGCAAATGGCTCCAGTTCTTTTTATCATTCTGCCAACAGAAGCAAAACTTTATCTGAATTCCCAGCCACAAAAACATCATTGTGCTCTGGCAGTTAATTTTTACTGGTTTACAATGTACTTTCCTTTACACACGAGATAATGCCAACTAACCACAGCAAACCTTTCACACAGCTGTTATGCTTTATAGTTGATCAAAGCATTGATTTCGCAGTATTATGTCACTGCCAGATACGCTGATTCCCCTCACTGTTTTCACTCAGGGACTGTTCTGTTCCTTTCTTTGGTGTCTTTACAAAGCACAACTTGTTTTAGTCCTTACTATTACATCTAAATTAAGTTCGCAATGGTATACAAACACAAGAGGTAGCCCATCAGGTTTAAGTGGAAAAGGGAAACGCTGTTACTTGTATCTGGAGATTCACCCCACCTATAATTAAGTCTTCAAATGTTCAAACACTTCAGCTTTCCTTGCAGTAAAAATATACATCTGTAGAATGCCGATTTAAAGAAATTCAAGAAATTAGCAAAGACGTTTTTGTCAATATGTATTTGCACACAGGAACAAGCCGCTCAGTTCTGCAGAATTTGAGCAGATCACTAGGGCAGCAACACGTGCACCTGCTCAAATTAGTATAATTTAACATTTGCAGGACCAGTTTGTACAACTAATTATTTTAAAATGTGGCTTACATCTTCAGTTATCAGCTTGAGATGGGATAAAAAACCCTGACAGCTCAACAGATGAACGCTCAGCTGAGAGCTTATTGTCACAGAGGAATCACAAATACAGGTTTAAAGGAAGCCCAGCTGTGCTTGATTTCTTTTCACATATTTCATTATTATTCTTGTTTTGGCACATAAGATGTAGCAGGATGGCCCTGCCACCAGAGCATACAGGTTCTAGAATATATGCTAAGAACCTAAAGGAAGGAAGAATTAACTTCTTTCCGAAGAACTGTCCACAAGAGAAGTTGATCATTGTGTTAAAATCTAGAGGTTATTTTCAAAATGTTTTGTCCACTGCTGCTCTCTGGGGTTCTCAAAGATCAGAGATTTGAGACTCATTAGCAGTTAATGGTATTTAACTATATTTCATTCAGATAGGCCAATGAAACTGGATTTGGCAGTTTGTAAGAAGTTTCACTTTCTTACTCTTACATTTTCATACTCCAAGAACAATCCACCAGTGTTCCAGATACAAACATTTCGGTACAAACAGATGTGCATTACTGGTAACTCACTGCCTCAAAACATACCTTCTTACGTTTTGCCATAAAAAACGAAACACAATTGTATTCCAACCCCTTGACTCTGGCCCCAGCACTTAACTATGCTGAGAATGTTCCTTTAAGTACATCCAGAAGTGCTGATCGTACAGCCCAACCTGCACCGCTGGAGTCTAAAATGGGGTCCTGAACTCCCTCTGCTGGCTACAGTCACAACTAGAGAATAAAAAAAAAAAAATCTTGTCATGCCCAAAAGAAAAATAGTACTCAAAAAAACAAATAAATAAAATCTTTATATCTTTTTTGGGGGATTTTTTTTTTTTAATTGTCTTGGGTTTTAATGTTTTCTTTCTCCCTGCTTCCCCATTTTCTGTGACAGGTAGGGTTGAAATTCAGCTTACAAATACACACTAAACACAAACTCGTGAAGGTAAGCCTTAGGTCCCCTACACGTCTGTGCTCTCCAGCTTCTATAACCTCACACCTCCTTTCACAGCCTCCCCGAAAGCACACTCCCACCTCCACGTTCTCCTGCCCACAGCTGGCCTCTCCTCTCCACCTCACTGGAGACGATGGACACCTCCACCACTGCTGCTTCCAGGGGAGAGACTGCCCTGGGTTCCTGCCTCTGCTCCGGGCAGGGGAAAGCGGTAAGGCTGTCCCTCTGCACGGCTGCACTTGCCCCCAGGCTTTCCAGCATTCGGCTGCACCCACACCAGTTTCCTGCCACCCACAGCCTACCAGCCTCTGCAAGGTGGTGTCTCAAAGCGAGAGCACAGCACCTGAAAGGAAAACTCCTGGCATCCCTGTTTACTGCTCCCAGGAAGCACTGGTCGGTGACTGGGAAGCTCTGTACACGAATCTTGCACAAACGATTTCCTTCTCTAGCAGCGTCAAAAGATCACAAACAGCATGGTATCTGTCACAAGACAACCAACCAATATAATTAGAAGACCTTTACAAGAAAAGGTGGGAGAACTGCTGGAAAGAAATCCAATGTCATAGCAGCTAATAAAGACTTGTTTGCTATGGACCAAAGTTACCACTTTAGCTCAGATTTACTGGGGAGAGTGGTGTACCAGAGGTAACAAAGTGGCAAATGTAGGATTTGGGTTCAGTCCCCACTCCTGAGAGAAATTCTTGTGCCCAAAGGCATTTTTTCTCAGTTCCTTCTCTGGAAAGTGCTCTTTACCTATCATCTTCCCTTCACCTATTTCGACTGCAAGAGATAGGATTTCTGCCCCAAAGAGGTAACAGAGCAGACTCTGCATCCCCCCAGTGCCTTCCACGATAGGCCACACAATCCAGCTTTTTAAAACTTCTTCCAAAAGTATTTTTAGAGCACTGTGTCTGACCCACCACAATCTTCCACAGGAGTATTAATTTCTAAGTCACAATTAACCAGGTAAGATGACACAGTACAGATAGACTGTACCGTGCTGTGGCCATAACCCTGTAACACGACTTAAAGCACACGTGGCAAAGCAGATGGTGTTAGAGGGCTCCTGTCCCATGACCCCACTGGCAAGCTGATCTCTGCAGTAAGGTACTTCCAAATTCACATGGCAACATTATACACATATCTTACCTGAGCCTGAACACCATCACAAGGTACAAGACAATCAGATCTAATGATGCAATGTCTTCAAAGCATGGGAAGGTATTTACCCCAATCCTACAATGTAACAGCAATGTCATCACCAAAGGCTGTGGAAAAGCAGTGTCAAGGAAGGTCATGGTGCACCATAACACCCCGACCAACGGGTGCAAGCCAGGCAAATTTTCTGGGGGAGAAAGCAACTGTAGCAATGAAATAGCAGAGCTAGAACTTCACAAATACTCTGTCAAGAGTTTGTTGTGTAAAATAATACAGTACAGTGTTGTGTAAAACATTAGTTCTGTTTTGTGGTAAGTCTGTTAACACACTAATACACTGGTGGCCACAGAAAACGTCGCTGCAACATAACCTAGTTCGCACAAATCCTGTGAATTTCCTTCTTCTACAATGTAATTGCCTTCCTCTTATGGGATTCTTACATACATTGATGGGTCACAACCTTTTTTATCTGAACCACCACCTTATCTGTATGGGATTTAATTCAACCCTTCTTCATTTAGTAAACTAGATGTGGTCCTCCCCAAACACCTGTTCGTAAGTGCCTGGTGAAACACCACGTAGCATGTCTCTGTGCAAATCAAACCACAGGCATGAAACTTCATGGCAGAATGGAATATAAGGTGCTCCAGATCTAAATTTCACAGTGGCCATCTACACAATGTAGGTGAGTTTTAGAAAATTTAAGCCAAACCCAAACCTTCAGCCCTCCCTTCACTCTTCAATATCTGCAAAATTAGGAAGTACAGGAGGAGCCTGCTTTACAGATCTCCAGAGGACGGTATCAGGGTCACTCAGGAGACAAGAAGAGAACACTGGAAAATATCAGAGGCAAAAGCTTAATAGTCACTGTGGAGGGTCTCAATCAAGCAGATGTTTCAAATGTGTGCCTAATTTTAAAGCACAGAGTCTGATGGCAGTAGATATTACAGTGGGCACCAACCCAAGAGAGAGTTAAGGGGGAAAGGCTAGTGGACAAGCCAGGAGGAAAAGCAGAGCATGAAAAATATTTTTTCATGTACTCTATTAGTCTATGTAAATCTACCCTAGAGAGGCCCCAGCAAGGGATTTAACTTCAGACCTCAATTACAACATGTGGGCAACTTTATTGCCCGACAAAAAGTACATTAGACATTTATGATCTCATTTTATTAAATTCTACTTATGACAGTCACTATTGGGTGTACACATGTGAGGCTAATACAAAAATCTATACTGTATTTGTGTATTAACAAGACTAAAAGCTCACCTGCATGGCAGGTGTTACTGTGGCCACACACTTGGGTTATGGATTAACCAGCTCCTATCAAAAACTGGGGTCTATCAACAAAATCTAAGGCAAGAGAGGCAGGTGCTTTTCCTGCTGATCTAGCCGAGGGCTCTGATTGAATTACATCAGGAAAGAATAGCTTTGCTTTCTTCATGAAATCTGATTAGAGAAAGAGAGGTAACACCTTGCACAACACGGTGAAGTTAAAGGACAATTTGCTCCTCTTATGGCCCATTCTGCTGGCTACTTTGATCTAAGTTTTATTGTCTGGGTTTAACACCTTCACCTTTGATTTTACAGCGAACTTCTTTCGAGACATTTTTCTATACCAAGTAATTGTTCAAGTCTTTTCAGAGAAACTACCAATTATCCAGGATGCTGGAAACTAAACACTTGTAGTTTTGGTGAAATACAAGATGATTCTCACTGGTATGAAACAGGTAAGGGAAGACACATTAAAGACGTGAGTTTTACTTCCTAAGATCATTACTTAATAAAAAAGAACACTGGCAACAGCTCAGCACATTATGTGTGGAACCAATTCATTCCTAAACGCAAGAAGGAGACTTAATATCATAAAATAATACAGGCTAGACTGGCTTTCCAGCTCACCTCGGTGGGATGCTCGTTGTACACAGTCATTGTTACACTACCACTACCCAGTTCAAAGCTATAGTGTTATAGTTTCACAACACGCACAAAACGGTAATTCTTTTCTGGAAGCTAACAGAACCCAGTCTGATTTTAGCCAGAACCCTACACAATAACCCTGACTTTAAGACCAGAAGGGATTTTGATTTTTATGCTTAGCTGATGTGACAGGCTGTGTAACATAATCCTTACAATCTGACTTAGTAATTTCTGCATCCAGCTCAGCAACCTGTAGTCATATTAGAGATTGCATTTCACATTAGACAGACACACACCTGCTATACAATAGAAATTGGTCTTAAAATTGCACTCCATTTTCTATTTTGACGTGAATTTCCATTCTTTCAAATGCTGCTGGATCCTTTGTTAACACAATTATGCAGGGCAATTGACCTCTTGGACAGTTTTCCAAATTCAATATGTTGCTGCAAGCACTCAGCAACTCTAAAAAGTCGGATCGTTCACTCAACTCAAAGAACAAAATACACAAGCAGTACAAAGGAAGATGAGGCTAAAGAAAACCTCAAGAATTCTTGGAGTGAGTTTCAGATCTGAGAAATGAAAACAGGAGCTATCAAGTAACTGCTGTTTAGGATGGTCATCCTGTATTTTTTCCTGTATTTTTCTATAGCTACAGTACCTTAATTATTGGAATCTAGTAGTTTACTTACATTACTAAACTTTCAGCACACGTGCCAGACTCAGATCGTCCCTACTAAATACTTGTAAGCCAGATCACAGAATCACAGAATGTTCGGGGTTGGAAGGGACCTCTGTGGGTCATCTAGTCCAACCCTGCTGCCGAAGCAGGGTGCTCCCTCTGCTTTTGGTGAGGTGGGAAAGAAGTGGGGTTAGAAGTTAAGAGGCTCAAGGATTTTTCTGCAATTTTAAAATAAAGTAAACAAAAAAGTTACATAGAAAAATAGGCAGTAGCAAAACTATAAACCAATTGATGTGGAAACGTCAACATCATCTTATAAACACACAACTGAAGTTCACAGCTGTTGCAAAAAAAAGAAGGCAGCATTGTCTGCTAGCAATGACAGTGAGAAGGGACTGCAGGTTTTATTCTTAACTCTCCCACGGATTTCAAGCTCAGCTGTGGGCAGATCACCAAAAATCTCAGCTGATCATCTACAAAATCAGGATAGTAATATTTTCCTATCCCAGCAGGATGTTTTCAGGAAAGTACTTGGGAGGCACTCAAATAATGCAATGATGGGGGCCATGAAAGTATCCGTGCAGAACAAAGACAACACCTGCTCAACTAGCTTAATGGAAAAAAGATGACTGAGACTGTTATAAGGAGTTTCTGGCATTAAAGCAAAGGACAATCTGCAATTGTCTTCAACTTAGAGTTTGAAGTTTGGAAAAAAAACCCACAGCATCAGTAAACAATTTTTTATACATTTAATGTGGAAAAATTCTAAGTATAGGACTAAATATTAAAATCAATGCAAATAAACTATATAAATGACTGGCATTGTAAGTCAGAGGGGACATTTAAGTTTTTCCTTACAGTAGATAACATGAGTAATGCATGACAAAACGTCGTTTTGCTGCCTTTGGCAAACAAGTGCATATATCATGGAGGTAACTGTACACCACAGTTCTTCCTCCATAATTACAACAATTTCAGTTCACTAAGACACTTTTTTAAAAAACACACATACTTATTATGCCTTGTGACTCCATTTTATACACAGTCTTGAAATTCTTTTCATGTTCTTTATGGGAGATAATGATAGGTAGTTTGCTATACACATCACTACGTACTTAGTATTTGAAGAATGCCATCTCAGCCTTCAGGATTTTTCCTGAACATTTTCTCTCGTTTTATGCTGTGAAAATAGTAGCTCTACAAATATAGAAAAAAGATTTTAGTACAGAGAATGAGAATAACATATGAGGTTTGTGATTAAGGAAGTTTAAGGATCTGGTGTTTATTCCTGAATTGGCAACAGGTTTCCCATGACCTTAACTTCTTTATTTAGATACTCTGTGATCTATTTTATTTTTAAAAAAGCTATGGTATCTCTGGTGGATGCAGGAAAGACCAGTCGACAGTTCTGAAACACATTAGCCCACACCTCTACAAACTGACTAAAGACGCTGAGCATGGTGAAGCCTCTGGACCATCTCCTTTTCTGCCCATCGGAGTCCAAGTGCTCAGTTCTCACTGAAAGGCTTCAGATCCCAAATTGCCTTGGATCCAGTGAAGCATCAGACCAATTTCAGTTTCCTAACAACACAGCACCACCTTTTGTAAGATTTTCTAGCTGCTTCTAGGAATTATGCAGCATCAGCCCCCTGGTAATAACTTTTAAATTCATTCACCAAACCAAGTTTGACTGCAGAGCTAAAGTGTCAAAGATATAAGTGTCACACATTTTGTGACAACTGGTAGCAAGTAGAGCGGAGAGCCCAAATTAAGTGTTTTCATGAAGGGAAAGATCAAGTTACCTGATCTGCTTGGTTTGCCAGTGAGCAAACACAAACAGGGAAAAGGGCAGCATGTTCCTTCTCCTGCTTAAAAAGGTAAGGGATGTAGAAAATGAGATTAAAGGGAATCCAGCAGAGAGAATTGCATGGAGAACTATGGGGAGATAGTGCAGGGACCAGGGGAGGCCGGTCAAGTATTAGCAACAGAGCACATACAACTAAATCTCATCTTCCTGTTTATAATGAGAAGCTGAAAGAGCTTTTTTTTTTTTTTTTGCTATCCCTACTTGTAAAATACTCCCATGCTGTAAACATTTGTAAGCCATTAGCTAGAGCCAACAGCACATGCTGTAACAAAAAAGCTAGGCTTGTTACAGCCGTGGGATTTCTTCCCAGTGAAATCACAGTGAGGTAGGTGGGACAGGATCTCAGGGACCAGCTGAGGCATCACCAAGCTGGGGCAGGTTCACAAACATCCAGACAAAGCTGTAGCAGCTGACTGTCAAACCCTCACTAAAAGGGCACTCATGAGAAGGGGAATCTGTGACCTCCCGGAGCACAGTGCTCAGGACTTCGGAAGCATTCCACCTATCTAGCAACTCTTTTTGCGAAATCCAGGCTGCAGCTTGTCCTACCATCAGCACACAGAGATTACACAACATCAACAGCTCGCTCCTCTCAGCCATTTACATACTTGAATATCATTTAAATACAAACCAATCTATTTGCCTGTCTCTTGTTTGTCTGAAGAAATTATTCCCTTCAAAATTCCACCCAACTCGCATCTTCCAAATTTCTTAAGACCTCTGTTACTGTGCTATACCAAATGCCTCCCCCTACCTGTTTATTTTAAAATGCAGGGCCCAAAACAGGAACAGTGGGGGTTAAAGGGAAGTATTATTACTAATTACAGCAAAGCAGTTTTCTTCTGATCTCTTTCAGATGCTGTTAGCTCATTCAATTTGTCATACACTATAAGCCCTATAATATTGGTGTTCTAGTACCACTTACTCCCTGTTATGTACTTCTACATTTTGTGCTTCTAAACTGTAATAGTCCATACTTATCTCTTAAATTTTACTTCCACGATTTTGGCAATTTCCTCTAGTTTATCAAGGTCATTTTGAAACAGGTGTCCTACATAGTGAAGTGCTGATAGTTGGAAGGCAAACCAATTCCTAGCCCTCCCACTCCTCCCCCTGAATTATTTCTACCCAGAAATCACATAACAAATAGCTCTGAAAATTTATAAAGACTGCAGATTAAGTCAAAACAATCTGAGTTGTGGAAAACTCCCACCAGTTGAATGGGCTTTTAATTAGACAAAAATCTAGTGAAAGAAAAAAAAAATCATCAACACCTACACAAAAAAATCAAAAGCAGGCAGAAACCTATTTTTATTTTGTTTTCAATAAGAAGCCAAGACAGATGGAGTGCTGAAATTACTTCATCTGATTGAAGCAATGTTAAACAATAGTAGAAACTGTGATATACTGGCAGGTGAAAAGGCAAACCATTCAACAAGATAAGAGATACCTTGGAAATGTCAGGTAAAAGGTAACTAATCTGTACATTGCATCAGTTTCCCATAGGCCCCATTTATTTCTTTCTAGCTTTCTATGTCCCTATATTTTTGTGCACATTCATAAGTGTTGGAGGGATGAAAAAACAATGTTGTCTACAATGTGTCAAGATATACAATATCACCACAACAGAGGCAAGAAAGCACGCCTCAAGCACTTTATTCACATAAACCCTTGACACCCAAGGGACTATTTCTTCCTTTGTAATGTCTACACAGTTACCGAGTTATTCTGGCTGCCCTCTTTGCAGCTCCGACTAATACAAGCTTTTTAAGTTTCTTCATATTTAAGTGTGCTTGTGAGGTTGATCACTGTAATTCTACTGAAATACTTCAGTTTCCTCCATCTTCTCCCTTCACTCCTAAATCTTTAAGTAATACAAATTCATAGCAACTTGGGAAGGAAAAAACCTTATCTAAGGAATCTCAAATTAGCCAACAGTCTGGTGATTGAAGCCCTCCTTCCAAAGCTAGAAAAATCTGAGCCTGATTTAATAACTCAAGATAACCTTGTGTTGGCTTTCATGTGCTTCACCTAAGCATCCGCAACAGCTGTCAGAGACACAAGAAAACTTAAGCTTTTAGCTTGACCCAGAACTGGTTTTGTTCTGTTCTGAAAAAAAAAAAATCTTCTGTTTCAAAATAATGCCATGGAGTCTGCTACATGCTGTGTGAAATCTGACCCAGTTGAAATGCTAAGAGAGTTCTTACTGCACTAATGTTTTCAGGAAAAAGAGATTAAGAAATATGTAGTTTGCAGACCGAAATGCATATGGGAACCAAGCTGCTCAAACATCCTCAATGCTCAGTTCCAACGAGGTTTCACCTTAAAAATTAAGCCTATCAAGTACCTATAGATGATGTTATCCACCTCTAGAACTGGAGAATAACAGAGCAGCATACTTTAGTTCCTGCATTTTGAAACCAGGCAGTAAGGTCCCATCAGCATGTAAATTCTTCTGTGGGTCCAGCTTTCAGCTAGTAGAGATAATGAGAGCCTAGATGCTTAGCACAACAGAAATCAGTAGTAGGGGAAGGGAAAAAACAGACCAGAAGAATTATTTCAACATCCCAAAAATTTTCATATGTTAAGAAGGAGAAAAGTTTTTTTAATATGCAAACCTCAAATTTTACTCGGTTACATACATTCATTTTAATGATTTATACAATTATTGCATAAGACTTGTGGTCATTTACATCTTCTAGTACAAAGACATTAAGTACCACAATTTTGTATTAAATTCTAGTTACACTTTCAGTCAATTACACAAATGTGAAACAAGAGCAAGACTAAGACTATTTCCTTCAGAAAGCCTTCTTCACATTTGGCCAGATGCAAAGACTGCATAGTGGAGACATTTGTGACATTTATGATAATCCCACACCAATTTGTGTTGCTTCGGTGGATTGTAGTGGAATATAATGACAAGAAAACACCCACTCAAACCAACTTAAGAGACATAAAAAATTTAAACTTACAGACGGATAAGAACCAGACACTTCTTTTTTGGCAAGGCAAAGCTGCTTCTCCAAGTATTCAGAAAAGTGGAAAACAACAACAACAAAAATTTTTTTAGTAAAAAGGTAGACTAGAGTATTTCACCTCTGTTAATAAGTGCCAATAAACTGGTAGCAGTGATTACATCATGCTAGAAGGAGCAGAAACCGTCCTGACATAAAACCGTACTGAAAAAACAAATTCAAACCAGAAAAGCTGTGTGCTGATGCCTTTATCTACTTGCCATGCTGTGTGCTGTAAGTGCATGACTGAAGTGAGCATGGCAATGCCACTGAAACCAGTGCAAGTAAGTTATTAGTTGGATTATTCTGGAACAGAGACAAGAGACTGAACACGGACAAGGCCATGGCTTACGAGGCAAGATCACAAAAGTAAAGAAAGATTGCTGGAGTGGCTCAGAGCTCAGTTCAAATTTGTTCTATGCATACACAAGCTATAACACATATTTTGTTCCACAGCACAAGGAAAATATAAGCAGAAGACAAAGAAACAGACAAGAATCACTACAGAACTTCTAAACAATGAGACAACAAGGCAGAAGTATGCTTTTAAGCTCAAATGCACCATCATCCCAGATATTTTCCTATCTTTTATGCAGGAAAGAAAGAAAAGACACATGAAGAAAAAAGAGGCAGAAAAGTATACAAGGTAACTGCTTGTCACTTTTCAAAAATGTTTTTGTTTCTAAAAAGGATCAAATAACTTATAAATAGTAGCAGGTTTTTATGACCAATTAACTTCCCCAAGCCTTTGTCAATGCAGAGATTATCATCATAATCTCTATTTTGGTGACAAGTGTCTCAATGACAAGGCATCCCAAACGGTAGTTTCATTTTTACACACAAAAATAGTAGTTGAGATTCTTCATAGTGATTTACCAGTTCTGTGACAAAGATTCAAATAAAACCACCTTTTTTAGAGGAATACCAAGGGGTAATGGAAAGCATGTGGACATGGCTTACTGTTAATTCTCCACTTTAGATCTGTTGACAAAGTTATTTATGCAAAAAGTAAATGGTAAAGTTAGTGGTATACAGCATGTGGTCGTTATTCAACTTCTACCCCCCTTTAGGTGGGAGACTCGCAGTGATCACGGTGCTACATTCTGGCCAAAGCTCATTCCCCTCAGCTTTTCCATGCAATGTGATACAGTGTAGAACAGGAATTGGAAGAAAGTAAAAGGAAGAGGTTCACTAAAAAGCAACATGAGAATATTTGCTCTAAAGGAGAGCTCAATTTTACCACTTCGAAAACCACAAGTGCAATTGCTCCATTCAAAGTTATAACCACTCTCAAAGCTACCAGCATGATGCAACCAGCATGAACCCTCGATCAAAACAAAGAGAGAACGTGAGAGGCAGGCACTCCCTGTTATTAAGTTGAAATTGATTGTGTTCTGACATGATCAACTCCTGAAAATTTGGTAAGATATGCTGGTGTCACATTTCAATAAAAATAGTGTTTCAACTCTGACTACAAAAAGATTAAGGATTTTCTTCTGGTCCTGCCTAATCCACTCATGACTTGCAGGGCACAGCTCTCCCCACGCTTGCCTACCAGAAGAGGCAGTTCTATTTTCTTGTGCTTAAAAAAGTAGCAGTCTTAGTGGTTACAAAGTTAATGTTTTAAAGTGCACTGTCATTTTAAACACTTTCCCTTCTTAAAAAGAGAAAATAAAACATTCCGATACTAACAGTTTATAAAAAACCCAGCTGCAATATTCCTCTAAAATTGCAACTTAAAATCAAGTCAAATTAGCAGGATTCAAATCTTTTTCAAAAAAAGACATGAACCAAAAATAAAAAACATCTTTCTGCAGAGAATTGTCACGCAAAACCTCACATACTGTCCTACAAGCCTCTCTCCTAACAGCACCTCACGGAAAATCCATTCAGTTTCTTCCAGCTGACAACCTCAAGAAAACAGAGGTCTAAATAAATCAGTCCTTCCCACCAGTCACCGACATAACTGCAGGTGTGGATGCTGGTGCAGTTTTTCCATCAACTCTTCCTCCGTAGGTTCTTCCAAAACATCTCTACAAAGAAAAAGCATGAGCTGTTAGGGGCAGCAAAGGGAACTTCTCGGCATTTGTTTTTGCAATGCACATATTGAGATGTAACGTGCGCTTGTTTCAAGAATGAAACAAGGAATTAAAGTTACAATAAGTTGATGCTCCCTAAAGATGCATCTACTTGCAAGTGATCCATCCTTTACAGATGTGTCGTGGAAACCAGCAGCTGTTTTCCCATAAGAAGCAGGGAAGCAATTTCCTGCACACAGTACAACACAACTGAAGGTCAGTAGAAATGTTTTCCTGAAAATACTCCCAAAAGAGAACTCATTCCCAATGCTACTATTGAATATCCAGTGTGCACCAGAAGTTCCACTTGTGCATGGTCATCGAGTATCAACTCACCACCCACAATTTCATAATAAGCCAAGAACATGCATCACTTTCCTCATCTTCCCTTTTCTTCTGCCTCTCAGCACAGTCGTACCCCCGCCCCATCCCCAACACCTCTTCCCCTATGGGTGGAAAGCATATAAAGGTTAGGCTACCAAGTCAGCTTAAAGCAGGCCTAATGAGAGCACCTACTGAATTTTTCCAAACTAACAGATGAATCAGTTTGCTTCAGAGGGAGGAAATAAAAGACAGACAAGCTTTTTAACCTCTTGCAGCCAGCACACTTTCTTTAAAACAGATGAACACCAGAAAGCCTAAGATTGATTATCAAGCCTAGTTCAACTCACCTGAACATTAGTTCAACCGTCCTCTGGTATTCAATATCCGAAAGAGGCTCTCGATGACAGCGACGGTCCCACTTGTGAATAAAGTTCTGGAACATAAAAGGAACATGAAAAAACTCAAGATTATTTATAGCCACATCAGAAAAGAAATTAAATCAGGTCAATATGTTTGGGGCTATGGTTTGGGAGGGAGGTGAGGTTTATTTTTAACACAGCAGCAGAGCAGTGATATATTTAGGTATCAGTGTATTTGCTGGCTGCAGGTTGCTACTTTATTCAATCCTGTTGCTCAGGAATGAAGTAACTTTCTCATCACAAACTGAAAGAACAGCAGAGCAGAAGACAGCCCTGCTGCCTTCCACTCCTAGGAAGGACTGCCTCCCCAAGACATCTGTGTGAACTACCCACAAGAGTTCACCCGCTTTGAATTTTTTTCCTTTTTAAACACCTGACAATATATAAACATACTCCCAGTCCAGGAATCGTAACTTAAACTCAGCTTCTGGTTTTGTCATGTTCCCTTATCCATTTTGAATTACTCTTGACAAATCAATACCTAGGGAGTAGACAGATAGTTCAGGCAGCAAAAGGGGAGAAAAACAGTAACATGCTGCTGTCCTGCAACAGAATGCTGCATCTCTTAGCTTTTACAATAAACTTGAGCCACAGCCCTGCACAAGTAAGTACATAGAAGACTTCTTAGGATTAGCCTCCAGCTAGAACAGAAAGTCTTCTCTGAATTGCTTATGCGCAAGACTAAGGCTCAGCATGAGGCTCACACCTAAGTTTCTGTCTAGAAGTTCGCCATTCTGCCTACAGTAGTAAATTATAGTTCTCAATGCAGTCAACTATAACAAGGACATCTCCAAAAGAAACTTTCGTTGCATTTAAGACAGGGTGAAGTGCCCTCTACAGGTACTCAGTTTCTTCCATTGCTTATTAAAGAAGTCTACAATGATTAACCTGGAGGAGGTAGCTACAATTAACGTTCCCTTCATCAGAAATTCAAAAGGCACTTGGATTTGCAGAGAAGTATGTATACACGAGAAACCAGCAGAACTACATGTTCTTCGTGACATTGCTTAGGTACCTACATTTCCACAGCCTCTTTAAAAAAACTCTAGAAGATGTTCTCTTCAAAATAAGCAATCAGTTCCACTCTTAGTGTGGAACTGAATAAGGGTAATAATTCAAATCGGAATGGGGAGAAACACAGGACAACCAAATAAATCACAAATGTAAATTTTAAAGTGCTAACTTCATTTGCTGACAAATCAAAATGCAAAAAGCCTGCAGCTTGAATAACTAACACTGAAGTTAAATGCTAACGTACAAGAGACAAGCAGTTTTATAATACTTAAAATATTGTTCGTCTTTATAGAGAGTGAGCTATAATGACAAATGTACACACCCAATGAAACACAACCAGATTTGTGACAAACTTGCAAATAAAATACACAATTGTCTATGAAAAAGAAAATGCTTCCTCAGTATCTCAGGGGAAGGGCAGCAAGGAGAAAGATTAAGTAAGCACACACACAAAAGCAAATTTTCCCAAAAAGTTGTCTGGGTTCTTTCCATTTCCCACACAAGTTAGAAGCTGTCTTCAGGATCTAATATCAAATAAACATACTTCCTTACCTCTAGAAGTAAAGCTACGAAGAGATTAACCCAGATGACAGAGGAGATCAACCACCAGGCTACAAAATAGATCTTTGCCCACCTGCAGATCAGATTAACAGACAATAAGTAAAGCAGGTAGTAAATAACATCAGCCTGAAAGTGACCAAAAAGAGCCACGAAATCACACTCTTCCTTGACATATCATACTACTACTTTCTTAATGTAAAGGGCGTTCTGGAACAAAAAAAATAAGAGCATCTTAGCCTCTCATTAACTTAGACAAACAGACTCACTCCCCCCACGTAACATACCTAGTTAAACTCTGAAGGGACAGAAAAGCAGTCTAGTAGAAGTCGTACTGCATCACAGCAAAAGATCCATCTAGGCTAATATCCTCTGAGAGAGGTCAAAAGCAGAAGCACAGGAAAGAGTGCAAAAATCAGCAAAACACCTATAATACTACCCCCTAAGTGCTCTCCCAACCTCCAACCATTTGCAGTTCAGAGATTTCTTGAACTAGAGGTAGCTTCCACGCATTGCAGATCCCAACAGATTTCTCTTTCACAACTTGTCCAGTCTTCACTGGACCACGTTTAAACATTTACCACACACAACAGCCTGTAGAAGAGCATTCCACAACTTAACTACATGCTGCGTTAACCAGCCAAGGATCACTGGAACAGCTCAACCCAGAGGCTATCCAGTTCATTCAAACATTCTCATAACTAAATACACACAAAACATATGTCCAAGGTTTTAAGGCTACAAAAAGTTGCTCACCCACAGAGAAAATATAGAAACAGCCCAAAATTAATTACAGCTAGCATTTCACTTCTGTGAGATTGGCTCTACAGCAAGAGCCACTTACCCAATAACTGTTGCAAGCCTATTTATAATACACTTAAGTCATTCACTCTTTTTTGGAACAAGATGACTAACTACCAAGCCAGTTTCCAATCCCTTCTAAATGTGACAACGACTTTCACGGCATCCACCCAGCACCAGATCAACCATAAAGTTAGACAAGTTAAAGAATGGCCATGAAGTACTATGTTTATTTCCTACATACCTGATTTGACCCCAAAAAAAGTAGCACCTCTCTTAGCAGATAGCAGGAACTGTGCTACACATGTAATTCTTGTTCAGTTACCTTATAATCCAGATCTATGTGGGACTTTTTCAGTATTATTGCTGCTACTTACGGACTTGAATATCTTGAAAACGCTTCCAAAAAGACTTGCCAGTTGTTCACCACCATCACATCCCAGAGGGTCACCACTGCTGCCTAAATAACATGAGAAAAACAGTACCTGAGCAGCTACATCACACGCTTAAACCTCAGAAAATGAGGGGAAGACATAAGCAGAGAGGGGAAGAGGGAACAGATCCCATCAATGATCAGACTCACAGCAAAGTCATCAAAGTTGTTCGGCCAGTATTCCAGCTGTTCGTAGGTCCCACACTGCAGAGTGCCATTATCATATGTTGTATTGAAAGCACTACAAGAGAATTACAGGCTGATGTGAGAACAGCTTTCTATGTACCATACCTGAAAAAGAAGACTCTCCCGAGTGCCTTGTAGCAAGTTTCATATTGGCAGAAAACATGGGAAGTAGTTAAAAAAATTATTTAAGCTACAGCAGGGTAAAATTTCAAGCCACAGATAACCGTTCCTGCAAATTCAGAACAGCAAGAAGCAGCAGCAGGAGTAACAAATGAAAACAGTCTGTGTGAGTTAACATTAAAAGAAGGGTTGGTCCAAAAATAAAAGGAAAAAAACCCCACCAGAACCACAAACAACTCAGAAGTTTTGAGTTGCGGATGCTTTTGAAAAACAGATTCTTTCCAAGTAGTGATGTTTACAATGTTACCTGATATTTCCCATGGGAACAACAGCACCTTTAAATAGCATTATGCCAGTTATAGCAAATGCATAGAAAACCACCTGGAAGGAATAAAGCAAGTATTAGCTTTGAATATTTCTCTCACTAAATAGGAAAACTATGCAATTAACATTGAATTCATAGTAGTACCACAGTCAAAGGAATTTTGTCAAGAACAATGCCTGAAGCTATTAAAGTGAAATTACTTCTGTGTCTGTATTACTTAACTGCTTGCTCTTACTTCTTAATATTCTACTTAACTTTCAGTTTTTAAAACACATTAAATCATTTTACTTTATGATCTATTTTACTTATCTGTGTCTCAGAACACTGACATTTAGCTACTACCACTGCAGAATAGAGATGTAAACAAAACCAAAAAACAGTACCTGTACTCACAAGAAATAATCTAAATGTATGGGGAGCTTTCTGCCAGATTCAGTGAAAATAAGCTTTTACAAAACTTCATCGAAGGATAAAACTAAGTCAGTATTTTATATTACATCAGCAACTTCTATAAAAAAAAGTAATAGTAGTCTAAAAATAAAGTTTTCAATAAAAAAGGATTTGGGAACTTCTGTCTTTTATTTGTTAGAAATGCAAACTCCTTTTTAAAAGGGATATCTTTCTCAGTCTTCAGCAGCTGCCTAGGTGATTTTGCAATTTTTATCCTACAAGGAATGTTCTAGAAATAACCTACAACTTCGCTCCTCTAAGTGAAGAGTCATTTGTCCTAGGATGGCTTGAAAAAAGCTGGGACTTCAAATCAAAATGTCAGTCACATTTCTGTATTTTGCTACAAAACAGACCCAGGAGGGAAGTCTGGGAGCAGCAGAAAAGAAACCGCCCTGACCTATGAACCACAGTACTTTGAATATTACTGGAATAAGTTGAAGTTGACATTCCACAGCCTGCCAGAAGATGGGGTATCTGGCTTGGCCATAATAAAGTTAATTTTATTCTTTGAAAAAGATATATTTAAAACACTGCCTGAGAAATTAACTAATCAGTTACATTACTTTAGCAGCATGTGTTCCAGGTTAACATTAGGGAAGATGCTGGTAATGGAGTCAGATTTCACTGTTGGTGGAAGCTCAGTGACAGTTTCCACGTAGCCTCAAGTAAAAGTAAATTAAATTAATGGAAGTGGCAAACACCATGGCAGACTTGCCTCACTGTTGGTGCAAAACTACAATTCACACTCCCAGCATCAAGGACAATCAGCAGCAGACACTAACCACTTCATGAGCATTGTGTCTTACATATATGCGTAAGGACACCATACTGAAACACCTAACGTTATTCCTAAAGATAAAAATCAAGCTCATTACTACAGGCTCCTGTCATCTTAGCTATGCCTTTCAGGAATGAAAAGAGCTTCCAGCAGAATGCTACAGCCCAGGTGCAGCCACGCCAGTTGCCACAGAGCTTTGGGGTCCTAGGGTAAAGCACAAAACAGCTCACGCCATAATTGCTCTCTCAAGGGCTCTGACGTACGGGCTCTATCAGATCCAGCAGCAGCAACGTCAGTCGCTGCCTCCCCCACCCACCCACAACACAACCCTGCGCCAGCCTCTGACAGGGGCGACAAGCAAACGCCTGCTCCTTTAGCATGGGGCACACACTTAACCAAGAGCTGGCAGAATTAGCAAAACCGCAGTCAGCCTTTAGACAGTTTATTTCATTACTAAACTCATTACTCATTGTAAAGTTTTTCATCCTACTAAACCTGTTCCTAGCGTATGCAAGACTGGCATTCAGGCTCCCAAGATGTACTTTCACTTGCAAAGGCTAACTTCCCAGTTCGTGCATTCCCAATGTATTTCTCAGCTTTAAGAGTAGCTCCCAGTGGCAAGTGCGACTTGTATAGCACAAAGTTGTTACCAGCTTATCTTTGCCCAAATCAGTATCTTTATTTCAAATTGCAACATAAACCTTTCCACACTGCAACTTACGGCCCCTCCCCTACAGACAAAAGCAGAGGTTACTAATAACCAAAACAGGTTATTTGGGTAAATTACATGCTAAATATATTGACTAGAACAAATTTTTAGACAATACCTAACACACAGAAAATCCTTGGTCTCTAACCATTACCTCAAATTAAGGTATCCTCAAAAACCTAAACAAAAACAACAAAAAACCAACCTAGCACTTTTTGGCTCTACCAGGAAGACACCATTGCAAAGCCAGAAACTCAATGGTTGGGAAATGGAGGATTTATGTAATGGACATCAAACATTGTGACCCACCCTTTAATCACATGTTTACAGAGTTTGCAGAGCTCTACACAGACACACCTAAAACAGGATGGCAGAGGCTTTTAAAAATCACGTCCAAACACGCCATCTCAAGACCTTCTCAAAGGAAAACAATGGTGAAGTTGTTTTGCTATTTAATTTACCATAAGCAAGACAGGGTAAGGAAGACTAGGCTGCATTCAGCATCAGATGAATTTTTATTTGAAACTAGAGTATCCAGCCTGAGGCAAGCGCTTAGATGAAGTTTCAAATAATCTTTTAAAGGCACTCCTAAAGGAAACTGATAAATCAGGCACTGTCACTGTGTACAGCCCATAACAAACAGTAGTTTGTTGCAGCTCTGCAGGACATGCCCTGGAAAAGGTTAAGGCTGATTAAGGTGAAGTGTTACTGTTCATGGTGATTGTCATTCAAAGAATCTGATTTACTTTGTTGAAAGCATATGCTTACTATACTGCTAACTATAAGAAAGGAAATGACAGTCTTGCATCATGACTTACCACAAGGATTCCTGCAAAGGCTCTCAAGTTTTTTACCAGATCCAGCAACGTAGTAACAACCAAAGCCATGAACTAAAACAAAGCAGAATTTCATACGCATGACATTCATCGCACTTCCAATCTGTATCAAATGCTTTTTACTAAAAGGACAAAGAAAGCCCAACCAGGAAAATGAGCTACATCTAAACGCAGGACATCTTTTGTCCAGTGATATTTCCGTGAGGTACTTCAAATGAACGAACAATATCATAGTCCTTTTCATACACAGATTGTTATGGCAATTTTTAAATATACACAGGCACTGTGACTTGAAGGGCTATACGTCTAGTAAGACTAGAACAGGAAAAAAAAAGTCACAAGTGCCTCACAGCTCCGGAGTGACTGCTTCATATTTGATCCACATTATTTCTAGTTTATGCTTTCCACTGACATCATGACCTCTGATTACATCAGGTAGATGTTTATGGCTTATTGAACTAAGACACAAGTCCTGCACCTGGCATTAATTTGGGCTTAGCTTTCAAGCAAGTATAAATGCAAGATTATAAAAAACAATCAAACAACTCAAAGTGATTTCAAATTAAAGTACAGGTAATCTGGTGGAAATACCCACAACTGGAAGGTGGAAAGAGGGATTCATCCCAAATAACCCTCAGTATTACCAAAATGTTTGGCAGTATCTAGCAAAAGCAAGTCTATCACCTCCTGAGTACAGAGTTCTTCCAGAACATCATATCTACTCATCTAATTAAGACTGAAGCACTACACAAGTTGCACAAGTGTTTCCGGATGTGTTTGCCCACTTTAGGATACCAGCATCAATTGCAGTGACATCAACAGATCTTCCCTGCCACCTCAACAGAGAAAACCAGCTAAAGAGACAGTGATTCTGTGAGGCGCTGTGCAATAGTCCGGACAGTTAGAGCTGCGTTACAGTCCCACTCTGGTGCAAGAGATTTGCCATCTACATGTTATTCTGAAAGGCTTTAACAGAATTTATAATTTGACCAAAGACATCAGAAGTGTGGAGGGATAAACACACACCTTCATGTTAGGGATAATCCGCAGGAACCGGAACACAATTAACATGTTCACCAACCGCACCATATCCCACAGGGATAATAAGCCCATGAACTCGGGTCTCCTAGGAAAGATGGAAGAAAATTACAAATCAGAGAAACAGCTGATGACAGGAGACACAGTTATTCTACTGGGCTGCAGCTAACTGTAAATTTCACACAACATTTAGTTAACATCCACGGCATATTAAAAAATTGGGGGGGGGAGGGGTGTTATTTCCTCATGTGAACACTCTTTATAACACATAACTGACTAGAACACTGCACCCAGTTTTGGAATCCCCAATACAAGAAGTGGACATACTGCAGCAAGATCAGCAGAGGGCCATGATGGTCAGGGGCCGATCCACCCACCCTGCAAAGAGAAGCTGCAGGAACTGGGCTTGTTCAGCCTGAAGAACACTGCTTCGGGAGGATCTAGCAACTGCCTTCTACTGCTTACAAAGTGGTCCTCACGAAGACAGAAGCGAAGCTGTTCAGTGGTGCATAGTAGGAGGACAAGGGACAGTAGGTGTAAGCTGAAACAGTGGAGGCTCACACTAGACACAGGAAAGAACTTGTGAACCATCAGGACAGTAAGAGAGAGGCACAGGTTATCCAGAGAGGTCGTGCAAATCTCCACCATTGGAGGTTTTCAAGACCCAACTGGATAAAGCTTTGAGCAACTTGGTCCAGCCTTGCTTTGAGCAGGAGGTTGGACTACATGCCTCCTGAGGTCTCTCTTCCAGCCTGAATTATCCTATATTAAAAAAAAAATAATGTATAACCTGTAAAAGGAAGTACACTTATTTACTCAGCCCGGAGCTCAGCTACAGTAAACCCTACTAACTGATAAAGGAAGTGATCCATTTAGCCTAGGCTCTTAAATATGCATATAGTGCTCTTAAAAGTGCATGTTTTTACTAAAATACATGGGTAAGTGGCCTCCCTTATGGCGGGGGGGAGGCACCAAAGAGAGTCCTTTTGGAAAACAAAGCGAAACAAAACCACTGTTCTAGTGAGATACTTCAGGAACTTGCACAAAGACGTGCATTAATCCTTCAGGGTACGCTTGGCTGAAGTTTGGCTTCAAAAAAAGCACAAAGCTAACAGACTGTCTTGCCAATCTTCTTCCTTCTACGCATATTCCACAGGTGACAAGCATACACATCAAACCTCAGCCTGAGTTTCAGCTGACTCATATTAGCATGCTGGATGCTTCTTTGCTGGAAAGGTGGGCAGGCGGTGGGGAGCAAAAGATGTTAATGAAAGAGGACACAGATTGGTAACACAGATGCTAAATCATTATTTGCATCACCAATATATTCAATTCTAATAATAATAGAAATTATTTAAGACAACACTCCATAGAATGCATATCCTAGACTGATAGTCCCATCTCAGTGCTGTGCTGAAGACGTTACATCTACAGACCAAGCAATTACCAACAGCACACACTGTAAGCAGCATTAGGACTTGCAATGACTCGTCTGGGTTGTAATCTGTGTGCAGCAACTGACACAAAGATCTAACAAATATTACTGGTGCTTCAAGATATTATTGCAGTACAAACAATAGCCTACATTTAAGAATCAAAACGGCAAAATCAAACACAAATATAGTCAATTATAAGTTAGATCAATAGTTGATGCCATTAGATTGTTAGCAACTATTATCCTTACGGCAGCCATCGCTTTTGAGTGATAGGAGTGCAAGTAGTGTTCAAAAATAAACCGATTTCAAGCCATAAGGTCCACCACATCTCTTCATAGATACTTGTGTAAATTAAGATAACTTTTTGGTGGCAACATAACAAATACCCTGAAAAATTATGGATAGCCACTGTCTTAAGAGTGAGCTTCTACAAAGAAACAAAGTATCAGAACGCGTTATGAATTACCCCTGAAAGTAAGATTCAGGAAGTCTTCCAGAAGTCCTGTGCTTTCCTCTTTTATTGTGGTTGCAGTTTTCAAATTTTAAAGAGATGAAACAAAGATTTTTATGTTTTTGATAACAAAAAATAGTCAGGATAGTTATCCAAGAACTGTTTGAACTTAAGAAAATCAAAATACAACTGCTGACTATTCCACTAAAGCTAAATAGTGTAAGTCATGGAAATTTTTCTCCTAAGTTTTACAGCACAAAACAAAAGACTTCACTCTACAACAGGGTTGAAGAGGCTTCACCAGCTCTTTAGGAATTCATATAATTGAGCTTACAGACAATCTGATACTGAAACATATTAAGTTAGTAGCTGGTTGTGTACGCTGTACCGAATTCCCATTCCTGCACCTTTAGTAAGCGCTGGTCTGCTAAGATACCATTTTACAGTAGATTAAAGTAATACAAATGCATCCTTCTCAGCATAGCTAAACAGAACTCTAAATTTTATTTAAAAAAATAATATTTTTCTTTCACTTACCCATATTGCATGGCCTGTAGTGACTACAAGGGTGAGAAATTGTACTAGGTTTGGTATATTATGGACTGGGCTGACAATCATAGCAGAATGACATAAGCATGTACGAACGTGTACGCATAATCCCCTGACCCACCCCAGACAACAAGCAAAGTGAAGCAGTTCACAGAGATTACGCACCAACCAGGATGAGGAAATCCGTACACAGCAAAAGTTGCAATCTCCAAAACCTTCAGTTAAGGAAAGAAAAAAAAATCAAAATGTTACTTTGTAATTCTGACATTCAATAACTCTGTAAGTTTCTTGACAGGAAACTTTTTCAAGAGCTTTAAGTAGCTAACTTGACTCACTTCAAAGCTCTGAAATTGTGATGTTTAACTAGGTATTCACCAAATTAATCCAACGTACACACATCTTTCAGCAGTGACACATGTAAAGATACAAAGGGAATTACGTTAACTGTGCATTTGGCCTCATCTGCCATATGGGTTTCAGGCTTTTACCAAATAATGATAATAATCTTCTACCACTTTTTTTTTCTTTTTTAAACGCAAAAAACAACATGATTTTTAGCTATGTAACATAATTCCTTATGTAATTACTCCAAGAACTGAATGTTTCCAAACAACAATAAAAAGGCTGCTTATAAGAAGGCTCACCTTTCACATCAATTTCCTGCCTCCAGAAAGAAGACCTCGAAAGAATCACGTGCCACCAAAACATTCAAGTCACTGAACACAACATTGGCTCATGCTGCTTAACTCAACACATTAGTGTTGAATAGAAAGCAATTCCCCTAGCTCTTGAAGTTCCTAATCATTCTAGTCAACAAATCCAGGAACACAGAAGTTAACAAAAAGCTTACCAGCAAAATTACAGTCAGAAGTCCATCAAATCTATTGCTTGGGTATGACAAGTATCTTTTCAAGCCCATTGCTAAGATTTTCAGCAACATTTCCAGCAGATAATACAGGATGAAGAAGCAGTTGATAGCCTTCACCCCCCAAAATAAAAATAATTATTAGATTTATTGACACCTCAGGGAACAGCAATAACTGTAGGCATACTGTTGCATCTTACCCCCAGGAAGAAGTCATCTCTTTCAGATGGCTGCTTATCTGCATCCATCACCAAAACCACCTTCAACAACAAGAAATATTTTATGAATTCACTGCATTACCGCTGCATAAAACAGATTTTTAAGCACAAGAACAAAACACAGTCTTTTATGCTTTGCACAGACCTTTTCAAGCAGCTCAGAATATATTTTTTAACTGCAGGTATTCTCTCCTAAGACTTTGCATGACTAAAGCATGCCACACATGGATATCTACTACAAAAAGTCATTATCAGAACAGAGACTAAACAACAAAAAACAGAACTGAAGGGCGGGGGGGGGGAGGGCAAAACTAAGGAAAAAAACAAACAAAATCCTTTT
>Ga0065711_1001350_pt1 | contig 46056 bp, 22 predicted proteins | sample Hoacrofraction12_FD_59098 | JGI IMG/M metagenome (GOLD analysis project Ga0065711, IMG submission 59098) | Hoatzin crop microbial communities from Cojedes, Venezuela - Epithelial fraction 12 v2 (version 2) | ecosystem: Host-associated > Birds > Digestive system > Esophagus > Crop | place... | reverse complement strand
CATGCCGTAGCCCTTGGTCCAGTCCGGTCAGGGCAAGATGTTAAAAACGTGCTCTACACCGCAGCCGGGGAGAATGGCCCAACCTGGAGTCTGTGGCAGAAAGCACCAGGGGAGACTCAAGGTTGACCCTTGGGGTTCTGGAGATGAGTGTACAGAGGATCTGAGACCTGCTATACTCCAACTGAGAAAGAGATATTGGCAGCATTGAAGGCATTCGAGCTGCTTCGGAAGTGGTTGACAGTGAAACACAACTCCCCTTAGCACCCCAACTTCCAGTCCTGGGCTGGATGTTCAAAGGGAGGGTCCCCTCTACACATTATGCAACTGATGCTACATGGAGTAAGTAGGTCGCACTGATCACACAGTGGGCCCAAATGGGGAACCCTTGTCACCCAGGAATCTCAGAAGTGATCATGGACTGTCCAGCAAGCAAAGAGTTTTGAATATCACCAGAAGAGAAGGTGATGTGCACTGAAAAGGCCCCACTGCATAATGAACTACCACAAAATGGGAAGTGATATGCCCTGCTCACTGACGGGTCTTGTCATGTAGTAGGAAAACATTGAAGGTGGAAGGCTGCTGGATGGAATCCTACATAACAAGTTGCAGAAGTCGCTGAAGGACAAGGCAAATAGAGTCAGTTTCTGGAGGTGAAAGTTATGCCACTGTCTTTAGATACTGCTGAACAAGAAAAATGGCCAGCACTTTATACTGACTCATGGATAGTGGCAAAAGCCCAGTGGAGGTGGTTATAGCAATGAAAGCAGAGCAACTGGCAGCACAGAGGCAAACCCGTCTGGGCTACTACATTGTGAAAAGGTATTGCTGACGGCTAGAGAACATGACTGTGAAATTACATCACATAGATTATCACATACCCAAAAGTCAGGCTGCTGAAGAACATCCAAGCAACCAGCATGTGGATCAGACTGCTAAGATTGAAATGGCTCAAAGGAACCTGGACTGACAACAGTTTATAGCTCAGTGGGCCCATGACACCTCAGGCCATCAAGGAAGAGACGCGACATATAGCTGGGCTCATGATCGAAGGGTGGACTTGACCATGGACACTATCGCAGAGGTTATCCATGAATGTGTAACGTACACTGCAATTAAGCAAGCACATGGTGGGTGATGTGGAAGGATGGGGAATTCCGATGTGTACCTCAAGGGGATTTGATATTGGGTGAGAATAGCCAACAATTTGAACTTTATGATGTTAATTGTTGTATAACACTGTATGTCATCACTTCTATTAGTTGCTATATGTCATGTCAAAGGTATTACAGTAAGAAGCACCCAGATTAATGAAGAATGAACATTGATGAAATCAAGCAAAGTGCAGGTAGAATGAGAACTGGCTTCAGCAACCGGTGCTCGGCGACTTCGTCAGGATCAACATCATCAACCCACAGACCATGGACATGGGCCACTTACTTACTGTGCAATAGGTCATTCATTGATATTCTGTGATTAGATCTAGATAAAATCTACAAGTCCTTTCCATGAGTTCCCACGCAGAACTTTACAAAGGTAAATAGAGGTTAATTACCTGAAGATTAGTTGAATAATCCCATTGTAAGGAAAGATAATGAAAAAGGCTCAATAAAATCGTGCTACAAAATACAGTCTTCCAACGATGAGTGATATACTGCACTAACCTAAATGTCAGGTGCGTGGGAAGTCTTTTGAAATTTCACATAGGGAACCTTCAAAAAGGAACACATTCCCTTACATAACCTAATAGCTTGTATAGTTGTCTTTCTCAGACTGTCTTCGATGTACCTCAGTACACGCTGCATCTAATTTTCCAATAAAAACACTCACGGTAGTTCACAGTCCATTTGCAATTGTTCATTTCTAGAGTAATATGTTAATATCAAAGTACATATAAATACTATAGTTTTCTTCCAGGAGATTAAAATTACATTCTCCATTTAAATAGGAAATGGAAGTTTAAATTTATAGTTTCTACACGGAGCAATTTAGTTTGGGGTATATTTTGGAGTTTATTATTTTTTTTACTATTTTTCTAACAATCTTCTTGTCCCAAGCAGATCAAACGACAAGGCATGTCATTCTGAGTGTGGCAGAACACTTCTTTTCCCATTTTAGAATTTAGCTGACTGAGGAACTCTCTCCATTTGAGGCATTTTCAACCAGTAGCATTATATCTCTTCAAAGAAATATACTGAAGGCCTGACTAGAATATTTTTTGTCATGGCTACAACAGCAGCAGCCTCTTTAGAATTGTAGGAGCTGATTCCTGGTCTAGATGGGTGTCTTTCAATCATTACACCAAGAGGCTACATGCAAGAGTCTTTCTTTAAACAAACCACTCATGCTGTTCTCTAAATCCTTCATGTAGTTTGAATTTAGAAAAGCTATTGCACTTTTGGCATGTGAAGACTAGTAGAAAAGTACCTACACAGAGGGTAATTTTGTGTATATATAGTGGAAAAGTTTGAGTATATCTTTACACAAATACATGCACATACAAAAGGATAGTATAATGAAAAGGAGATTTTAGAGCAAGTGACTTGTTCGGGATAATTTTTATATTTTTTTTTATATTTATTGTTTATGAAAGGCTGAGCAGTACCCTTTCAAATACTTCATAATTTGTTTTGCTTAGCTTTCTTGCATGAGATTTTATGAATATTTTCACTAATTTTATTATGAAATTCATAATATATTTTATATTTCAGATTCTCTAGTCAAGCTCCACAATTAGGCAGCAAATCATATGCTATTTGACTGGACTGTAACCTTTACCTACAGAAGACTGGGATTAAAGTAGCTCAATTATTATGTCTTTTTTTGAGGACATAAATGCAGTCAGCTGTAATTTAGAACCTCCCAGCCGAGTTCTAGCTCTAAATGGGTTCTGATTCAAAACAAAGAAAGTATCTGAACTTGCTTAATTTAAGCAAGGTCTGTAGATAGCTCAAACTACTCAATTAGATTTTGCCCTAAAATACACTAAGAGCAATCATTTCATCAGTAATAGCTGAACATCTCTTTAGGAGATAAACACATTGCAGCTGAGGTTGTTTCGGAAACACAGCAACAGAACACAGTGTAATGGATGAGTTTAATTACTTATTACCTGTACTGAATGATGGTTAGTTTTGAAAAATGCAAATACAGTACTATTTACATCAGTATAGTTAAGCTAGTCTGGAGCCATCCTGGAAAGTCCTTACCCTATATACTCCTATCCTGAGCGTATGGATTTGTGAGTTAGGAAAGTTATGATTATTTGACTGATAACTGGTTTGTTGCTGAACCAGCAGAAAAAAGAAACCAAAACAAGGATAACTAATGTCTTTCTGATACCTAATGTCTTTCTGAAATCACTGTTAAATCTGTTATCAAATGTTTTCAGTGGGACTACTGCTTGTATAGTTAACACAGAACTTTTTCACCTGAGGAGATATTTGCAAAATACTGTAATGTCATTTGGATTTTTTGCTCACTACAATAATTACGAAACAGCTGGTATAGAAAATTACACTCCGTAAAGGTTTGCTTCTCTTCTCCATGCTTTCAGGACCATAACCCTCTGCCACTTCTCTCCAAAAACCTACTAGCTGCAATACACAGTCATCTGTTAGCACTTTTTATGATATATAAGTCAAGTGAAAGAGTCCACAGATTCTTAGTTAAGTCTTTCTCCCTAAACAGAAATAGAAATATTTTTCTTAAAACTGCCTTTGCCTGCAAATTTCAAAAAATTACTTTCCATGGTAGAAAGTGAGAATACTTACAGATTTGGGGTTATTGTTCCCTTTTATGAACCCATATCCTGGTTCCATACTAATGGAAGTAGCTAAGACAGTATGGAACGTACTCCCAGCCATGATGTCTGGGCAATAAAAGCCAGAAGAGGCAATCTGGAGGACAGCAAGAAGAAAGGTGCTAGTAGAAAAGTGCATCAAGGGAGGCAAAATTCTTTCTACTGTGGCTATACAGTAAAGGTACATAAAAGTGGTCATTGAATAAAGGCAGCAAAATCTGTCACCTGAAGTGGCAAATTCTAGCAATAATTTTTGAATGTAGCAGTATCTAAACAAAACTCTGTGCCCACTATGAAAATGTTAATGATGAGAACCTTAGTAGTCGTAGCTGTATTTTTAGTAACAGCATCCCTATGCTTCCCAATCTGAGCACGAATCTACTTTTGCATTGCACCACATTTCATTTCATCACTGCTCATAAAGTAATTAATAGTACAGCTTTGTCAATTATCTTAGCATATCATGACCTGAATACCTTCATATTTTTCTTTCTAGTGCTCTCATGTTCAATGTTACATTGCCTTGACACAGTATGTACCTCAGACATCAAAATTCATCTCCAACTTTTAATCAAATTAAAATTGCACACCATTTTGCTGATTATTCGTCAGTCTTTTGATTGACACAGATTGTTGGCTTTCACATAGTAAGACTTGAGCACATGCCAAAGGCATATCATACATTCACTGACTTGGCAGGAACACCATTGCATTTCCTGAAGCACAGGCCAGTTTTGGGAGCTGATAATCCAGTCTTGGACCCCAGTGCCTAAATTTCCTTTTAACATCTGTTATTCAGCAATAAATTGCTGAATGAATTGCTGGACTGTGAACAACAGGTTCATATTGCTTGAACGTTCTTGAAACCTCTGTTTGGGAATTTGCATGTGGTGCATAGCTGAGTCCATGGCTGAAGCTGGCTGGAATCAGTTTCATCCTTTGACGCAGACAAGTTGAAAAACGCATTCAATTATATCAGCTGTTCCTTTTATACAGGTATGCAGATGACTCAAATTTCAACAGCCCTTTAGAATAACTCTGACAAAAGCTCCCACATTTATTTGAAAATAGGTCTGTTGATTTGCAAAGAGAATAAATACAAGTTCTTATCTTTCTCTAACCTGAAAAGTGTCAAGTGTCACACATTAAAAAAGTACTTAGGCCAGCAGCCCTGAAGAGATCATAATACTTCCCTGATCCGGTAAGCTCAGTCTGAATCTGTATTTCATATAAACCGTGAAAAATATCCAGTTTGAACCTGAGTTTGATCACAAAACTTATAGCATCTTTGATAAGTATTGAGATTGCTTTGTACCTATTCATCTCAAACACGAAAAATACACAAAACCAGTGTATTTTTGTCTCCTAATGATATAATTTGACAAGCTAGATTTCCTTATAGCAGGTTGATACACTCTCTAGTTACTAACTTGTAAATATTGAATTTCCTGTTTCTCCATTCCTTCTGTAAGAATTTTCAAGCTTGACTTGCAGGGGTGATTTTACAGAAATGTTGTCCCTTTTGCATTTTAAAAATTAGCTGCACATCTTCCCCCTCACAGCATTTATTGCCATCTCTTGGTAATAAGCACTATAAAATACCTAAAATTGCTGGCAACTTCAGGTTGTATAAAGTTGGATTTATACAGTTGTAAAGAACCTGAAGGACATGATACTTCTGCTTTAGTTCTGTTTTCAGTATCTACCAACATGATTGAGATTAAATCTTTTTGCAGATTTTGAAATCCAAATGTCTTTAAGCCATGAGTGCAACTTCTTCCTCCGCTCCCCCAGGGGTTTCGTTGCCTGGCCTTAGGTCTAGATTTTGGTGCAGCTGTGTGACCTCAGGCCAGACAGTTGTGTGGAAAGAGTTGTGTGAGAAAGAGCCATGAGAACACCTCACTTTGCACTTGTGTTTAGCTAGGCTGCTTGTCGCTTGTCCTGGCCAAGCTATGGAGCAGTGGTGCTGGTGCATCTCTGCGACAGACTTGTGCAGTGCTCTGAACTCCTGGCTGACAGCAGACCTGCTCTGCTCACCTCAAACAGGTGAGGGGACTGTGGGGACTGATTTTGGCAGTCATGCCACCATCCTTGCCTGCCTTATCATCACCCTCAGCTGCTGGCTCACCTTGCTCTCTGGAGCAGCCTGCCCTTGCTGCACCTTGGTGGTAGTTTGCTGTGTCCTCAGCTGCCTGATTCATGAGGATAGAGTCTGTACCTTTATTTCATCCATGAGGAATCATATCTCAAATCTGTGTGTTTTGTTCATCTTAGACTAAGCAAATACTATGGAAAGTTTAGCTTAGGACAAGTAAAAATTCAGGAGAACATTTATGAATTTATACATGCTCTCTGGTTCTCTTCCAGGGAGGTGCCTACATATCCACTTCCAAAGAAGGTTACTAGTGTAAGAAATATGAATCACTGTTAGGTACTCTCCTATTAGCTCTTCAGTAACAGGTGTACAGCACAAATAGATGCCCAATTTGTGAAAAGGGACAAAAGTCTTGGCACACACTGATACATTACAAATACACCTTAGTGCCTCTCCCAAATTGGCAGCATCAGCAGCATAGTTATCTATGCAGCCAGACATCTACAAAATACCTCCTGTGACTCTGTTGAACCAAACAGATAACAGCTATGTGGAAGTTTCAGCTTGAGAACCTTGGAAGAGCAACACGTGCAGAAGTTCCCTCACATGAGCCGGCCTAAGCAGCGTGGACGACACTGACTGCATGAAGCTCTGATGTAGAGTGGGAAAGGGTAATTTAGAGGTGCTTCGCAATCACCAGTCTTCATTGCTCTGCATTCCCTGAAATCTAACATACAGAACATAGCCTGCAATTTAGTTCTTGTAAAGCATCCCTGAGCAGGGGGATTTGATGCTCTCTTTGGCCAGAAAGTTGCTGAAATACAGCTCACCAGCGACAGACTGTACTGATGAATTATGAAAATAAATACCAAAAAGAGACAGTAATAATCTAGAATATGAGGCTAGAATGACAAAAGAAAATAATTGCCTTGTGAAACAGTGTCTCATATATTACTATAAGCTATTCTTCAGTAGGCAATTGAAAACAAACAAACAAAAGCCCTGAAGTAAAAGAAACCAATGATACATTTCTACTGGAAAGCAACATACAGCCTAGAAGATACCTGCATTTGTATTTATTAGAAGTTATTTCCGAGTTTTAATTCAAGTCTTCTTTAGTTAAGTCTTAAGTTCTGACAAATGATTAAGTTGAACATTTCAAACCACAGTAGTCAGTGAAATAGTTTGCCTTCAGAATGTAACATTATGGCAAAAGATAGCACATGGTAAGAACAGAATAAAAAGATAGAAAAAAAACTTATGATTTTTATTACTGCTGCTGTACTGGTGAGCGACTTACTAGAGACTGGAAAGTGACATTCCCCCACAGAAGTAGAAGACACATAAAATTGATGGCACTGAACTATTCATGGCCCCATTTTATGTGATGCAGGAATTTAGATGTAAAGTCAAAATACCAATTACCTCCTTCAGAGAAGTTGCAGAGAAAAGCCATTATGCGGAAATCATTGCTGAAGGAGGAAAACATGGGGTTCATTAATGTGGAAATTCACAATATTCTTTAAGAAGTGAGATTTTTTTTTTTCCCCAGACAATATAAATCTCTTCAAATGTAAGGGACTGACTTTTCCCTCTCCATTGAGCTTCCCAAACTTCTTTTTATAACTCCAAAGAGATAGTTTTCTCTTAGTATGCACATAGCTCCTATTAAACTTTACAGAAGATATGCACATGCATCGAGGGTAGAATAGATATCCTTGATCTCATGTTTACATATTCCTAGTAGAGAGACCATAATACCAGGAGGAGAATAAACTTTGCTAGCTCTGTAGTTTATTCTCTGAATCTTAAGTGTGGCAAGTCTGAAGACATTTACATGGGGAAAAGATGAAACCACAGAAAAGTGAAAGCAAGACAGTTCAATGTCTTACAAATAAGGCTATTAACAGATTTTGATAGTTAACAGAATAAAAACCTAGTTCAAACACATTGTTTATTTTCCTGAGAAGTAAAACCTTTCAAATATTTTTGTTTCTGTTTTTTTCAGCTACAGTTTTCATTGTGAGTTTAGCTAATGATTTTGGTCAAACTGAATGTGCATTTCCTCGTGAATATAATGTTCAACCACAAATTTTGCACTGCTTCACTCACAGTACAAAATGTATATGCAAAGTAAAATAAAATACAGTGCACTGAATATTGCTAAGGTGCACGCAAGGAACTTTGATAATTCAAAACAAAAAAAAATACAATACATGGCTGCTCTATGTTGTTAAAACAACTATATTGCAGTTAATAAGTAAATGTTAGTGGATGAACGACTGAAAAATTAAAGACAGTAAACTAAAAACTTCAAAGAGACAAATAACTGCGAAGGTGTATACATGTATAGTCTTACCCAAATAAGTCAAGTAACAGTTAAGGTATCTGCATTTATAGCAATATTAGAAGGTGAATGGGTATATAAGATGGAATCCAGCAATGAAAAGGGTGCTGAGAAACAATTTCCTCACCTTTCCGTCCCAAACAGAAAATTCTAATGCACAGTCGTGCCAAGACAGTTCTTGTAAGATCATTTATTCCTTTTTTTCATTGTAGAGCATGTGACCCCCTTTTTCTCCAAAGACTGAAAGAAGTATCTTGCATTAATGTTTGCTATTCTAACTAGACTGCAGGAGACAGTCCTCTTTCAAAGGAAAAAGCAAGTGGTAAAAATCTGGGTTATGAAGAACTAGTGTATTGCATCACGTACCACTTTTATTGTAGGAAAACAATAAAAAGCGACAAAGTGAAACACTGTAATAAAGAATGCCTGGGATTCACATTAGGGTAAAGACATACACTTTATCATGGGCTTTCACTTAGTGTTACTACCTAAAGATCCAGTCTGTAACAGTAAGGTAAGACATGCAATAATACCAGAGCAGAGTCCAGTCCTTCTCAAAGGCATGGGAAAGAATGATGTTTCCTATGAATAAATGGGTTGAGAGAGGCTGAAAGGAATTTAAATATTATGAGTGCATATGTTTTGCTTTTAGGATTTGAACTTCCAGAGTTTCTGCCATATGCTATTTGGCACTGACATAGACTCAATTTACACTATGTACATGACAACCAGGGTTTTAAACTGTCACTTCTTCCAGGCACAAGCTAAAAAGTTTTTGCCAGTTAAGCAACAGAACTTGAAGAACATCACATACTTAATGTATTTACATAATGTATTACTCAAGGGTTTACTATTTACAGTGATTGATTAAGCCATAACTAGTTAACAGTGTGTTTACTTTTATGGCTTTTATCTCTGTGACTAAGCAAATGGTTGTTCTGAGAGCTTTGCCTCAGTAATCCAAGCTTTTAACTTGTGCTGAGTTAAGAAGGACCTGCTCCAAAGGTCAAACAAATTTTTGAAACTGTAAGTTTACTTTTATTTTCATGCTAGTGTGATATTTTTCCTCTTCTGTTATCTGCACATCAGTTGGGAAGAGTTAAGGTTTATTCCTGCATACGACTGACAGATCTTGCAAACCAGAGACAAGGTTAAAGAATATCCCAAATTAATGACGGTATGGTGTCATATTTAAAATTATTTTAAAAGTCTCCAGAGACACTATGTGTTGCTTTCAACTGTTCAAAATGTTGAGCAAGATTTTACTAGAGCCATGGAGTTGGCTGCCTCTGACTGTTGTCAGCTTCAGTACTAAATGCTATCAAATCAATGTTGATGGCTGAAGAAAGTGAAGGATGCTATGTACTAATGCTCTGCCCTTACAGGGGAAGGCTAACCTTCATGAGCTAGAAAAGATATTATCTGGACAGTTGTGTGTCTCAAATGATTAAAAGGTGATCAAGCCTTGTCAAAGACACTATGTATTTATGTCCTTCTTAGACTCTTCTTTTCCTGCTACCCATTAATCCCTATTTCTTCTTGAGCACAGCCTTTCTGACACAACAAAACTATTTTACCTACTCGATTTCTATGGAAACCCCAAGCTACTCTAGTAGATTTGGAAGGTGATTTACAGTTTAGTAAAGGACTAAAGTATGTAGCATTACGCACAACAAATCTGAAAGTTTTGTTTTATACAGACTGTTCGCATGTACAGGAAAATCATAAAAATGTATTAGTTTCTTTGAAAGTACACTGGTTTGCATTTTTGAATGTTTTTTGCTGTCAACATAAAGACCCTGATTACTATCAGGAAGAATTTTATTTACACCATTATAAATTAGCATTAATGGAACTATTCCTGTACACAGCAGAAATGGCAGAGTAAGAGTTGCTAACTTGATGGTTCCTGTAACTTCCTTCACTTGTTCTTGCTGTGGGTTTTTGTATAGCTAGAAGTGAAGGAAGCAAACAGTTTTAGCACAGGCTTTTAAGCTCAGCTATTCATTCTCATAATTGCTGATCAACATGAACAACAGGAAATTAAAATCCAAGTTACAGAGTAACCTTTGTTGAAAGTACATTTCTTAGGTTCTTTAGTCCAGCAGGTTTTAATACAAAAAAAGGGAAGCAGTAGGATGTCAGTGGTGTTTTTTGTAATAATCAAGAGAAGTGTTTTTCTCTGTGAGGTATAACCAGTATAGGGAAAGACTTTCAGAACAGCATTTCTTCTAAGTAACCTCAATGAAGGAAATCTAGCCAGTCCAGGGTATCTAACAAACTTACCTTAGAAGTAATAACTATTTCAAACAGATAATCTTCTGTAGAATACATAGCAAACTTAAAAATATTAAATATCAAGATTTACCTACTAAGCAAACATAAAGAAAAGGAAGTTGAGGTTTTCACTATTTCAGAGTACGTGATGTAACAATATGCAATATATAAAGAGGTCAAAGATCTAAATTTTATGTGAAATTTATTTAAAAACCTCTCCAGGCTTGCTGGATTATTCTCTAGTCTCCTAGTTCAGTACTGGAGCTCTTCTTGTGTTTAACATTTATTGAGAATAGAGCATGGTGCTTCCTGTCATGGTGCTCACACTTTTACAAAAATGTTTTGTATTTTTGCAAGTAGTACCATGCTCATTTGTTAAAATAAATATGGAAAACTGAAAGAAGTCTTCCTGTGTACAGCAAAGCAGCAGACAGAAAGAAACAGTTCAATTGAACATATGGAACTGGAGATTGTTGCAACTCAATAGTCAGTAAGACTGAGAATAAACCCATGAGAAGGAACAAGCACAAAAGGACACAGCTTGGAGAGATTTATTTACAAAGTCTTTTATTCCTGTTCTGTTTCACTTTAAGTTCTCTTCTCATAAGTATTTTAAAAGTGATCTGCTTAGAAGTCTTACTCATGCCCACTTCTGCTCTAATAAAACCTGGCTTTTGTGGGCAAGAGCTCCTCTCTCTTCAGGACTTACTGGTTAAAAAAAGAGAGAAGGGGGAGGCTAAGCTATTTCAACTTTTTTTTTTCCAAATATCACAGAAGATTTTAAAGGTAACTAGAATGTGTGTTTCCTTGTCTCCAAGGAACTTTATTTTTCTTGTTTTTTAATTATAGAATGGAAAAATATATTCTTTTGTAGTAAGTTTTATCCATTGCTGTCAGAGCTACACTGACATACATTAACAGCCAGACTCCAACAAGCCAGAAGAGAAAGAATTATTTTATTGAAATATAACCTCATGTCTTTTCAATGTTAGCCTAAATACAGTTTGATCAGCTTTCAGACATTTAGATATAAAAGCAAGATTATCAAGATTATAAGAATATTATTCTTAATATATTAAAAAAATACTATACTGGTCAAACTCAGAATGCTCTGGCTTAAGAAATCATATATTTTAGTTATATAAATGCTCACCTGATTCACCTTCCATATCTATTAGACTGTAAACAAGACAGGAAATTTTCCTGATTGACACACATCTCTGGAGATGAATGATGTAGGTGAAGTTAGTTATAATCACTGTTATGCTAAATATGTAATTTACTAGTATGCTAAGAGAACTTTATGTGAGAAAGCAAAAAGGTTAGTGAGGATTTATAGCAGTAATATTGGACTGTCTGAATTGCCTCTGAAGGCAATACATTAGATGTAAACTATAGATTACTACAGCAGAGCTATTTCTTCTTTGTTGGAAGCCCAGGAGAATTAAGTTTTATTAAGGAAAGATATAAAATTAGCAATTAAGCCCTGAATTAACAAACCTATTATTTTAATTCAATATTGGAATCTGAGTAAAGGCAGAATTGGATGACTGATTTCTAAAGCTTTTAGTGAATCAACGAAAAGACAAAAAAGCTTTATGTTTTATGAGATTAAATTTGGTTTGGCTCATTAGAGGTAGCTGAGGGTATTGGCAGGACTGTTTTAAACCATCCCTGGTTATGCCTACAGTAACTTCATACAGCTGTGCCAAAAAGAATAAGCATGCTGCTTGCACAGCTCCATTAAATGCATATGGTAATTTGGAGAGGTCTCAGCTGCAAATGTATCACTGCACACAGGTTCAATCAGTTTTAGGGATACCTGCAAGCTCTCTACTCATGGTGCCAATAATGACTGCCTTTCTAAAAGTAAATTTGTCAAAAATGATGTCATATAATCAGGAGGTTACCTGTTAGATAAGCTTGTTAGAGTGAGAGCTAACCCAGAAGAAAGACTGCATTCTGGAAAGATAATGGGCAGGGTGAAGAGATTTGGTTTTACAGATTTCCTTTCAGTCTAAACAATATAGCTGAATTTAATTTACCTAAAATTTCAGTTGTTCTAATGTATATACTGATAAAAATTAGCCCGGCCAATTAAATTCCATTTCTTAAAGCAAGTACAGCAAAAGAAAGAACTACCTCTGAGCTTTGGACATCCCTGGATCCCAACCCAGTAAGAAAAATACCAGATGTTCCATGGTCCCAAACCTTCTGTCACCTTCTACACTGTCAAAGACACTCTTATTACCACGGCTGCCTGAAGAATAAGCAAACTTTAGAGCAAACTTAGTGTCAGTGTTATGCAATTAGGAATACATGGTGGTAATAAATCAACTGTTATTGTTGTAGTATAACTTTAATAACTTCTATTTATAGAATTCAGACTCAGAATTCAGTCCGGAATAGAAATAAATGGTAATGAGTCAATATTTACCTCTTTTATATCAAATAAGAGATTAATTTAGAATATGAAGCTCCATGAACATGGGATTAGATGGGTGTTAAACCTAAGACTTAGGTCTTGAGGACAGATGGAGAAGAAACCATAGTGCTTACCTGCACAAAGTGTTTAAAATCCAGTGAAAGTCCTCAAGGACTCTGTTTCAGACTAAGTTTTGCAGAAGTTACTGTTCTTTTTAGTGAACTGCATTTTAGGATGAGGTGCTTCTAATCTATAATGGGTTTGTTTTTTAAAGGGCAGTAATCACAGAATCATTAAGGTTGGAAAAGACCTGTAAGATCATTGAGTTCAACAGTTAACCCAGCACTGCCAAGTCCACCACTAAACCATGTGTCTAAGCACCAAATCTACACATCATCCAAATACCTCCAGGGATGATGACTCCATCACTTCCCTGGGCACCCTCTTCCCATGCTTGACTGTTGGGGTTGATGTAACTTGAGAGTTAGCATGACTAGGCCGCTTAAGCAAAACAGCATAACTGAACAGGCCGCTGGAAAGGACAGCTAAGAATAGCCATTGAGAAAGTTCTGATAGTGCACATGATGTGGGTTAGCAAAAACAAGATGTGTTCAAGGACGTGGAGGCGGTCTGTTGCTATTAGCACTAGTGCATAGTTACCAGTCATAAGGGAATATGGGGTGCGTGAACAGCGCGTGATTTATGTCTGTAGCCTATCCGAATAAGCGTGATCACATGTACAGATATGAAAAATGTATGTAACCATGCAAGTGGAGCAATAAAGTGAACTGACTGTGCATTGCATCAGTGTGTGAGAGTCGTTCCTGTCCCTGCACAGATGCTGAAACTCAGCACTTGACAACCCTTTCAGCGAACAAATTTTTCCTAATATCCAATCCAAATGTTGCCTGGTGCAACTTGAGGCCATTGTCACTCATCCTGTCGCTAGTTACTTGGGAGAAGAAACCAGCACCTGCCTCACTATTACTTCCTTTCAGGTAGTTGCAGAGAGCAATATGGTCTTCCCTCGGCCTCCTCTTCTCCATGCTAAAAAACCCCAGCTCCCTCAGCTGCGCGTCATAAGACTTGTTCTCTAGACCCCTCACCAGCCTCGTTGCTCTTCTCTGGACTCTCTCCAGCACCTCAATGTCCTTCTTGTAGTGAGGGGCCCAAAACTGAACACAGTACTCGAGGTGTGGCCTCACTAGTGCCAAGTACAGGGGCACAATGACTTCCCTACTCCTGCTGGCCACACTGTTCCTGATGCAAGACAGGATGCCATTGGCCTTCTTGACCACCTGAGCACACTGCTAGCTCATGTTCAGCCGGCTGTCGACCAGCACTCCAAGGTCCTTTTCTGCCAGGCAGATTTCCAGCCACTCTTCCCCAAGCCTGTAGTGTTGCATGGGGTTGTTGTGACCGAAGTGCAGGACATGGCACTTGGCGTTGTTGAACCTCATACAATTGACCTCAGCCCATTGATCTAGCCTGTCTAGATCTCTCTGTAGAGCCTTCCTCCCCCCAGGCAGATCAACAGTCTCGCCCATCTTTGTATTATATGCAAACTTATTGAGGGAGGATTCGATGCCCTCATCCAGATCGTTGGTAAAGATATTAAGCAGAACTGGCCTGTTCTTACAAACTGAAACATAGGAAGTTCCATCTGAACATGAGCAAGAATGTCTTCACTCTGAGGGTGACGGAGCACTGGAACAGGTTGCCCAGGGAGGTTGTGGATTCTCCTTCTCTGGAGAAATGCAAAACCTGCCTCGACAAGGTCCTGTGCAACCTGCTCTAGGTGACCCTGCTTTGGCAGCGGGATTGGACTAGATGGTCTACAGAGGTCCCTTCCAACTCCTACCATTCTGTGATTCTGTGGCCCCAAAACTGAGCCCTGGGGAACAGCACTTGTGACCAGCCAGTCACTGGATTTAACTCCATTCACCACAATTGTTTGGGTCTGGCCATTCTGTCAGATTTTTACACAGCAAAGAGTACACCCATCCAAGCCATGAGCATCCAGTTTCTCCAGGAGAATGCTGTGGGAAGCAGCTTTACTAATGTCCAGGTAGACAACATCCACAGCCTTTCCCTTATCCACTAAGCAGGTCACCTTTTTCTAGAAGGAGTTCAGGTTGGTCAAGCAGGACCTGCCTTTCATAAACCCATGCTGACTAGGCCTGATCATCTGGTTGTTCTGTATGTGCCATGTGATGGCACTCAAGATCATGTGCTTCATAACCTGCTCCAGCACCGAGGTCACAATGACAGGTCTGTAGTTGCCTGGATCCTCCTTGTGGTCCTTCTTTTAGATGGGTGTCACATTTGTTAACTTCCAGTCAGCTGGGACCTCCCCAGTTAGCCAGGACTGCTGATAAATGATTTGATTGAAAGTGGCTTGGTGAGCACTTCTGCCAGCTCCCTCAGTACACTTGGATGGATCCCATCCAGCCCCATAGGCTTGCATGTGTCTAAGTGATGTAGCAGGTCACTAACCATTTTCCCTTGGATTATGGGGTCTCCATTCTGCTCTCTGTCCCTGTCTTTCAGCTCAGGGGGCTGAGTACCCTAAGAACAACTGGTCTTACTGTTAAGGACTGAGGCAAATAAGCCATTAAGTACCTCAGCCTTTTCCTCATCCATTGTCGCTGTTTCCCCCCTCATCCAACAGAGGATGGACATTCTCCTTAGCCCTCCTTTTGTTGCTAATGTATTTACAGAAACATTTTTTATTTCCTTTTGAATCTGTAGCCACATCAAGTTCTATTTGGTCTTTGGCCCTGCTAATTTTTTCCCTGCATAAATTCACAACATCCTTGTAGTCCTCCTGAGTGTCCTGTCCCTTCTTCCAATGGTCATAAACTCTCTTTTTTTTCATGAGTTCCAGCCAAAGCTCTCTGTTGAGCCAGGCCAGTCTTCTTTCCCACCTGCTTATCTTTTGGCACATGAGAACAGGCTGCTCCTGCACCATGAAGATTTCCTTCTTGAAGAATGTCCAGCCTTCCTGGACTCCTTTGCCCCTCAGGACTGCCTCCCAAGGGACTCTGTCAATCAGTCTCCTAAACAGGCCAAAATCTGCCCTCTGGAAGTCCAAGGTGGCAGTTCTGCAGACACCCCTCCTTACTTCTCCAGGAATGGAAAAGTCTATCATTTTGTGATCACTATGCCCAAGACAAGATAGCCTCCAACCATCACATCATCCACAAGACCTTCTCTATTTGCAAACAGGTCCAGCAGGGCACCTTCCCTAGTTGGCTCACCCATCAGCTCTGTCAGGAAGTCATCTTCCACACAGTCCATGAACCTCTTAGACTGTTTCTTCTCTACTGTACTGTATTTCCAGCAGACATCTGGTAAGTTGAATTCCCCCACGAGAACAAGGGCTGGAGATTGTGAGACTTCTCCCAGCTGCTTATAGAATATTTTGTCTGCCTCTTCATCCTAGTTGGGTGGTCTATAACAGAATCCTACCATGATATTTGGCTTGGTGGCCTTCCCCCTGATTCTTAGACACAAACTCTCAACCCTGTCATCACCATTATTAAGCTCTAGACAACCAAAACACTCCCTAAAATAATAGGGCTACCCAACTGCCTCTCCTTCCTTGCTTATAGCTTGTGAAGAATTTATAGCCATCCACTGCAGCACTCCAGTTGTTATCCCACCCTGTTTCCATGATGACAGCTATATCATAGTTTTCCCACTGTCCAATGGCTTCCAGCTCCTCCTATTTGTTGCCATTGCCGCATGCATCAGTGTAGATGCACTTCAGTTGGGATGTTGATCCCGACACCTTTTTTTAGGGAAAAGCCATAATTCCCGTGTGACCATTCTCAGGTGTTTTTGTGGTTTCCACAACACACCAATAACTCTTGCATCTTGCTGTCACATGGATCTGCATCCCTTACCTCCACGGAGATGGCAGACTGAAGGACCTCGCCAGCACACCGTCTCTCAAACATTGTTGTGCTACGCCCAGGCTTATCTCTAGTCACCCTGGTTTATCTTCAAATCTCGTTTAAAGTTAGTTTAATATCCAGAGGTAGGGGCCATTGAATATTTTGCCTCATTCAAAAGAAAGCTGAACATGCATAAGTACTCAATAATTTTATATGAATTTTTGTTGTGGGAGGGAGAAACTCGTAAAAATGTATAGTGCTATGACATCTTCATTTTTAGGGATTTAGGCAACATATGATGCCAAAATACGGAAAATAAAACCAAATAAATACAGTTAACGTATATAAATATTTCTTATCTAGTTAAGTTGATATGTGTTTTGATCATGACAATCATTATACATACAGTTTGGCAAGATGTAGAGAGGGATATACCTTTACGAATGCGAAGAGGTTAGCAAGTTCCATTATTCATAGTGGATCTGAAGAGGAAGAATTTGAACTCAAGCCAAAGTGTAATTCATTTTATTGCCAAGAATGTTTTCACTTAAAACATTTGATCCTTAACCATTTGAAAAGTACATTTGCTTTACTAAAGAACGTTGAATGCTCTAATAATAACCTTGCTGTGGGCCAAATTTTTATATTTTTCATTACTTAACAAAGAACAAATATTTCTGAATATTCAGAAATATTATGGTAATTGGAAGTTTTAAAAAAACATAATAGATTTTAAGATTTCATATGAAGTAAGCTATTTCATCTATCAAGAATTCACACAGACTATTTTTAAAGCTACACTTGTCAACTGCAGGTAAACTTTGTACTGTAGTAATTTTAGCTGTCTAGATAACATTCCTCTTGTTCCACATTTATGTATCTCAAGTAAGCAATGACAAGTAGCAATACAAAAGTGCATGTATTTATCCACAGCTGTACAGTTCAGCATATGCTATATATAGAGTTATACAAAATAGTATTTCAGAGAACACAAAGTTTTAAAATTAACTACTCAGAAAGAGTGTAGTCATGATCTCATTCCCTTCTGAATATGCATTAGGATGCAAACTTTATAATCACAGTGGTCCTGAACACCAAAATGATAGTGCTTGGTTAACAGTGAGTTTACTGATTTTTCTCCTTCAGTTTGCAAACCTCAGATCTCATTACTCTCTATGTTGTTCAATCATGCTCAAAAAAAAAAATCTTTCCCAAATGACTGCTTTTGTGAGATGATGTAACATGATGAAGTCCATTTTGCCAATGGGTCCAAAGGCACAGAAGGCACAGGTCCTTTTAAAAGGAAGGAATTTAAGTATTGCTCCATTTCATCATTTTTTGCCAAAATATGTTTAAGGATCTAGGCATGAGAGATTAGGCCAGAACTCATTTGAAGGATCTGTATTTCAGAGCACAGAGTACTGTATAAAATGTTAAACACCGATTTTATTTGCACAGCTATAAGCAAAAATTTCCACAAGCCCAACTAGGTGAACAGGCTGTGAACTTCATAAAACAGGCGATGACCTACAGAAGGCTTTTCCACCATAATATGGAGGTATAAAACCCTATCCTTTGTGGTGGTGTTCAAATAATTATTTCCTTATCACTCTATCAGAGATGAGATCTTTTGACTTTTCAAAGTAGTTCCCTCTTTGGTTGTGAAAGGTTCTGAGTAAAATGAGGGGCAGCAAATGTAGGAAAGTGTCTATTCATCCAGAGCCATTTGAACAGAGTATGTTTAACATTGCTTGGAGTTTTGCCAGTTTTCTTGTCAAACTCTAATCAGCTCACAAAGAGGAAATTTCTTTCAGTCTTAGAACTCATATTTTTACCAGTAAGTCTGTAAGCCCAATTTCACTTGTTTCAAATACTTGGTTCAAAATGGAAATCCCCTACAGCTTCCCAGTGCCTGGAGAATTGTAGTATTTTTGTCAACTGATCCATTTCACAGAAAAAAATAGAATCATTTTTGGTGAATTTTTCCTCAGAAGCACCTAATGCAAGGCCACCATCTCACATCAGATGTTTGAGACAAAGTGGTTTTATAGGCAACTTATGCTACAGACCCTAAGTGCACACAAAAATACCAACTCTCTCCAGCACCATCACAGCTAGAAGGGAGACAAAATCCACAGATTTAGATACTGAAGTGCTAACTTCAAGAAGTTATGCAAATATCCATCAATAATCTGACTCAGAATGAAGAAGTTTGGAAAAGTCTTCTGAATGTGACAGTCTGGAGGAAACCGAGAAAGAAACGCCATTGCCTTATGCGAAATAATTTCCTTTGGTGTGACAGAATGTTAAGGTCATTGTGACAGAAAGCTTTATAGCACAGTATTAGGCACATAATGTATAATAATGCACATGAACTCCTGCCCTTCTTCACACTATTCCCAATTCAATCCTTTTGTATTAACTTTACAAAAGACAAAAAAAAGTAGCATTCACACTTAGAGCAGCTTGCACTCAATCAGTAAAGGAAGTTTTGCTCAGAAATTCAAGACTTGCACTGCAACAGAAAGAGCAATCTGTTACTTCTCAGTTAAACAAATGAGTATTAGATAAACAAAAGAGAAGATATTCTCATATTGGCACATTGTATTGGATAGTTTAAAAATATTCCCACAGAGCTAGTCAAAAGGTTTGGGCACATAGAATCTTCTGAAGCCAGAAGTACAACTGCAGGTGAGAGGAGAATAAAATCAGATCTTAAAAATTACTGTTACTTGTTGCCCAGCTGAATATTTGTTTGAAATTATATTTGTGAAACACTCTTGGCTCCAAAACAAAATTGTCATTGCCAAGGCTGGTACTACTGCTCAAAGTTTATTATGATTTGATGAGACAGACTTATTTGAGGCATTTGAAATTGTGGAATATCAGAGTACTCTAAAATATAAGTGTTTATAAAGATATTTAGATATGTGTTTGTAATATATATACACATATTATATGCATTATAAGATAATAGAAATGGTATACATTATTATATGTATAAAATATATAAATCATACATGCAATATGCATAAAAAGTATTACATTTATGTAAATGCTACATACATGATTCTGAAAAATATGCTATAGGTACATAAAATATTTATTTTATAAACAGTACATATGTTATATATACATATATGTAAAAAAATTTACAGAAGACAAAGGGATAATCAGGCTGTAAAAATGCTAGTTATTTTCACTGTAAATATAGCCATCTCTTTAAAGAGATTTGTCTCCAATATTGATAGTTGTCTGTAGTCATACGTGTTGTTGCTGCGATTTGACAGAACCAGATACAGATCCTAGAAGAACAGAACAGAAATGTGAACAAAAGTGAATGACTTTTCATAACTCTGAGCACTAAATCAAGCAACAGCTCTCCGAACTAGACAATTATTTTCTTATTTGCATATCCAGTGTAAAAGTTTCTTTCTAACCAAATTTCACCTGATGTTACTTACTCTGCCTGTGATGTTTAAGTACATCTTTCCTCTTTTGCATTGTGTACAGCAAATATGGTCACTCAGCTTTACCTTCATATATAACACAGTCTAGGTTCAACAATTAAACTCCAAGTTTACAACAAATTTTTTTACTATTATTGCAAAGTAGCCTAAGCTTACACTATATACTAATAAACTTAATCCCATTTAAGTTCTCAAGGTCTTCCAGTCTGAATGGACAATGCTTGTCAACTCCTAAACCTAAGAATGCAACAAATGGAACTAGGAAGAGGCAGTTGGCCCTACTGAAATATCTGGTTTTAAAGTTCCTCTTTTCATTCCCAACTTCTTGTAATACTTTCTCCTTCCACATTTCAGTGTGGAGACATGAAAACAAGATGCACATTTATGCTGCTTTATTTGCCCCTGATTTAGTTCTTCAGGAAGATAATTTTTTGTGTTTTCATATCTACCACTAAATTCACTAATGCATTTGTATATCTCTGTGGTTTTGTTCGTCTTTCTGGACTGTCTGTGTGGTACCACTCAGTCCCTCCAAATTTTTAAAGAATAAAAGAACAACAATTATAGTTTTCCTAAAGAGCATAAAACCAAAAGAAACCAACCAAACCAAACCACTACTTCCTTCTGTAAAATACATGTTAGGTGAAATCTTCTATGTGGAAACTTGAGTCAACAAATAAAACTGTTCCCATTTAAAAAGAGCTACAAGGGGACTACTTTCTCAGCCCAGTTCCAAGTTGCATTTCATCTTCTGTAATAATTTCAAACTGTATGAGAAAAGCATAAAACCTTCAAATTAGATTAGCAGCCCTTTAAATTTATTATAGCCAGTTAGAAATATTTCCTTGAATCATCTTTATTTGAATGGGAGCTACTTCCATCCTCAGGCCATACCAGATTTCTCTGCATTAAAAAAAATTTCCCTTGCTAACATTCCCTATTTCAGTTGCTTATAGAATTTATCACACTAGAAACACCTAACAGTGACTTTTTTAAAAAAAAAAAGGAAAAAAGCTCTTTATGTCAGTACCTGTCATAAACATTACAAGGCACAAGTTTTAAAAGAAAGAAAACCGTAACTCATTAGAAAGTGCACTCTTATAATGCAGGCAGCAGCAGCAACATCTAGGTTATCTGCATACTATAAATAAATAAATAAATAAACAAATAAACAAACAAACAGCAAAAATTTCCTTTATAGCTAAATTCCTAATGCAGAAAAAAAAGTAGATTAAATTGCTCCCACATGCTACATAAATGAGATTCACCTGTTAAGCAAATCCAACTGATTAATACCTGCTGGTTTTGAATACAACACTGGTCTAATGATTAGCACAGCTAGCTTTAATTTCTCAGATTTACCTTAAGGTAGTGATGTTGTAAGTCTCAAGGAGAGCTGGGAGCTTCCCAAAATGTGATGCATTCAGTCTATTGAATAAATTTTTAATCAGAAGATGAGGGGGAGAAAACCCTGCTTATTTTTATCTTCTTCAGTAGAATCTCTACTGCATTTCATCACTATGAGGAGTTTGAAAATATGCTGCGTACTGCGTTTATCACGCTATCAGACCCATCTAGTTCACTTTTTTCCCCTGTTATTTAACTATAATCTAGGCATTACATACAGGGGCCTCAGTTTCTAAGCCAGATACTTTCTTCTTCTTCAGCAGTGTTAGAGAAGTTGGCTAGAAAGTTGTCTAATGGAAAGCTAAGGGTAACTTTCAACAGAAGGGATGGTAGACACGAGAGGTATGGAAAGACTGAAGGTATATGCTGCAGAACATGGTATTCCTTTTGCTCCTCGGCCAGTGCATTATCCCAGCAGACTCAGGTGAAAGGACTTTGTAGCATCAAGTGAGTGGGCAGGTAAGTAGGGTAGAGACTGGTGGATTAGTGGCAAATCCTTTTCTCTGCTCAGCAGAGCAGAGCAATGATGCTATTTCCACTAACAGGAAGTACTATAATTACAAACACATGCTATTTTATGATGCAAACACACACACAGTTTGAGTATACAATTTTGGCTCATTTTTAGAACTCTCTGTAATCATCTCCATGTGACTTGAGTTGAGGCATGAACAGGTAGGATACTCATTCTGGCCTCTAGAAAAAAGCTTGATTTTTTTCACACATTATTCTGTGGATGCACCTGTACAATCATGTGAGAAATATAGAAAGTTCCTTTGTTTTGGAGTTATCCAAATTTACAGTATTAAAACCCCTGAGTCACTGCAAGTATTTGCTTAAAGGATGCCTAAAGCGAATGAACTTATATTTACCTTACTGTTGCAGCTGTCTCACACAGTTAACTTCAATGGAAATTTAATTTAACAAATTTGTATATAGTGGTAAATTCATTATAAAGTACCTGGCCTTCTATTTTTTTTTTTCTTGACAGTGGATCAGAGAGCTTTATGTGGAACCACTACCACAAAGTGACCTCTTTTATTTGGTCTATATTCAGAATCTTTATCAATATATCTTGAAGTTCCTAGAATTAAAAATATTAAAAATATAAATAATAAAACCACCTACTGTATATCCATTAGACTTTCCAAAATTTTCATCTCTCATGCACTTCATAGTGTTAAAGAATCTGTTAAATCTATGTCAAGTACAATCAAGATGTAGTGAAGGATAAGAAGGAGGTTCTGTATGCTCCTCACTCAGTTTGCCTTATCCTATTGTTTCTTGTCTACCATATGGATAGTAACCTCTTTGTGTTTATACAGCAATAAACAAAAGTCAACTCTCCTTCATTAGTCAGACAAATTTTTAAAAACCCAACCAAACCCCAGTCTTGGTTAGTCAAGAAAAAACATATTTAAGCAAACATGTACCAGATATACACAAATACTTCATTTTTATTCTTCTATGCAGTATTTGGTTATTGACCTACATAAATAATATCTAGTTAAATTATATCTACAAATGAAGGAGATTTGGAGTGTTAAAATTGACTGTATTAAAAGAGGATATGAATAAGAAAAGACTGCTGTTTATGTTGCAGAGACCAACACCTGATTAAGGCAAGAGGAGGTCAGAAAAAAGTGCAGAGCAAAGTTCCTGGAGCTTGGCAATACAAACAAGCTTTATTTGGGAGGTGGACATATCCTATTCTTATGAAAAAAATAAAAAATTCCACCATGAAAAAATTTTAAGTTTTCCTGTCCTACTGTTCTGCATGATTTCTCCCCTTGGACTCTTCAAAATGATGATGAATTGGCTTCACACATGAGGTGGTTTTCATCAGATGATTATAGTTTTTATTCCATTAGTAAAAGCTACAATGTATCATTAACAGTGAAATGTTTGTTAGTAGATTTTGTGTTTATTGCAAATAACTGTAAAGACAGAGTAGAAAATAGAAGTTCATATGTAGGCAATTTGCATTGCAATTCCCAGTTAGCGAAAACATGCTACTGAAGAGAGATGAAACACTACATACCTCTAGATTTAATAGAAATTGGGCACTATTTGAATTCAAACATTTGTGTTCATTTTTTTCCTTTGTGATCCTGAGCAAAGGGAATTCTGCTTCTCAGGTGACATTCTCAGAAAATGCTTGAAATGATATTTTGCTGTAAAGTTGGTTGTCTGGATGGTATCTCAGGACTCCATTACAAGGTTCTCTGAAGAGTCTGACATGGGCAAGTAAACTCACTCTTGGGATCTCCAAAGATAAACAGCTTCTCTGCTTGAGGAACATAGCAGCATGCCTGCACAGCTAACGCTTATGAGCCATTTTTATACCTGTTTCTATTCAGCTGCAACATGCACTTCTTTACTGGCATCATTCGTTTCTCATTTGTGTCCTCAGGTGGAAACAGACAATTTTAGAGCCCAAAGCTTTCTGAATACCATGCAGTCATGGCTAATTTATTCTGGTAGATAAGTATACTTCACTACAAAGTAAAAATCATGACTGAAAATCTATAGGCATTTGGAAAAGTTTTCCCCAGTTTTTATGAAGATTTCCAGCACAGCTTAATCAAAACAAAAAAAAAATTAGAAAAGTAGCGATTAAGTAAAATTATTCCAACAATGTAATAACATTTAGTTGCTAAATATTTTCTTTTTATGTATAAATTTATGAACAGTAGTCTGATAGTGTGAATATACACACCTATCCACACATACACAATTGAACGCGTATCTATATATACACATACAGATAGACATGCACACCCACATACTTCTAATACATGTAAAAGTGTGGGTGTTTTGTACATAAATTATGCAAAAATCACTTTTTGCAACTTTGATTTTCGGCTAATTTTAAACGTACAGACTGAGCAAAACATAGTTCAAGAAAGCTTAGCTACACTTATAAGGAAGTGACTGTGAGTCCTGTTGTGAACATCTGCTTCAAACAGCAGTCATCCTAGTTCATCTTCCTGCAGAAGTTTAGTATTTTTTTTTTTATCTGCATGGAGAACAATTGTTTTTATTTACTGACTTTAGCATCAGATATGATGAGATATACATCCACCTTTCACACCATAGATAGGATATTCCACATATTTTTGAATATATGTGTATTCTTATTCACATCAGGTATGGAAATATGCAACAGTCAACGTGGAAAGTGTATTGAGAGTATGTAGAAGAATATTGAGGAAGATGATTTGCTCACCACTTTTTCTTGAGAAATTGGTTTTCAAAAACTTAGTGTTATTGCCCATTTTCTATTCCTGGAGAGGAAGAATATTATACAGTGAATTGTTTGACCATCTCATTTTACATTTGGTATATGTTTAAATATTAAACCCATGTTTGAATGTTGAATCCACAATGTTTTTTCTCAGCACAGAAAGTGAAGTGAAACAGAGAGGGGAAGGGAAGGAAAGAAAAGATGGAAAATAACTATATCACCAGCAACACTAGCAATTAAAAAAAAAAAGTGAAAATAAAGCATAATAAAATTACCCATATCTAAGCTAAAATCATACTATAAATATGATAGTCTTGATCAGCACAGCACATTTGCAAAAGAAGTTATGATCTTCATATTGGCAAAGACAAATTTAGGCTTGTGTACAAACATGGTTATCTCCAACATTCACTGATGTTCGGGACTTGAATGCGGACAAAACATGTTTTCTTTTTGTTCCAAGATAGCTTCTATGTTTTATTGATAAATTTCCTCCTAGCAACATAATGTTCCAAGGCATCTGTTCATACAGCTTCCCAGTAACATTATGAGACCAATTACACTCATATTTCTTTAAATGCAAACAAGATTGCACATAGTTTTATGACAATTCAAATATAAGAAAAACCTTAACAGCTTGCAGTTTGCTGTATTTATATTATTAAACATTTTTGTATTTTTTCAATTTCTTTTACTTTTTTCAGATAATGAATATCTAAATTCTGTAGTGGTTGCTTGTGACTGGTCAGAGAGGATATGTGCTTCAATTTTTTCTGCTGACCAGGTAAATACATTAAAGCTTCTAGTTGAACATACAAAAATTCACTTCTCTGTACAGATATACTGTGCACGCTCTGGACTTTGCATAAACTTATCCATGACTTGCTCCTCGTGCTTTTTAGGATTCAAATATTGTGTGTTTTCCAACATCTTAAGGCATGCCAGAAAAACAGTTTGGAGTGACAACACACTGTAGGTGTTCGATGCAACAGCTTAAGTAGGCTGTAATAGTATTAATCTGTAGAGAGAATTTTGGTTGGTGGGAAATATGAGCACAGTGAAAAAGATTAATATAAAGGAAATAAGCAGCAGCTGTAAAGATTATGGCAGCTCCTGCACGTCGATTTAACTGTAAGAATTGGTGGGTCCTCAGATCCTCTCTTTGGTCACAGAAGCAATGCAGTGTATTGGTTTCACAAGGTAAGCATGAAGCTGCAGTTCCCTTCTCCTCCAGCAATCTGGGTGGAGAAAGAGTGGAATGAAGGATTCAGACTCCTAATTCAGCACACGAAGATGACTCCCCTCATGTGCAATTATTATCTGCATAATGGCAAGGCAGAACTATGCACTGTGTTCTAGTCAGCACGTGCAGAGGGAGCACCACCCTCAGTACACACAGCCTACATATGGAGACTGAAAGGAACAGAGCAGGTAAAATACAAGGCTTTCCACTTAAAATTGCAGGAGGATAAATGCTTCCCTCTGCACTGAGACAGACTGCTTTTCTCTCAGGGCTGATTGCCTCCTACTTCTTCCTTTTGAGCAGCAGGATACCACACTACACCCTGCTTGCATGATGTTCTTTTACGTCTGCTCTTAGTTCCAGGCTATATGTAGAGTTACAGAATAATCAGCCTGGCTTCAACCAAATAAACAGAAATGCAATGTTAAAGAACTTGTCTGCACACATTCAAACCCTAACCGAAACAGAGACTGGAACAGCTGCTCCCTGCACACTACTTGCACTGTGAGACTTGTCTATACATTTAGTCTTGCTCATTTTCTTTGTCATATCACACTAATACAATACAAGCTGGTTTTAAGATCACAGCTAATATGGATGAGTGAGAGAGGACACTGATACCTTTGTGATCATTTCAGGAAGATGGAGTTCAACTTCAAGAACTAGATGGTGACTGGTATGAACTTCAATAAAAGAAATAAAAGGTAGGACCTGAAAAGAGGTTAAAGAGGAAAGGTTTGGGGGGAGGATTGGCTGGAAGTGTGTCACAGGATTTGAGAACCTACATATCCTATCAGGAAACGTCTGAGGAGAAGGAGAAGAGAACCAGTCACTTTAGTTCTCTCTTAAATCTAAACTTTCTGAGTCCCTGGTCCATCCTCCTGACACTGTGCAGATGTTCAGAGGAAGTGGATTAGAGTGCCATGCAGCTATACAACATTTTTCCTCTGGTCAGGGAATGATGAAGACAGACTGAGAGTAAAACTCTGGGTTCAGATTTCCATCTTAACTAACATGCCAGCCTACAGAGCTGCAGTGTCTGAAAGATCTATGGAAGATCAGTCACTTTGTGTCCTTCCATCTCCCTGTCCAGAGCAAGCAAGCACCATAGAAGCAATCGATCTCCAACCTGCAAACTCTTCCCCTTGCAGCAATAGAACCATTGTGCCTGCTTGTGAAACACACAATCTTCATTTAAGGTTTTTGGTCAAAATAGAATTTCAAAGTTCATCAAGTTAACAAAATGGATCTCTATGTGGACTGAGAACAGTTTACATTTTCATTAATAAGAAACTGCAGCTATGCGACAGAAGCCATCGCAAGGCATTGATCTGCTGCAACAGCAATACAAGTAAGGAAAGTTTATATGAAAATATAGAGAACACAGATCAAGATAATGGGAATTTGGATGAAGCCAGAATGACTGTTCATGGAAATTTCTGCTAAATTTACATTCTTATATGTGTCATTATTCAGAGTTTTAAGACAAGGATAAGCAACATAACCAAAAGATCTGAACAACTGGTTTTAGTTAATTTTTTGTTGTCAGAAGGCATTAGCTCATTTGTCTCCAGTAATGATTTCAATAGTTTTAAAACTATCTGCAACATATCAAGTCATCTTTTATCCATACCAGTTAGTCAGCAGACTATAGTATCCCAACATGGCTCAGGACTATGAATTGAATGTAAAGAACCAGCTATGGGTTGGCTATGGGACCTGGGGAATCCTGGCCAGCTCTGTGTGTCTGTCTGTGTGCACTAGGACAGCCACTGAGATGGTCTGTACCAGCAGCTGGAACGGGGCTGCAGCCTCAGGGGCTCATATGCCCAGGTGCCAGCAACTGGGGAGACTGGGGTCCAGGGGAAGCTGCTGGGCAGACTGCTGCAGTGTCTGAGCCCAGCTCCTGGAGGCATCTGCACTGTACATATCTATGTGTACTGTATACTTACACATATGTATATAATATAAGTGTACATACGTGTATGTCTGTATATATAGGTATATATACATACATATGCAATACACATATGTCTGTATATATAGGTATACATATACATCTGTGTATGTGCATGCATATTACATATATTCTCACTAGTGGACCTCCACCCTGTTCAGCCAGAGAGGGAGGCGAGATCATGCCACTGGTGCTGTCTGCGATCGCATGAGTGCCCCTGGTGTCTGCCTGTGATCTGTGTGGACAGTCATGTATGTATGTATACATGTATATATGTGGTGTATCTGTGTACGTGTGCATATGCATACTAGGAATGCATCTTCAGCCTCGCTACTCGTTGAACCTGGGGGCGTGGAACTGCAGCAGCCTCACCTCTTTCATGCTGTCAGATCTGGGATGTTTTCCACTAGCAGTTAATTATGTATAAATATTATGATTAATCCTTCACCAATATACACCAGCACCTATTGTATCAGAGAGAGTTTGAGCTATACTGCAAGTACCTGTTGGCAATGGCTATGTCAGTAGCTCTGCAGTCCCATTACCCCTCCTATTAGAGAGGATCGTTGGCTGAAATGTGGAAAGCTTGTCTTTTTGCTTCCAAACAATGTCTATATGATAATGAAATTGCATCAACATCTTTGTACTTTTGCTCAGTCTAGTGATTTTAATATACTAGCATGAGTATTTCAGGTACTTTGAACATGCAAATATTTGCATAGAATACATAGACAAAACAATTCTGATTTCATGGCTGCAAGGCAGATTATGAACATATAAAATTCCAGCACCCACCTCTCCCCTATGTTTTGTCCTCCCTGGTTGAATCTTTATAACTGCAGATTCTTTGTTTTGAATTTTTTTTCTCCACAGACATACTGGATGCTCTTCAGCTTAGTTAGACTCAGATGACATTTTATTTCATGTATCAAATTTGTTAATTGTGATTCTGTAGAAGCTTTCTAAATGCCATTGATTTTGCTGTAGAATTTTGTCTGCCCTGCCATAGCCGAACTTATGAGGTTAGCTCTTAATAGTTTGCTGTATTTTTTCTGTCTTGTTAACATTTTTCACAATTTGGTAGTGATATATGTTTCACTGATTTTCTATGTGGTACATAACCTGAGGATGTCAAAGAAACTTCAGATTTCTAAACACATGATTCTTCATTACTGGCCACGCAAAGGATGGTCTGCTGTCTGTAATTCATTATGTCAGTACTGTACTTATTTCTCTGAAACATCTCTGCTGTACTGGTTGCATAAAGTCACGATAAGCATTTTAAAGGATGTCTAAGTATATTTTCTACTTCATAGCTTTGAACAGATTGAGAAAAAAAGATATTCTAAGTCTCTTGAGCAGAAGAATGTACTGTTGTTTTGACTGAACACTGTAACACTTCCAAGCTTCTGTAACACTTCAAAGCTTCTGCACCTCCACTTGGCAAAATGGTTCAGGATACTCTCTTTTATTGACTTTTTGAGACAGGAGCAGTGATAAAGAATGTGTTATAGACAGCTTCCTACTTCGTTTAAAAAGCAGAAGTTACCAGAAGAACTTCTGCTCTTTAGTAGACACTGACTCACTGTTACAGTGTGTAGAAGAATGATGCAACCAAACAATGGGAACAATGGAGTGAACAAGATGCAACGGAGGGTAAAAGCATCCTGTTCTATGAGCATCTCTCACAATGCACAGCCACTCAGTGTTGACAGTTAAAGAACTCAGTCTTGTGTAGGTAGACTTAGGCATATTTTAGGCTGAAGAGAAAGCTGATGGTTCTTGCTGTAATTCTCTCATAAGAAGCAGAAATCAGATATTCATAAAGTTTCATTTCAAAAGTTTCGAAAGGGTAGGAAAAAGGGAGTTAGGTAAGCAATAGGAATACAACATTTACTGTATCCTCATTTACCAAAAGAACATGGAAACAAGGGAAATAATGAAAACACAAAAAATGTAGGAATGGCGCAATTCCCACCTCTGAACAGTATCCACATGGAGGGAAAACTGGCAAGAAAGGAGTTCAAGTGTGAGAATCAGTTTCCTCTTCCTTTCATTGAATAGATCCAATCTTCTTTTATATTCTCCCTTTGTACTAGAAAGGTAACTATTATTTTTTCAAATGAATCATAGAATCGTAGAATGCTTTGGGTTGGAAAGGACCTTTAGAGGTCATCTAGCCCAACCCCCTACAGTGAGCAGGGACATCTGCAACCAGACCAGGTTGCTCAGAGCCCCGTCCAACCTGGCCTTGAATATTTAAAGGGATGGGGCCTCCGCTACCTCTCTGGGCAATCTGTTTCAGTGTTTCACCACCCTCATGGTAAAAAATTTCTTCCTTATATCTAGTCTAGATCTATCCTCCCTTAGTTTAAAACCATTACTCCTTGTCCTGTCATAACAGCCCCTGCTGGAAAGATTTTCCCCATCTTTCCTATAGGCCTGCTTCAAGTACTGAAAGGCTGCTATAAAGTCTCCCTGGAGCCTTCTCTTCTCCAGGCTCAACAGCCCCAACTCTCTCAGTCCATGCTGATGACTTAAATATTTTTAGTGGGATGCTCGTTTTCAAAAGTCTTCTGTCATAGTGTCCAAAAGTAAACTCTAGCTTTTACTTACTGTCAGACCATGAGAAATACTTAATACATTATCCCTTGTTTTACATATATGTGGTTAGTCTACAATTTCCAAGGAGAACAGTAACATTTTTAAATGCTGCTGGTAAAGAGTTACTGTGTGTAGTGACTGGTAAATAGTCATAAATGTGTGTGTCAGAAAGAGCCTGTAAATTACTGTCACCTTTTAAGTACTGGAATACCTAGACCTCCTTAAAAGCATTCTGGGGAGTGTTGATCCTTATTATTTCTAGGTTTCTCAGTCCTTTTGTATTTTAATATCTTCCACTTTGTTGAATTGTCTGTCTTCCCAAAATCCTCAGTTAAGAAAGCTGAATACAGTACAAATTTACCTTAATTCTGGAGACATATATAAAAAAAAATAAAAACCAACCAAACAAACAAAAAAAACAACGACAAAGCAAATGCCATCCAAAACTGAGTTTAGCCTTAAAAGTACTCTCTTTTAAGATAAGACTGGTTTATTTCACTACCTAATTAGAAAATGACTGAAGCTGAGGCATGAAAGTCCAGCTGAGAAAAGTATCCTTCACTGCAAATGCAGATACTAGACTTAATTTGCAAGTGCAAGTCTTTTGAAGCTTAGAATAATGCCTTAGTAGTCGTCCTGGCAGGAAGAAAAAAAGAAGTATTAATAAATTAAAGAGATGAAAAAAAAAAAAAACAAAACAAAGAAATTATGAGGAAAGCAGAGTAATGTAACCAGGTTTGGAATAATCTTTAAAGCCATAGTATTTTTTTTTACCTGAAATCTTTAGAGCTGTCCTTATTTTCAGTCATATTTGCATACTCCTTTACAGATTTTAGTCACACTGTCCTTCAGATTCTGCAGTTGACAATCTCAACCATAAACCAAATAAATCCAATCTTGCCGTGAAAACTGTGTAAGGTAAAATGGAGAAGTTTTTTACATATTTGTCATTTATTTATGTCACTATGATAAGGCTTTATGTCAATAAAGTTGTTCTATTTCTGTTCGCAAATACCGTACGTATTTCAATGGGCCTTCAAATCTGCCAAATAAGAAAGGTGACTGAAGCTGGAAGCTCTCATTCAGCAAGAAGCCAAGGAAACACTGATTTTTTAGCCTATTTTGCACACCTGAACAGATGAAACATCATATTTGGCTGTTCATGCCACATAAGAGTAAGTTGCTTAAGAATAAGCTGAATACATCTCCACACCTGAAATAATACAAAAATATTTTTGGGGACTGGGGGAAGAATTGCCAACTACTTTCTGCTACTCTTGCTGAGCTCCAAGGAGAGAGTGCCTTTTGCAGACATTAATGGAAAATAAAACGGGATTTCAGAAAGAATAATTTTCTATTTAATGTTATGTTCCTTTAGCAGTCCTGGGAAAAATGGTGTGAAACTATTCATGTGCATTTTTAGCAATTACAATACCATAAAAAACCAGCTTTTTTCCTAGCAGGAGTGATTTCCAGCCTCTGGGTTGTAAAAAATACATTTAAATCTCTAAATGGAATATCTCATAATGGAAAGAAAGACTACAAGTGGCTATTACCAGGTTTAATTGATTGATCTATGCAAATATATATGTGAGTGTCACACTTTCCTTTGGCAAATCTCATTTTCAGGAGGTCTTGCTGTAAGAGGCTTTTATGACTTCTCCATTTAATTTCAGAATCAATCATGAGTTGATATTTCAAGATCAGACATAAGAGGTCCGTCAGACACCTTGTGGTGCCACTTCTCTGCCACTAAATATTTCAGTAACAATTCCACTTAAGGTTGAGAGAAATGTGTTTGTAACTCTTATCAGAGTGGTTCTTTTACTGATGTTTCTTTCTCTCACAGTATTTCAGAAAGCATTATCTAGTTAAGATTTGACCTTTTAAAGAGTTTCTTTCACCAGTAATATATATGTTTGTGTTTCAGGTCTGTAACCATCTATTTTCAGATGCTAGGAATAATAAAAATTCCATTCAGCTTTTGAGTCATAATGGACAGGCATAGTGGACCAATGTATTCTAATGCACACAGACAATATTAACAATACAAGTTATTCCTCCTGTGGTACAGCTTTCTTGTCAGTTATGGTGCTGCAGTTACAAATAATGCAGCTTCGGAAGCAGTTTACATAATGTGAAATGCTGCATTTTTATTCTAGTAGAATGTATTTAAATCCAAAGTGCTTAATTAGGTACAGATTTCTCCTAAAACTACAAAAAACTGTCATCAAATATACTAAAAGCATAAGCAATTTCCTAAAAGGATTCCTCCTGGAATTTGGTGAAATTTATACCCTCATGAGGTACAGGACAATGATTAAAGGTCCTTGTTAAGGGTTTTCTTCTGCTGAGTTTTCTATTTAATACAGCCACTTATAGTAATTCAAATAAAATTTGAACACCTATATCTTCTTTTGTGAAATCTTGGACTGTTGCCCTTGCATTCATACATTTTGCTCAAATTATTTTAGTTCAGAATGCTGATGCAAAAATCATTTTCCTAGTCCACCGCATTGCTGACTTTATCAGTTCTTTTGCCTTATGCCACTGATCTCTCCTTCTCTGCTACATTACTCTTGGTCACTTGCTGTCCTCAGTGGCAAGCCCCATTTCGTCCAATATCTCTCATTAAAGTCATGGTGCTAACTCCAACTCTGCTTACCACATTTGCCAAAATTAATAACCCAATTGATTAATTTTCAAACAAGCATTCTCCTGCTTTCTCCCTGGCTACATTTGGTTTGGGAAGAATTCTCTGCAAACCTCAGCTGAACTAGAACGTTGTCAGCTTTCAGAATCAGCTTAAAACTTTTCTCCTCCTATGATGTTATTGAAAACTGAGGAACATAAGCTAAAATAAGTTGTCACACTACATTTAACCTGTTAGTTATTTTTAAAGATTTTTTTTAAGACTTTTAAAGGACTTGCTTAAACATTTTTAACAAATGTTTAATCCCAAATTATTAAGCAATACATTCCTATGTATGATGACAATTCATAAAATAAATTTCAATAATATTATTCAGGTATTTCAATAACAGGAGTGAAATGAATGTAAGAACCAGACCTTTTGCAAGCCTACTGTTTTCTATTTCTTGCTCTTTACAGCAGTGGAAACTATTAAATGAAGAATTTGAGCAGGTATTAAGAAACAAAGTGTTACTGTGTAAAAGGTGAATTTGCTTTGTAACTAATTGGGAAACAGTTGCTTTTATCCTCAGCTCACTGTTGCTAGGCATAGAAAAATGAGAGCAGAAAAGTGTATTAGTGCTGGTTTATGAACTATCCTTTCATTCTGGAAAGCTAGAATCACAAACACACACATCCATAAAGAAGTTTAATGTTCACAGATTCTGAGTAACCATGAGACTTCAACAGCAATTGCAGAAAAGTGAAAAACCTTAACAAACATTATTTAGAACAAGACTGCCTCCCAAAAAATAGTAATAGAGCACCTTTTAAAATACTTTGGGACCAGTCTTTGTGCTACCAGTACTGAAGAAGCAGTACTGGTAGCACAAAGAATCTTTTCTGCGAGTCATACTTGCTTCCCGGATAGGAGGTAAGGCAGTACAAAGACTTTAAAACTTTATTTGAATTCAGTACAGAGTAAGGACATGTAGAAAAAGTGGTTCACATTTCTGTTTTGTCAATGAAAGTGTGCCAAATGATATTTTGCCAAAGGTATTATGATTAACACATTGATTTTAAAAAAGATCAGATTTACAAAAAGGCTAGACCAAATTAATGAAAGAATGGCCTTCTTGTACCTGCTCAGCCTCCCCAGGATTCCCCCTACCCTGCCCAGGTCCCAGGACCCCACTGGAGCCCCCAGGGATGTCAGTCCCTGCCCCAGCAATGCTTCAGGTGCTGGTCTCCAGCACCTCATGGCCCTGCCCTGCCTTGCCATGGGCCCACCAAGCTGGCCTATGTCCTGGCCCAACCTCAGCCCAGGCCCAAAGAGGAGCCCGGCGCCTGGGGCTGGCCCCCTCCAACTGCCCCACTCCCACCTGAGCTGTTAGGGTGCTGGGCTTGGGCACTCCATCCCTTCAGCAGCCACTGGCCTTTAGGGCACTGTGATCGTATCTTTAGTCTTCTGTGTCGTTCTGGAAGAAAATAAAGTCTGGAAGACAAGCACTCCCAAACAACTGTGGATAGAGATACAGCAATGTTGGAAATAACACAGGAAGTCCTGATTTTCTTATAGATATATGAACATTTATACCTCCATTATGTGCATTTCTTACTCTGTTCATAGTGTGAATTTTCCTCAGCCCCATGAAGGTTAACAAGCAGTCTTCAGGTCTCCTGGCCCCAGGATAGGATGTTGTCTCTTTAGAGACCAAGGCTCATTTTATGACATGGAAGACAAAAATAACAAATACACACAATCTAAGTAACAAAGTAAAGAACAATTTATAATTTCGTCAGTGATTCATTGTAGATCCTATGATTCCCTTCAGCCAGGATCACGACATTGGAAGTGGAAATTATTTTGACTTCACTACAATTTGGGAACCAAAGTCTGGAAGAGACTAGCTCTAGATTCTTTGTTGTTATGAGTACCCACATTACTTTTTCTGCTTTGCTTACTGCTAATTAACCTGGATGATTTTTGCTACTGAAAGCAAGCCCTAAATATAAAGTTGGCTGTTCTTTCAAAGCTGGTGAGTGTTGGGAGCCAGCAATTCTCTATATAAGTCCCCAGAAAGAGACAAGAAAAGAGAATTTCTGACTTTTTTGTGTCCTCAGAATAACAGTTTGGAAAAGACGTCTAAGATCATCAGATCCAACCATCTGCCCAACAACACCATGCCCACTAAAACATACCCCAAAGTGCCATATTTTTTGTTTTTTAAACATCTCCGGGGATGGGGACTCCACCACCTCCTTGGACAGCCTGTTCCAATGTCTGACCACTCTTTCAGTAAAGAAGTTTTTCCTAATATCTAATCTAAACCTCCCCTGACACAACTTGAGGCCATTGCCTCTTGTCTTATCACTAGTTACTTGGGAGCAGAGACCAACACCCGCCTCACTACAACCTCTTTTCAGGTAGTTGTAGAGAGCAATAAGGTCCCTCCTCAGCCTCCTCTTCTCCATGCTAAATAGCCCAGCTCCCTCAGCCGCTCCTCATAAGACTTGGTCTTTAGACCGCTCACCAGCCTCGTTGCCCTTCTCTGGACACACTCCAGCACCTCCATGTCCTTCTTGTAGTGAGGGGCCCAAAACTGAACACAGTACTCGAGGTGTGGCCTCACCAGTGCCGAGTACAGGGGCACAATCAGCTCCCTGCTCCTGCTGGCCACACTATTCCTCATACAAGCCAGGATGCCGCTGGCCTTCTCGGCCACCTGAGCACACTGCTAGCTCATGTTCAGCCGGCTGTCCACCAACAACCCAAGGTCCGTTTTCCGCTGGGCAGCTTTCCAGCCACTCTTTGCCAAGCCTGTAGTGTTGCATGGGGTTGTTGTGACCGAAGTGCAGGAGCCAGCACTTGGCCTTGTTGAAACTCATACAATTGGCCTAGGCCCATCGATCCAGCCTGTCCAGATCCCTCTGCAGAGCCTTCCTACTCTCGAGCAGATCGACACTCCCACACAACTTGGTGTCATCTGCAAACTTACTGAGGGAGCACTCAATCCCCTCATCCAGATCATTGATAAAGATATTGACTGGACCCAAAACCTTAAATAACCACCTGATGCTTTGTCTGAAAGCAAGGATATTTTTTCAGATCAATTAAATATAGAAATAGTCTCTGATCCAATAAATTCCAGAAGTAGGTAAGATACTACCTAACAATTACAAGATGAAAGTTTAGCAATAAGCTACATTTCTAATGAGCAAGCATTGCTTTTGTGTAGTCAGGGAAATATGAGTTCTGATTTCTCTTGCATGGCTATGCCTCACTGTTAGAAGTTGTGATGAAATTTAGAACATGTGTTTTCAAAATTATCTTTTTATTTAGGAAATAAAGTGACTTAGGCCCTTTGGGAAAATGTAATATTGCAATGGATACAGTGCAACAGTGCACTCTGCATATTGTAATGTGATGGCAACTGAAAGAATGGCCCCTATTGCTGCTCCTATAAATTGATCAGTAATCTATTAAAAATAAAGACATGCATTGCCAAAGAAAAATTAGCCTTTTCTGAGCTTCCCAATACCTGGAGGATCCTTAAGAATTTTTTGGTAAAGGATGGAAATCACCAAGTCAAGCTGGAGATGGAGTTTGGCAATCAATAAGAGAGTACCCCTGAAGTTCCCCCCCCCACCAGATCATGTACAATACTCTTTTCCAATCTCACAATGATTATGAGACATATAACAGGAGATATAATTCTTTTGGCAAGGAATGGTTAAGGAGCACCAAGATTAAGAAATTTTGTAAGAAATAAAACACCAGGAAATCCCTCCAGATCGTAGTAAAAGGAAATCAAGCAATAGATAGTAGGTTGTGGAAAGGAAGACAGCACTCTTGCAGCCCAGACAGCCAGACTACTCCACTTACTGTCTTGAGAGAGAAAACAGTTTGCCGTGCAATGACTGGGGAGAGAAGGTCACCCTAGAGTCACAGTCTTCTTGAGCCAGAAACAGCAATGAGCACAGCTAACAAATATCCATCATAAAAAAAGCTGCTACATCCTCAAGGCCCTCAGGATTTCCATCAGCTGTTGCAACAACATTTGCCATAAACAGCAATAAAAGATAAATAGGAGGGTCCAAGAATTGACTGGCTATAGAAGCATATTTACTGTCACATCTCTCCAGGACCAAGGAATGAGGGATGCTGAGGATCAAAAAGGACTCTTATTAGAGACTTGCCATGGATAATGAATAGATTAGATAGTCTTACCCTAAATATATGAAAAAAACACACTTAGAACGTTGGAACTGTAAAACTGTTTTGTACTATACTTTTGTAAAAAAATTGCTATGTTAAAAAAAATATCAAGGAGTGGAATAGATGATAAGCAACAGTTTCTGACACAAGAGACAGGTATTCTGATCCATACAATTATAGTCTTCCAATCAACCACTATTCAATCAAATTATTTATATGAAGTAATAGCAGAACAGGGAGGGGGCAGAAAAAATGAACCATGGACAATGTTCTTGCTAATTAGATAATATAGCTATAAGCAAGCAGCCATTTGAAAACCAAAGTTGTGGTCTTGTTTCTAAATCCTTCCTGTTTCAGCTATGGATAACAGTTTAAGAAATTGTGGATTAGTGAATAGCAGGTAAATTTCCATGTTGACTTCCCAGAGTGCTATTTAAAAATGAAATGACACAGAAGTGTCATAGTACAGTCAGTAAGACTTATTCTCAAGCAGTTACCTGTAGAGAAATTTTGCCTACAGAAGCATCTTTATTTCAGGTGTATAAGCAACCAAAAGCTCCATTTCTGATTTGACAGCTAACTGGAAGAAAGCTTTTGGTTTGGGTTTTTTTCGTTTTAGAAAATACATGCATGTATGTATGTGTGTGAGCATATATTGTATTTCAAACACAGATGGAACTCATCTTGCTTAGGTTCCAACGTCTACATTCCAGCTAGCGGTCTGTACTCTTTTTAAAGTCTACGAAGAAAAAGCTGATTGTGGTGGATTGACCATGACTGGATGCCACATGCCCATCAAAGCCACTCTATCACTCCCCTTCTAAGCTGGAAAGGGGAGAAAAAAATACAACAAAAGGCTCCTGGGTCAAGATAAGGACGAGGAGAGATCATTCACCAAATACCGTCACAGGCAGAACAGACTCAACTTGGGGAAATTAGTTTAATTTATCATGAATCAAATCTGAGTAGGATAATGAGAAATAAAACCATATCTTAAAACACCTTCCACCCCAGCCCTCCCTTCTTCCCGGGCTTAACTTTACCCTCGATTTTCTCTGCCTCTTCCCCACAAGCAGCACCTGGGCCTGAGGAATGGAGGTTGTGGTCAGTTCATCACATGTTGTCTCTACTGCTCCTTCCTCCTCATGGGCAGGACTTCTCACACTCTTCCCCTGCTCCAGTGTGGGGTCCCTCCCATGGGAGACAGTCCTACACGAACCACTCAAATGTAAGAACTTCCCATTGGCTGCAGTTCTTTATGAACAGCTCAGTGTGGGTCCCTTTCACAAGGTGCAGTCCTTCAGGAACTGACTGCTGCAGTGTGGGTCCCCCATGGCATCTCAAGCCCTGTCAACAAACCTGCTCCAGTATGTGCTCCTCTCTCCATGGATCCACAGGTCGTACCAAGAGCCTGCTCAAGTGCAGGCTTCCCATGGGGTCGCAGCCTCCTTTGGGCATCCACCTGCTCTGGTGTTCGGTCCTCCATGGGCTGCAGGTGGATATATCTGTTCCACTGTGGACCTCCAAGGGCTGCAGGGGAACAACCTGCCTCACCATGGTCTTTTTCATGGGCTGCAGGAGAATCTCTGCTCTGGTGCCTGGAGCACCTTCTCCTCCTCCTTATTCACTGACCTTGGTGTCTGCAGAGTTGTTTCTCTCACACAGCCTCACTCCTCTATCCCACTGCAGGGTTTTTTTTTTTTGCTTCTTAACCATATTATCACAGAGACACTACCACCACCACCGATGGGCTCAGCCTTGGCCAGAGGCGGGTCCATCCTGGAGCTGGCTGGCATTGGCTCCATTGGACATAGGGGAAGCTTCCAGCAGCTTCTCACAGAAGCCACCCCTGTAGGCCGCCTACTACCAAAACCTTGCCACACAAACCCAATACAATGCTATTGCTAGAAAGCGCTGTGTTTTGTTCCAAAGCAGTAATCTAAAGCAGATTGTATGAATTATGCCTTATAAGCACCTACTCCAATTCTCATAAACGGAACAGACTATGTGTTCACACTGTACATTAACAGACATAACTTAACAGAGAAATCCCTTAGTCTGGTGGCAGTAGAGGCAAAATCTGTGACTTAAAAAGTAAGAAACAAATCAGGAGTTTTTAAAGAGCGATTATTCAATAAGACAATACGAAATAATCTAATTTGCACAATGGTACTCAGTTGTTAACGAGGAACTGAACAAAGTCTCTCTCTCCTGGAGATGAAAGAGTATGTGGCTTTCAGAGCAGTGAACACAGTTCTCCTTTACTGCTTGAAGAAATCAGCAAGCAATAGAAAGTGGCAATGCCTTTTCCAGATGCATATGCAAACAAGTGGTATAAAACAGGACAAGATCCGACATTGGAATTTCGCACTGAGCTTCATAAAGATCATAATCGTAACAGAATTAAAAAATAATGTGCTAAATCCTGTTTGAATGTATGGTGTTTCTCACTACGCTATTGACATTTTACAGTGGGGCTTTTCTTTTGCATTAATTATGTCGAAGCCAATGTACGAGGTGGAAAAGATGCCTTAAGACCAAGTGTATTTCCTCTACCTTAATGTTTTGTAATATTTAGATTAATTCAATTTTTGTCAATGTTGTGGAATTTCAGGACTACTTACTTGCTCTGCTAGTTAAAGTAAGGATTATGTGCCCTCCCTAGGCATATAATGACCTGTAATTTATGGGAATATATAATAGAGTAAGACTTCACAGTCTCTAAGTCCTGATATTGGGCTGCCAGTGGAGCAGACTCTTTCCAGGCTTCATTCACTCAAAGAATTTTCTTTAAATAGTCAGTCTTACAGAATGTTTCTTAAAATGTAAATGCATAAGTCTGAATCTTCAGAGTCTCATTTTCCCAAAGTTTTGTTTTTCACTTTTGCCAGCATGTGGCTTATTTCTTTTGTGCTTTTTAGTCTATTCTCTGCTTTCATTTCCTTCAAGTTATCTGAAGGTTTTGACTTCATTTTCTGCATTATTAAAAAAAAAAAATGAAAAACTTGTAGAAAGCCTTTCCCCTGGAACAAAAGCTGTAGGGAGTGCCAGTGTGTAGCTCTGGCAACACTGAAGGTGAATTTGTCTGTTGACCATAGAACTGTTACTGGACAGAACTGCAGCATTACCAAGTTCTCTTGCTGTAATTGGCAATATCTATGACTCTGATGACAAATATTTAACCCTGAATAAGATACACATCTTACACAGCCAATAGGGTAACTCCATCTCTATGTTATATATAATGCTGATTCTGGCAGCACTGAAGACTATTTTTTCTTTCGTGGACATTGTGTTATGAACCTTTTTCCTACTTGGAGTACAAATGACTCCACCATATATTTATTTTTTAAACACCTGGACTGCATTCTGCGGATGGTACAACTCAAAAATAGTTACAATTTGCCTCAAAATGTACTTTTATATCTCAAAAGATTCACTATAATAGCATTGGCTCCTCTGTAATAAGAAGTACGCATTATTGTTTGTTTGCAATTCTTGTATTTTCATACAAGAAAAAGTAATATTTTTCTTCTGCAAAAGTTTTAGTCTGGCTTTCATCCCTCAGCTTCTGTTTAGAAAAATAAGAAAGATCTTTGCAGTTGTATCACAACACCTTTTTAACACTGACATCTTTATATTTATACGGCACGCTTTTTTGCTGGCACAATGCAAGAACTTGAACTGCAACAGCAACACACTTTCCTCCTTATGATGGATTTATACTTTGATTTATTTTTTCATCTTATAGTTCAGGAACAAGGCCAATAATGAAGGAAAGGGAAAACCATAAAGAACAGCCATACCTTTATAAACTATACATAAACTTTCCTCACACCTTCCATACAGTGGAGTTCAAATGCCGCTACGTTGTACTATAGTCACTTTGCTAGAAGAAGTCAAAGCAGGCCCTGGAGACTACCAACATTTTGTGGAAGTTTTATGAAGCCTCTCAGATAAAAGACAGCAGTTACTGGCAGCACTCTTTTCTTTCCTGTTGTTAACACATGTAAAGAACCTTGCCAAAAGAGCAAGAGGCACCAGTAAATTCTGAAAGACCCTACAGCTGTCTACAGTTTTGCTCATTGCAAAGAATGAAGGAACATGAGTGCGGTTATGTGAGAGAGAAACCTTTAGTGCTTTGTGTGTCAAAGACATTTTCACTCCATCGGAAGGGAATATCTTCCCTAAAAATACAGAAAGATCAGAAAATAAAATGTTCATTGAGGAGAATCTCTGAAAATTCAGCAGCAGCCGCATAAACATCAATCACTGCTGCCTCATTTTTCGAGGCTGTCTTTGCCTGCTGTAAAGACTACCAGTCAATTGGGGACAAAAAGGAAATGTCAAAAACTGTGCTTGCTGCAGTCTTTGTATCAGATGCACCCCATGATACTATCACGTCTTCTGCAAGGGCCATGACTTCAAATATGTTGTAGACCACATAGTTACCAGTACTGATATGGAAAATAGAAAATTAGTTAAGAAAACTGCTCTTGTCAACAACTTTTGGGAGATAAGTTCTTTTGAGTGATTTTGTGTAATGACAGAAATGTAACATCTGCCTGAAATAAAAATACTCCGTCTCCCATCAGATGTACATGGAGATGAAAAAAGTGTGGGTGTTCCCTTTCAGCTAGCAGAGGGGGGAAAAAATAAACAAATTAATAACAGGAAAGATCATTTGGAGATACAACCTACAGCTGCCATGAAAACAAGTCAGAAATTCTATGTATATTTCCCCTATCTCCCAGACTGGAAGAAGGGAAATGAAGAATGTAGTAGCCTCCCTCCAGCACCTTGACACAATAAGAAATGACATAACAAATTAATAGTTTAAAAATACTTCTGCTCATAAAGCAGCAACATTTGTATGAGTCTGTAGCTTATAAAGTTCACCAGACTGAAGAAAGGAAGGGAACAGAAAGGGAGAATGTCTTACGCTGCTAGTGTGAAAGGAAAAGCAATCATGATAAGAGATCATCGCTTTGTGGTTACATCATAGACAGAGGGCCAGGGCATGTGCGCCGAGGTCTAACAAATATACTGCGTACTGATGTGTAAGTCCCTCAGTTTCTACCTTGTGGTGTTTCAGCTCTTTATCAGGATACTTCAAAAAATTCTAAAAGGGATTATGAGCTAGATCAATCAATGCCTGTCATCTGCCTGCTGACATTCACAAATAAAAGGCAGCATAGAAGTTCACAGATATTGACAATGTATTCATACTGAAACTGAATGAATAATTCACGAAAAAATAATTCAAAAGTAAAACCAAAAAAATCACAGAATGGTTGAGGCTGGAAAGGACCTCCTGAGGCCATATGGTCCAACCCCCTTGCTCAAGCAGGGCCACCTAGCACCTCTTGTCAGGACCATGTCCAGACAGCTTTTGATTATCTCCAAGGTGGGAGCTTCCACAGCCTCTCTGGGAAACCTGTGTCAGTGCTTATTCACCTCACAGCAAAATAGTGTTTCCTGATGCTCAGAAGGACCCTCCTGTTTTTCAGTTATTGCCCATTGCCTCTTATCATGTCACTGGGCACCACTGGAAAGAATCTGGCTCTGCCTTCTTTGCAGCCTCTCTTCAGGTATTTACACACATTGATGAGATTCCCCCTGAGCCTTCTCTTCTCTAGGCTAACTGGTCCCAGCCTCAGCCTGTCTTCATAGGAAAGATGCTCCGGTCCCTTAATCATCATCACGGGCCATTGCTGGATTCTTTCCAATATTATTATCTAGACTTTTTCCAAACTTATGATTTAGTATTTCCTTGCATTTGTTTATTTAAGATCTGCAGATTACATTGGAGTTTTCTCAATTTTACGATTCTGTGGATTGTTCTGAAATATTGCTGGAAGTAACAAGGCTCCCGTGGGCATCCAGCCATTCAGTTTATAAAATGCTTAGTACTTTATATTGTTTTATCTTTTCATTTCACTCTGTGCTGCCCTTGACTCTGAAAATGCAACTAAACCCTGCTCTGTCAAGTAACAGGAATATTCACAGCAGGCGGCTAAGTGGAGGAATGTCTGAAGGACAGGTTCTCACACCATAATTTTGTCTAGAGAATGAAGAAGTATATCAACTATATGTTGCATTGGTCAACAAACTAGCCTTCAGTGCTTAAAATTGATAAAACAGCTTATATAGAAGTGGTAAATTGAAGACATCTTTCCTAAAATTTTTTGTAGCACATCACCAGTTGCAATCTGTTTTACATAATCAGTGGAAGGAATTGTTATTCAGACAACATTTTAGATCCTCCCTGAACTCAGTCAGGAAAATTGCTAAAAAAGACAAAGAAACGAAAAATAGAGTTGACCCTGTAATAAAAAATTAGATATATGCATTTGATCCAGTTCAGCGATATTACAAAAAAAACCACACCGAAATAGTCTGAAGTCTGCAACTACTAGGAGAAAACATCAAGTGACTGTTGGCTGTCTGCAGGAGATATGATAAAATGTGGTGATAAAACCCCTGACTCCGTGAGCTCTGCAGAGCACCTGTAAGCCTCAGAAAAGTGAGTTATGGGGATAGAGAGCAGTGAAAAATCAAATCAAAGGGAAGTCCTGACACAACAAAATTGAAGAAGAACACCAGGGCAAAAGAAGCACCGTGAGAATTCAGGCACTCCTATGGCAGCTCTCAAAATCTGATCAAACCTCATTTAACCACAGCTCTGCTTTTCTATGGTAGATGTACAGCCAATTTGACATATACATACTCTGTAGTTCTTTATAATAAAATCACATGTTCGTTGTGTCATTCTCTTTACAGTGTGAAGCATCATGGTAAGACAGGATTGCTATTCACACGCTTTGCAGGGGCTCTCTTCTCCCCCTCCTATAAGAACCAGCTATTACAGACCACTTCTTTCAGAATAACCTAGTGTTCCGTAATTGCTTTTGAACAGAAATACAATGCCTATTTCAAACAAAACTGTTTTTATTGTTATGAGCACCATGCCCTATATGTTCTTTTCATCTGTAAAGTAATCATGTAGAACATGTGATGCATCCAGTGGAAGGGAAGGAAGAAAATGTGGAGCACCACAGACGACAAATGTGATTACCACTAAGGATTATTTTAAGGAGTGGAAGCTGCTGATCCCTTTCTCTATTCTCTGGTGTCTCCAATTACAATCAAAAAGCACAAAAACATTGAAGCATGAAAATTTGCAACAACTGTTAGCAAGCAGCTCTTCTGAATACACAGTTTTTGTTTTCTCCTGATACTTGGTAGTTCAATCAGCTGTTATTTTTGCAGACAGTCCTGGTTGCTGTCATGTTTCTTGCATGGAATTACATAAACATGTTTGTGCAAGAAGGTTTTATGAAAGTATCAAAAGATCAAATCAATTTTATGATTAAATTTTGAGTTTCCCGATGGTCAAGACTGACAAGGAAAGAAGTGCTCTCTTAAAAATTGTAACTTGCAAAATAATGTACAAATCAAGAAATCCTACGTTCTTCACAGAACAGAGCATAAACCAGGAACAGTATTCATAAAACCTAAAACAGTTCTGTACTCCACAGCATTCTAATAATTTCCTAACTAAATATAACTAATATAAAGAAATTAATACATTTGGTTCTAAGGAACACAAGCACGTGCATTCAGCTACTACTTCACATCCTCCTGCATAGCTAAGGTGCATGCACACGTGACATATTTAATCACGCTTTTTCCCCATAAGCTGGTATTACTGCTGATGTGTGTTCCTTAGAAAATCTGACAACGTCCTATGAAAAACTTGCGTCTAATTTAAATGTGTTTGCAGCTAAGCCAAATTCATGTGAATGCACCTATTTGACTGTCAGTGATTTTGGAGATATCTTTACATTGTCTTCAATTTTTGGAATGCACAAACCGTGCAATGGTCATTGCATTTTCTTTCCCAAGATCCAACTGGTCAAAGTAGAGCTCCCTGATCTATGACAATAAGGACAATTTAGGATTTCCTGGTATAGCTGTGTACCCTAAAATTTCTAAGAGCAATGCAATTTTATCATGACGAACTAAATCTGTGACTGCAGTGATAATGTTTCAGCAGTAGTTATAACCTCTATCCCATCTACAAAATCCACTTTAGATTTCTCTGTTCCTGAGCTCACTAGTTTTCTGTGTTTCAGAAGGATAAAAACTCCTACAAAACTTCACCTATCCCTAGCACAGACAAATGACCTACACTCAGGAGAAGCTTATCTAACAAAATCATGGCCAGTTAGTTAGTATGAAGAAACAGAAGTCAAGTACTTGCAGATCCAGAGAATCCTATGTCATAGCTTCTAAAATATTGTCTAGGTTATTCTGAAAGAAGTGGTCTGTAATAGCTGGTTCTTATAGGAGGGGGAGAAGAGAGCCCCTGCAAAGCGTGTGAATAGCAATCCTGTCTTACCATGATGCTTCACACTGTAAAGAGAATGACAC
>Ga0065711_1027775_pt1 | contig 46057 bp, 22 predicted proteins | sample Hoacrofraction12_FD_59098 | JGI IMG/M metagenome (GOLD analysis project Ga0065711, IMG submission 59098) | Hoatzin crop microbial communities from Cojedes, Venezuela - Epithelial fraction 12 v2 (version 2) | ecosystem: Host-associated > Birds > Digestive system > Esophagus > Crop | place... | reverse complement strand
GGGGGAGGCAGTCTAGTGTGGAGCTTAAAAGCCTCACAAGAACTGCATTGAGCTTCTATGATTTCTTTTGGCTTGCTCAAAGGTGCACTGTGCTACTGCTTGTGCAGTGTTGTTTCCCGATAGCCCGTCTAGGAGGGTTTTAGCGTTAACTTCAGCTTCTTAACAAGCTTATGTATAGCATCACGTTTGATTTGGTTTTGCAAATGTCTCGAACTTTTCATGTGGCATTAGCAGATCTCAGTCTTCAAGCCTAATGAACTCAGATAAAACTCAGCAGGATGCCCTGTTAGAAACTAATTTTTTTGTACAAAGACAGCTCTTTCGCCCGCTTTTCTTGTATTGCATTTGTGGACTTGTCTCAGAGGCTCGTAAGCTATCAGCTCTCTTATTGATCTGCTCCAGAGTCACTTGAAAACATAATTTTGAAAGCAGCATTTCAGCACCTCTCCCTGTTTGATCTCTTTGCTGTGGCGAGCTGTGGCACAGTTTTCCAAGCACTAGGCTAAAAATCAATGTGGGGGTTTTTTTTCATGGTTAATAATACATATTTTAAAAAAATCTTTCCATCTGCCTAATTGTATTTAAAATGCCTCTCTATATGTTACATTTTCTGCTTTATTAAAATCTGTCCTAGGATTCACATCCCTCCACTTTAATTTTGCTACAAATTGATTCTTAAAGTATCACGTTTAATAGCCTTTGGGGTTTGACGTGCAAACTATTCTGACGTCTATTCATAGACCTTTATAATGGGACCCTCTCCAGTTTATCCCTTGAACTGTCAGGCTCTCTGGGAAATAATAGCTCCTGACAGTTGTGGGGTTAAAATATAGGATTAATGATCAGCTTTTAATGTGCAAATGGAGTATTCAGCTTTCCTCTTACCCATCTTATTTAATGCAAATTCACTGTTGAAACAGGTAGCGTGAGTTGCTTCTCTCACTAAACAGAGATTAATCTATCAGGGTAAATTCCTGAATCAAAATAGAAATTTAGATACACACCACAGAGTAAATATAGAGCAGTACATTTGTGCTGACTTATAACCAAGTATTTTTTCCCCTGCCAAGTCTGTCATATATTTTTAAGGTTTCAAAGCCTCACTTTCACGCAAAAATAAAAATAGCTGTGCATCACGGCAACAAATTTAACCAGCAGGAAGGAGTCTGCCCTCCTCTATTAAATACAGCTGTAGAGAGCCCCACAGACTTTGATTTAATTGTTTCCAATAGTCTAAAACAATCTGCTACCTGCATTTAGGAAAAAGCAAAAAAGAAAAAAGAAAGGGATTTCTACAGTGAAGCGTGGAGCAGGTCACATGTTTTCATTAGGAGATTAATAACATATTTGCGATACTGGGCCTTAAGAATTGTATGGTAATTTTCAATTGTGGCATCCTATTAAAAAGCTGCCTACGTACACAAAATTAGGCTATTTGTTCAGAAAATGTTGTATTCTCATGTAATTGGAAAATGCATTTTAAACTGTGGTATAATAAGCATTTGTCCATTATGTTCTGCAGTGATAGGCAGTGCTGTGTCTTAGGAGCGGAACACAGGGAAGAGATGCTGGATTAAGGCGGTATGTAGAGAATTTTGCACCTTTCTTAAAGTATCTGGAAGAAAAAGGATTTGAGGGAAAGTTAAATGAAAGTCAAAACATATAAAATAAACACTGAGTCATTCAAAAAGTCTTTCATTTTTAAGCCAGTCACACACCTGGCCATACATCTCCAATAACTACTAGCTTTCCCAAGAACATGAAACAGAAAGGTGTCCCTCAAAATAGAAGACTTAATCCTCGCAGTACTTGAGTGCCTTAAGCTGCCAATAAACGAAAGAGTGACGCCTGTTGTCTGCAATTATTCCTTTGGAAGGACTAACGTCAGAGCAGCAGGTGGATGGAAGTACCCTGAGCAGCAAAGGAAGAGGAAGAAGAGCAAGAAGAACATACAGCACATCACATACAGGTGGCTTCTTGCATTCTGTTATTATTGCTTGTATCTTCACATACATGCTTTAACACACTAACAGGGAAGAACACAATTAACATCATTTGGGAAACTTGATTCCAACAGCTTCTAAATGACCTCCAGGGATTTCTTTTGTTGTTTGGGTAACAGTGTCAGTTTGCTTGGATACCCCTCATTTCTAAGAATGCAAAGCGACCTATCATTAATAGCTCTTGAGAAACATAATCTAAATTTAAATTAACCTCACAGACATTGTTTATAACATCCTTAGCTGTTCTGTTCCTAATTTTCCACTGCCTTCTACCTTCTATTCGCATCTGTGCGAAGCAAGTCAAAACAGCAGCCAGGCAGCAGCGTTCTGCAGACACGCTGCGTTTGCATTGCTTCAGTGTAAATTCGGGGCAGTTCAGCAGAGAATCGGTGGTTGCAGACATGCTGACAAATATAGATACAAGGACCATAGCAGGCAACGGGTCACCACATGGGCTGAGGCTGCGATGTGACACTCGATGGGCCAGAGGATGCTTTAGCTGCCCCGTGCAACTTCTGGCCCTCACCAGCAACTCGTTCCTCCCATGTCCCTCCTGCAATATTGTCCTGACTGTGCGGGAGGCTGGATGGCAGACCTGATCCCTGTGAAAAAAACGCACCCAGAAAAGATAAAATAGACAAATAAATAGGAAATGTAAGAAGAAACGTTGGTTTTCCCAGGGGTTCATCTCCCTCACCCATTTCACCGCATGGCAGGACAAACCAGTACAAGGCCAAGGCCAAGATGAAGGAGTGGCAGAGGATGGGTGACAGGAGGTTGCTGGCAGCCTTCCTGAAAAGTTGTTCATCAAATTAGGCCAGGAGAAGCAGAGTACTGTAAATCCTGGCCAGGGACCTGGCTTCCTTGAGAGGCAGGGAGGTAACGACAGAGCTGTGGCTCAGACTCCAGCCTTTTCACGTCTTGCTGCCACTACGCCTTCCAGGCTTCCCTGGACAGAAGGGGAGTGATGTTTTCCCAACACAAGGCATTGTTTGTGCTGTCAGGTGTACACAGGGAGGCAGCTTGTACTCAGGACTGGAACTTTAATTTTCAACATCCCAGTGGTTTTGGTTTACGTGGGCTCCAGAACACCTTCAGCTTGCAAAATAGCTGTCATGCTTAGTGGAAGTTAAACCCACAGGTTCTAAATTATTTGACCCTTTTTTGTATTTGAGATAATATTCTCTGGAGATAGGATGTTTGATAGAGATTTTTTTTTTTCTTTCTGCAAAACCCTTTCAGATTTCACTTAAATAAAAAAAAATGAATGAAAAAATTCGACCTTGCATTTATCAAATTTTATCACTGAAACTTCAAGTCGCCTGTGGCTGATTTGATTTCACAGGCATAGCCAGTAAACTTTAGTATTTCCTCTCCAACTTACTCATTAGGAATTTAAGAATACAGTTGACAAAATGTGCAGCTTACAACAAGACAAAAATGTTTTTACTAATCCAGTGAGCCGAGATTAGCTGAGTTTAGAATTCAACAGACGAAGGGGAAAATCACTGAAAACTAGGAACTGCAATAAATGTCAGCGGGCCAGCTGAGGGACTGGCATGGGGAAAGGGGGTCTCCATGGAAGGAGGAGCTGCTGGTGACTCTGGAGACTCTTCCATTTGAAGTAGCCCAGAAAACAGATGCAGCAAAGCTAGGAATCACGACCCTCTTCGAGACACCCCCCCCTAATTCATCAGTACACCAAACTCCAAAAAAGCACCTGTGAATCAGAGAATGCTTCGATATTTCTCTTCATCCTCAACGCCGTTATCATGGCTAGGGTTTGGGAAGAAAAAATGGGATGAGCCTTTGATATTGGGACATGTGTCTGCTAGCACAGGCAGCAGCACGGGCTAACGCGAGCACTGAATCCCAGCCAGCTGCGGGTTTGAAACCCCACCTGTCCCCCCCCTTTTCCCCAGACCTTGCTCTTGCTGTAGCAGCAAAAAAAGGACTTGTTCACATACACACCCTGTTCAACGAAGTATTTTTTTTTTAACCCCAGCTATTAGCCTGAAATGAAGTCAGGATTGAAAACACTTACAAAACTGGCATCTAAAACGTCTGTGGTTCAGGAGGAGGACCCCCACCTCAGCCCCATGCAACTCACTGCTGCCCTGATTTCACGTGGCTGAGTGGGGGTGACTGAAGGGAAAGGTCTCTCCTAGCTCACAGTTTTGTCCTGCGGCCATTCAGTCGCCCAGCTTTTGCTTTGTTTTTGTTCGGTTTGTTTATATTTTCTGACCTTGCATAACGTTAAAACGGCCATGCATAATTTTTTGGACAGTTTCCATTTGGGGCACAAGCCCTTCTTGACACGTTCAGCAAAGGCTGCATTTTCATAGCTGCATTTCAAATTCTCTAAAACCAGTGTTCGAAGTGCTCAGACACCAGTTTCAGCATCACTGGGATCACAACACAGCAGAAGATGTGCAAGGATGTGTTATTTATGTTTGTCTGCAGTTTTACTGCTGGTTTATGTGCTGTTTGGATATAAATACGGGGTCTGATTCAACCCCAGTCAGTGCTATCTTATGATGATATAAACCTCCAAAGGGGACCTCTGAGGTGGGAAATCTGTTGGTAGAGGAACTTGCCACAACCAAAGCCAACCATAACCCCTCTGTGGCTGAGGGGGGACCTCCTGGGGATGGCAGCAGCCCGCGACGTTGGTTCTGCCAGCCGGAGGAGTTACAGGATGAGCTGACCCAGCACGTCCCCCACAGCCTCAGTTAATGGTCAGAAGCTAAAGCAAATGCCCGCGCTTGCTCCAGGGGAAAGTCTGAAGGGGGAGGAGGACTCGGTGGGAACTTCGTCTCTTCAGGGAGTGAATCCCACTGTGGCGCAGGGGGCTTGGAAATGCAGAAGGGGAGGCTGTACGCCGGGTGCTGCCCATGCTTGTTCCCCTGCATGTGGCTCGCAGGCTAATAAAAGCCTACTGGTTGCTCTAGCTGACAGCAAAAATGTAATGTAATGGCGAATACGTGTAAAAGTGATGAAAAACAACTGTACAGGGGAACTCAAATCTAATAAAATCAGATGGGACAGTTCGCAGGAAAACTGGATGTTTTGTGTCGTCCCAGGAAAGTGTGGTCCTATGGAGCTAAAGGCAATCAACTGGCTTGTATTCTCACTTTTCCTAAAAAGTCACGGTATAACACCAGCAACCTACAGGGAGACTGGGAAAAAAACAAACAAACAAACCGCTCTGAGGCTTCCCTCTGCCCCCATCCTCTCTCTTGTTATTTTTTAAAACAGGGAAAGGGGCAAAGGGGCAAAAGAGCAATCCTTGTAATTGCCAGCCAGTAAATCTAACTTCAATCCCTCACAAAACAATGGGACAACTACTCAGGGGGACAGAAAATAATGGGGTCATGAGCAATTAAAAGGTTTGGCCAAATCCGTCCTTTGTTTTAATGTAATTTTAAATCAGCAGAATTATATCTGGGTTAAATTTAACTGCCTAGTTTTTTGAATTTTCTTAAAAAGAAACAATGCCAAAGAAACTTGGTTCATCTGGTAGAATCAAAAGATGTAGTGGGAAAAATATATTTTCTTCTTCCTTGCAACAGCTGTTAAACTTCAGCATGCAAAAACAGACAGGAGGAAAAAAGCCCTTTCTTATAATTCTACAGTCCCTCTCAGTTCATCTAAACTGTGAAAAAGCTCATAATAAAATCCCAGTCACTCCCTCAAAAGCCTCCAACCTCCTCATCCCCAAACAGGGGAAAACCAGGCTTGGCATTCTTGATACTACCAAGACTAAAGACATAGTTTAGTTTTCCTCTCCCCTCTGCTCCCCTCACTTTATAAATCAACACATCTTCCAGATGAATTTATACTGTATGTGTGCATGCGTATTTATAAAAGACAGGGTCATAAATCCCACTTTTTAAAGAAAGGAAGCCATTTTACATTACGTTTTCAAATCAGCCAGGACTAAACATTGCAAAGCAGAAACTACTCCTCTTGCTATTACGCAGCCCCTGGCAAGACATCCAGGGAGCAGCTTCAAGACAGTTCAAACCGACGGAGCTAGTGAGGGTCCTCCTTCTTCCCTCGGCCACGCCACATGTTGCTGATGCACAGAAGTGCATTAGCACCGCTGCTTATCTGACCCCTTGTTGAGCCATTTTTAACATACAGCCATTTATTTTGCTGGGTTACTTTTCAGCTGGTTTGAGACTTTATACTGAGTCACAGGGAGGTCGGGGAGCACCAGGGCCAGCGAAAGGGCAGGGTCTGGGAATACGTCACCAAGTCCAAGCTGAGGATGGCGCGGTAGCACTCACTGAGATAGGGTCAGCGCTCCCCATCAATGAGCAGCGTCCCTTACAACATCCAGCTTTTCTCCCGCTCTCACAGTTTATTTCAAACAATTTCACCTGGATCAGGAAGTTAATCCAGCTAAAGATTATCCAAAACAGGCTATTTTTCAGCCAGATCTGCTCCCCAATCCAGAGGTCACTGTGCATCCGTGCCAGCGCAGTAGAGGCTTTTGACGAGCGGAAGCAAGAGGGGGAAATCAGGGACATGGATGAGCTGCCCCTTAAAAATCACACTGCTTGGAAACTGTTTTGTGAGGAAACAATATCACCACTCAAGAATCTTCTGTTGAAAGTGGTCTGTATTGGAAAAAAAATAAATTAAAATCTGGTCTGTTTGTTGCAGACGTGTCTGTTAATGAACGTCTAACCAACGAGCTATGTTTCAGCTCACGCCGTTTCCTCTCCCACCATTCGCTGCTGCATGATCCCAGCAGACAGTAATTATCAACCCTAAAACCAACAAGAATGATGTAATTTTTAATTCATCAAATACCAGGTATCCCAGGGGTATCCTTCACCAGAAATGCAGCAGTTCTGAAACTAATTTTGGATTTTGGCTTTGGTGGAGGGGTGGTAACTTTGGGACTAAAAGCTTCTGAAAACTCAGAAGTCACCAGGGAATAATGACTTTCTGACTGTCTCTGCAATAATAGGCTACCACCATGAATAACAGCCGACATTTCAGACTCCAGGTGACCCCTGGGTATTTTCCAGCTCTTCTTTGCTTCCTAACCAATAAGTTTCTCAATAACTGTGAAATGCAACGCATGCTGAGACATCAGATTACCTGTATGCCTGATGCTGTAATTTTAACCAAACCGTTTTGCATAAATTTTGGTTTTGTGTGAGGATGCCATAAACACGTAGCCTATTGCACAATGTTGTTTTTAAGTCAGACAGCAAAATAGATGAGCTCACAATATAATGCAGAGAACACATATTAATTCTTGTATAGTCATACTGGATTTATTCTGAGAAGTTACTGAGGTTTCCTGCAAAGATTGTTTAAGAGCTTCAGTGAAAATAGGCAAGCTTTTATAATAATACAGCTGAAAAAATCATGACTTTCCAATATCCAACCAAAGCCTGATTACACTCATAGAAATACTAATGTCAATATTTATTAACCAATACTAAAATTATTGCCATCTCATTTTTGCAGTTAGTCAGAAAATCATTATGTATCTCTTTTCAGAAATCATTGACTTTTCCTTAGCACAGAAAACTCTATTATCAGTCTTTATAAAATATTTATGGCTTCCCTTGACATTCTCATAATATCCCTACAAGAACAATCAGCATTCCTTTTGCTGAAAATCAGACAAACCTGTTCTCCCTAAAAAATAATTAATGAACTAAATGTAAATTAAACCAAGCCAGAGAAGTAAAAAGGTACAGCTCATTCATGTGCCATTTCCTCTTACTTTCGGAAAAATTAGATCTCTGTCTTAACTACTTTGTTATTATTATTTGGAGAAAAAAAAGAAGCTGTCTTGAAGTGCCACTGAACGGTAAATTGTTATTTAATTCACATCTAAGAATGGAGGGGCTTTTCACTGATGCATTGTTTTTCTGTAACCTTGATTGTTGTTGCCACCGTTTTGCCATTAACAACACACCCCCTCTCCAAGGTCCAGGGCAGGGTTCTTTTCACTGAAGAAGTGCTAAATCACCCATATTTTCATTAGAGGCTGCCAGAGCTCCATATGAGCTGATGGAACATCACACTTTCATGCTACTGTAGTCTTGATGCTGATTTCCCCTCCTACAACAGTTTTAGAAATCCTGAAGTGTCGGCTTTCATCTCCCCATCTGCATTTTCACCTGGTAATCGCTTGGTAAAGAGAGAAGATAAAAAGGGAAGTCTCCCCCCTGCAATATCCCCGCAGGAACCGTGTATCACCGATGCCCCTCGTTTCATTAGCAATCCTGCCTTTGTGCAAACTTTTTACAGGCGATTGGCTTGTTGCACTTCTCTGTGTACTTCCCTGTATTGCCATGGCAATAGGAAAAACATGATGATGCAGATTTGGAGAGCAAGGAGAGAAAAAAGGGATCAAACACCACTGTCACTACGAGGCTGGATGAGGTCGGAACTGGCTAATTTATCCGTGAAGTTAAGAGACATGCAATTTGAAAGATCAGCGAGGTTAAAAGGAGTCCTGAAGTGGAAAATTTCCAATTCATAAACATAGAAAGATGTTCAACGTGAGGAACTGGATTTCCCTGAATTGGGTCAAATAAGTCAGCCTGTACTCAGATAAGATGCCTGATAAAAATCCTTGACTAACGAGTGGGGGGTTTGGCTAGTGCTTTTTAAAGCAGGCATAGCATAGAAATTAAGATTCAGTTTTTGTCTTTTTATTTAAATAATGTAAAAATATGTATTGATATACACAGATATATAATTTTATATTTTTCAAACTGTTTTAATATAAATTATTTATATAGCCTGTTGCTATTTATATAAATATGTCATAAAATTAGATTTTTTTTTCCAAATTTCCAACTATTTCTATCTTTTGTGTTTAAATTTCTTTTGGCTTAAGTATAATTTCCCCCATTGTATTTACAATTCCAACATCCCGGCATGTTGCTATTTCAATTCAAGCATCTAGAGAGATGGTGAGCCAGCCGAAACAGACAGAACAGTACAAGAGTTTCACCAGAGAGTTCAAAGTCTAATCTTGCAATCATTTACTCATGTGGATGGTTTTAAGCTCAATAGCATTACTCTGGTGACAATGTTACTCTTACAGAGATTGAATCTTTCAAATGCTCCCGCACGTGAATTATTTTATGCATCCGAGTAGTCTCCTGTGTAGCTACTGCCTTGTGTCAAGATAACCACGTGTGGACACCTTTGCAAGGATGAGGAGGTTCCCAGGATGATAATCCTGGGGGTTTATTGGAATAAGCCTTATTGACCACTGTGTGAATAAAGCATGGTGCATGTGATCAGGCCATTAGCAACGTGCAAAAATTCCACAAGCAGTATTGATGAACTGTAAATCAAAATTTTGAAGAAAATGAAGATTTGCTTTTTAACAGGGAATTTTAACATGAAAATGTCTCTTTAAAAATCCACTGTAGCAAGATCAGTAAATATAAATAAAACATGTGAAGAATATTAATCTTAGTAAAATTGAAGAAGCAAGCTGTCAATGACTGTCAGACACAATGTGAACTGACAGTTGCATGGCTTACAGTCTGACATCGGGATCGTTACCTGTCTGTTTCTCTATCAAAATACCTACAGGGAACAAGCGTTTGCAGATTGCAAGCATGGGTGGGAGTGGGGAAAGGGGAAGAGCGGTTAAAATGGAAGCTTAATGACAGCTGTGAAACATATGTATGCAACATATTCCTTAGGATTAATCATCAGTCTTAAGGAACGGCTTACGTCATTCATTGCCATCATTACTGGAGAAAAGCTTTACAACAGCACCTATAGCTTGCAGATCCCTCTCCTCCCTCAGATCAAACTCAGACCCGACACCCAACCCTTTTCTGGCCGCCACGTACACAAAACCTACAGATGAAGGTTTGATTGTGTTCACGAATTAATACAATTTACAGGAGAGGGTCAGAGAGTAGCAGCAGATCCTCACATGAAAGGGTGCTGCAGGTTTTCCTACCCTCCTCTGTCAGTCAGGCTCCCCTGGCCAGCCGCCCACCCTCCTGGGATGACACAGAAACCCCCACATGTCCACCCAGCATGGCAGGCAGGAGAAACAACTCAGGGGCAGCTACCTCTGCAACTCCAGCCTGCTCTCTCAGGAGTCCATCCTGGGGACAGCCATCTTGGCGTAAATTGATTTTTCATTGAAACAATAGTATGAAAGGGTGACTGGGGTCATGGAGAGGACCGACCACGTTCCCTCCCGGGAGGGTTAACGTCTGTGTGGCCATTGTGTGATCAGGGAAGAACGGCTGGGGAGATTTCTTTTCTTTGTGGTCCTTTTCTACAAGTTTTGCCACCAAACAACTTAATCTCAACCCGCAAGTTCTTGCTGAGTGAGCTGAGATGAATTACACAGGATCATTAGAGAAGCTCGAAGATGCACAAGCTCACAGTAACCAGCAGAGGAGAAGGGTCAGGCCCATATTCAGATATAGAATCACTGACCCACCTTTCTGCACGCATTTTGGACACAAAGGCACTGCTGTGCGAGCACCTCCTGTAACAGCAACTGGCTGGAGGGCCTGGGGTCAGGTTGGCACGCGTGGAGGCTGCGTGATGCCACCGTGCTGACTTCTTGAAGGACTGCTTGATTCTTTAAAGAAAGCAGAAAGCATTGCATGCACAAAATGCACCAGAGTTCTTTTAACCCCTAAAGAACAACCATAACCAGGATTGCAAGCAAGCTGGGATCCTGTTAGCTTAAGATTTTGGAAAGCACTCCAGAAAAAAACCTATGAAAATTCAGATTTTCCCTCTTCAAGTCTAAAACTGTACGTTTGTGTGCTCTGAGGAGCAGCATCCCACAGCCCCAGCATCCCCATCTTCCCAGGCTGGGTGGCTTGGCCAAAGGCCACTGTGGGTCCCAGGAACCTTGTTGTGCGCTTTTCTAAGGCTCGTGAGTAGCTTTTCCTGGACAAATGTTGACAAAAACAAAACACAGTCGGGTGAGCAACACAAACTTTTTCTATTAAATTTTGCTCAGTATTAAAATATATATCCATTTCACCCATGCTGAAAGTATTCATATCCCCTTGTCATAAACATTCATGCAAGAAGATAGTACTAGTACATCTTTATGGAAAATTTAATGCACATACATACTGAAGAGTTTCAGTTTGAAATGTATTTCTTGTGAGGCTTCAGACAATGAACCTGATGAAGGTTGCATTCATCCACTCTAGGAGCAGAAATAATACCATGTGACAAATCACCGTCAAAAATGCAGCTCTGGTGGCAAGTATTTAATATCAGCTAGAAAGTCAAATACAGCTCACAGGTAGAATCTTTTCAACATTTATCAAGAATTTTAATAACAAATACATAAAAAATAATGCAATCTCCTAGCTGTAGCATGTTAAAATTTGACTGAACCTCAGAATTTCAGCAGAACATTACATTAAAATTTCAAGTGCCAAACAAAAATAAACCACATTGGTAATGATAATTTATGCAGCAGAATTTCATGCTTTTCAACTACTTCCCCCAACTTAACTGTTAGGAAAAAAAATCACACTTACGATGCACATTCCTAAGGAGTCCCTCTCTTACACCACTGAAGGTGAAGAGAATGGATAGAGCAATGGGAAGAATCCTCAATGACCCCATGCAGCTTCTTTCACTTTGGATTTTTTATAATAAGTACAAAACATGATCTGACAAGTGTCTCACATTTGATAATTTCTGTAAATATTCACTGAAAAGTAAAGAGGAAGAAACATGCATTTGCTTTGTCTGGTGACAAATGTATTATCCAGATATTCATGTTTATTAAAAAATGCATAACTATTTAATATTAATATAGCCTACATCATGAAGTACTCCTTTCAGTCGTTCCTTTGGTACAATTCCCATTAATAACTGTGTATGGTTATTTCTACTGTGGCAGGTATCTGCAATCTGCAGCTACAATCTCTGATCTCTTTCTAGAAGACACTTTTACAAAATATAGAAGGAAACCTTGTCCTTAAGCGCTGCGGTGCGGACTGCATGGCTTCAGAGGGAGGAAGCTCTATCTTCCGATTTCATGTTTGCTGAGGATACAATAGAGTCAACATTACAACTGATATATTGTGTAACAAAGGTGATTTCCAAAGGCATACTAGCTCACACGAAAGCAAGAAAGAGTAGAAATTACACAATCCATTATGTAGACACCTTTTCAGACTGTGGACAAAGCGGATTTTAGTGTGAGTTAGCAGTCAGGGACTGAGTACCCATCACGATTCATAACATCATCACCCTGTCCTGAGCAGGTGTTAGAGGATCTGGACTTGCTATTGTTCTGTGTGCAAGTGGAATTCTAGCACATAAAAATTGCCAATATTCCCACTTCCATGTCATTGCAGTGTATGCACTGAATTTTTAGGATATTAAAAAACGCATGTGCTTAATTCCTATTTATTTAACAAAATACCAAACCCTTTAGGACAACAAAAGCAAAAGTTTCCCAAGGTTATGGCCATAATTTATACAGAGATCTCTTCTGCAGTGACAGGGGCCCCGGGCAGTGACTACAGGCTTTCCTGTCTCTCTCCGTCTCCTCTCTTTGGCATCACTCATGATGTACGCCATGGAAGTCTATCTGTCAGCGCCAAGGATTTGACCTGGGGACTGCAAACAGGTCTTAGTAAGGGTCACAGAAAGGCATAGCTAGGCAATGGAAGACTTTTTCTGGGCTGTTTTTCTAGTACATTCTTCAAGCAGCTATAGATACAAGCCTGTTTTCACTCTCAGCAATGAACTTTAGTTTCAGTTTTCAAATTAATGTAGAAGAGTTCAAACCTCAAATCCTAGCCAGCCATAATGATACCTCTTTCTTAACCTAATCCTTTCCCCGTGCTTTGCTAAACAACCACAAGGCAAGTCCATGGAAGAAGGTTACCCTCAAAATGTCCCTCCTGCCTTCCCCGACACTGCACCATGTGCGGCATGGAAAGGTGCTCGTGGTGCTCACCGAGTGCCTGTGAAATTCAAGACGCTGAGGGATAGGCTCTTGCAGGTATCTCAGTACTGAACTCCTACTCTACCTAAAAGGCGTAATCACCTTGTTCTTAAATTGAATGCGGAGAGTAAGAAACAGGCGTGCTGTGGCCATGACCAAGCACCCCTAAGAACACATGATTTTGAATGAAATATTTAGGCAGATGAAGAGATTTCTCCCTTCTAAGGACCTGATTCACAAGGGAAAGAAATCTGGATTTGTTAGCTTGGGATCAAGGCGTTATAGCCTCTTTTGATAACCATGAAGGCATGCTGTCTTTAAGGTAGAAATTATCCTCTTTACCCAGCAAAAATCCGCATTTGCACTGTGCTCATTACATTCATCCTCAACACAGTATAGTTCAGCCCCTACTACTGACTTGCAGCCCTCCAATGTCTACTTGGAGCCATGGGCTGTTGCAGGGTGCAGAGTACCAGATTTCCCCTGAAGTTGTAAGAGAAACCACAGTGCTCTTTAAATTGTCTTACAGGTCTTGCCAACACCACTGGGCTCAGGATGCTGAATGCTCGCCTCCTAAACCAGCGGTTGGACATCCAGATGTCATTAAGCTAAGTCTCAGAAGAGCTCACCATCTTGAATTAGAGTAACAGAAGACATAGGTCCTCAGCATTTTCTTTCAGGGCCAAAACATAAGTTTTGGCATCTAATATAGGTTTAAAAATCCTCTTTGAGTTCTGAAAAAGCCTTTCTTAGTGTGGCACATTCTAGTAGTGTAAGATAAGTTAAAAACACACCTATTTAATATTCCTTTTAAATTAACATATGTCAATCTGATGATTTGTCAATAAAAGTAACGCAGACACAAGCACTGACTTCAGATTTGCCTGAAACAATGAAAACAAACCGTGGCTACATGGACAGGGTAAAAAAGTGTTTCTCAGGTCTTCATGGACGTAGAAGTTCAACTTCAGGATAGGAAATGAAGATTGAAAGGGAGACGACGAGAAAAAAATGACTGAGGATTTGTTTCTGCCACTGTTATTCGTATGAAACAAGTAAAATAAGTTCCTAGGAAATGAATCCTACACATTATTTTACTTCACTAGGACTGCATGCCCTATTCAAGAACACAAACTTTCTGTACGGAACAAAGGAAGTTTGATAAAACCACATACGCACATTCCTCTCTGCTCCTTTTTTTACACATGTTATATGTGAACCAATAAACCACACATTTTTCATCCACAATATTCATATTGAGCAGAGTCGTGACAGATTACTGCAGACTGGTAAAAGCTTTCAGTGAAAAATTTAACCCATCTGGAGTGTTGAAGATCACCTGATTGTTTCAAGAAATTTTTAGTAAGAATGATAGTTGGTCTTTAAATTAAAGATTAAAAATCTCCATCCTCTGTCAGATGCTTTTACTACCTTGTCAAGAATTCACATTTTTCCTTGTTGGTGATAATCAGGTGGTTTGAGGCTTAAGTGTGTACTAGAAGACAAAATATGGTTTATTCTGTGCCTGATAGCCAGTTTACTTATTGATGTATACTGAAGTGTTTACTAGAAGACGAAATATGGTTTATTCTGTGCCTGATAGCTGGTTTACATATTGATGTGTAGTTCTCCATCTTAATGATATTTCTATAAACCTTCTAATTTTGTGAATTAGGAAGTAAAAATCTGGTTTAGGCTGTAACAAAGCATAACATCATTGTCTCACTCTGGAGAAAGTCACTCTGGAGTGTACGAAAATTTTTATTTTTATATTCTAATCAATTACTGTTGATTTTACCCACAGGGATCATATCATCTAGCCAAGGACCTGAACCTAATTGTACCAACAGCAAGAACCAGTGGGCAAGTATCCAAAAATGTACTGTGAAATCTGTATTTATTATTCTGTTCTTTAAAAAGTCATAATTCAAGCCTTTAGTGATCCACAGAAATAGGCTATTGTGAATTTTTCCATATTGGTTGCCCTTAATTGTTCTAAGTGGGACTTCAGCCCTAGCAGTGTCTGACCTAAAGTGTCTCGCCTGCATCTCACCTGCTGAACTTAATAGCAAAGCATCAGCAAGATGATGAGGTGCTTTTTTTTTTTTCTGGTACCATTAAGGAACTACCTTATTCCTAATGGTGAGTCTATGACAGTAACTTAGTGTGCGAGTAACACTATCCTGCACAGGATTACACTTTGCAAGAATGCAACGTGTTTCTCACTTCCTGTTCCCATCTCCCCAGGCTTATCATATTTCCTATCTCCTGTCACCCTTTTTTTCAGCTCCCTTCCCCTGCCTCTTCTGTGGTTTTGCTTGTTTGTCTCTACCCCCATTTCAATCTAAGTTTCCTCCTAATTCATCATATCTACTTAGTGTTCACATTGTCCTATTCCTGACTTGCTTGCTGGCCCTGTTCTATCAGGAGTTCATTAGTGTTCAAGAAAATACATGGCATTTAATAAACTGCACTTTAATTAAACTTAGTGCTTCTGTCCTGAGACCTTGAGTTACCACAAGTATAGAGGTAAATATCAGCAATGCTCTTTTAAGAGTTAAGAAAAATATCTGAGGATGCAAAATGACTTATTCTGGGCCAGAAAGTGAATCGGAGGCAGAGCTGGGAGCAGAAGCCCAGACTTCTGTTTCTTGCCCTCCATTCAGTGACTTTCGCTGCCCTATGTCTGCAGTGACTTTCATCTGAAGAGCTCAATATATGCTCAAGTGAAGCCCATGCCTCTAAGAAGTAGAAAGCATTGTATTTACCTGTAGTTGTGCTGCACATGTACAGGAAGATTTATAACTTCTATATAGTGTAAGGGTGTATTCAGTGGTAAGCAGATCCCTTGGCCAGAGATGGCACAATGTTTCAGACTGCCTTCATCTGTTTCTTCACTATAACCATGAAATTCAGACTAGATATATAAAAAGGTTCACTCAAGTCCATCTGAGCTAATACATAATTACATTGAAATAACACATAATGAGTGATAATTTGCTTTTCACAATGAAACAGAGACCATAACCCAACTACAACCTATATAAACGTTGTTTTGCTTCAGTTTTTCGAGAAACATCCAAAGCTTCCAACACACCCACAACAGGTATTCAAAGTAAAAGCCAGCAGCAACTGTTTGCACACATCTTTGCAAAGCAAAACTGCAGTCATTATTCAGTTCCTTTTCTGTTTCTTGCATTACCCTTTAGAGTACACTGCCTCCTTAATTCCATGTTACCAGCTGCGCACATTCTTTGAGATCCAAGTCTCCATACTTAATCCAGAGTGCATGAGTACTAAATCTGTAATATCATGCTGTCTGAAGTAATGATAATTAGAAATTAAGCAACTATTTTTAGATGAATTTTATCTTTAGCATCAACATTAAAACATAAGATAAATGTAAAAAATAAGCTCTCAGAAAACAAGTCTTCTGCAGAATATTACTGTAAAAAAACAAAGAAAGCAATGAAAAATTAAACCCTTTCCCTAGTGTTTTAATCAATGTCTGGAAAAAAATATAATTTGGTGTAAAGTTGTATTTAAGTTCACAATTACATTTCACAGTTAGTTTTAAAATGCTGCAGAAAGACTACTATTTTCCATTATATCCTGCATAATGATACAATATCTCCTACAAAGTGAATTAGCAAACTTTGCATATCAAAATGCATATCTGAACGGATTTTTATCCAATGTGCAGCCCGAAATAAAAAGATGAAATTCCTGAATAGTGGCAGAATGGATATTCTTAATTATTAGTGGCTATTATAAGATTTTAAATCACTACTAGATTATTGGATTACTTTATCGTATGTTTTAAAAGTTTGGGTAGGGGAGAAAGATGGGAAAGAGAGAAAATGAGGCATTAAATTATTTTTTCTTCAATCCTAAAAATCAAAAGTTCTTAAAAAAATTAAAAAATTGGGGAAAAAACATCTAGTTTTTGCAGGTCTTCCAGCTAGTCTGTATCATGGCAGGTGGATTCATTACTAAAAAGACACTGAAAAGTTTTACCTTGCTCTGCTTTTACGACAAATCACTTCAAAAGACTGAACGACTTAGGAAATGAAAAATCATCTTTGTTAAACAGGATAACAATTATGATTTATTTGTCAGATACTTTGAGCACTTCCTTTGATTTACTCCTCATGCTGGTCTTTGAGGTGAGATTACGGTACCTGCCACTGACCAGGCTTGAGACCCCAACCTGGTGTGAGGTGAGTACACTTCCTTTATTCTGAAGCCCCGCGGGAAAAAAAAAGGCATCTCAAAATGTCTTAACCTTGGAAGAAGAATCACAAAAGGAACTTCAACAGATACAAGGCCAGTGTTACTTAAAATAGACTACTGAAATGATCAGATTGAGCTCTTCATTCCTGCGGTGTAGAAGCATTTCTCTCCCCTCCATGAGTTTTAGGCTTGCTGCTTTAGACAGCCACATCCCCAAGGCATGGACCGGCTCGAAGTGGGGCTTGGTAGGGTTCCTGCCTCAGCGAGGCCCTGTCCCTGGCTGGTCTGCAGACACCCTCATCACCCTCAGCATCACCATCTCTGTCCACACTCTGCCTGGTGAAACCTAAGAGCCCGACAAAAGAGGGAAAGACGGCAGGGTGAAGTGAAACAAAAAAGCACAGCGCACAAGACAAATCTAGATTGTTTTAATGGCAGAAGCAGAGGTGTTAATTCATACTCTATATCCACACCTTTAATTAAACAATGCCTCAATAAATCAGAACAATATGGGGAAAAAGTTGTCGCAAGAAATTAAGAGGAAAGGGAAGGGAAGGGACATGTCAGTGCCCAGGAATTGACTCTTACATTAGGATTAAATTACGCATCTTCATCAGAGGATGCTGCAGTAGAAGATCTCTCAGTAAAAGATGCCGAAGGGCAGTTAGTGGAAACAAATTCCTGTCTGGTTAGAAAACAGGTGTAGCAAAGTGTCAGCAGCATGGTGGAAGCTCTGCCTCATCTCCTCAGCTTGCTGTGGGTGGGAGACTGGGATGCAGCTTGGGTCAGAATTTTATTCTCTGTACCCAAAGCTTCGTGTCCCTGCTTGCATAGCCCTGAGGTGCCACTTCAAGTGGTTCTGGTACTACAACAAACTGAACTGTAACCAACACCCCTTTTTATAAAGCCCACTGAACATGCTACTACTGTGATTTTCAGTAGCTAACAACCTGAACTTGATTCAAGTCAGTAACCTGGAAGGAAAAAGTACCATATCCTATTACCAGTCCGCTGAGCCAGGTCTCTGTCTGCTTTTGTCTTAAAGGCTGCTCTGCAAACTAGTAGCTAGCATCCCTCTGTCGCTCCTTTTTTTTTTTCTTCTTTAGAAACAAGAGGAGGTTCCCGGTCTATACTCATGTCCATGGGAAGCTGCACATAAGAAGTTCATTTTACTATTTACAGTAAATTACACCATGCAATTATTCCTCTATCAATTTTATAAATTGAAAAAGTATTGGCAGGGAATCATTGTAGTCTTGACATCTAACTTGTGCAATGTGTCACCAAAGGAAGTCTGAATTGTTTTTCTTTCTGAAAGAGCTATTTAAAATGCAACCCACAGGACTCAGGACTACTTCCCATATCACAGTAGCACAGAAGAGACATATGTGATCATTATATTTTACTGTGATCTCAAATACGTATGTACAGATGGAAGGACAGTTAGCAGACAGCAATATGCAATTAGTTATCAGGAAATAACTATTATGAGAATTGTTTCTTTTTTATCATGATACCAAACAGTAGCAGTTATATAATTTTACTTTCCAATACCACTAAAAATATAATACGCAATTACAATAGCTTCTTAATGGAGAGGGTCCTTGTCCTTGTGTATTTGAAAGGCACGCATCACTAAAACACTAGAAAATAGGTACCTGCAGATTGACGCTGCCATGTTTCTGTGAAGTTCTTTTGTAAATGGTAGAGTTTTTGCTACTCAATAAGTATCTCAATCTAAAGCCCAGAACACCGGGGAATAGTTTTAACCCACACTTCAGGTTAGAAGGCTTGCCTTTAAACTGACTAATGAACTCTCTGTGATGTCTGATCCTGCCTGGCAGCAGCAACAGGGTTGGGGCTGCATTGCACTATTCTTAGAGCACTTTCCACAAGAGCTGGGCTAAGGCTGGAATTCCTGCGCTATGCTTTTACCCCAAGGAATGGAAAATACTCGCTATTGGTAGATTCCAGGTAAGTGGATGAGGCAATTATCTGCAGGTTTTAAACAGAGGACACCTACCCCACATGCCACAATGCTGTGTGTTTGTGTGATGGTTGGCTGGCAGACGCGGAGGGCTCCTCCTGTGCTGCCCATCTGGCATCCCTGAAATGTAGTTACCTCTAGGACAGCCGTGTGGCAAAAGCCAAAATGTACACAAGTTGTTGCAGACGAGGGAAATTTTTTGCACAGACGTTAAAGCGATACTTGAGCTAAAACACTGCTATGGAGTCTTTCCAAATCCATGGAGAACAGGTCTTCAAGCTTTCGTCTATAATTCCACAGCTTTTTCCACAGAGAAACAAACTGGCACTCAGATTATTAACTTGTACCGGTTTCTGCCTAATTTTGTAACTAATGAGTGGTCACCCTGACCCCTTTGCTGCAATCTTTAAGCATTCCACAGGTCAATGAATTCCTTTTCCTTGTTGTGAGAGAGGGAGAAGTTATAATCCCAACTCTCAGAGGGGATGAACTGCTGCTAAAAGCTCAAGATTGAAATCCTCTGAGATGTATGACTCGTGTATTGGAAATCAATGGAGGTTAGGGGTACCAAAAGAGGAGTGAAATCCCTCATAGGCTTTTGGACCAAGTCGCTTTCTCTGGGCTATGGCAAAGCAGAGAACTAAATCTAGATGCTCCCATTCTGTGTCTTAGCCAGTAGGCCATCCCTTGTCTCTAACAGTAAAGGGTGACGAATTGGATCAAGCAGGATATAAAACAGCATTACAACATCAGGCACAGTCATAGGTTAACTTTGCAATCAACTCAAGGCTGGGATTCTACCTGGTGACTTCCTCATGTGTCTGGAAAATAAAGTGGAAGATAAAAATATGAAGTTACACAGGATCTTTTTAAAAATATATTTTTGTTAAAATTATTTAACTTGTTTTACCACTTGTCATGTTTGTCACTATACTGCTGAACTACAGAAAAACCCAGAACGATTTATTGGAAATGAAACTTCCTAATAAGAGATCGGTTTAGTCAACCAAGTTCTGGGTTCGATTTTTACCGTTATTCTTATGAGTCCCAGGGTGACTGGAGGCATCTGGCATTTTGTCAAATCAAGGACAGTAGAAATACTGTAAACCTGTTTTTAATCCTGGAAGTGCAAGACTTCCTGTCACTTTGTCCGTATGATCTGCTAGAAATGAAGCAATTCTGTCATTTTCTTATAAGATACATCCAACCCACACATCTTCCCAAATGCGACCTGGAGGATGATGCTTTCTCTTTAAGGAAGGATATTGCAAGGAACAGATAATGCCACTTGCAAAACTGGCATCTACAAAACTCATATACATCTGCATTACGGAAGAAAAATCACTCCCACTTACTTCTGTTAACTGTGCTAATTGCCAGTCCAGCCACTAATCCTCCAGAAAAGCTTTGTCAGGGGGGCAGGGAGGAGGGGAGGGAGTGAAAAAAGAGCTTTTGTTATGTCTGATTCTTTCAGCTCAAATAATGCAGATTTATAGCTAAAAAATTATGTTTGTACAGGAATGTGATAACAAACTTGCTATTTCCCATAATTCTTTTCAGGTGCTTTGTTCACAGGGACAGTGTGACAGCAACAACAGCAGCTCCTGCACAGAAAGCAGCTGCAGACCTGCAGAAGGAGTGCTCAGCCAGCACTGAACACTGGGAGATCTGGAAGTCCTGTTGTGGACTGCGCTGATGATTTGGACTTTTCTGCCAGTGTGCGGAGTCTCCAAACCCAAGGGTTTTTGAAGACATCGTTTGTGCATTGACAACGTTTGACCTGTATAAAAGTACCGAATCATAGAATGATTGGGGTTGGAAGGGACTTTTTAGATCACCCAGTTCCAACCCCCCCGCCATGGGCAGGGACACCTTCCACTGGACCAGGCTGCTCCAAGCCCCATCCAACCTGGCCTTGAACACTGCCAGGGAGGGGACATCTACAACATATGGATCCAGCTGATTTGGGACTCAGGATGAAAGATTGCCAACGGCGAGGTGGTGGCAACAGGTCATACATTTGCTATGCAAAAGAGGAAGGAGTTCAGACCAAACACTTCTTGAACTTCACTTGATTTCCTTTTTACCTGAGGCAGGCTTGGAGTTTCTTTCTGAGGACTGAAGTGCAATGAGGCCAAAGAGGATCCTGCCTCAGTCTCAGCCCTCAATCCTAACCTATATATTTTTCACATTCTGAGGATAACGTTGAGTGGGGGATACTGGCAGAAAAATTTGTGAACCACACATTGCACTGCACTCACACCCCACTGCCTTTCTCTGGATCTAGGAGAGTGATGGACAACCGGGTCTTCTGAACTTGTCATGTAGGTCTTTCCATTTTCTCCCTGTCCTGGGAGTGAGGGCCCCAACCACAGGCTGCGCTTCGCTAGCTGCAGGAAAGCCACCAGCCTCATCCTCCCATCCACCCTCCAGAGATGAGCTCGGTGGGTAGACCCTGCGAGGCACAGGCAGGATTTCGTAGCGTTTTGACTGGCCTAGGCCAAGGTGGTGTACGCTGATGACAATAGTCATGAGATGATAGTTACAAAATAACATAACTGCGTTTCTCCCAGCTTGATGAGACAGTGTGTAGTAAAACACATTTGTGCACATTTCCCTTTGTAGGGGCTGTCGTGTGTGGTTGTGGTGCAGCATATTCTAATCCATGTCTCCAGGTGTCTTAAAGCTGTTCAACCAGGGGGCAGAAGGCATTTTGCCCCTAAAGAATTTCAAGCCATTTCCTTTTTGCTCCTGATCCAATGGAAGAGTAATGTGAAAACTCAGAGGCTGGGTTAAATGATGCACAACCAAAAAAAGCCCCTGAGCAGCCTGAGAATGGAAAGAGTAAGAGCAGATAATCTCTCTCTGTCCCATCCCTTCTCAGCTGTATGAAGGGTACCTTGGTGTCAGCTAAGTTTATGACTCTTGGTAACTACTTCAGCCATTTTTATGAAGTATTGGCTGATAATAACAGAGGTGTCACGAGAAAAAATTATGTTGTGACAGACACTAATTTTAAGAATCCATATCTTCTGCAATATTAGATACGGACACTAAAGTCCTATAGAGCTGGCTGGCAGGATTTTAAAGATCAAATTCAAATGATATCCCTGATTTGCCTTCCAGATTGAACTCAAACATGAACTTAATCCTGGTCTCAACATGACTCATTCAGCCCATCTATAGGCATCAAAGTCCACCAAAGTCAACATTGCCTGACATGCTGTTGATTATGGTTTTTTACTATAGCAGATGCCAAATCAACTGAGAGATTTTACTTACAGTCAAAAGCAAGCTAGCAAAGAAAATATCTTATAAAGCACTTAGAATTGTATAACTTGCCAAAAGTTTCCGTAATGGAAGATGACTGAGTCTGGCTTCTTTCTTTCACAGATTGCCAGGTGTCTCCTCACACACATTCAGACTTGCCACATTATTGGAAAATATTTTTGAACAGGAGAATGATAATTTTTTTCTTTCTTTTAATATATTTATCAAATACTATCGAACAGTCCTCACTTTGCTAACACAATACATTGAGCATTACTTTTTAAAATGGGTTATACAAAAGGATTAATTTCCAAATTTTAAGGAAGGCTGCTTCAGCAAGGTAATTTATATTGTCCAATAAAGACTCCATTAGTATAAGGCTATATTTTTTCCCCGGAGTGAATGAGCTGCTTGATGGTAATTAGATTAAGAGAACAAACCCATGCCAATACATAGGTATCTGCGTACCCTTGAGAGGACCTAATGTATGTAGCAATCTGCAACGAGGAAGGAGATGAGGCTGCAGGAGTCCTTGCAGAGTTCCTCCATTTGCCTGTGGTTTGAGTACCATCCACCAAAGCTACTCCAAGATTCTCTCTCCATTCAGAGCCAGCTCAGACGTGGGACCAGTCTCTCTCATTACCATCACTGGGCACGCACTGCATACAGCATGTGTCGGATGTGACGGGGCCAGGTTGAGCCCCGTGTTTCTCCAGGTTCTTTTGGGTAACAGAGCTCAGGACCTTGTGGTGGGAGGGCTGACGGGGAGGTAAATGCACAAGGGGCCCAGGGAAGTTGTAGCTTACCAGAGTGGACATTGCTGACTGCTGAGGTGGTGCTAGTATGGTGGCTACCTAGGGCATTTCTGCCGTGGCAATTACTGTGCACAGTCATCAGTACACTGATAGCAGTAACCCCCATTTTTACTTCTTCAGGATAAATCCTCCTCGGGAACTTTGCTTTCCAGAGTGCAGAGGAGTTGATGGAACTCTTTGCGTTTACCAAGTCACTATAGAAATAATAAAGTAATTCATCGAATATCCATTTGGAGGGGAATATCCATGGATGAAGTTATTGACTATGCATGTGATGAAACTGCATCAAGTATTGGATGATGGGATCAAGGCAAAAGCACATGCCAGGCATAACTAGACAGGGAGCCTCACTCCATTTGTTGGACAACTGTTTCGCATAACCAGCATGATTCCTGGTGGCCAGACCTCTGCCTGTGTAGCAAATATGAAGCAAACATGTTATGGCCTGGGAGAACTAGGTTTCAATCCTAAGTACAGAGAGAGGAGAAAAATCAAACAAAAATAATTTGTGCTTTCTAGCACCAGAGTCAATAGGAAAAGCAGATACGAATCCAGCTGAGGTCATGAGAGCAGCATACCTGCAACTTCCTATGGCTGTGCTGCCAAGGAATCCCCTGATGGCCAGGGACAGCGTGCCGGCCACAACCCTGTTGTGTCTGCGTGCCTGTCACCCATCTCTCCCCTGTGTTCTGCTTTGTTGTAGCTCCTTGCTGAAGTAGTTTATTAACAGTTTCCCACTTTAGATAAATTCCACAAAAAATGTTAAGGTTTAAGATTGCATGAGCCTTTCAGCTTGATGTGCACCACAGAGTATGTTAATTCTGATGAGTCAGGGACAGAGGAGGAGGAAGCAGCGGTGAAGGACCTGCATGCCCTCCCCCATTAGCAATGCTGGGATCACTTGTAAGGTCTTGATAACACCATTCATTCTTAAAGGGCCACTTTTTGTCAGTCTGGTCACGGCAGCTGGCCATGAAAGCGAAGGATTTGGGTCTGGGAACCTCCATACAGGGCATTTGTCTATACCTTATAAACAATTTCCAACTCTTTCGCTCTAGCATGATTTTTCCATGACCTTTTCCCTTTGTGCCTGCCCTCAGATATATATATATACACACACATGTATATTCTGTGTGCTATGTCCATCTTTTCTTTGCTTCCTTGGCATTTTAGGTAACCTTCCATTTGGGATCTCCTGCCAGCAGCACTACCTGTACCTTTTCTCTCACCTGCTTGTGCCTGAGGTTCTCCGTTCACTTGCTCTGCTTTAGTCGCAGACATAAGCCTGAAGAAGGGAGCAGGGATTTGCTTTCTTTAAGCTGCATGAAAGCACCTGCTTACTGGAATTCACTATCTTTTGCTATGATTTTATGCCAATACAAACGTGGCGCACATGGTAGGGTTCTACCCACTTAAAAACAAGCACTTGAGATGCAGAACAAAAATGAGGCCAAAGGACTTAATCCCTGCTTGTTTGCTGCCTAGGAGGGGCAAGCGACATGACTTTATTACAGGTGACAACTGCAAGCCAGGGACTAGGTATGCTTTCTCAGTAAAAACACTGCCATTGCTTTGCACATCCAGCCTTAGGACAATTCCTTACTCTGCTGATGCTCTATAGGCAATGCTGGCATTCATAAAACTTTAAGTCTTCAGTACTTGATCATTGTTTAAACAAAGCGCTTAAAAGGAAGTAAAGGTTGATGTGTATAGAATAATTTCATCATGGTTTCTCATTCTTCCCTTCATTCTTCCTCTTTCCTCCCATTGTTTATTGTGAGCGTTTTCTATGTTAGGCCCGGGTTATGCTGTAAGATTCTTTAGTTGCTTAAAATGTTGTGCATGCTTATTGTGGTATATAAATATACGGACCAGGCCTATACTGGTGAATAGCGGGTGCTGTCCCAGTGTGATGGAAAACAGTAATTCATTGTGGAAGAACACCACTTCAGAGGACTGGAGCCCATAACATTATCTTCTCGGGGACTGGTGTGCTTCTGATAGAGTTACCCACACCTCTTCAACATCTGCCAAATATGCTACCCCTACAGCAAGCGAGAGCACAGCAGAGTCAGGGGCATTTTCTTTCTCCAGTTAGTATTTACCTTGCAGAGACAGTGGAAAATCTGGTTATCCAACTGATAATAACACTACAGCTCCAGTGTGCTATTCTTCTCCACTGCACCAGACTAAATCTGGCTGTGTTCTGAGAAGTTACTTTGATTTTTACAGTGCTGAGGCAGTACCACACTGTCTCTCTCCTTCTCATCAGCTCAGTATCCGCTGAATTATTATGGACTTACACTTCACATCAAAGTCTAGCAAGAGTCAGGGTTTTTTTTTACAATGTCCCATCTACTTAGCAGAGATTCCTAATTCTTTCATACAGCTAATTGGGAAGAGCCAGACTCAAAAGGCTTCTGTGCTGTTATAAACCAATATTTTTAGAGACGGTTGTAACTTATTGTACCCATTTGGCTGCCTCTCACTGTCCTATGTCGAGACCATCTTGAGATCCATAAACCTCCTTCAGTGCTAGAGATGCTGGTGGATGGGAATAAAAGGAGTTTTGTTTTCTTTCTCTTTTCTCAAGTGCATTAGCTAACAGGTTTTAGACTCCTGTTATTGACAGGACAAATTGTACTTTAATATGGTTTAGTTGGCTCACTCCTAGAGCTCGTGTACACTACCTAACACATATTAAAACGTTACTCGCTCAGCCTGCACCAGAATATATAATATAGTAGTTAAAATAAGTTAGCTAACACATTTTGGAGAAAAAATGCCACTTCTACTCAAGCCAAGACATTCTGTTAATGAGCTGAATATTCCTTCTAGCTCTTTTCCAGCAAAGGGAAAATAGTTTTTATATTGTCCAGACCTCTGGCACGGACGATGGGTAAGGCGAGAAGGCTGGCCCATGGGATGGTGCAAGGAGGTGGAGTGTACCAGGTGCCTTTGGCTGGAGCGCTGCTACACGTGGGACCACAGTAGCCGCAGGGCCACAGCCTCTCCCACCAGCCAGGCCAGCCACATTTGCAGGCCCACAGGGAGAAGCTGAGCCACAGCACTGTAAAAGCATCTACAAAATAGGAGGATGGCCAGGGGATATTAGGGTGGAGGCCAAATGAGTGGGTCCTCCATCAAATGAGTGAAACAGGACAAGTCTGGATGTCAAACCTGATGGCAGTGCCCGATCCTACAGACACTAAAAGTACGAGGGAGATGCCGTGACCTGCCTTGGCAAAAGTGGCAGGTGGTGTTGAGGAACTCACTCTAGATCCCTCCTGTGGGGCCTTTTCCCCCCATTACCCCCCCTCCGGCATGAACCCTTGTTTTCAGGAAACCCTGAGCTGTGAAACCAGACCTCGTCACCTGCCATGCCTGTTACTCATCAGTATCTTAAGACACACACATACACACACACACCCCCCCATCAGTCCAAGTGGCCTCTGGATTGCTTGAGCTCCCCTGAAGTAAATGTGTTTGGTTGCAGGCTTTTGTAGCTGGAGAACAGGCCTTTGGTATTTTCATCACTTTGTGCTATGTTGCTTCAGGGTTGGTTTGTTGTTGTTTTTTTGGCTATATTTACAAATTCCAGCAAGCTATCCTTAAGAGAAAGGTGCTTTTTACAAGTCTCCCATTCAGCTTTCATGGCACAAATCATGGAAATTCCTTTAGGCTACACTGGTGCCAGACTCTGAGCCTCCCACTTCTACGTACGCTTAATAAAATGCATCTATTTTCTTATGACCAAACTATCTTGGTTTCCGTCCTATCAGGGATGAAGCACAATTGCATTAGTAATCCCATATGTGCGGTGCCTGATCTCCTGTTTCTCCGTGTTCCTTTAGGATCTTTTCCTGCCTCGGCAAGGAACTTTTTCTTTTCTCTTCAGCTGTTCTTTTCTCCCTTTTTAGCCTTTTTCCTGCTGCTTCTCCCTCCTTCTTTTCCCCTCCCCCATTTACACTTAACCTTCTGTTTCTCCTCGTGTCCTGGCAGGAAGGATATAATGCAATCGCTGCTATACAGTGACAAAAGTAAATATGTAGCTCTGAGTAAGCGCAACAGGGTTGAACAGCCCTTTTGCAATATGATACCGCATAATCTGCTTCCCTTCTACAGATAGTTGCTTGAATGCTAAAGAATTGCAGCTCCACCACTTTTACAACTCAGTAGTTTTTACTCTGCTTTTCTTCTGCTTTGCATAAAGCAGTTCGTTTGCTGGGGCTGGTTCGGGAGCTATCTTCCAGCCTAAATCTAAAATGGGAATAAAAAGCACGGGCTCGTGTTTCAGATGCTTCGCTGGTCTTTTGAATGTCCGTATATTTTTCCGCACGTAGGAGGAAAAAGGAAAGCTGGATAATTTATGTGTGGTGAAGCCACACACACACAGGGAGACACAGGAAGACTTCTAATGCTAAATCCTTATGACTAAGCACCCAGCACAGTAAGCGTTCTCTTTACACAACTGCTGGTGGCGTGTGGGCTTTTTAACTTTCCCAAAGAAAATCATTAAGGGTAGAATTTTTCGAAAGAGCCCACATGACTCGGGGGTCTAAGTTCCATTGAAAATCAATGGGACTTCTGCATCTAAAATTCGCTGTCGCTTGTGAAAAATTAGCAATACTGAGTGGTGCCACTGAAGTGTGTTTTATGCATCTCCTACAAAGGGGTGCCTTTAATGTGCAACCAGAAGTTTAAATTACGGGTTAGCTATTTTACGTTACTGGTTAAATATGACTAGTTTAATTAACTGCTTTACAGAAACAGATGCTTTTTAATACCTGTGGATTTCATACTTTAAAGGTACAGGACAACCCCTGCAAATTCACCTGGGTCAGGAGGCAGGATGTGGTTGTGGGTACATTTTCTTTGGCTGTAAAGCTGCCTTATGAGATCCTCTCCTGTGTGCTCTCCCGTCCCCCACGCCGCGGCTCCCTGTCACCCTGAATTGTGCTGATACAACTGTCTGGGAGGCTGCACTGTAAACTCATCATTAAAAATTAGCCTCCAAATACCTTAGGTTCTCTCATTTCCTTGACCGTTTTATAGGGCAGTCTTGCAGTTTTATTGGCACACATCAGAAAGGGATAAATTGCAACTCAAGAGCAGAAGCTCATGGGAAAGCTGGGACTGGCAACATATTTAGTCTCCTTCCCAATCAAATAAAATGTACACGAAACCACGCTCTGAAGTCACGGCTGCATCGTTACTCTTCCAGCAGCAGCACCAAGTTAAAGAGTACCTGCTCCCAGCTGTTAATTACTGGCTTTTTGTTGCCCTTTCGGTTTGCCAGGCTGCATGGTCACTTAGATCAGCCAGCCGATCCACATTACAAATGTACAAGTAAACAGATAAATATGGATGAATAAAATGCAAGTAAATGATAGGTAAGTAAAATATAAGCCAGTATACAGATTTTACCTACTTCTACATACATTTCTTTTGCTGGGATGTAGCAAATGATATGGGAAACAGGAGTGGCTAAGCCGGCATTACTGGTAAAACATAAATCTTCATAAAAGCCACTGATGACAACTCATATTGATTTCAATGGTGCAGGCTGAATTCTTGCATTTTGCAACCTTTGCAATATATTCCTGGGAACAGTGGCAGGAGAGAGAGTTGTGAGGTAGGAAAGCTAGAAAAGCTGAAAGGGAGGGAACCAGAACCCTGAGATTTCATATGCGATTTCTTCGGGTTTTATTTTTAAAGGAAATACCCTTTCTGAAACATAAGCATCTAAACTACTTCTGCTGTTCAGGAAGCATCTGAATTTACATGATGAGGAATGAAGTAATGTCTTAATGCAAAATAAATGCAAAGCAGCTTAGACGTTTCAGCAGTTTCTTTCTCTGAAGATGACACTACACGCTAAGGTGTCTCAAGAGCTGAGGGAGACAAACTGTTAGTCCATGCTGATTTGCACATGTTTAACAGCTGAAACTGCACCACAGCTACAGAGCGTCACACATACCAGAGAATAAAGTAAGAAATTGTGATCCCACTAGGAAACAGAAGAGAACCAAATTCTGCACTAATGAAAGTACTCCTTCATGGCACCAAATAACTCTCACCTAGTAAGTTAAAGATGAAATCTTATAGGCAAAAACCTAATGTACAGGCTAAGAGTGTCTCAAAGCTCATATTTCTGTGACATTGCTTTTGTGAAACACAAGACCTGCATTTTATAAGTAGGATTAAACCTAGAGCCTTATTTCAGAAGACTCATAGTTCTAGTTAATATGGAGCTATTTCAAAGATCAGGGCGGTAAGAAGTCCTACAAAGATGTAATCAGATACAGATGCTAAAATTTTCAAAGTTAAATCCCTTGTTACTAACTCTGGGAGGAGCCTTAACTATTGCAAACAAGCATGGTAAAATAATAAAAGCCACAGTTCTTGAATCCACATGACACTGTCAAGCCCTCATTTGGCAGTAAAGGCAATTGCTATCCTTCCTGGTTGTAAAGCAAAAAATCTTTGAAAACAGAACTTTGAAGACTGCAGCATCATCAAAACAAAACAAATCTTGGAAAAACAGAACCAGCTTTTGTTCAAGTTGGTTTTAATCTCAAAATTCTTGAGCCAATCTCTAGATTTCAATGACTCATGGATTTTGGACAGCTGGAATTGAAAATGCCTAGTTTGGCACCAAAATCTTGTCGGAAAAAACCACTACTGAGCTTTGTTCTGAGGACCTTCTAGGTACCCACAGAACCGTAGACATTGAGTTTCCTCCATGGCGCACGGTTTACTTAGCTGCTTAAGCATACATTTCAAGAAGCGATGTAGGGCAACTAAACTGAAAATATTGGCTACAGTTAGCATAGATCAGTAGGATGGGAAAGAATGGAATTTTTATACAGTTCTTTAATATATATTTTAATAATCTGAAGGGTATTCGACTTATTTTTGACATAATCTTTTTCAAATACAGCCACAGAAGCCACAAGGTATGTTCTGCAGTGAAACACAGGTTGGAAAAAGAAAGATGAGTACAATTATTCAGAGTGATTAAAAAAAGAGCTGGAAATAGGAATAACATTACATGCCAGGTTCTCTGAGGCTGGGACTTTTTCTGTGTTACAAACCTAGCATGTTGTCACTGCTACCCAGAAACGAACAAAGGAAAAGCAGAAACAGCCAAGTAAGGAGGAAAGACACTTTGCGGTTGTGAAGACCGTCAAGGGACACTACACATCAAAGCAGGGGAGTGCAGTACTGGAGGAGCGAAGTCACAGCCAGGACTGGGGCCAGCCCCAGTGAGCAGAAACAGTGCTAGTGGCAACGGCACTGGGGAACTGGGCACTGTGATGTGTCGCAGAGGCAGCGGCAGGCGAAGAACCCCCGAAGTGCAAAGGTAACTTAGACAAAGTGGAATATGGATGACTAAAGACGGTGTCAGCACTTACACAGAGAGTTGCAAAGTTATGAAAGTAGAGTGAAGTGGTGCACAGAGAAAAAGCATAGCAGGGCTCTTATCTCTGTTTTTGGAATAAATGAGCTGTCTGCCTGCTGTGTTTCTAATGTCTTCAAGCTCAGAAAAAAATGATGTTGAAAAACAAGAAGAAAGAACTTTATCATGGATGAGAAGTGACTTCTATATATGTGTGTACATACAGATATACATACACACAATGTTTGCTTCCACTGCAGAGATCAGAGCTGTGACTTTATGAGCTGAACTATTTTAGCAAAGAAATAACCAGCAAATAGCTGCACATTATAGTCATATCCTGATGTGTTTGAATCCCCAGCAGTAATTCCACATTCTAGTAAAGAAAAGTACTTTTATCGCTAAGGGTACCTTTTCAAAGGCGGGACGGTGTGTGTGCATGTGGGTGCACGTGTGTGTGTAAAGGTGCCCATCATCTAATCTCCAGGCAGTGTTTTGCAAATGGGCCACACCTCAGTCACTGGATATGCAAATGTAAAAAAGGCCGCTGTTTTTTCACAATACACTCAAGCAATGAGTAAGAGAAGCACATATGAACAAAGCGGAAGAAATATCTCTTAGCACCACCTGTCAGCACAATACAGAGGGAAAGAGAACAAGGGCAAAGAAAGATAAGGAGTAGGAGCCAGCATAAACAAACAAAAAGACTGATTCATAAAATCAAGAGGTGAAGGAAGCTGCTAAATAAATATATGTACTACTAGGCAAGTTCATGCTACTCCTGAGGAGCTTTATTTAGGTGGTTGGCCTTTACATGCCAGCTAATCCTTCTAGACACTGACCTTGTCAGCAGTGTTTGTGTAATCTTTGAATAACAATGCAAACTGTTCTTTTAAATAATACCTCCAGGATGGCTAGATGAGAGTTCTGCAGGAGCATTACACATGTAAAGGGCCCCGGGCATGCTCCTCACCCCACGGCGGGGGTACCAACCCGTTGCCCTCACACTACAGTGTGGGCAAGCACCTGCTGATGCGGGAGGGCTGTGTCGCTGCAGCGCAATGCTTGGCTCTCCGGTCAGTGTGCTGCAGAGTACAGATACCAAACCATGCTAGTTCTGCAACTAACTTAGATCTCAGGCAGCTGGAATAAAATTGCATTTGGGAGCACGCTGAAAGCATGTTTTCACAAAGCGTACTACAACTCAAATATTTCTGCATGTTGGAGATAGCCAGGCCAACTGCAGCACGAGCTCAAATCTCAACGGTCGTGTGATGCAAGCCAAAGAACACTGTACGATACTTTTTTCCTCCAGCATGATCAGGAGTAAATCTTTGGGTTTGACGAATCAAAGACCAAGTCATGTAAAAAACGAAACCCAAAAGAGCCACTTATAGCCAATTAAATGCTTTTCAAACTAATTCTTGAGCAAAGACCTAGGCAGAAGACAGAAGGACCTTGAAATTTGGAAATTTAAAGACGCTCTAGTTTCTAAGGAAGCACCGCACAAAATGCTTAATACAGAGATTAATAAACTTTAGTAGAAATTGTCGATCCATTGACTTTCAGGGCTCTTATGAACTCACTCTGACAGAACGAAGTCAACCAACAAGGCATTATTTTAATAAAAGGTACTAAACAAGATGCATGTGGAAGGTTTTAGGTATGAAGCTCTGTTTAGCGTTCATAGAATAATATACAAAAATCCATGTTGTGTGAGAGTGCAGCCTGTCCACACACAGTTGGTGCTGCTACATGCCCCCAGTTTAATTTTATGTTTAAACCAGCTAAGACCAGTACAAGTTTAACATATCACAGGCAAGAGTGCAAAAGACAATTACGATCTGCAACTTGTTTTCTCCAAATATCAAAATGTGCAAGGGGTATTTTCACATCAATTATTCCTTTTCCAGCAAATTACTTTCTCTGTGATAACATCCAGCAGTGGAAAGACTAATTTTAGCTGTAAAGTTCACAGAACCTCACAGAGTCACAGCCACAGTCACAGCTAATTTGAGGCAGAGAAAGTTAAAACACTGTCAAAATATAAATGCTTCCTTCAGCTGATTCATTAGTTTGCATATCATAACAAGGACTTTGTGTTCTTGGGTAAGGTTAGTGCCTCGAGGACATCCTGCAGATGTGTGCATTCCCAGTATGAATTTCTTTAATTTGTTATGCAAACATCAATTCTTTTTAAATACTGTAAAAAGAGAGACTTTTTACTGCAGCTAACAGCCATCAGTGTTAATGGTAGCTGTTCCTGTGATGATGCTTTTTAGGATAAAGGAGGACATCATATTCTAAACAGATGTTTACCCATTAATTATTGTTATATTTCTATTAGAAGAGGTTTGATTGGCAAACGAACCTTGAAACAGCTAGCAAGCGAACTGAGTAAGTCCTGCTCCAAGTCAGGAGGCCTGGTATATTTTGACACATTAACTATTTTTCGCCTCAAGGAAACTGTAAGCTTTAAAAACCCTAAACAGCCTAATAGCAAGAAAGTCCGAGGCTAGCTTATACTTATTTTTCCTTGTATTGGTGTAGTGTGAAGGTACGAGGCAAGCACAGAAGTAGCAGCAGGTTTGGGCACACCTCAGTAAGGGCCGAAATTTGTGATTTTTGTCCTCAGGAAGCCAGCTGTGGCAGCTCCCCCACAACCAAGGCAGTGCCCAGCTGTGCTTTGGATCAGGCAAACTGGTTTTGGCGGCCGGCTTGTCTGTGTTGTTTCACCCAGGCTGTCCCACCGTTGGGTTTTCATTTCTCTGAGCCAGGGCAGGAGGACGAGGGCGAGGAGACAGGCACCCGGGTGGTGAGAGGAGCGGGCAGCCCGCTGCCTGATTCCCCAGTTTCTCTTCCTTAAAACCTATCCACCAGCTTGCCGGGGGTCACTCACATCTCCCCAGCACCCCTCCGAGCCCCGCAGGCTCACTTCCACCCAGGCTACGGGAAGGGAGGAGGAAAGCAGGGTGAGGACTTCTTTGGTGGCCTTTGGGGGGGTTGTTTCAAGCCAAATGCTCTCACTTCTGCCTTGGGTCATGACCGTAGGGGCTTTTTCAGCGTCTTCTCGAGGAAGCTGAAATGTGGCCCCTACCTGGTATTTGGTTTCAGGGCAGCAGGGTGGACCAGGAGGCAGAGTCCCAGTGGGGTTCCCAGGGCTTCCAGATGATCGTGGGAGCACTAAGGGCCGTTGGTCTATGGGGTCCTGATCCGTTTTCCCAGCCCATGTGAAGAGGAGACAAAGAAGGTTTGGTTCTCTCAAGGATTAATATTGTGTCATTTGGTGCTGCGCACCTCAGCCTGACTAAAGGGCCCTGACTAAGCGCCCTGAGGGCAGGACTTTGTCCCCTGAGCTCTGCCTTCAATGCACCTCTATCACCTGCTCATGCACCAGCAAAAAAGAGAAAATCTCTCCCTGCCATTTCGTGCCATCCCCTGGATGTTGTGAGCCATACTGGTCTTGTAGGCTTTGTCCGGAGGGTGTCCAGGCCTCCAGATAATTTGCCAGGGAAATGAAAAGAACCCCCAGGGACTGCCAGGGTTAGTGCTCTCAAGACAGCCAAGCCTGCGATACCAGATGCTAGCTGTCTTGCTCTGTCAGATACAAGCACAATCAGCCGACGAGGAAGCAATGGAGAAGGCAAACAGACCCTACTCTCAACCCTGACCCGTGTAATCGCTTTCTCTTTCCCCTTTTATTCTGTGGCCTTGTGGACAGTGGCGTAACATTTCCTTCTAGAGGAAAGAGCGATGCATGTGAAACAGGGGCCCTGCAGTAAGCAGATGCTGGAAGGGTCCTGACAAGAGTTTGACAGGAGGAGCCTGCGGCGTAAATGGCAGATCTGAAGAGGCAGAATGGATGCAGCTACAACTCTATGGAGATGCTTTACGAGGCTGCAGTGTGCGGATGGACTGGGCATTCCCACCTCGAAAGCCACAAGCAGGACAATCTTCCTGTGGTACAAGCCAGGTTCCCACACAAAAATGTGAAAGATTTCGTTTCATACATGGTATTTTAAGGATAGATTCATTAAATATTGTGACATGCTCATATTTTATGATAACAGAGACCTTCTACGCAGCAAAAGGGAAAAGCAAATTCCACAGACAGAGAGCATCCTGCCACATTTATGTCATCTGGTAATGCTCAGTGAGCACTGTCCCAGTGAGGAGGGCTACTTAGTTTTGGGAGTTGGTGAACAGTGACAGGCAGAAGCGTGCACTGATCCAACTGTACACCAACAAGCCTAGCTAAATCCAAAGCAAGCAATCTGTAGAAGACATTTTCATTAAAAGAATGATGTATAAGTCACTATTTTCTTTTTGTCTTCCCTCCTGTTTCCTGGAAGTGCAACTGAAGAAACAGAGTGTTTGGCCCAAGTTCTGCGCTCCTGTGAGCGATGGTAGGCTGTCTGCCATCTGTGCTGCCCTCTGGGCTCTGGGTCTGAAGTGGCAATATATGCAGCTTGCACTGGCTGCCGTGGTCCTTCCAAACCAACTTCTGCACTTGTTAATAGCTGGAACAGGAAGGCTACCTGGAAATAGTCTTACCATCTCAGCTTAGACCATTACGTGGATGTAGTGATAGGTGTACCTAGATATACATATCGATAGTGGTACCACTGCCACTGAATCTAGTCATGTTTAGGAATTGATTTTCACTTTTATTTTCATGAAAACTTTGCATAACTGCACTTCCTCTTATTAATTTTTTAGACAGCTTTGGTTAACACAGGAGACAAATTTTTCATAAAATCAAATTTAAATCACATTCACATGAAGTAATTCAAACCTGGAATAAAGAAGAGGGGTAGAAAGCAGGCTTAATGTCACTAAACCTAGTGACTAAAGAAACTTCTATGTGAGGCTTGTTCACTGGCTAGTTCAAAAAAGTCTTAATGAGTAAGGATAGGCAGACAAAATGATATCCTTAACATAAGAATTGACCAAAAGGCTGGTGTTCTAAAACTGTGCACCTAAACGCAAGAAAAGTAGAGTGTGCTAATAAACACGAATAAAAGGAAGACTTTCCGTATTTCTTTTTCTAACTCGAGCATATGCTCAAACAGCTATTTTTTTTGCATTGTGAATAATAAGTGATATTCTTCCAGTCCTGGAAAAGTAAAAAAATTTAAGGACTCCTTGGACATAGCAGGGCAGATACAGTGCAGTCTTGCACCTCTTAAAGGACTGATCCTAAACTGATCAGGCCTAAATGGGGATTTGACCCTTACCAATGCCACCAGCAGCACCCTTCCTCTGCAGCAACAAGGCCAACATGGCACAGAGGTAGCCCGGCACTGAAACACTCTCTCACTTCTTCAGTGGTGGATAAATGTTGTTCCAAACACCGACCAGTGGCTTTCTCTGCCTAAAAAGTTTTTGTTCTGTGGTGTGGGCTCCAGAGGCACTGGACCAAGCAGAATGGCTCCGACTGCGGCTCGCAAAATGCCTTTTCCTTCATATTCAGCTGCTGACAATTGATAATCGGCCTTTAAAAATGCAAAGTCATTCTGCGATCTGTGCCCTAGAGCACCGAACAGCCTCCTTGGCTGGGAGCTTCCACTGCTCCACCCCTGCTCCTTTTATGGGTCTCTGGGAATTGGCGTTCCGGGATCTTTCAAACTTAAGCCCCTGAACATTTTCAGGACAGTAGGGAAAAAGGACATCTCTCTTCCCATGAAGACTAAAAGCTTTGAGGAGGACGACATTATAAAAGCTGTAGACACATTAGGTGTTTAGTGCCAGGCAGAGACAGGGGTTTTTTTGTGAGAGGCATAGTGCTCAAAGGGATCAGGCAACCCTGCGACTTCAGGGTGTCTCAGTTTCCAAATCACATCTGGAAAAGAGATAATAGTTATTTCCCTCTCATTGTTCTTTTTGTCTTCACCCCTTCTGTCCCACCCCCTTCTACCAAGCTACAAACATCCAGGGAACACATCACTTGCTACTGGAAATGACTCTAAAGTACCAGGACAAGCCAGCTATGAGTCTGTGTATTCAATAGACAGGCTACGGTGCAACACAGCTGATTTAGAAATAAATCTACCATACAAGTCAGCCTGAGACAGAGGCAGGGTTACAAGGTAAACACAGCTCAGTGCTTTTAGGTACAGGGTGGAAAACCTCCTTCTTTTTGTCCATAAAAAGTATGTTCCCAATTTGTTCCTTCCAATGGCAAGTGAGGGGTAAACTCTACTGTATTGTAACAAGCTAGAGTTACTGGCAGGTAATGACCAGGCAAAGGCAATTTTCCTCTAAGAAAATACCATCCCTTACATCTCTGTGAAACTCCATTATCCAACAGACACAAACTCCCATATTAATATACTGTCATTTCATTCAAGAAGGGTCTGATGGGCGTGATACAACCCCCACCATAGTCTTTCCTATTAATGCAAGATCTTGACTTTAGAAAAACACTTACTGCAGCATTTTGAACCCTGTCTATTATAAGGCAAGTCAGAGTATGATTGTCTTTCAGTTAATGATGTGGCAGAAGGTGGCTTTTCGCCAGGCTGAAGTTGGATTCCTTTTAAGTTGCAGACTTTAAGATCCACCTGGACAAGCAATAATTAAAGGGAATAGCAAATTCAGTATATAAGGAAGGGGAAATGATTTACTAACCAGGGGGAGAAATCACTTATTAGAAAAGAAAACTTTTCCTTTAAGCTGAGAGAGTCATATTACCTCTTTCGCAAATCATTTGCTTTGTTGTTGGCAACTCACTTTCTAGCTTTTCCTCCTTCAAGAAATCCGCCTGCCCCACAAGTCAGCGGCTATTTCTTTCCCCGGGGCACCATTCCCTGGCATACAGGGCCCATCCTGACATGCGCTTTCTCTTCCTGCCCAAGAAGACTCCCAATTTCCCTGCAAACCTGTTCTGGGACGGGGTAGAGAGATGGAGAAGAGAGCTGGGGGAAGCGTTCTTGGACAGACCCTACGTGCTCTCCAATGACAGAAATAATGATGGACACCTAGATAGATCAGTCTGATGGAGAGGAGTCCCCTGAGGCTCCTGTTCACGAACCAAGCCAAAAATACGTAGCTGAAGCCAATCGACTGAAAAGGAAATGCACGAAGTCAAATGGGAGGCAGGCTGCTGTACGTTCTTATCAGATGAGGAAGCAAGAGCAGTCTTTGAGTTATCCCAATGCCTGTTTATTTCTTTAAAAACATTTTTCTGGAATGTATTATTGGATCTCCGTGCCATAGATATATGTGAGACCTTAGCGTCCATGGCAATTAAAAAAACCCATGTTTATTAAAATTCAGTCACAGTGGCACAACGTAGCATGCAATTATAAACACAAAACAGATGCAACACCATCTTCTCTATAGTCAGCGAAGATTGCAATCTGCAAAACCATGGAAATTTGTGTCCTTGATTTAATGGTTTAAAATGTAGGAAAGCTGTTTACATTCACTGTCAAAATGTTTGCATTACATATGCTCACTGCCCCTGTAGTGGAAATATTTTTCCACTAACGTTGCAGAATAAGCACAAAATGAAGATGCACCACTCTTGCTAACAAAGTGCTGGCATAATGCAGTTTCACCTCTGCTAAAACATTTGTTAATGACTCATCACACTGCTCTATTTGTTCCTTTTACCTTGGATCGGCTTAATGAGAAATTTGGTATTATGCACATATTTTAACCCTCCACTGATCAGATAGCCTTTTGTAGAATCCTACAGACACTGCTGTCATGTCCTAGGAGCATTAGCCATACAGATTATTTTTTTAAGTAAGTCCCTTACTGCAAACTTGAGATTACATGACATGAATTTGGAAAAGGTGCAGGCACCTTCCATGACACATGTTTAAGATCAAGTATTAAAGTCAGATATTTTAAACTCTGTCTTCAGTTAAAAGGAACAGTGATGATTTTCAAGTGGCTGTACCCTTAAATCAGAAAGGATTTAGGAATACAAGTCTCAAAGAAAGTCAGTGGCATTTCTTTAAACCTCCAGCTAAGACAGCAGCGAAAACACATTGCAGACATAAAATACTCTGCTACCAGAAAGTCTTTAAAATGCATATCTAAATGCATAGACACAGTGTTGGTAATGCTTAAGTTAATTGCTATGAAAATCAGAGCTTCTCACAAGTCTGCAAAAAGCCATTTAATTTACACTGGCACTGTACGGACATGCCTATCTTTTCTCATGTTTTCATCAGTTTCCGTGGGACTATTCCCAAGATTTAGCACATGTGTAGACCCAAAATTTAGGTCATAGTGTTTTATACTGGTTCTAGAATATTATTCAGACACTTATGTGGCTGATGATCGCAAATAATTTTGTTGATAAGCAGATAATTTTGTTGATCGCAAATAATTTTGTTGATAAGCAACTGGTGTACCACTACAACATACAAGGCAGGTATATTCCATCCAATGAACACCAGGTTCTTTTATTTTGGTTAACTATAGTTTAACAGCAATTGCTGATACGTTTGTTTCATCTTATGCAACCAAATCAAATGTATGAAATACATAGCAATGGTGAAATCTTGTGCAAGAGTTTTCCGCTGTTAAACCTTATCAAGAACAGTACATTACTGAGCCAAACACACACTGTGAAAGATTCCCTCAGTTTTGTTTGCTTAGCTTTTTTACCATGTGGTTTCTTTGCATTCAAAGAAACAGAAGATGACTTGCATCTGGGCACATTGAGTGAATTCTGCAGATATTTTGGCTGCACTGAAGGCTTCTCTTGACTATGTTAAAAAGTTATTTGTCAAGAATATTTACTAACACATTCTCAAGCCGCCATCCTACAGCCACCCAGCATCTGTTAACAACAATTTGCCTTTGGTTAAATGAACAAAAAAAAAAAAGTAAACAGTAATCTTTCCAAGGTAAGCCAAATACTACTTGAACGGAAGAGTCCCTCCCTACCTGGTTCAGCTAGGACACTGCAAAACCAGGGTCTTCTGCTTGCAGCTTAGGAAATTTGCATAGAAGTTTAGAGGCTTGACTATACCGCAACAACCTGGCATTACAATGTGCTCAAAATGTATTATCCCCAGCAGTCAAAGTACAAGATGTCTAGGGTGTGTGCATGATTGCTATCTACACATGGACAGCAACATGGATTTCTTCCATAACTCTGTTTAATAGGAATGAATCAGGCTTTCTGTCTTTACAACTGAGCATCCACACTGCGTGTTTTCACTGTGAAGAGATTCAGTTAACAACTCTAATCTGTTCCCTGTGGGGCAGAACACAATATTTTGGAGACTTTTATACTCAGTTTCTGAAGGTGTCTAAACAATGTTCAAACTCACACATATTCAAAAATGCATTTGTTGCCTGTCTGCTGATGCTCACGTTACATGAAGATGGCATACATGTATTGAAACAAATGTGACTCATATTTGAATTGCATGTACACCCAGAGTAACGTCTTTTAACGTACTAAAAATGCAGTCCCCAGAGACAAATATACTGAAATAGATCTTCAGCTGCTCAGACTACAAATCTGCTCTTCTACATCCAAGTGAGCTACTCTCTTTCCTGACTGCCTTGTGACATTGCTGGTGGAACAGACCAGGGTGTTGTCAGGGAGTTTCTATTTCTCCTGTATTCAATCGTTCCAGACACCCTCTGAAAGAGAAAATTATCCACTCGTTTCTCATACTGAGATGTCATAAATTATGGTACAAGCCTGGGATTATTATGTGAGAGTACTTTTAGGTTAATCACCTTCTGACAGATCACAAACAGCCCTTTTCATACAGCGTATGGCTGATTTCTGTTATTTGTGGCATGTTTTCTCGAAGCTTTTAAACACTGGAAGATGCAGGGAGAGAGTAAAAGAGTGTGGGTAACATCTAAGGAGACCTGCACGAACTGTCTAAGATGAAAGCTACTTGATTTGCTGTTTCACCATGAATTCAAAACATAGAATAGGGTCACTAATTCTGTGGTGTTTCAACTACTCTCGGGGTGATTTATGGGTTTGTGCTGAAATGCTATAGCAAACTTAATGGTTTTGCATGGTTGAAGCATGAAATAAGGTGGAACCTAAGTGTTTCCACTGGGTGTAAGTTTGCATTTGGGAGAGTTTGAGAGTCCAAAATGCCAGCCAGATTGCTAAATTTTGAAGCATATACTTGCACAAGGGCTTGGCGTAAAAAACCTAATTAATGCTTTTGTGCAAATGCTACAAACTCGGTAACATCAAAATACTGACAGACTCATATCACTTTTATTTAATTGGTCATTCTAAAAGGAATCTAAAAAAGTCAAAGGCATTATGTCTTACCAGTTTCTTCATGGAATGTTTTGCATTTTCTTGCTCAAAATGTCAGCTCGTTCTCAGAACATTGAAATCAAATTCCTTTTTCCATTTCAAAGTGAGCAAAACACTTCACAAGGCCCAAATGTGTTTATTTGTTTGTTTGAGTCTGGATCCTCTTTCCTAAGGAAATTCCAGAAGTCCTAGGTACAAAAGTCAAGCTTAGTCCTTCTGGATGGTGGAGTCCTGCATTCCTTCCATTATAGCGACACAGAAACTAGCTCAATCTTCTTGTTGTCTACAGTTTGATGGTTAGGGGACATTCCTTGTGGGGAGAGTTGTGAGTTCAAGCACTTTCTGACCTAAAACCCAGTTTCCTGCTCCCTGAGTACGTCCTGTGGTACCTTACACTGAAGGCTGCCATGGGCTCCTTCTGGAGTTCGGGGTGCATAAACCTCGGAGAGTTTCAAGTTTCGGCTGCTAGTCATACAGAAGTATGAAGCTGCAGGCTGCAAACTGCATCCTAAATCCAAGAAAGAGGCAGGATCTGAGATTTCAGAGAGTGCTGGAGTATAGAAAACTTTCCCCTCCCTAGCTGGGGTTCATTCACAGCTGCGAACCCTAGGAAAACCCAAGGGAAGAACTCGCTGTGATGTGCTGCAGCACTTACCATAGTAATAAATGAGGCCTTTTGTTACTTAGGGCCTTGCTTCTCAGGTTGTTCTAAGCCTGTGCCTAAGAAAAAACTCTTTTGCAGCTGTCGTTAGGAATTCTGGTCAGGTAAGGAATTGAGGATTTGGCCTATAATTTATTTGTGCCAAGCAAATCCCTAGAGCAAACAAAATACTGACATCCAGACTAGTAAGTCTCGGGCAGCTCTACTCTCACTCACTTTGCATCCTTCCCTCCTTCCTGTGATTCTCAGGAGTACAAGACTTCGCAAGAGAAAAAAACCAAACAGATGTATATAAAGATATATATATATTTTTATATACATATTTTATATATATATATCGGGGCTACAGAATTCAACTGAATTTCCTTGGTAATTTCATATAAATCCATTTTCTAGTTCTATGATACTTACTTGTAAATACCTGGAGGCTTTTTTGTGCAGACAGACCAAGGTCATGCAGGCAGGGCATGAGAGCACTTTTTTTCCCTCTGTCATTGCAAGCAGAGATGAAAAGGGTTCCTTTCAGGTCTCATCCCCACCCCAACAGTCTCCTCAAAACTCCAGCTGCAAAATTTTATAACAGAAACATTTTTCCTCCTCTGGCAGCCTAGTTTATATGTAGTCAATACTGCATTTCTTACTAAACCAAAACATGCAATTCTTCTGTACAATAATGAGGGAGAGAAATTTACTAATTTCATATGATTAAGTATATTGATAAATCAAACAATCCATTTTAATGCCCGTCCAGATTTGTTGCTGAGTAGTTTTTATGCTGTAATGCAATTTTTAGTTAGCCTTGAAAGTTAGAGCTTGTTAGAATCCTTAAAGTTTACTAAGCCCAGACTATAATCAAACTCTAGCCATAATCGCGCCTCACAGATTCAATATATGAAGAAGCAAGTCCTCAAAATAAAAATTCCCTACCTTTTATCACTTCAAAAAGTGTTTAAATTGACATAAGCACCCCAGCACTTCATAGGACAGAATCCAGGGATCATAAAAAATAGTTAATGGATAGCCAGAAAAGAGAGAGGCTATGTATGTTTTAAAAAGTAAGAGCCAAGAAAAGAAAAAACTTATGTGAAAAGCTGTAACTGTATCTATTTACTTGATGGTTCTGCTGTAAATGTCTTCCTTTACACTCTACATAGCAACAACCTGAGCATTCTCCCTTCCTTCAAGATGGTATCCAAGTGACAAGAGAAACTAGAGAATTAATAAAAATCTAACAGGGATCTGATTTAAGTGTCTCACTTGTGTCGGCTCAAATCAATTCCTTCCACTTCACAGCATGGTTGTGATGGGAGAGCTTTGCTCTAATGAAGGTGGAAACAATATCAGACTGGAAATGAAGAAAAATTGACTAATGTGACATTTGAGCATAATATTTAAAAGCAGTGATGTGAATTATTGGTCTTACCTGTTAATAGCAACTATAAATTTCTTCCAAAACAGCACTTCTGGAAAAAAACCCCTTCCTTTCTTTCCAGTTATCTTGTTGAAATGTTCATTGCAAGGATAAATTGATCCCAACCTACAGTAACTTCATGGGTGCAGGGGGATTTGGGAACCAGAGTATAGCTGGCAGGATAGGGACCTTTGTCTGAACTTCAGAACAACTTAGCCTGGTGAAGTTTGTCTATTAGTTTGACTACAGATTTTTAGGCTTGATGACAATAAAATGTCACTTAATGCTGCTTTATTTCTTTCACCATTTATTAACAGGATCCAGGATTACCTTCAAGAACTGGGTGGGGGACACACACAAAAATGAGTATATTGGTGTATTTCTTTGAGAAGTGTAGGTAGAGATATGACAGTTTCTATGGTAACAACAAGAATTTTTTATTGCTAACAGAAAAATAGGTGTTCAGATAACCTTTTGTAAATTGTCAGTGCATAAATTATTTCTAGTCTCAGACATTGCTTTCAATTAATATACATCTAATTTGTAAATAATAGGACAACCTTCTTTAGGAGTTATACGCTTCTCAGGTGTATAATGAGAGGAGCTGAGTTTCAGATATGTATTGGGAAAAAAGCTATAATGAGTCAGAGGAAAAATATTCTGCAAGGAAAGCTTTCTGCTTTCTGTAGGTTTCTCACTGTATTATTTTTGTAACAGGGTGATTAATTTATTGTTCATCGAAAGAACTCACTGCTAAGTTGAAACATGAAGGAAAGTTCAAGTAAACAAAATTAAACTGCAGCTTGATTCCTGATGATGGTTTTGGTTTTAATATAACACTGAGAAGTCTTACTTTTGGCAGGTCAATAGCTATCATGACATCCAGACATGCTATGGTCATTATTTACAGTTAAGCATGCCATTTCATAGGCAAAATAATATGACCAGACAAGGCTTCTGTATGCTGCCTGAACGGGGTACAGGAGCTGCCCACAGGGGAAGATCCCAGCTGGGAAAATTCTACCAGTTAGAATTAAAAACAAGAAACGGTTCATGTGCACTTCTTTTTCACAGAAGCTCACATTTTCAGCCAGCTTTACACCTGATGTAGAGGCTCCTGCTTCAACAGCCCACAGCATCAGTAGGAACAGGGGCGTCTTGAGACAGAAGAGGGAATGGTTGCAGCACTCTGTATTCTATACTTTATGGTTGCAGATCCCTCATAAATTGGGTCAGTCGTTCCTATTGACTCTAATTCATTCAGCAGGGCTAATAATTCAGCAGGGCACGCATGGATTCAAAGCAGCCCAGGAACTACAGGGTAGGAAGGCAACTTGGTGGTTTTCCTGAGCTTCGAGGCTGTAATGTACCATTTGATTAACACAGCCCAAACTGTGACCAGACTTACAGTGGTTTTACTCCTTTTTCAAGACTACTGATGTGAGCAGGGCTTTGTGCAGGCAACCTTGTAAATTATAAGGGTAAGGTCTATAGCATCTCAAGGTTTGTAACCCGCCCCTTCTCATAATGTTGTAAGTAGTAACAACAATAGCCTGTCTGTCCTCTTTTTCTTTACCAAATTATACGATGGCTCCTTTACCTCATAAGAGAGAAGTCATAAGAAGTCCTGCCCGCTATAATTGAAGCAATGCCAGCTGTTTGGAGCTGCTAGAAACTTTAAACTGAGCAGCCATTAGTTCTCAGTAGAAAACTGTTTTTAAAAGTAAGTCTCTGCTTATTTATGGTACTTACGTGGCTTCATTACAGTGCTCACTGAAAAAATCATAGCTTTCAATGTGATAATCTTTGAGACAGGTAGACATCGCTATTTTACAGACACTTGATCTTACAGACACAGAATTGAGAAAATTTTGTGCTTGCACTACAAAATTTTATAGGTCATGCCTGCATCCACACTTAATTTTGAAGCCAGATAAAATCCTGAAATTCTGTCAGTCAGGTTAGACCGGTTCCTCCAGCAACACAAGGTCTGCATAGTACAGGTCCACTGCTATCACATTTGTGTATGCACTCCCGTGTCTTACCTGTCCCTGTACAAGCAGTTTTTCATCAACAATCTCAAAATTACACTATCATTTTTTCAGGATTTCACTAGTTGCACTTTTCAGCTCAGAGGTTTGGGACTACAGTCATGATCAGTTTGGCCTCTGAGAGCTTCAGTGTGGTTTAGAAATGCTTTTTTTCCAACTTTATAAGCTCACACAAAGCAACATGAACTTGAGGATTTGCTTGAACCAACAAAATAAAAAATACACAATCAATATCTGGACACTTAGAAAAAAATATATTAGAAAATGTCAAAGCAAACATGGAAAGAAAAGAGAAACTCCCACTGCAAATGTATTTGATAGTGCTTATCAAACCACATGGTATTCAGGGGTTACAAGAGAGTTCATGAGATTTTAAGGGAAGAAAAGCAAATAAAGTGAATTGGAACAATTAGTAAGTGAACTATGATGTCATCCAGCTCTTCCAATAGCAAACTGAACTCCTTCAAGGTACTATGAAGAAAAGTTTCCAAAGGCTGATGTACAGTCAGTCACTATACTGTGTAGACAGCTCCTTGTTCCTAGTATCTTCCAGATTTCAGCATCTTGTACTTTCTACTGAGAATAATGGCAGGAACTGTAAATCTGTCCTTTCCATGAATCACTGGTGAGTGAATGGTAAGGACTACTGTCAGTACTATCAGTACTTACAATGAGCTCTGATGCAGATCAAAACAACTAGAACTTCATAGAATCATAGAAAGTTTTGGGTCGGAAGGGACCCCTAGAGGTCATCTAGTCCACCCCCCCCACAGCAAGCAGGGACACCGCTAATTAGATCAGGTTGCTCAGAGCCCTGTCCAACCTGGTCTTGAATGTTTCCAGGGATGGGGCCTCCACTACCTCTCTGGGCAACCTGTGCCAGTGTTTCACCACCCTCACTGTAAAGAATTTCTTCCTTATATCCAGCCTAAACCTACCCTGTTTTAGTTTAAAACCATTACCCCTCGTCCTGTCACTGCTGTCTCTACTAAAAAGATTGTCCCCA
>Ga0065711_1027774_pt1 | contig 46060 bp, 32 predicted proteins | sample Hoacrofraction12_FD_59098 | JGI IMG/M metagenome (GOLD analysis project Ga0065711, IMG submission 59098) | Hoatzin crop microbial communities from Cojedes, Venezuela - Epithelial fraction 12 v2 (version 2) | ecosystem: Host-associated > Birds > Digestive system > Esophagus > Crop | place... | reverse complement strand
TGCTGTAGGTGACCCTGCTTCGGCAGGAGGGTTGGACTAGATGACCCACAGAGGTCCCTTCCAACCCCTACCATTCTGTGATTCTGTTTTCTACTACTGCGTTTTGCTGCATTTCATGAGTTTGGGGTGTTGCTCAGGATTAGATCAGACTGCTTGAAGAGGCCACGGGAATACATTTCCCTTCATTTTTTTTTGTCCGAATCTGTCATTCTTTGACCTCTGCAGGACTTCGACCTCCAGAGCTACAAAATGTTCCCGTACTCACCGTCCATCTTTTGTGCGTGGCGTTTGCTCATTCTCCACGCACGCTTCGCTGAAGGGGTCTAGCTGAGGAGGCACAGCGCTGGCTCTGGGTGACGTGGCCTGGGACTGGAGCTGGTGGCAGAGTGGAGAGGAGCAGAGCTGTTTCCCGTGGCTGAGGGACGCATCTGCACCGTAGCCCAGAGCGGCATGTTTGCATGTCTTTAGGAGACAGCCAGTCAGTCCCCACATGTCAACCATCCCTCCCACACCTGTGAATGTGCACCACAACAGGACAAGGAGGTGATCTGGAAACCACTGCAGTCTCTACAGCTGCATCTCTAACACTGAATAAAACACTCCATACGCTGGGTCTGCTTAGTTTCCCTCGGCAGACGTAGCCAATGACGATATGGCCGTTTTCCAGGTTGTTGGGGTAATTACCTGTTTGCCTTTTCAAGTTTAACCATCTGGTGCACTCACTGTACAAGAGGTGCATGGTTTTTGCATGCCACCAGGTGTCTGTGCTTTTTGCATCTGGAAATACAGACACCAGCACACATCTCACACGTGACACCCAGGAGGAAAAATCATCTGGCCCCAAAGTCTGCAGAATTCTGTTCCAAAAAGTTAAATAAATTGTTGTCGCTTTTTAAGTGCCGTAATAAATGTGTGGAATGATCTTGCAAAAAAGCTTGAGGCTTAGAGAATAGGTGCTAAAGAAATGCATCAAATTAGACTGAAAAAAAGGCATAAAATCTATGTTATCCCAAAAAATAAGGGCTGACGGCTCTCTGTTTGCTGCTGTACTAAACATCAAATTTGTGTTTCTGGCTAAAAGAGTTTGCATCTCTTCAGTGAGCAGATCCGAAGGCTTTGTTTTGCCGGAGAGGTATGCGGTGGTGAGTGAGAAGTAGAAAGTGATGCAATCGGGCACGGTTTGTAAGTGAAGGGTCACAGATGGGTGAAGCCTCACAGAAGTTAGAACAGACAAACAAGCATTCAGAGATGCTCCTGGAGTGTCCTGAACACTTAGAACCGGAGAGGCTGGCGTTTGCTTTGGCAGGATTATGTATGTATATGTACGCTTTATATTTTATAATGAATATGATAATTATAGGAGATAATTTATAATATATGTGTGGCTCCTTGATAGGCTAAAACAATGCCATGAGAGTCTAAAGAAATGTGAAATCTAATTACTGTAGCTGTGTAAGTAAGTGAAGTAATGAGGAGCTTGGGAGTGTGACTGATAAGCAATTAGATACTAGACTAATGAGCAAGCTGTCTGCAGTCCATCAAAAGAGTAAGGGAGCCTTGTGCAAGATGCCCCTGGCATTGCAAAGAGGAAGATACACCGTATCCAAATGCAGCTTTCCAAGATACATAACGCAGCACGAACACATGACGCTCGCTAATGACTGGAGACTGTGTGCTCAGCTCAGGGGCGAAGTCATTAACCAGTCAAAAAACGCGTGGCGGACCCGCAGGAGATAAGGACAGCAAAAAGTACAGAATGTAAGGAACTGCGAGTACGTATAGGAGAGCTGCAGCTTGGATTGGGGGTGCTGGATTAGCGACTCCCCAGTATCAGGTTTGCTGTGCTGTCCTACCCCAGATAAAGCAGCCGGGGTGAGACATCGGTGTCGGGCTGGGTGGTGTGGGCGGCAACGTGAGTCTGGTCCCGGCAGAGCTGGGCTGGGAAGGGGCAGAGGTAGCGGGCACGCTGGGGAAAGGCACTCAGGGCTCTCTGTGTCCTGTGGGGAGTCCTGTAATAACAATCCTCACATTGTGCAGAAGACTGTCTCCAGGAGCTTATTCTTCAGCAAGTGCTAACTGTTTAAGCTGAAATTTTCCATGCTGGATGTCTGCTTCAGGCTGTTGGTGCTTTCTAAGAGAAAGTTTCAGCAGAAGCAGTTCAGCTATCTCCAGAAAGGAAGCTAGGGTAAATTTATCCTAGGCTTTTTTCATGGTTGTTTTGCCTGTGTGATAAATATCCAGGCTCTCCTCTTTTTCTTTTCTAGTTTGTTCAATTTCTTTTTTTTTTTTTTCTTTCAATCGTGGAGTTTTCATGGTTTTATTTGAGGACTTGAAATTTTGCAAGCTGCTGCCCTGCTAAAGCAGGCAAGTGACTTGTGCCATTTTTGTTCTTTGTAACCAGTTTTTCATGCTGCTAAGCCAAAGCCTTGACTTTATTCTAGTTGAAGATGTCCCTGCTCATTGCAGGGGCGTTGGACTAGATGATCTTTAAAGGTCCCTTCCAACCCAAAGTGTTCTATGATTCTATGACTCTTTGATTCTATGATTCTATGATTCTGTGATTCTGTGATTCAACCAAACTGGATTATACATTTGAAACCGTGCAGCCTGCAGGTGTTAAATAGAGATTCAGCCAGTACGTCCTCCCCCAGGTTCTAGCTGCAGTGAGTACACCGTGACCTGAGCTGTGACTGGCTTTTGTTTAAGTACAGACTGGCCAGATCCAGGAGCTGGAAAGCAGCCTACATCTCTCTGTGGTCTCAGGCAGGTGGAGAAGGAAACTGCTGGATTTCATTAAAGTGGGGGTGAAGGTTTAGGGAGAGAAAAGTCAAAAGAATCTGTTCAGATCATAGCACCTTTTCTTCTGGTCTGCCACAAACTTGGATTGCTGTTCCAAGGGCTTGTGAGACAGAGCCAGCTATCAGGAAACATCTGTCAAAACCCACTAGCAAAACATCGCTTACCCTTTTGATTTCAAGAGAGGTTGGCCATGATAGCCCAACGCTGGTCTTGGCTCTGTGCCTCCTTCAACGGGGAACAGTCTGTGCAATGGACTTAAGGCTTGCAACCCTGGGGATGGCTGTCAGAGACCTGGTGGTGGAGTCATGCTTCGCCAGTGTCTGTACCTTAAAGTCTAGGACATACACGTGTATCATCATGGAGTTTGCAGTGTCAGGCCTTCCAGAGTGAGGAGAAAGCAGGCCTTGGGTGTTTCAGCTTAGGTGTGCAAAATTAACGGATATTAATCTACTAACCTGCATCACTTTGTGTCTCAGCTCAGCAGCTGTAATGTGGAGTTAATGATACACCCTCCTTCCACAGGTTCATTATGGAAATAAGATAATTAACATCTGTGAATCACTCTAATTTAAGAGTGGGGAAGGCCAAAGAAAAGTCTATGAGAAAATTATTGCTTCCATCCTGAGCAGGACTTGAGTGATGTGAGGAAACTGCGGCGTGGAGCAAGGACCCAGAACATGCCACCGAAAGGAACAAGGGCTCTTGGGTCTGTGGAGCAGAGCGGGAGAACGGTGGAGAAATAACACTTCTCTGTGTGTATAAGGACTGTATGGCAGCGTGACTGGGGCTGCAAAGACCACCTTAGGCCCTGTATTTCCTAGAGTAAGTACCTGACTCTGCAGTCTTACTAGCATACTTCCAGTGCAGTTCTCTTGGGTGAAATATCCACTGAAATATATATGTCTGCGGAGGGAAAACCCCGTCCTGTATGCCCTGTAATCATGCAGGTTGCCTGTGGTATGATGGGGGTTTAGATCAGTGATTGCTCTTTAGGCAACAAACTTTGGTTGCCCAGGTGGCGAGTTCTTTTTTCACTGTCCTCCAGATACACAGTGACCTTCTTGGCTTCCTTTTCCCCACAGCAGTAAACCTTCTCCGCTCTTCCCTCGGTGAGGAAGGAACCTCTGCATGCGGCTCCCTCGTTTTGTTGCCTCAGGAATGGGGCGTTTGAGAATAAATAGCACCAAAGCATTATTGGGGGACTGCAGCTTTTTGAGGAGGAAAACAGGCTTCTAAGGCGGTCAAAGGCTGAAGATCCGGGTGAGCCTTGAGGCAAAGTTGTAAGGAACTCATTTTGGACAGCCAAAAATGATGCTGAGGCACCATTTGGTTAAGGTGTGCCTTGTGAGTTTGAAGGTCTAGGTTCTACTGCCGTGCCATGGCCTGTCTGTGTGTTTTTGGACAAGACATCTCCTTGTCTTACAGTTGAAACAATACTCCACAGAGGGCAGTGGGTTCAGTCTGTTGAGGTCTCTTAGAAATGCTGCAATGAAAAAAAAAAATCAAAGCTACTGATTCTGTTTTTCTAAAACCCTTCCAGACACCTAAAATCTCGGTGAATTCATTATTGATGGGAATTTCCTACAGAATGACTCTTTTAGAGAAGATGTGGGCAGGCAAGGGGGTCTGTGGGGTTTCATCCGGTGGGGGAAGCTGGAGGTGTGCTCCCATTGGAATGTCAGGGCTGTCAGCGACGTGGCAGATGTGAGTGGCAAGGATGGAGGCAGGTAGCACTCTCTGTATAGGGAGAATGTAGCGGGAAGATGGTGGGGTGGGAAAACTTGTGGTGAGTGAGAAAAAATGGGAGAGGAAGGACCAGGTTGGGGAACTGGGTGGTAAACGGAGTTGGTGGGAAATGTGGGTAGACCCTGAAGGGAGAAAAGGGGGCTATGAGATGGTAAGTCTGGGGTGCAGGGTTGGGGAGTGTTAGGGTTTGAGGAAGCCTGGGGAGCTGAGGGCTTGGTAGGGGAGGTCATGGGAAAGACGTGGTGGGAATGCTGGTATCCCAGAGGCTTTGGGGCCAACAGCTGGAGTCGGGGAGACTGGGAGCTGTGGTCTGGGAGTAGCTGGGGAATTTGAGCTCTGAGATGGTTTAAGAGGTCTGGGGCAGCAGAGATTTGGTACAGGTTCTCTGTGGGAAGCTGAGGGATCTGGGGCGGGAAGGGCTGAGGGAAATGGGCTTTGCTTTTGGGGCACAGCAAGGGCATGTGTAGGGCTGAGTTCCTGGAAGAGAAGGGATTTTTGGGATGGCCACCAATAGTCATCGTAGTGTCCTAGGGTGCAGGCAAGGGCTGTGGCTCGCCTTCTCGCTGCCACAGATATGGTAATCCTAAGCATGCCGGGAGCTTCATGCATGCACGCGTCAGGCAGCTGTACTCTCAGGTTTGCTGTATCATCTGCACAAACCAATTACCATGAAGTGGGGAACAGACACGTCTGGATGTGTCCATGCCTCGAGTGAGTCACCGGGCCATCCTATTAATATAACAAATTCTCACCTTCTCTCTCTGCTCCCCCTTCTGTGGCCTATCCCACTTTCTTTCCACCTCCAGTTGAGACAGTGCACTCCTGTCTTTTCAGTCACTCCACGACATGTCTAGCTTGCTCTCAGAGAGTAACCCTGGAAAAAGCAGTAGACACCCTTACAAATAAATGTGTCCTGCAGTGCAAAGCATCTAATGAAGAGCTCTCTTACTCTGCACAACGTGTTGTTCAGGGGCACAGTGTCTGGATGCGGGGAATGGTTGTAGGACGGCTCTCTAAAGGGTTTAGAGCTGCACATAGGCAAGCTCAAACTGTGCATAGCGCATCGGCTGCCATTCTGTGTTGAAGCACAGTGTCCGACCTAATGATGTTGGTAGTGTAAGCTGTCCTCCTAGCCTGTCCATTTTGATTTGCAATATTTCATCTGACATCCCTCTTTAATCACAGGCAGATAGGAAATTACTTGTTACAGAGTGCCATAGGTGTACATGGCGCTTTGTGAACATATGAGGAGACAGATTGCTGCCCTGAAGAACTTACAATCGGATTTAGACAAATACAATAAGAAAGAAAAAAACTATCGGAGCTGAAACTTTGAGCAGACAAATAAATGCCTGTATACAATTGCATCAGTCGCAGTACATGGAAATATTCTCTTTTTTTGATTCAAGTGTTCAGCTGTGTCACATTTACTTCTGAAGCTGACAGACTGTTAGTTCCTTAGGTAGAAAATGCTTATATTTTAATGCTTGTTATGTCATGAATTATTAAACAAATTTAAACATAAAAATCAACTGAAAGGACAAACTTACGTTTAAGGATGACCTGCAGCATCTAAAATGGAGACACTGTCCAAACTAGTAGTAGAAGCAAGGTCAGATTTTGTTTAGTTTGGATAATTTATGCCCAAGTCGTAATGTTGATGTAATTTATGTTGCATTTTGTGCTTTGTTTCCTATGAAATTTGACTGTGCAAATGTGTGATATCAGTAATATGTTAAGACAGGATTTTTATAGATCATGCTTGTAGCTAATATACACAGACCTTTTACTGGTCTTTCCTGTGAAAGGAAGAACAGGAGGAAGAAGGAAGGAAGGAAGAGAAAAGCACAAGGCAACAGCTGTGTAGATTTGCATCCTTTATATCAGGGATAACATTTTGTTCATGTTATTTTCTTTTGGTGTGTTTTTCCTGAAAAAAAAAAAAGAAAAGCAGATATACTTGGGAAATTATAGACTGGTTAATGTAGTCTTAATATCCAGATCAGTCCTGAGGTAGCCCTCTGTCCTCTGCTCCATGCCGTTTTTTCAGGCTTTTTGTTTATCCGTCAGATAAGAAGTCCAGCCCTTGTGCTACAAATCAGCTGGAAAAGATCCTGCTCGTGTGCCGTGAAAAAGTGCTGCCGAAATACGCCCTGTACGGCAAAGGGAATGGTCCTTAAAGGCAGTACGTAGATTTATAAAGTATGACAGCAGAAATAAGATGCGTTGGCTATCTTTTACGGGCAGTCATTAAAAAAGCACCCTTATTTATCAAATCTGAGACAGCGGTCATATAATGGGTTTCTCGGACTCAAGGTGAATCAAAGGAAAATTGTGTCCAGGAGGACAGAGATGCTCAGCCAGTACCACCGCGGCGTGGCCACGTGATGTACCCAGCGGCAGGCACGGGGCTGCAACTACAGCTGCCCGCAGACTCTGCCAAGGAGGCAGATGATGCTGGAAGAATATCTTTCACAGCTCTGGATCTGGCTATTCTTGGCTTGTTCATTGGCTGCGGGAGCTGGAGCTCATTGCTGGGCAGATAAACAGAGAGACTAATAAAGAAGATGAGGAGCTGTTGATCGTTTGATCAAGCCGGAGATGAGCTGTTAAGCAGAGGAGCATGGCGATCCCTGTGAAAAATCACCTGGTGGTTGACACTTGATCCAGGATGAAAGTGCGTGTGTAACTCTTGGAACAAAACTCTTGTCTCCCCCCTGCCAGCAGTTCCTCTCCCCAAATGATTAAATCCTGTGCATAATTACAAAAGTGTAAAAAACTCTACCTCTTTCAGACATTGATTTTTTTCTTTCTAATCCCCGTAATTGGCAAGCGAGTGTACATGGGGGAAAAAAGGGGAGAAAGCTTTGATATTTTTTTTCAAGCTGAAAACGTGCAAGCCCTGTGTGGGTTAGATCCTTTAGATATTTAAAAAGATTGAAACAACTTCAAAGGAGACGTTCTGTTCTATCAGGTTCAGTATATTTTAATATTAGGGAGTCTTTTTTTTTTTTTTTAAGAAAAGAGATCCGTTCTCTTGAGGAAATAAAACATTCTGAAAGATTTTATCCAGTGTGATTTTTCATTGTTTTTAAAGAGACAACTCAGTACTTCAAGCATACTGAAACTGGTATATGTCCTAATTTCTGCTTAACAGTGTTGGCTGCTCCGTGTTATCAGTTTGATAGTTGCTGGTTATGTAAATCAAAATCTTCTGTCAACAGGCTGATGGTTTGTCGGAAATGAGAAGGGAGAAGCATTTGGCAATAATGTTTTTATTAACCTGTTATGAATGCCAGCATGTTGTGGATGGGTAGGGTGTGGAGTGCCAGCCGTTCCATTCAGAGACACAAGGGACTTCTGCTAAGGAGGATTTGCTGAATTCCCTGCGTGTAGCCCAGAATATGATGGATTACCAGAAGACAGAGCTATTCTCTCTCCAATGCAGATGTCTATTTGAGCTACCTCTCCTGCCTTGCCTGGCAGGCTAAGTGCCTTTCTCGTGAGAAGCCTGCTTTAAATACAAATTAGAAATGTGTGTTGGACAAAAGGGAAGGAGAAGTTTTAACATAAGGAGGATGAAAAATCTTTGGAGGAGGGTCACCGTGACAGCTCAGAGCAGTGGCGTGGGGAGTAAGAATTTGTGAGACGTGAATGGGGATAGGGGCGGGCAAGGCGCTGCAGCGGTTCAAGGCAAAGGCAACGCAAGGCATGGGCACTGCGGCCCCACGGCTTGTGGTCCTCATGGGGCTGCCCCTCCAGGTCCACTGGCAAGAGCTGGTGCAGGTGGTGAAGGTCTCCTCCAAACCCTGAGAGATGTGGTACCAGTGGAGACGTTGGGGTCTGCAGAGTGGTATCCCAGCTAGTGTTTGCTGTGGGGAATTTGGATTGTGCTACAGATAATTCGGTCTGTTTTGGCAGGAAGGGGAAAGGTAGACGCCATCTCTCCATCGCCTGTCATCAGCCCTGGCTTTGGCATCAAAGCCTCTGTGTGGGGTTCGTAGCCAGCTGGTTTAACATCTAGGCAGGGAGTCTGCAGGGAAGTGTTTGCCTCTACCCTCTTTCCTCTCTTTTCATTGTAATCCAGATAACGAAAACCAGCGAGTGGTTGAGCTGCCCCTTGTGAACCCTGAGGAGATCCAGCAGCCAGCTTCTGAATATTCTAGTTGGTTTAGATTAGCTTCCTGGCCCGTGTGCCTTTTGGGTTCTCCAGACCAGAAATGAGGCAGCACGACTGTGCAATGCTTCTGCAGGGTTGTTTTTTCCCTTCACCTGGTTTAGACTCCACACAGTCTAGCAGGGATGCTTTAGTCTGGGAGAAAGCCTGGAGAAATGCTCCTTGCCAGGTCCTCCCAGCTTGCACAGTTGGGGACCACGAGCACGGGGCAGAGGGCTGTTCCACAGGGCTTCCTTCACCCCATCCATCACGGCTGGAAGGACGGTGAGGAGGCTCTGCATTTGGTGAAGGCGCATCTGAGTACAGCTGCCCAGGGGACGTGGGATGGTGGAAGAGGTGACCGCTCTCCCCCTGGGTGTCCTCCCTCAGACCGTGGGAGAGCAAGCTGGCTCAGGGCATTTGCCTGCCGGGATCAACACAGCCAGAGGACAGAGCATCCTGTCTTGTTAGATCCTGTCACTGCTAACAGTGGTTAAACATGTGTTTTCGTGTGTAACGTAGCATCTAGACTCGTGTAGCTGAAATCAGGTCATGTCCCTGACGTCTATTAATCACTCTAAAAATTCCCTCTGTATTTGATGCCCCCTTGTCCTTCAGATCATTGGCAGGGGGGATTGGTTTTTTTGCCACTGGGGTTGTTTCAGGCTAGAGTGGTCCTGAATGAAGTCTTGAGGAGGCAAAGTAGAGAAGGAAAAAAACCACAACAGTCTTCTAGCTTCTGCAATGCTCATGTGTGTCTTACGATCTCTGCATGAAAAGTGTTAATGGTGCACAGCAATGAGCAGAGTACATATGCTCGATAAAACAGATGCGAGACATGTTTCCTTAAATAGATCTTTTGCTAATTCAGCTCAGTGTTGGCTCTCTGCTTGCTCTGGGTGTCCGGTTCGTAATTCCCCTGCTAAAGAACTTGCTGGGGATGCTGCAACTTGGCCCAGAACTGTGACCAGGGACTTTTGCTTCCCTCACAAACAGCCAAAAAGGAAGCCCCCCCCCAAAGTAGACTATCTCTAAGTGACTGCAGATAGCCTCAAGCCTTAGTTTTCATTTAAAGGGATTTGGACAGCTTGATTCACACACTGGATCAATGCAGCAACTGAAAGTTAACATTTCACATGGCACAACTGTTTCTTTTTAATGCTTACTTCTTAGCAGAAACATCCAGGTAGTACCAAAGTTATCTCACTCTTTTCTGGGTAACAGGTCATCCCACAGGAAGGTGCATTGGCATTTCTGGTGATGCAGACACGGAGATAGCTGCACAAAAAAATTTATGGCTCACTCTGTTCTGGAAGTGGCCTGATACATAAAATATGTAAAATGATTTAAAAAGTCAGATAAATAACAGAGTGTGTGCTCTCATTATTCATCCTCATGTTTAATTTAAGAACATCCTTCATTTTTGTAATGAATGTGTTGCTGCTAGAGAATTTCCAGCCTGGGGCACTGCAGTGCACCAAAACCAGAGGCAAGATCTGGAAGAATCTCTCAAATCCATGTGCTTTGCTGCCCATCTTTCACTTGCCCAGCCAGAGCTCTCAAACACAGCTGTGGGCTTGGCTTCTCAGAGAGATGCCCATGGCATGGAGGGCTGACCGCACCTGTGAGCTAGGAATGGGTGGCAGAGGACTGTGTGGTGTCCGAAATCCTCCCAAGCTGCAGCCCTGAGATGTCCACCTCCTGGCTGCAGTGAGGAGCATTTCTCACCTCGCATTAGGGCCTTTCCAAACGTTAATTAAAGTTTTTCTTAAAGAATGGAACAAGGCTCATTCTTTTGCTGCAAGAGACATCTGGAATGTATTGAAGAGTCTGTCTCTTCCATGGTGGGAGCTGTCCAAGCAGTTAGAGACCGAAGTTTGCTCTCTGCTCTGTTGGAGAGGGTTTGAATCTGCAAGTCACAAAAGATACAACTACCAGGTGGTGGGCTTATGAGGTAGGAAGGGACACTGTGCAGGAGAAAAACGCCTTATACGTGACTCCAGGGAGAAGGGATGGAAGAAGCAACAGGAATGTAAGAGGCAAGATAATTGTGTGAACCTCTATGAAAGCCTCTTCAGGCTGTTACACAGAAGGGTCCCCTCAGCATCTTGTTTTCCAGAACATTTTTAAAAGTAAGAGGCCTCAGGGTGGATTTTGTGAGGACTTGAACTGCACCAGTGTCAGATGTGTTCTGAGAATACATCTTGGAGAGGGCTGTGCAGGCAACCTAGTTTTTTGTACATTTTGTTTCTGCATCCTGGCAGTCTATAAGGCTGAGCTCCCTACCTGGAGCAGATCTAGGCTGGCCAGGAAGTAGAAATTTAATTTTTGGAATGTTTTCTAATGTTTTCAACTGGAAAGAGAATGCCTATTGAATTTAGGCATTTCCAGGGCTAAACCGCTTTTGAATGGGGAAGGGGGAGCTTTGGTTTCACTGAAGTCCCATTTTAGGTGCCCAAAACCCTAAGAGAGTTACCACTGCATTGATGGACTTCTCTGGTCCTTGTGTAAATACTGCCAGCACAAACAGAGGGACTCGTTAGACACAACTCTCTTGCAACGTAACGTGGGCTGTAACACCAGGCCTCAAAAGGTTTTAGCTGTCATCTACAGCAGATTCTGTCAATTCTCGTTCTGAGTATCTCTCTTTAAAAAGTACAGCTGAGAGTAAGCAAGCCTGTTGCACAAATAGAAACAACCCAAGAGAATAAAACCGTGGACAGTCGAGGCCAACACCTTGAAATCCTCCCTTGCCTGCTGTCTCACCAAGCTGGTGAATGCTGAATTGTGATAAACAGGTGAGGACACCGAGAGAATAAACCAGCAAAGTGTTCACAGTGAAGCACTTCGGGAAGTGAGCTGCCCCAAAAAGCAGCGTGGTGAGCAGTCCAGCTGCACCAGCTTCTTATCAATACGTAGCCATTTTTTCAGTTGGAGTAGCAGGGCTGGAAATACTTGTTTTCTGAAGTGGTTCTATTCAGTTAAGGTTTTCTGTTAACACAGCTATGGACCATATGCCTCTGCGAACATCACTGGAGCACCACCATGAGCATCTCCTGTGTTACTTGGCAGCCTTTTGTAGCACTACATTAGAAAGAGTCAGCTCTGAGTAGCCGTGTAGCGTTAATCGGTTTGTGATGGTTTTGTCTTGCTAAGATGTAAGACTGGTAAACAAGCAGCTAAGAAGATGCTATGTTGGAATATCATTCCCAAGTCTGATTGTGAGACTTTTAGGGGAGACCAAAATACCTCAAGATTTTTTTTTTTGGTTACAATGAAAGACTTTCGGAAAAGGAGAGTGGTATTTTGGGACTGTTTTTTTTTTTTGGTCTTTTTTTGGTCTCTTTTGGACTGTGAGCAGGTAATTTTAGGGCTGTTTGGAGGGAAGTGAACTCCTGTTTTCAGATGACCCACCAAGGATTTAGTGTGCCTGTTGGCCATTGCCAGCAAAATAGAAAGAAAGATTTGCAGAGGAAGAGAACAAGATCTTAATAGTGGGTAATGGAGCTGGAAGTCCTGATAGCAGGCTGTTGAGATGCATTAACCACATTTATTATAGGGAAATTCATCAGGAAAGAAGCCTAAATGGGCAAACCTGGGAAAATATATTAAAATAAATCACTGCAAAAATTACTTTTGACTTACTGTGTCCACAGACTTAGTGTTTCATGGAATAGAACAAAAAAGAATGATATTCCAAAAAAGTGTGCTCACAAAGCAGGGCTATGTATGTATGTGTTACGATTCCAGATTTGTTGTTTTTTGGGTTTTTTTTTCCCCCAGCCTTTGAATTAATTAGCTACCATGTTGCATTCTAAGTGGAATAATTAAGCAAATTAATGCTGCAGTGAAGTTATTAATGAGGTAAAATATGCTAATATGCTTTTGATAAAGAACTCCCTTTTTCTCTCTTACTAAGAAACTGGAAAAGTTCTTTTATTTTCGGCCAGACACTTTACCTGGAGTTCTTAGAGAGAGAGTTTGCAGTTGTGCGCTGGGGAATGACTGTTTAAAGCGGGGGTCAACATCTGCATTTGAGACACATGAAAAAACTTGCAGAAATGTTGCAGTGACAATGAAGTTATTAGCCTGGTTTCTAGCAGCATCAATAACGAGGAAAGGAAGGTGTTCTGTGTCCTGTGCTTCCATTATGGAAGAGAATAATACCTATTTAAGGATTGCTATTTTTATGACGATATTTTAAATATTCAATTCATATAAAGCAGTGAAGGCAATTATTACCACGGCATAATCAAAAATACATTTCTCTATTCAGTGTGTCTGGTGCCATTATGTTTTCAGATTGTAAAGAAATACCCTGCATTGAAACATGATGGTAATTATTTAGTGGCTTGGAAATATGTGCATGTGACAGTAACAATAACTGGTAAATTTTGGCCAGGCGTTTGGAGTTGGGCATGTAATCCATAAAGCCATTTAAAATACGCAGGAAAAATGACGAGAAGAGACGGTTCCTTGAAATGCTAAGAGTATCCATCTGTGCAGGAAATCAGCCATTTTATAACTTAGAGATCCCTTGTATGGCTCCTGCTCTTGCTGGCTCTGCCTAACAATCATTTCTTTTAATTCCTGACAATCCAATGGACATTGCACTTTCCCAAACTCTCTTCTTGTTTATAAGTAGCTTCTATGACTTCTAGGTATTGCTTCTCTATGAAATCCTTTCAGCTTTTCCTTGTTCACCCCTTACCTATTGCTTGCTGTACTTTATGCTCCGTGCTGTTTGCGTCAGTTTGGTCAGATTTCCAAATGCTGAAGGGTCTCTAACTGGTTCAGAGAGGCCCTTGAGCCAAGCCAGGCAGCTGTGCTCATTAGTTGCTGGCTTTTGTGTTTCATCCCTTTTTTTTATAATTTTATTTTTATGTTCAGCCTTGGAGATTTTCTTATCAACTTCATGAATAGATGTATTCTTGCTACCTCTCAGGATTCCATTTCCTTCCTTTAAACCTTCAGGATATTTTCCTTCTCATTTGCTGACATGTCCTTTGTTTTTCAAATGTGGTGTTAGCTGGTCCCTTTTTGGTACCCAGCTAACCCCTTGGACCTATTTTAGTTATTTTACAGTCAGTAGAAGTGATTCAAGTAACATTATCTACTGTTTTTTAACTCTGTGCCAAGAATAATCTCTCCTCTTCACATGCTGATTTCCTGGAAATGTTAATTTTAGAGCATTAGAAAGCTGAGAAATCATTTGTCTAAATGTTCTCTCTGCAGGCAGTTTGACTGGTTTGCTGGACAGTAGTTGAGGTTCTCTGTTGAAAAAAAATTTGTTAGGAGTTTGCTGCTGCTTTCATCTGTAACTGCAGCATCTATTTCTTCCCTTTTTCTTGATCCAGGGCTGACAGTTCATCCATATATTTATACCCTTACGGGCTGGGATTTGTATCAGATGGTCTCTGCTGTTTGGATCTCACCACTCCACACGTTTGCGTCACTGGGGTTGCTGGGTTCCTTTAATGGCATCACTACTCACCCATGTCTTTTGGATCACCTGCCTTTCTGGTGTCTGCTGACTAAGGCATTACGGATCTCTACTCTTCCTTCTCACCATTTCTGAAGTGTCCTCTTCCACAGGTCCTCATCTAGGACAAAACTTCTTGCCTGTCTTTTGCTTTTGGATTGCTCTCCTTCATGTCTTGGCATTTCCAGGGTTTATCTGACAAGGAGCTAGGTCCAGCGGAGGATCTGTGTGCTTACATGTTAGGAGGCACACTGCTGTTTGTCTCCCAACAGCACAGACAAGAGGTCCCCATGCTAACTGAAGAGTCTCCTTCCGCATGCCGCAGCTACGGATTGAATAGCCCTGCACATCGGGTCCTCAAGAACAAGTCAGCCTTGAGGGCTGAAATCCAGTCTCAGGGAGTTAAGACAGATTGAACTCCAGTTTCTATCTCCCTGTGCTTGGGTGTCTAAGCATCACTTGTGTGTCTAAATGTCCCATTATATTCAAATAATGTTGGTACATCAAGGGAACATGAATCCTGCCCTACAGACTCATTTCAGCTGCTGGCGTGCCCATGTGCACCCTTATGGGTCTGCCCTAGGACATCCCATCCAGCTGGTCTCAAAGGGTACAGGTCTCCAGTCCTGCCTGCATCATGCCGAGCATCCATTTGTGGGTGATGAGGACATCTCAAATGGAGATAGATGCCAGTTTGCGAGTATCTGAATGAGTCCTGATGCCTCTTTTGTCTCATAGCCACCCTGGAGCAGTACTCTGTCAGGCTGTAGGATAGTTGTGGGGAGCACACTTAGTCTCTTAACATCCTGCTACAGTGGGCAGGAGAAAATGTGCAATTCCTGGAGGAAGGAGGAAGATAAGGCATGACTTAGAGATGCACAGTGGCAAGCAGGGAGTGCTGGCTACAGACTTCCTGGAAAAAGAATTTTACATACAACAGCCATCTCATAAATACAGAAGGAGTCCTGGAAAGTAGAGTAGTCAGGAAGTTCTTTAGCAGCAGTCCCTGATACTGGCATTATGCACACCACGCACACGCAGAACAGGGATGACAGATACATCTTCTGGAATGAAAAATATGACAGTATGGGTAATTTTAATAAATTATCTTTCAGTGGTGTTTTTAGAGTACGACAAGGTTGTTGTTGGAACCTGAGTTATAGGACAGGGGAGAGTGTAAAAAAGCAGGGGGAATCTCTGGTGGCATCTGACAGGTAAATTGAACAGGGCCAGGACACTTCTTAATTATGATTTGAGTATGAAAAGACTGTTTATGCCTTTGTCTGGCCTTGTGTATGCAGCTTGAGGGAGAAGACAGCCAGAATAGGGTCTGGTGGAGGTTATCAAAGCACACAACTTCTGCAGTTGCAGGGGATGATGTAGTTCCTAAAACCATGTAGAAAAGAAGTCACATTCTGACGAGATTCACTTCAAGAAAAGCACCAAGATACAGCATTTAGTGTTAATTTCAGTATGGTCATACCCCAGTTAAAATTGGACTATTGCTATTTGTTTGTGTTCCTGAATGCCTGGGAGTCTCTGGCCTTGCTGTGCTCACACTGCACAGCTGCAGAATGAAAAGGTCACCTCTGCCATAGAGTTCACATTGTATGGAGCTGAAGTTTGCACATATCACCTTCTTCCCCCTGAAGACTGTCCTCTTGCTTAAAGATAAGAACTTTGATATCAAAGACTGAAGGTCTTTCAATTTGAAGGCCACGAGGTTTTGCTATAAAGTAAATAGTGCCAGTGTCTAAAGAAGGTCTAAATGACTTAGGAGGAAATATGCCAGGAATGACTGCAGCCCTTTGTATGTAGGTTTGCTTTTCTGTATGATTTCCTTTGATCCAAAATGTGTTGCCACTTCATTCATTGTGGAGGTTCTCACATGAATTCCTTAGTCAACAGAAGAACTCTATCAGGAATTCATTAGGCAGTGTTTGTACAGATGTAAAGCTCTGCCTAAGAGATCCTATTATTATTTATGTTGGGCCTGATTCTGCAAACCCTTAGTCACATAAATATATCCCAAAAAGGCAGTCAACTAACATGACAGAGAGGACTTCAGCAGTGAATTTAAATTTGCAATGTCAAGGCAGCAGTCATAATTTTACACGTGAAATTTTTTTTCCTTGGTACATGTGAGTTTTGTTATTCATCTCAAGTTTTGGTTTTCCCCGTTTTTTTACTTATTATAATGAACTACTCATCTGTATTATGCATTATGCACACTCCTTTAAAAATACTTTAAAGTAAGTAAGGAACACCTTTTGGTGTTCCAGGAACAGACCATTCTATATCTTCACCTCTACCCAATTTTATGTTGTCTGCAATAATTCCCTTCTGTAGTCTCAAAAGATACAGTATCATGGTGAGTGATGGTGCAACACAGATGTCAACCTTACGTGATGCTGTTGAATTTTGGGTCATTACTGTAGAACATAGAATTTCTGAGGTCACGGTTCCCAGCTCTTTGGCTGACAATGAAATGAGAACAAAGATATGTTATACAAATAAGGTAAGAAAAGGAGGGAAAAAAAGCTTATTTTCTATCTTCAGAGAACATAGCTGTAGACATTTGGAGGTGGTGGAGTCAGAACATATCCTCTCGGCTGACATGGAGTTTGTGGCACTTTGTCTCAATGCCAGGTGAAACAGGCTAGCTGCAGTGAAGGCTGAAGCTGGTGATTATTTTCAGTATTAAGCTCTGAGCCATTGGTTGGATGAAGTGACTCCGGAGGTCCCTTCCAGCCTAAGCCTTTCTATGATTCTATGGAGATTTATTGATAAATCAAGGTTGAAAATGACATGAGATGTTTCTTTGGCTTAAAAAATTATTGTCAGTGTGTCTGTGTGTAAAAATTGGAATACTTTTCCTGTTGCAACTAGTGAATGCTTTGGCACTGTGTACATGAGATACCATGACACTTGCAATGGATAAAACTTTCTGCAGGATATGTACCGAATCTTTGCTGGATGCAAAGGCTTTCCAGAGAGGAGGTATGACCAACAAAGACTATTTCTGTTCTTCAAAACACACGGTTCATCTTCTTACTATATTGAGTTTGAGGCAGGTGGTGTAACAGATTCACAATGCTACTGTCTCACTGCAGTGTTGAGCTGAAAGCTTTGTCAAGCACTGGAGAATTACCACTTTGGAGGAGGAAAGATAATGTGCGATAGTTATGATAGAAGAAATCTCACTAGGGCTATAGAGGGACCTGGCTTCCATAAGTCTTCATAAAACCATTTGAAAATTGTCCTCTTGATTCTGAGTTCCCATAAAACCATATTCCTCACATAAATGTAATGAAAAAAAGATCATATGTCAGTCTGCAGACACTGAGTAGCACAGAGAAGTGAAGCTTTAGGTCTTAGAAATGCACATCTTGCTGAGGAGCCCCTGGGAAGCTTGGCCCGTATATCAGTGCTGAGTACAGTTGGCATATGAAGCCATACCAGTGATTTCCCATCCCTAATACCACACATCTTTTGCCCATCTGGAGCACAGTATGGTTAAACGTATGGCAACTGAAGGACCTGTGAATGAATTTAAGTACATGTACTGAAGGTTCCTCCTCAGATAGCTATTTGGGTTCCACTGTCAGGATCCTTCATGCCAGTGATGGTTGTCGTGCTGGCAATGACAAACGGTTGCACTGATGAAGATGCACAATGTGTGTGGACTGTGTCTGGCTGTGTCCTCTTTAATCTGAGTATTTTATGTGGCATGAGTGCTTGCAGGCTGGTGCTTTTATTTTAGCCCAGGCTGGTCTGCATTTGGCCTACTGCATTACCTTTTTTGCCTGTCTCCAACACAGTTCAGGGCACCTTAGGAGGAATACCTGTTTGTGTTCCAGCTGGCTGAGGCACAGACTTCAATTTTGTGTGCTCCTTTGCATCTAGGCAATAAATCTTGTAATAGCTTAACTTTTTTATATGAATGCTGCCTCAGGCAAGGACTGTGTGGCCTAGAAAGCAGGAGATTTAATATTTTATAAAATTTCCAAATGCTGTTTTGCTGCTACCTCTCCTTGAGCGAATGGAAGCCACAGTGGTTTGATAGACCTGCAGACTCTGAGCTGCATCAGGGAACAGCAATAATTGTGGACCATCTCAGTTAACTGACATTACACAGCAGTCAGACACTGGGGAGAGATGGTTTGAGTGGAAGTATTTGAGGAAATCACTATCCACTTGGGGAATAAGCTAAATTAAAAAAAAAAAAAAAAGAAAAATAAGACCATGCCCTGCGGGTAAGCCACTTGAGTGAAACTGGTCACTTGTCTCTAGTAGCAGCAGGGCTGGAGTGTGTTTTGAGCTGGACAAACAGTTCATGTGAAGGTAGACATGAGACAACACAGTGAAGTCAACAGCCTGGTTCTCTACTTCAGTGGTGTCAGAACTACAATTTTTTTCTCCGTTTTCTGGGAAAGGTGAGGGGGACACTTCTGCAGCCACTTTATTCAGGTCTGTTAGGCACTACCTTGCAGCAGGCCACTGGGTGGCAGTTGGCTTTGTTATGCTGGAGCAGCACCTTGCATCCCGCAAAACAGGAATAACGCCTTTGCTGTGTGTGGGTGAGGACTGAGCTGTGCGACAGTGGCACTTGTGGGATTCATCAGTGGGACTGATCGATGCTAACTTAGGGCTGCTTTTGGACTTTGATGCTGTTGGAGCCCTTTCGTCTTCCTCCACTGTCTCTCTGGTCTCAGGATAGAGCTTTGATTAAGCCCAATGAAAAACAAACCATGCAGAAAGGAGGCCAAGAGGCTCCATGAAGAAGCTTGAGACCTTTGCAGTTTACATCTTTCCAGGCACAATGTACATCTTTCTTGATGTAAAAAGGGCTTGTGATTGCTGCGCTTGGTATCTCACTCAATCTATTCCCAGCAGTGCAACACATGAATTAATGACCCATGATTTAGTCCAATAATTACGTCTTGGCTATGGGCTGAAGTTATTGTTGGTAGGACTTGTGTCAGCAGAGCACTTACGTGTGCCTACCCCATGGAAGTCCACAGGGTTGAGTGAAAGGGAGGGAAGAAGTAGGGGGTTGTGCCTTCCCCTTTGTCCCTTTTGGGCTGTGACAAGTCACATGATGTGGTTGCATCTTTCCCCAAATTTTTCCCCTCAGAATGACCCAATCCAGCCAGGAAAGCCAATGGGGTTCAATTAAGTGCTTTAAATGAACCACAGGATTAAATAGTTAGCAGAACTGGGTTGGTACAGTCTCTCTGGAGACTGGAAAGAATTGGTTTGAGTTAGGAGCTCACATTGCCATTCGCAAGCCTGCTTGGGATCTGTCATTTTAGGCATAAGCTTTGGTCAGGGAGGAATCCAGTGGTGCATAACCTGAATGCGTTTCATCCCTACGGGCTTATTTTTTGAATGAAACAATTGCTGTTATCACCACATTTTGAACCAAAGCCACGTGATGGTAGGATGAAACGAACAGAATTGCTTCTTGGAATTTGGCATCTCTGGGTGGTATTACTTACCAGCTGAGAAAGATAGCAGAAGTGACAATTTGTATAGATTTTTCTCACAAATTTGCCAGCTGGGAAGAGATACATAGTAGCTTTTGAACATGTTTCACTTATTCATCCATAACAACTAAATGGGCTAAAACCTGGAAATGTGTCGGGGAAGCAGGGGAGTGTGTGCGGGACAAAAGCCTTTTACCAAGGTTGGGGTAGGGCAGCTTTGGAAGGACAGTTTGTTCTTCGCATGGGTGCCAGGTAAGGAGTCACCAACGGGCTGAGCAGACAGTTCAGCGTGCTAGGGTTTCAAACCGCTTTCTTCCAATACTTCCTTCCAACCTGCTGTTCATACTTTTTATTTTCATGCTAGTACAGCCGCTCAGCTTGGTTCAGTGTTGCCTCTGCTTTCTGCACGTCATTCCTGCCCTTCATTCCTGCACACGTCCCTCACTCCCAGCTGCTTCGCTTCCCTCCCATGTTCACCTCTTGCAGCAGAGACCTGGGGATACCACTCCTTCAGGACACTCTCCACAGGGTCTGCTGCCTGTGTGCAGATAACAGTGCAGGGGGTTGCAAACGGCGCCAGAGAGAAACCCTGAAATGTTAACAATGCAAGGAACAGTCAACCTGGACTCTGTCTAGTCTCGCTCTCTTCCCTGCCCCCTCCTTCTCCCTCCCTGCTTCTTTCTTGGGGACTTTGTCTTCTTTCTGGAGCTGTGCTTGGCATGTTGATGCAGGTCCAGTGTGTGAAAAAACAGGCTGGGTCTGGGTTTGCATTTAAGGGGGATTTGTTTCGAGCCATCTGCCATCTCGAAAACTGAAGCAGGGAAAGGTCATTGGGATAAACCGATTTGCTAAACAAAATGGTTAACAACTCATGAATAAAACTTATAAAAAAAAAAAAAAAGAATATCCTGAGAGGAGGGGCAGACTTTATAACTAGAAAGAAACCCACCCTGTCGAACCCACAGCCTGTCCGTGTTGAGCTCCACCCACCCCTTTCCAGTTCATTTCCACCCTTTTGGGGAATGGACTGCTCCCCCTCCTTCCTTCCCAAGCCCCCTTCCCTCCTCCTCCTGAGCCCCCCATGCCCTTGCGTATGCCTTGGGAGAGGATGGCTTGCAATCTGTGCTGGGGATATGGCCATGAGCTTCCTAATGATTTTCCAATGGTAATGTCCAGGGAGATTTGTGCCTCCTCTTAGCAACTCCTGCAGCAGCAGCAGTAGCAACCAAGTCACTTTTGTCCCTTTCTTGCTTCAGTGATGCCTCCTCCTCCTCCTGCCTTTTGCTGGGTATCTTGCAGGTCACATACAGGAGCAGTGAGCCTGCCCCTGTGCAGACAAGAGAGAAAACACAGCTCTGCACAGGCATAAAAAGAAGCCAAATCCACCTCCGTCCCCTCCCTCATTTCAGCTCTAAAGAATAATCAGAATTACAGGGGAAGCTGGCTGTTGAAATATGGCATGCCAGCCGTGCTGGCCACAGCCACCGCACTGCTTCTCTGGGTGAACCCCGACAAGTGAGCAAGATACCCGAGATGGAGAAGAGGAGGTGAGGGAAGCTCACCACCCGCTCACTACCAGCTTTTCGTCCCCTCCCCAACAATAAATTCTCTGTATTCCCTGATGAGACCTTAACCCAAAACCAAACAGTTGGTGGTTTTGGTGTTTGCTTACCGCTCCACAGGGCCTGTCCTAAGCACTGGTTCTCAAGGGTCACCTAATGGAAGAAATACCTAAGTCTGCAGTCTGCATGACCTACTGGAGGCTACGGGGCTCCTCTTGGAGATGGCTGAAGAGAGCCCCGAAAGACCTGAACAAAGCTCTTGCAGAGAGCACCATGAGACTGTTCAGAGGGAAGCACTGAGGTCTTTGAGGGTCAGTGCCACATTGCCCATCTACCTACATAGCCTTGCTTTGGCTCCTCATCCTTGTCCTGTCCTCTGAACCGTCAGGGCTGTGATACAGCCCACACCATCTTCCTCTTAGGAGTGCAGGAGTGATGGGAACTGCCCCTAATGTTACGAAAAGGGACTTAAAATGTCCCATGTGTCAGAGGTGCAAGCCTACATTTTTACGGTCAAGGTGCAAAGGGCCTGGGTTTGGTTTTCTTCCATCATGTTGTTCATCTCACCTACAAGTTTCTGATGTGGGAAAACCTCCCCTGTGCTCTGGTGCTTGACAGGAAAACTCTGACACTATTTTGTTGGGCCAGCGGGGTTTTATCCACATGCAGATGAAAAGGCTTTAAAGGTTTTGGGGTGGGAGCTCTGGAGTCAACTCCTTGTTTAGACAAAAAAGGCCATGCTGAGAGCTCCTGGTAAGCAGCTATAAGGACTCATTGCTCCCTCAAACCTTGTGGAGACAAAGCTACGCGACTACCAAGGCTGTGGGAAGATGGTCCGGGAACCCTAGGGTATGGAAACAAGAAGCTAAGGCGTCAGGAGATGCAGGTGATGGGATTATGGTGTGCAATCAGTCTGGATCCCATCAGAATCACGTGGTTACGTCATGGGTAAAAACCGCTGGCCCTGCTCCCATGGTCCAGTTGTGTGCTCGTGGCTCTCCAAACAGCAGCTTGAGGTGGAGAGTGCTGCCTTGCCTGAGCTGCTGAAGGAAATCCACGTGGGCCTATTATGTAAGCTCTTTCAAAAGCTACTTTTTGTTGGTATGTTGGGAAAAGTAAGAGCATGTTAACGTAATTTCCCATTTATTTATCTGAAGTCCACTGACATCAATGGAAAGACATCCATTCAGCCGGTTCTTTTATAATGGCTTTTACTGTGTGCTCTTTTCTCTTTCCTTTCTCTATTTTATTTAGTTCTAGAATGGTTAAAAAGAACAATATTAGGGGAAAATGGAAGTACTTGGCTGAAAAGAATTAATTATTATTGTTATAGCTATTGCTATAGCAGAATTCAACTATTTTGTTGATCTTGCAAGTGAAAGCAACAAACTGCCAAAGCAACTGAGGAAGGTCCCCTTGACCATGCAGTTGGCTTTATCACGAAACTCAAGTGGGCAGAAAGGCATTTTCCATGCTTGTGTTTAATTTTCCGGTGTAAATGAGGCTGGCCTACATTTCTGATATGCACCTATATCAAATTCATACTTGACTTTATGAATTGTTTATTGAATTCACACCATGAATTTTGCATAAAATAGTTGCAGAAGAATTGTGCCTGGACTACATTTGCTTTTCCATGAGTAAGGTGGTGAATACTTGATATTTAATTGATTAACAAACCAGAATGCCCAATATATTTCCTTTCTAAAATGCATAGTGTAAAACCAAGAATCTGTAACAGCTATGGTCAAAACACCGTCAGGAGAAAAGTCTCAGGAAGCTTGAGCTGTAGGAACATTTATAAAGAGAAGACTTCAGAACAGGTGGCAGCATAAAAAAATGTGATTTCTAGACTAATTATCATCCTTATTAGATCTCATTTTCCTCTAATACTTCCTGCAAAAGAGCATATAGCTGCTGACTGCTGTTTACATGTCCAGGTGATTTTTCATTTGATTTTAGAAGTAGAATATGCATTTAATATGTTGCTTAATTGCTCTGATCTTTGATGGTCATTAATACAATTTTAATTTTTGGACATCCTTCCTTATATTTAGAGTATTAACCCTGAAACGTCCTTCTTCTCCAGGGAGATGATTGTTCCTGACTTGATCTATTTAGAGTTAGAAAGAATAAAAGAGCCCTACAGGGTTGTGGCAAAGCACTCGAGATAAGTGTTTTCCCCCCATGTATTACTTATTTATTAAAGCTGGTGGAGCATAACTAAAAGGAATAAAAAAGACCAAAGAAATACAGAATACAATGGCCTGCAGATTTTAATGGGAGATATGGCTGGAAGCAATTTCTAAATTATTAAATAAATCGATTTTATTCTTGCAGTCACCCTCCAAGGTGTATTTGTCAGCCTTATTATATTCATCTTCAGTGCTATTCAAAACCACTTACAGAGAAACATGTTTTTCCTGGCCACAATTCTTCAGCCCTCCTAATTAAACATGAGATTTACATTATAGGTTCAGTATTCTTTCCTTTTCTTCTTCTTTTCTTTTTTGCAGCCTTTATTTTTTTTTTCTCTCAGTCAGTTCTCCCCGTGTTTGGTTTGTAGGCCCGAAGACAAGTAGGCGTAGGGCTGACAGACCTGGAGGTAGCCCCGCTCCCATTTAATATGCGAGACCTGTTGGCTACAAAAGAGTTTTAAGCTAACGTGTGCAGCGCTGTCCTGCTTTTTCTGTTCACAGATGACAACAGGGCACAAAGCGTTAAACAGCATATTTGTGACAGCAGGGTTGTAGATGAAAGGTTATTGCACAAAGAAAAATACTTTAAAAAAAAAGAAGGCTTGATTTATCATTAAAGGGATTCTGTGCTCTCTCACTCCCTCTCTGTGCAGACACACACTACACAAAATCCATTTGCTCAGCTTTTCCCATTAGTAATCCAACCACAGTGGTTTGGAGCAAAAATCTGAAGAAGCAATTGAAAAAAATTCCGGTATTGAAAGTTATTATTAAATGCCCATCGATAAACCAAATGCGCTGGCATGCTGAGAGTGGGAAAGTAGTGAAGTATTTATTTCCTAAAGAACAACTTTACAGTCTCTAGCAATTAAAAATGGATAAAGGCAGCACATTCCTCCTCCCCCCCCAATTGTCAATAGTGCCTGTGCCTGTGCTCAGAGCTTTGAGGCGCGGAAGGAAATTGGGAGCAATTTTTGCTGCTCCTTTTATAGACGAGTGAGAAGATGCTCTGCTGAGGATGAAAGCTTCAGAGCTGTGGCAAGAGGTGCAGTTTTCGTGGTCATTCCACCCACCAGCATCTCTGCTCGAGTACGGGCTGGGAGAGGTCTGTGAAGAGATGAGTGTGCGGGGCTCAGAGGTGAGGTGCTTCATGGTGCGTGCCTGGAGGCTGTGCTTTTAGACAGGGTCTCTTTGTACGAGCAGAAACATCACTAGCATTCTGCTGCTTGCTGTGTGGATTTACCACAGTGAAACACAGCACAATGGTACTTCAAATAGATGACTGCCTCTCTAGAAAAATATACGCCCGCTGTGTAGTGTTCTTCCAGCTGACTTTTTGCTCATTGTTTTTGCCAAGATATGTAATTTTTATTATTACACATTGTACCCATAAATAATATGCAACTTGAGAAAGAATGAAAACATTCCTCAGCTCAATTAAAAAGCAGGTTATCTCAAGGCTGGAGCCGTTGCCAAGTGCATAATGGCCATTTCACTTTACTGCCACAATCACTTTATTGCCAGAGCCAGGCTCATTACTCTGGGCTAGCGTGCATCTCAAGGCTTCGCTCTCAGCAATGCAGAAGCCGGGCAGCTGCCTTGTCTCAGGAACTGCTCTGGGAGACACTGTGCCCCTCACACATCCCCGCTTCATCTTTGCTACAGGGGACAGCAATTTACTGTTAACCTATGGGCAGCAAGTTACAGCAAGCCTTGCTGCGCTGAGCAAGGTGTTTGGGAGCAGAGCCTGCTCCCCACTTCTCTTTACGCCCTTCCTGCTACTTCCCCTGCCCCGCAGCCCCCCGCTCTGCGGGCTGACAGATGGGCCCGTGCCCACTGGTTTTCGTCTCGTCAGACATATGGTGTGATGAGCCTGGGCAAGGCACAGCCTGGGAGTTCCTCTTCTCCGGTACAGTCCCTCAGCTTAAGTTGCAGATGAATCCTCTGTCATAAGGGCACTGGGTGGGGTGGCCACAGGAGCAGACCCACACTGCTCAGCCACGTATCATTTAAAACTTCCTTACTTAGCCAGGTGGATTTAGTGGGTGGATAGTGATGTTTTATTCCAGGAATTCCATTCTATCACGCACCAATGCATGACACACATGAATCAGATCCCCAGCCCTGCTCCAGTCTAGGCCAGAGCCCCGGACCCCAGGGGCGGATGCTCGCTGTGGCAGAGGGACATGCTGGGCCCTTGGTGGCAGCTCGGCCCCTGTACAGCATGGTTTCACCTTGGGCAATAGCTGCTTCACCGTGTCAGCTGTCCTCACACATACGTGCTCCTGCCCCTAGAAGACTGCTGTTTTAACTATTTATTACTTTCTAAATTAGACTGTTGGCATAAGCTGCCAATGACTTTGGTAATTACATTGCCCCAGGCCAATCTCTTTGACTTAACTCCTTACTAAGGCCAATTAGCAGTTGCCAGAATGGTTTCTGTCACCCGCTGGCCTCCCGCCCCAAATGCGAATTCAGCGACAGTTACATAACAAAGTTTGCCTAATGCGCTGTTTTCTGACTCTTACTGAATTAATGCAGTCAGTTAGAGCCGGGCCGACGCAGCCAAGGTCTCATCTGGTGCTTTCGGGTAGGCTGTAGCCTACTTGATGGCCCATGGCCTTCTCAATAGAGATTTCACCCATGGTATTGAAAGAGATGTCCAGAACCCAACCTGGTCCACTTCTATCTCAGCCTTCCAATGACTTCTTTTGAAGCATACTTTGAAGCTGACTTAAAAGCGGACACAGAACAAACTCCATATGCCTTTTGCATGAGTGCGCAGGGATGCAACCCCTTCTCCATGACACATGAGGTCACGTCACACACATTGGTCTTAGTGATTGTAACAGAGAAGCTGCTGGTTCTCCTGCCTCCATGTAGGTCCATGCAGAGATGAGATATGAAGGTCAGGTGCTGGCATGGAGCAGGAGAGGGAAGATGTGTTTTCACCCTCTTCTTGCAGTCCCTTAACACCATGTCCCTGTTCAGAAGTGAAATGGCTGGTGATGTTGACGGTGAATGCCTTCATCAGTCTCACTTTTCAGTGGGGTACTCCACCAGAAAGCTGGGGCAGTTATATGGGGCTGTTGCAGAGACAAGCAAGCCTTGTGTGACTCAAACTCAGTGAAGAGACTCTGCAGCCTGGTTGGTAGGCTGAATGGTAATGTTTTTTTAACCTTGTTCTGTTTTTAAGCTTATTTAAATTATGCCAATGCAAAGGCCTTTGTGGGCCAATTAGTCAAACATTGCTGCTGATTTTAATCACGGAAATTATACAAGGCTGAAGCTCTTCTCCTTTGGTTTTCTCATCTGCACTCCACTGCAGAATGTGATTGCACTGCTTATGTTTATGATATCAGTGCCAGAGCTAGATATAAGCTAGCCCATCTGCGTACTGCTAGCAGGGTAGCAACAGCAGCAAAAACTTTGCCCAAGGTTTGCATGACCCTCACTGTAACACTACAGACCCGGGATTTGCTATTTACCAGCCAGCTGGGGCAAGAAAAGAGGCATGGTCAAGACTGGGGAAGGAGGCAGCTGGCACGGATGCCTCTTTTGCCGAGAATATAGGGAAAAAGCATAAAGGTGGGACTAAGGAGGGGACTTGACCTAGAGCAACATGGCCTTTGCCCGAGAGGGTGGCAATGGTGAAACGGGGATGGTTTACTGAGGTTTTCAGGTGGTTGGGAACTAGGCATGATTTCAACAACTGGTTCGACAGAATCAGCGCAAACAGCCCCATTGCACTCATGCCTCTGGACTGCAGTCTATGCATATCAGCAGACAATTAACTCTAAGGATATATAGCCTAGTCTCACCAGACCTTTCCCAATTGGAGCAACAAAGTGGCTACTTAGGATATATAATAAATTCCATTCCTTCAGGACTGCAGTGCCGGTAACTAGTCCCCAGAGGTTCACTTCACCATATTACTTCATGCAGTTGTTTGCGTAGGCACCATTAAAGTCTTTGCACATGCCTTTGAAAGTAATTTACAGTGAGCACTGTAGTGTTCGCTAAATATTCCTGGTGCTAAATTCTTTACAGGAAATCATTTCAACATGATGATCTCCTTATCCACTTTCAAAGGCAAAATCGGAGAGGTTTTAATGACAGGCACTGTCTATACATTTTATGCATTTTTCAAAGCATGTAGGTAATGAGGACATCCAATTCCCATTAATTTTAGAGGGACCTTAAAAGGCTTTATAAATCTCAGCCTTTATGCTCTAGCCAAGAAGAAGGAAAGATTGATTTCCATACTGAGAAAAATTTTAGCAAAGTACTGATAACGTACTATAATAATTTCCATGATAGCTCACAGAAAAATTAACCTCATTATCTGCAGCATGTATGAATTTCTCTTCTTAGTGGCTTACCTTGCGTATCAAGGTAGTTGAAGGTTATGATTGCTGGTGTGGTCAATGTTACATTAAGACTGAAACTGTTAAGTACTTATCTTTCCTTTTGCTATTCTCCTGGTCCCACAAAGTTGCTTAGATTGCTTTACATAGCAATGTCACTTGGGTTGGACTAAAATTTGTCTAGAAAACCACTTCCTGTTCCTAGGGCTTCCAGACATCTTTCGTAGGAGCTGGGGATTTTTTTTGCAAGAGTTTTGCAGTTCAGATCAGTTCACCTTTGATCACTTTTGATCATTCTTTTTATGGCATCTTCTTCTTCCCTGTGATTTTTCTGTGCTTTCCTTTTGATTGAGTGAAATTTGTGCTTTCTTCTGTAAATCTGTGATCCTTAAGCAGACTGGAGACTTTATATAAATTTCTGTGAACTACAAGCTTATATATAAGCTAATATATTTCAGCTGTTGGATTGCTCACAAGCTGTTCTCCAACAGATTTTACTTTAGGTTTGTAATTTTGAATCTGAGCTGCTTTGGTTGTACGTAAGGGGTAAAATGGTGTCTTAGCTAAAGCCAGTGAAGTGGGAGAGAGACACAGTGCTCTTCGTTCACATGCATGTGCTTGTGTATAATGTGTGAATTTGTTCTTAATTCAGAAATTGCATGCTGTAAATTGCAATGATACACATATCTGTATCTGTAGCAACATGCAGATAGGGATATCTATCCATGCAGCTCTAACCTTTGCTGTCTTTCAGTGCCCGGGGCTTCATTCCAGAGCTTCTTACCTTACACCCCCAGCCTCATGTGGGCAAACTGAGGCCCATGTGGTGCCACATGAAGTGACACTTTTTGCATTAATTGTATAATTTGGTAGGTGAGGGGCTTAAACACACGTCTCTTGACACACAGTGGCTATGCTGAAATGGCGAGACCTGATAGTTCTTCCTGGCTTCTGGGTCTGGTTACACAGTGTGGCCATGTTCTGCCTGCTGGCATGGGCTGGAGACTGGGTGTGGGGCAGCCCCTTCCACTGCCTGATTTCTGTGTAGTGGTAGCCTCCACCTGCCTCCTGCATCTGCCTCTTCACTGGCCAGTATTCTGGGTGTGTCTTGATACAGAAAGATCCACCATGGATAGTATATGTAACGTACTTAACACCTATACCTCTGAGTTGGGTGGGGTTCAGCCAAGCCACTTTTAGCACTGGGTTTGGACTACATGGTCTCCAGAGGTCCCTTTCAGCCCGTACCATTCTGTGATTCTGTGTTTGTGCTGAGTGTCTGAGCTCCTGTTATGGCCAGATGTAGGCAGAATAGCTCTCCAGACTTCACTGACCAGATCATGGTACAGGATAATATCAGATGATAAGGGGAACTACAACACACAGCCATGGCACATGCACTTAGCTCGTACTTATGTCATAGATACCTCATGGCAGGGAAAGCTAAACCCACATCTACAGACTAGGTTGTGCTCATTGCTGTGTAAATGTATTGTAGAATTTTAGAGTCATAGAATGCTTTGGGTTGGAAGGGACCTTTAAAGGTCATCTAGTCCAACAACCCTGCAGTCAGCAGCGACATCAGGTTGCTCAGAGCCCCGTCCAGCCTGACCTTGAATGTTTCCAGGGGTGGGGCATTTATGACCTCTCTGGGCAACCTGTTTCAGTGTTTCACCACCCGCACCATCAAAACTTTCTTCCTTTCATCCAGTCTAAGTCTGCCCTCCCTTAGTTTAAAACCATTACCCCTTGTCCTGTCACAAAGCCCAGCTAAAAACTTTGTCCCCATCTTTCTTACAAGCCCCCTTTAAGTATTGAAAGGCTGCAATAAGGTCTCCCAGCAGCCTTCTCTTCTGCAGGCTGAACTCTCAGCCTGTCCTCACAGGATGACTATCCTTACAGTTCGGGAGACAAGCTATATAAACTTAGTAGCTTTATATGGAGAGGGTTTACTGGGATATGTGGTGTTGTACTGCAAGTAAACATGCACCCAAAGCAGAGCCATGCATCTGGCTCCTTCTTTGGAAGTTTGCGTGGGAACGAAAATGTGAATTATGTGTCTTGGGTCAGTCCCTTATTATGTGGCTTGCTGAAAAATGTATTGGTTTCTTACAGGCAAAACTATTCCCATGAATGCACAACACTAAATTCATCCTCGTTATATGCCCAGTGAGTCAGTGAGTTACGCTTGGGCTGAGTTTGGTCCAGACTTTTTATAGCTATCAGAATTATATAAAGCCATAATTATTAAATGCTTCCTTTTTTTAGAGCTGCAATATGTAATTGTCATGTAGGTTGCTGTGGTTTATGCCTTTAGTTACATTGCCAAGGTACTTAATGTTTAATAAAATCCTTTCATAACCCTTTGTCATTAATACGTAACTTGAAAAGAGCTGGGACAACAGTTGTGGAATCTAAATGAAGCAGTAAGCGAGGCACTTGTAAACTCCCTCATTATCTATCTTTCAAAGTAGGCTAGAGCTAGAACAAACAGACTTCCTGGAAAGTATCATTAGACACAGAAGACTAGTGCTATTGCAAGGAGCCCTGTGAAATAACTGCATTTGGTGTAATTTTGTTGCTACTGTTTATTTTTCTGAAAAAAAAAAAGAAAACAGATTCTCGATAGAACAAAATGTTCATTGAAGTGTTTTTTTTTCTTTGTTATAAAGTTACCCCATATGTTTAATAAAGTTCCTTTATTGAGCAATTATGGCATTTTGTTCATTATGCATTGCACCTTGTCACATCCGATGAAGGAAATAGCAAACTCTTTCTCTGTCCTTGAAAACCAAAAATGTAAATAGTGGCATTATTCCCGAGGGAAGGGCTGTGTTAATTGTGGAGCACTGCGTTAGAAATCCTGTATATTGTATGTCCTCATTGTTTAGTTAGTGCGGGGTGGTTACTGTGGGATTTAAACCATATGTCACTTGAATTCCAAAATTGGTCCTTTCAGTCAGCTGTGCTCTATCATTCGGTATTGATCATGGATAATATGCTTTGCAAATTAGGGGTGGTTACAGTGCCTTTGTCCGTAATAGATGTTGTCATTCATGTAGAATAGCCTGAAAGTGGAGAACATTTTAAACGGGGTTAAAGCTTCTACAGTCATCATTAATGAATTTTCTAATGCTGTCTGGATTCCACAATCGTGTGAAGATCAATAGCTACTACAGTATAGTGTAAACAAACAGAGGATCCATTAGGAATGGAGGGGTTGTGCTGAAGCATTTTACTTCTTGCCTACTACGACACATTAGTTATTATCAGAGTAAAACTGAATAATCAAGTGTATAAAACACAGTCTGAATGAGATGGTGATTAGTGAAAGTGAGGCTATTGCTGAGAGCAGACAATTTTAGTACCTTTTGTAAGTTAAATGAATTTGAACAAATTTAGTTGCAATAACAGGATCCCATTTAGATATTGCTGTGGTAAACAGGAATGCTTATGAGCTGAATGTTTGAAAACAGTGAAATAACAGGATGGTTTTGTTGTCTCACACCAACACTCACACTGTGAGAGTGCATAGCTGTTCCGCTGGGGTGGGACCGGTGCTGCCACAGGCACAGGAGAAATCTAGAGGAAATGGCAGTTCTTGTCCCTGAACGGCACGGTCTGAAATATAAGGCATAAGAATAAGAAATAAGCCAGGAGGTGAAGGGACGACAGGAAGAGGGGCTGCTGTTGAGCTTCTCCCAGCATATTTTAGCATAGTCTGGCTAGCTGTGAATCTCTCACCCAGCTGGTGATAGCAGCCTCCCCCTCAGTCCACCACCAAGCTGTGGCTTTGTAAGGATTTGCTGCTGCAGAATGACTGAGCGTTGAACCCAGATGCCGATGCAACAAAATCCTCCACAGCTGACCCTGATAAAGTGTGCTTCATTTGTACAGTCTGTGAGATTGGGTCGTATGTGTGATTTCTTTAATCCTTCCTTAGCTTGGTTGCAACGACGAACTCAGAGGTAGCTATTCCCCTTATTTGCAAGGAGCTAGGTATTTCTTATTATTGTTGCGTGCCATTTAGTGCAGCTCTCCTTAGCAGATAATAAGAGATCTCAGACCTGCGAACTTCACAGCGCTTTGTGGGACCGAGCCTGCGGAGGCCCATTGGTGCTCCTGTAAAGCCCTTGTACGAGGCTGTGGCAGTGTGTTTGCCTGGATGGAGAATAACTGCCTAAGACTGAAATGTGCTTCACACCCTACCTTCCAGCCTTTGGTGGGGAATGTCACCTGGAATATCCGTCATGCTGCAGAAACGGCTCCAGCAGTTACCAGCACTCATCATTCAGTATTACTGCTTAAAGAACCCACTTCACCAAACAAAAACAAAAACAAAAAAGAGATCTCGTCTGTGAAAGATCACCTGTTTTTCCGTCTCCCCAGTGCAACAGGCAAACTGTGTATTTCCTGGTCTGCTTTACCTCTGTTACAAGAGAAACAAGAGTTGCTTGAGCACGGGATGTAACACAGCCCCGATATTGTTTCGTGGCTGGTTGACGTTTGAATGGGGACTGTGGTGTGACATCAGAGCATCCACGTGGGAGAGAAGCCTTGACTGCGATATGGTTTCTCAGGCACCCGTTGTAGTGCAAACCCCAGTGTGAATTTGTGATCATCCCCCTTTCCCTTTTAGGTTCTCTGGAGTCTAATAAGTGCTGAACTCACTCAGCAAACTTCCCTTCCACGGCGTCATTAATGTCTTTGCGAGGCCACCTATTTTCATGAAATTTCCAGGAACTTTGAGACTGCTGTTCCTCTGTGGCATCTGAAACAGCTTGGAGACAGGCCATATGGGATTAACAGAGTGATTGCGTCTCCGTAAGAACCTGAGAAAGAGAAAAGGGACATGAGGCTTCCATCTCAAAGAAGTTTCTACTCCATGACACAGCCCAACTGAAATACAACACAGCATGTCACTCACATGAATATGAGTGTGCATCACCCAGAAAAGCAAGGGCTGCATTTTCTCTTAAATTTCTCCCCAGTGCTGCTTCTCATGGTGCTCCAGCAAGGAGGAGGCATGCTCAGCCCAGATGGGCAGTTGACACTACGGCCACCAAGTCTACCTCTGTGCAGATTTGGACGAGGCAGTGCAGCACAAGGCATGCAAGTCCAGAGCTCCCACTTGTGCTCCTGGTAGAGGACCTGGGTAGCTGGCGGCAAAAGCAAGGGGAATGAATTCAGGCAAAGCCTTGGCATGGAGAAGGTCATGGGGATTGCTGGAGAGGTTTCAAAGGCACACAAAGCAGCTGGGAACTGAGGGTGAGATTAAAATAAAAGTATTTAGACACCTTGGTACAGCTTAGGAGGGTTTGAAGAAGGTAAGTCCTTAAAAACAACACCAAGACCACCATGTGTATCTGAATGACTTCATATCTAAGAAGCCCCAGGACATGTTGATTTTAACAAGGAAGTTTTTGTGGTTACTTGAACTTGTGCTGTCACGTACAATCACAGCATATTGTCACATTGGCTGTACGGAACCTTTATCCAGCTGGGTGGTTCTCAGTTACCAGCACCTATACGTTCAGAGTAGCCCAATCAGTTAGGAACATTTACTGGGGAGCCTTCTCTGTCCTGTCTGTGAAGCTGAGATCCCCTGCGCTGTACCAGTCATGTTGCTGCTTCCATTTTTGCAGCAAGGCACAGAAAAGCATTTAGCTTAATCTTTCCTGAGCTGACAGTTTGCTATTTGTGGCATTTTCTCAGATTACATACTCTGCGTAGCTGACAGTTACTTGTGATTTTCAGCAAGTGGAATGCAAGGGAATGACACGCATCCCTGGCAGTCTGGTAACACATCCACAGTGGGCTATTCCCAGAGCCCCGAAGTGTCGAACCTGTGTGAACAAATGGCCTGGAGAGGCTGCCTTTGCGGGTGCCTTCAGCACCAGTTGTCCCTTGGGTGCGCTATCCAGCTTCTCAAGATATTACTTAATTTCTGTCCGCCTGCAGTTTTGCAGGACTGAACCCAAAGAGTTGATCTTATTTCAAGCCTGAATTTTCTTTTTCTGTGCATCAGAAATAGTCCTGCTGTAATTACCCTGGTCTGAAACTCAGCAGAGAGGAAAAAAAGGCCAATGTGCTTGTTATTTTCTCCTATTTTTGATTCCTGAGATCTTTCTGGAACCTTCAAATTTTGTGCAACTATCATGTCTCTTCGAAAATTTTCCTGTCAGTCTAAACTGTCTTGCATTTGCTGTAAGCTCTTGAGGCCAGTTGCTGCATAGTTGTACATTTGGTCCTCAGCTATCCACGTCTCCAGGCTGTGGGCTGATCACACGTGGGTGCAGATCCACCATGGCTGACTCTGAATGTTACTGGTTTGTCCTGGCTGGGCTTATTCTTTCAGCACTGGGAGAGCACGGCTGTACCACTTCCTGGCCCAGCAGGGCTAGGGAAGCCTTTTAGCCATTTTTGCCCCTCCCAGGCTATGCCTGTACCCTGCAGGCAGCTCAATCAGGCCCGTGGGCAGTGTGCGTCCATGCCAGGAGCCTGCATTTGGCTCTGCATGGAGCGAAGCCCCATACAAAATGGGTCAGCCCATCTCTGCTATTTAATAAGACAGACCGCGGGGACCAAGCGCTGGCTCTGAGGCGAAGTGGCACAGCCTGGTTTGAGTCCATGGACCTCTTCTCTCCAAAACAAGGCAGCATCACACAAACTGCCTATTTAGGAAAAAAAAACAAACAACCCAGGTCTGTGCTAATCTCTTAAGGGTGCCTAGGCATTGTGTGGGAGACAGTAAATTGTTACGGGCCAAAAGCTTACCAGGAAGTGTGCTAAGAATTTACCCAGTATGGACAATTGCGGATCAAGGCTCACGCCCTCACCCTGGCCTTGGTTTATTTTCCCGTACAGTCTGCTGGAACCAGGGTGGATCCTGCAAATCCCCCAGATTTGCTTGCACTCTGCAGATGTGAGCTCACTCTTGGCAGGGCTTTGCAACAAGGTGGGCTTGCTCTGCCTGCATTTTGAGTGGGCACAGTCTCATTCTGCCTCTGCTGAGAGCTGAAAGCAGGCCCTGTGACTGTGTGAGCATGATGCTTTGACTGAATAGACTGTGCTGAGTTCCAGAGTTTATTACTTTTGGCTCAGAGCTGGGCAAAGGTGTTACCAAAGCTTCGTTTTGGCCTTAAGTAAACTTGGTGCTGCATCCAATACCTGGGGTCAAAGTGCCACAGGAGGTACATACCATGTCTCCCAGTGCACCAGTTTGCTGGGGCGCTGAAGCCCCCCTGAGTTAACAAACTGTCCAGAAATCCTGCACCTTGGGGAAGGATGTAGGGACTCACCCCGGGAACTTTACATGAGTCAGGCTGGAAGTGACAGGGCTCGCTAACTCTGGGTCTGTGCCAGGTCCTGGTTTCCCATGGAATCATAGGGGGTGTCTCCACGCTTTCTTCCCCCGCATCTATATTTCCCAGGCTTTCTCCATTGCTTCTGGTATTTTAAGTTCCCATTTTTCTGAAAACAGAGAATGAACTAGGTATGTTTTTCTGATAATATACAGCAATCAAATGATTCTCATTCAGCATCTGAAATTTCTCTGTGTCCTGCACAGATGTGAACAGGACTGCACCTTTTAAGAGAGAAGTTGCTGAGGAAGTGCAGTTGGATACACTTATTTTCGGTAGCTTTTGTGTTGAATGTGCTTCAGGCTGATGTCTGATGACCTTGGGACTCCAAAATACTGTATGTTACTGTACGACATGACTTTACATTTCATGCTTATTTTCTAGGATTTTTTAAGCTGTATTTTACATTGCTTTTAGTTGTGGTCTTCAAAAGCTGAAGCAGAATAAGGTCTGAGAAGGGAAAGATACAGGTATCAAACTGTTTCTGTGGTGTGGGTTTGGGTTTGCCTGGAATGGCAGCACATGGAACCAGGACTACATGAATGTCTACTGAAGTGTAAATATGCATACTGCTCACATGCCACTTTGAACTCGGACTTGGTTCGGAATGCAAATCTCTTTTGTTTAAGGTAGAACATTCTGATTTTAGGAAATCATCTAACTGAAACAAGTTTCTGCATCACAGCTGATCTAGAGTAAATAAAGACAAAATTCTTCAACAGAGGTTTTGGAAAAAAAGGAAAGAAAAGGATATCCTTTAATTTCTGGGATGTGAAGATACAACTTCTTTCAGTATTGAGAGAGTGAATGAGGGAAGTTGTAGCTAACATGCTGCTGGGTGTAATTGGTTTCCAAATGATACCACTTTTGATAATTAGATCTACACGAAACCTCCAGTCAAAGACTTCAGAAGTATTTCTCGTGTGTCAGCCTGGATAAGTAATAGTTGGAGTGATGGATCTACTGGATAGATCTAGGCAAGTAGATGCTTTGGGAAACACCTTCATCTTTCTTTTAAGCTGGCAGATGGTTTAAGTCCAGGCTGGACCGCCTGCTGTTGTTTTCAAAGAAGGAGTGTTACCTTTTTGGATTCATGAAAGGCTTTCAATCAAAGCAAAAATGGCAGGCCAGTGCGGTGAATCAATAAAATCTCTACTTTCAGCTGGAGTGTCGGATAGTAATTCTTCTCGTGTCACTGCCTGGTTAAACAGTCATACTCCCGCTAAAAGCCCTATAAGACATAATAGATTCATGTGGCGTTAGTCTATTGTACTGCACTTACCCAGAAAAAGGGAGAGAGGTTACTGTTTCACTAAAACAAACCAGACACTGTTGCATTGTGTATCAAAATGTATTCACCCATTTTGCTCTGCCTCATTAGAGCAGGGGGAGTCTGTTTTCTATACCGCTTGTGGAGCAGTGTTAAGACATCTGACATATTCATTGCAAATCCTAGTTTAATGATGACTTAGGCATCAAATCCCAAATGATTTTACATGCTGGCTTTCTGGTTTCCCATTACAGCACATACCCATGTGCTTTCTGTTTATTAAACTACAATAAAGATGTACAAACTGGATATATTAGAACATTTTCCAAGAGGCTGTAGAATAAATCAGTTGGCCCTGCAGAGCAATTATCCAACTGTATCATTTCTAATTGCAGGAAATTAACTTGGTGCATCTGATTTGATGTATTAAATTTCCTTGTATGACATGTTTTAGTAGAAAATGTTTATCGGACAAAGAGGTTTCATTCAAAATGTATCAGAAAGTCCTTAAATGTTAAATATCAAGGCTGAGAGCATGCAAGAAGGAATGGCTGCTTTGTGCCCTGCAGCTGGAAGCTGGTGGCCCTAAATCAGCCTTATTCAGATGCAGACGAGTTCCCCAGCCCCTGGAGACTCCGTAGTTGCATGTATCAGCCATGGGTACCCTTCCCCTATTCACTTCTCAAGACTGACCTTGTATCAGAGAACTGGATTAGCAAAATGCGTGTAAGAGGTTTGAGTTTCAACTCGGTTTGGAGCCCTCTCATGAATTACATCATGCTCCTCTGGGACAGTCAGAGGTTAGGTCCAAAGTTAGACCAAAAGAGCCAAAGGCGAAACAGTCTGTGTCTCAAAGGGGGAAGGTTCATGTTCCAAATCCTATTTACCTTCCTTGTGGAAGAGACCTGTTCAAGCAGTGGAAGTTTTGCTTCCTAGCACTGATATGGCGCTCACATGTCTGCCATATCTCTCTACCTACCTACATATCTACCTACCTATCTTCATGTATATTACTCGTGGGAATCATTGATTATTTTTAAGAAAATACTTAAGTGAGCCTTTCCATTCCTTATTTTGGAGAGAGTCAGATTACCCTTGCTAGTATACTTAGCAGTGCAGCTTGCTAACATTGTAATTCAGAGGTGATGTGCAGGATTTTTATATTTAATGAGACCCACATACCACATTATCTCACCATCTGCGTAGATCCGGGAATGGTTGTAGAAAGTTCCCATTAGTCATATTAACATCCATCATGCCTTCAGCTCACTGTGAGGATGCAAGCATGGAAATGTTTCTCTCAGCATGGAGGTTATTTTCCTTTGAAAATGCACTGAACTTTGCATCTTGGACAAACTCAAATATCCCTCTCTGCTGCTAGGCCAGGTATGTCCCTGGCCACTAAACAAGGGCAGACTGCAAAATATCAAGGGTTCCCTCCTTCATCTCTCTGAAGCAAACCTCAGCAGATGTAGACAAGATTTTAATAGCTACAAAAAGAGAAATGCATGACAACCTCATTAAGGAAACTATAATAGTCTGTCAGAATATCTCCAAGAAGACAATATATCAATGTCTAGTTTGTTGCAGCATTGCTAACTATGGTAGTTTGCCCCCCTCATAATCTTTCATTCATCTTCTGTTGGTCTGATTTCCCATAATACTTCACCACCACATGCATCCACTCTCCCTTTCAGCTGCCTCACAATTGTTGACATAACTCTTTAAGTACAGAAGAATTGGGGCTGGTAAGTGACAGTAATAAAAAAGCAGTTAGTGGTCCACCCCACTGCTAGCCCTGATACGGTACATTAGAAGGGTTTTAGTTTTCTTCCCCTCTCTACCATCCTGAGGACCACTTTGCCTCATCCCAGCATCTGCAGGAGGTCAAGGTCCAAAGAGCCCAGGGATTTTACGCCATCTGCCACCAAAAAGAAAAAGAGAGAAAAGAAGGCACTAAATGTTGGTCTAAACAGCTATTTAAAGTTATTTATCACTGTAATGGGAAACCAATCATTATTAATTGTACCCACCCATTGTCTTTCACGTACACCACAAGGCCGTGAGACGTTATTAAAATAGATTTAAACCACTGCAGCTGGAGTTCTCCCCCGTTTCCCCTTTCACCTTCCCCAACCCTTCGGGAAGATGAAATGAAGTCAAGTGATTTTGCTCCTTTTCTTTCACAGTGAAGCCGGCTCCCCTGTTCTGCTGGGGATCCATCATTCCTCTGAACTAGGAGTGAGCCGTAAGGGTCGCGAGCCATCTCACACGAGGCTGCGACAGCTGCTGAAACTGCTTCTGAAGCTGGGCTGGAAACGCAAGCAGAAACTCACACCAGAGACCCCAGAAGATTGCTTCCTTTTGTATATTTAAAGATTTTCTTTCCCCACCTGCCTAGAAAACATCAGTCCCAGTGAAAAGGCAAGAAAACAGCGGTGGACTTCCAGGCTTTTCTGTTTGTGTGTCAGTAAGCAGCACTTTTGCTGAACCTGATTTTGTACATCTTAGGCAGCTGTGGTTACAATAATATGTCTTGAATGAAATGTGCCAATTGGAGGGAACTGTCAACGCATTATTGTGGTTAACAATCGAGGTACGAATGTTTCAGCCAGCGCAGGAGGAGATTTTGTAAACAAGGAGCGTTCCTAGGGGGACTTTTATAGTTCAAATCAGTATGAAGTAGACCTGAAATCATTGTAGTGACAAAGCGTACAGCTCTGCTCCAGCCGGAGCTGTTGACAACCCTCCATCTGATTTCTACAGGGTCAGGATCATGCCCTTTGGGGAAACACACCTAGCACCAGTCTACGCTCTGCGGTGTTATTCACACGTGCCCGGGTATAACCTGGCGTTCAGCTCAGCCAATTTAAACTAGCTGATTAGGTGGCCCCATGCCAGCGTGGATGCTGCATTCCCTCTGCTGGTCCAAACGCACTTCCAGCAACAACCCCCCACTGCTTGTTAGCTGTGACAGGTGTGAACTCTGCTGCCCAGTAATCTCAGTGACCAGACACTGCCTGACCTACTTTAAAACTCTCTAGTGTTGTTTTAGAGATGCCCCTTCTCTTGGCTTTGCTGATATTTGTAAGCAGATGTGCATGGCTCCCCAGAAAGCTGCTCTAACACTCGTGTCCTTGTGTAGGCAGAGGAGGCTGGGTTGTGTTTGGCCAGGAGGGTGAGGAGGAGGATGGGAGGGAGTCACCGCGAGACTGAAGATGCCTCTGGGGACATGGCAGATGGGAGAAGCCGAGAAAGGCCAGGCGGGAGGAAGGAGCGGTGGCAGTGGTGAGAACAGAGAAGGCCAGCAGGGAGTTTAGCGCTGTCTGCACGCTGTTTGACACAATTAAGCAGACATCCATCTTTATCTTTTGAAGGTTTATATCCTCCTCAGTGCGACACAGAGCTGAAGAACATTGGTTCAGAATGGGGACAAACGACTGCATGGAGTTAGTCGGTGGCACAGTGTCTTGCGCAGGGACTCCACAGTTGTCCTGGAAAGTGGTGGACGGTTGGAAGAAGGACTTTCTAAAGCAAAAAAACATCAAGGAGCTTGCTGAGGCTAGAAAGAGAGAGAACAGAAACAAAACTGAGGCCTGGCAGCTCTGCAGTTCAGCTGGAATAAAAAAAACCTAAGGAAAAAAGGAAAGTCCTGTCTGTTCCCTTGGAGCTCTTCTCCCTCTGTCCTTTCTTAAGAGAGCATCTGTAAGTGTAATGAAGAGGTAAGGAAGTGGAAAGATACCTGTTTTATGATGAAACCATGTACTTTCTGTCATTACATAAAAAAAAGAGAGAGTGAATTGAGCAACCTTAAGTCACTACAAAGAACAAGCTTTCAAGCAGGAAAGGCAAAAAATGAATTTCTAGTTGCAAATCTCCATGAACAATAACCAAGAAGTGCCTTACATGAAGACTCATGCTTCAGCTTTCATCCATAGCCTATGAAAAATTTAAAATAATCTTGGCCAGCAAGCCAGTAACTGTTTATTTGTATTCCACGAGTTGTGGAACAACCCAAAAAATAAACAGGTAAATGCTGGGTGCTTTGCTTTCTCTCGTCCAAGCCCAAAATAGATTATTTGCACATTGCAAAGTCTGCAGCTGGTGCTTATCACAAAGGCAGCCAGGTTTCAGTGGTGTTTGAGCACACAGGTTCCTCTTCCCAGACGTGCATCTCTAGCCTGTGCTGCCGCTCGGAGAATGCACTCAGCACTGATGGCTTTCAGGTACCCCTGCTCTCTGATCTGCTTTTCCCTGCATCATAACCGGCTGCAGCAGGAGATGCTGAAGCTCTCCAAGGGCAGGAGAACTATCCCTGTCGTCACGGATAGTCCACAGATGCATGTAGCATCCAAGCCCCTGCTAAGAGAGAGCTGACAGAGGCATTGAACCCTGGCAGGTGGACAAGCAGATTCTTGGATGTACCTGTGTTGGAGGAATAGTGGTTGTGGGATGGAAGAGAAGAACTGTGGAAAGTTGTCCCTGTGGTCTGACAGTTCCCAGAGAGTAAGGCTGGTCTTCCACAAAGTAGACATTACTGTTTCACAAACCAGCAAACACGCCAGGGAGTGACTTGACACAGATCAGTGCATCCTTTTCTGGCAGAATTCAAACTGAGGTTACAGCCTCTCATAAAGACCACACGTGCCTTCTCTAGTGAAACGGCAATTTCAACCAGTCTGCATCAGCAGAAATACTTCTGCCTTCGGAGGTAGGAGTGAAAGCACAGTATTTCCAGTGGTACGCGTAAGGGAAGACAGGTTTGGGATTACAGCCATCCTATTAACTAAAAATCGGCACCCTTCCCTGCACTGCCTTCTCCTTCCCCTCACCTTTCTGCACCCACCCTCCCCTTTCAGTGATCCGCTTGCCTCAGAAAATCCTGCCCATGCTGTGGGTTATCCCTAGGTTGTTTACAGAGAAACTGAGGCGGTGGTGTCATGTAACGTACACTACGCTCATGCAACAACTCTCTGCTTTCTTTCGCTCCTCTGCTCTCTTGCCTGGTTCCCTTGTGCCTACTCCTGTTTGTCAGACCCTTCCCATAGCCAGTTTAAATCACTGAAATTGGCAAAATCTCTGTGTTTCTTTTGGTTTTGTTTTCTGCCATTTTAATGAGTCAGTTCAGCTTCTGCAGGAACCCTTTAAGTGAAAAGCCAGGTGGGTGAACAGGGACCTTTCATACAGGGCTGAGCAGCCTTCTGACCTTTTACACAGGGCTGAGCAGTCGATACATGGACTGGCCCAGCCTTCTGAAAAATTATTTTGAAACAGAATGACTGCAAAAACCCATTTGCCAGGGTGCTGAGCAACTGCCATTCTTTGCTGAAGTCACTTCTGTTCTGGTGCTGATGCTATGGGAGATGCTCAATGCAGTGAGTTCCCAGGCCTTGGCACCGATGGCAGGCAGTTGGACTCACACCATTTACAGGGGTCACAAAATGAAAGGCACTAGCAGAGATGACTGTTCCTTTTATAGAACTATACACGCACCTGGACACATGATGGCTTCGTGAATGGCTGACAAAATATGTTATGAAATAAAATGGAGATGAGTGTTTTCAGCTCAGGCACCTGGCAGAAATAATGTGTGTGATGTGGGAAACAAACAGCAACCCCTCAAATCGTGTGGAGTAGAGGTGGCTGTGAGTTCATCATTTGTTTTCATCCACAAAAGGACCCATAGTTACATATGAGCAGAATAAAAGAACTTGGGATGAAAAGCTTGACATTTAGCCAGTCAAAAAATTTGGTCCAACTATTCAGAAAAGGATCCCTCTCTATAGCACTCATGTACACAGGCAAATACAGCAGTCCTCCTTCTGTAGTAAGAACATGAAAAGATCTTAGATGCTTAAAGGGCTGTATGTTTCATACCATTTTTTTCCAACCTAAATTGCAATCTACCTTCTTTCCTTTTGGGCAGTTCACTATTCCTGATTCCTTCATCTGTACTCCTGGTTCAAACGAAGGTAGACATTAACATCTTTGAGATCACAAGCAGGGACATATATCTGGGATGAGAGTGTACCTTGTTGCTTCCTGGAGGGTCCAAGCAGGTGGTACCTCATGGGGCAGTCTGAGGAGGTGGCTCTGACCAAGGTAGGGCTCTCTGCATCACGCTGTGGGTCTCTCTGAGGAACGAAAACTTCAAAAAGCCATAAATATGCTTTGTAGCCCTATCCTGTCCTGTGTTGCTTGCCTCATTTATCCAAGACACAGTGCAACCCCTTATTTTTAGATGTGTTAAAATTCTGTATTTTAAAAAATAATTTAATTCTATTTGATCTGTCATTTTAAAGATGAAACTGAGTATTTTCCAGTTCAGGAACATTTTGTTCTGTTTTTAAGCTCGTAGTTTTACTAAAACTGTTTGAGAAGACACACCAAAGAGAGATCTGCAGACCTTGAGATGAGATTCTTTGTGTGAAGTCATTAATATTGATCTTACCTGACACACCTGCAGTAAGAGAACAAAACTGTTCTGGTTGTATACAAGTAATCTCTATTGAAATCAATCTTTTGGCCCGAACTGAACAATTACTAATCATCTAAAATAGAATAACTCCTATTGCTTTTGCTGTTTTTGCTGGTCAGCTGCATTACTTTATTTGGCATTTGTTTTTTGCAGCTATGAGGCTCCTATACATAGAATCAGGCCTCCCTCATTTAACATGGCATGAAGTGTGCTGAATGTTTTCGACTTAAAGACTGTCAGCATTAGGAAAGTTTGCAGTTAATACAAATATTTATTGCTCTTTACTAAAGACACCATGCAACAAAGAAACCTATTTTCTTCAGATACTAATTAGACAGGTACATAATTAAACATCTTAAATAATGCAGTAGATGCTCTGTAAAACACTAAAAATATCTGGCCATAAATTAGTCATTCAGCCTGTATTAATAAATAAGTTCTGGATGTCAGCTCACAAAGATTTCCTTTCAGTAATTTGACTACCAGTATGCGGATTGCAAAGACATCAGACTCCCCATCTAGACACTGCTCGGTTGCGTTTCTTTGTGTTGCTGGATCACCGCACCTCGCAGAGCTGGAGGGTTTTGTGTACTTTTGGGGTCTGATCTGATTCTCGTATAGACATCTTGGCACGTGGACTTACACTGAAACGGCACACTGCCGTGTAGATAGTGGAGGCAGGGAGTGAAATGGTGCATGGTGAGGCATTACATATTCTTTGGTAGGAAGTTCTGGGGAGCGGTAGGTTTGCGATATTGTCACGCACATCTGGGAATTTACACCCAACATTTGTAAAACTTTGTTTCCACCTACCTGAAAGAATGATTGACTTGCTTCATGACAAGGGCTTTGTGCAGAAGGGTAGGGTGGCTGTGTCTGCCGAGGATGCGTATGGGGCTACATGGCAAGCCTTTCTGAGTGCTGACCTGCCTTGGTGTCAGTGGGGCCAGGATTTCACCCCAAAAGCCACCTGAGAAATCTCGGTGTTTGCCTATGACAGATGCATTTTGTTCTTGGGAAGTTAATCCCCTTCGCTGCTTCCTTCACATTCGCAGAGTGAAGACTGTGTGTATGCAACCTGCCCAAATGAAGCGCCGTGATAATTATGTTAACTAATGTTCATACAGGACCAGAAAGAGTTTATGCTCCAAAGGAGTGTTAGTGGTCATTCTTAGCCAGGTTTCCTAAGGAAATTAGACTCCCGTCACCCCGTTGTCGGTGTTTGCTTTACTGATGTACTGCCTTTAATAACTATTGAAAAGTATATTTTAAGCAAATTAGACGCAGCAGTAGAGGCTCTAGGACATTGCGGTCCTATAGCTTCTGTGAAAACAGGCAGGTAAGTAGAGGAAAGGCAGGCAGATTAGTGCTGCCACCAAAGGAAAACCCGCAATGAGAGCACAGCCAAGTAGCAGGCACTAGAGAATCCATTTAGGATACAGACCACGGCCACTGGAAAAGCTGTGAACAAAGCTCACAGTTTATAAAACAAAGAAGTCACACAAACTGTGTAGGCACCCTTGCACAAGAACGTACTTGTTTAATTTGGGTAGCTTAAATGATAGTGAAAGGGAAAATTGGTTTTGGAAGAAAAAAACACCCCACTTCTCCACTGGCCTTTTGCCCTTTTCTAAAGCTTTGCTCAAATTAAATCTTTGTGAAGGTTCTGAAATATTTAGTTACTGCCTTTCCTTTTCTTCACGTTTCTTTTTCTTGTGTATTTCTGGACTGTGGCCAGAATGGGAAACAGATTGCTGAATACAGCAAAAAAAGCTGTTCTCAAGGTACTTCCATGCCATCTGAAAGCCAGAAATGCTGTAAATCTTCAGCTAACCTGCTCTTGAAACCTTGAAACTTGCTGACGGTGCACTTCCCTCCTCTGTGCTACCAGCTATAACCGCTGACTGTTCCTGTATTAGCAGCTCTCACCTTACCAGGGCTGGCCTGCAGGTACTGCGGTAATGCTCCTGTTCTGTGACAGCGTTCATTGCTGCTCCTTCGCAATGCGCAGTCCTCACCTCACCCAGGCTCTCTGCTAAACAGCCCGTGCTCCGCTGTTGCCTCCATCCTTTGTGTCTTTCCTAGAGCTGCAGCGGCTCTTGCCTGCACGCTCTCACAAATTCAGCTTTAGGGACAAGACATGGACTTTTCCTCCTACTTCTCTGCACCCCATCTCAGAGCAGAGCTGCTGTGTACATGAAACCAGTGCAGGACTATGCCTGTGTTAGGGGCATGCTTGGGAAAGGGTTTTATAATCCCATAGAGAGGCATGGAAGCTCCTGTGACGCTACTTTGTGTGGCAGACTCTTATCACCATGTCCTAAAGACAGGCCTTTCCTCCCGTTGGACAGCAGGATCAGGTGAGCTGAGGTAGAAAGAATTGTTCAGCTCATAATGCTTGTCCCCTCAAACTCTCCTAATCTTGCCAATTCTAGCAATGTATCGTGGTTTTATTACACCTCAGCACTTGGTGATATCGTATTGCTTTTTTATCAGTGTTGCAAAACTTCCAAATAATACCGCCTAAAGACTTCTGTTCACTTGTTTCTTCTGGTTGGTTGGTACATCTTTGTCTTACTTCCATTTAAATGTTCAAGATACAGACTGTGCCTTTGCTAGGTTATTGCAATACTCAGAATAACATAACCCTGATAACTGGCAGAATCTCAAGGAACTGCTGTAACACAAGATAACAAACAATGTTTTTATTAAAATGCAGAATTTCTAGCCAACTTTCAAGATCATGTCAATAAAGGTGGTTTATATAAGTCTCAGAAAGCCATAGTTTCCTCATACCCCAAATGGACATATTTTCATGATTAACATAAACAGGATTGTTGATTTCTGTTTTTCAGAGAGTACAACCAAACCTAACAAAGGGAAAGGATGAATGTTTTTGCATCTGTTTAATGAATCCCATGACTGGAATGTAGCTCTTGATGGCTACAGGCTGTTCAGAAGGGACAGGCGAGGAAGGAGGGGCGGGGGCGTTGCCCTTTACATCAAGAAAACACTACAAAGTGAAGAGCTGTCCCTGAAGAATAGCCACGAGCAGGTCGAAAGCTTATGGGTAAGAATCGGAGAGAGAGGCAACAAAGGGAACCTAGTGGTTGGTGTCTACTACAGGCCGCCAGATCAAGAGGAGCTGA
>Ga0065711_1027773_pt1 | contig 46061 bp, 34 predicted proteins | sample Hoacrofraction12_FD_59098 | JGI IMG/M metagenome (GOLD analysis project Ga0065711, IMG submission 59098) | Hoatzin crop microbial communities from Cojedes, Venezuela - Epithelial fraction 12 v2 (version 2) | ecosystem: Host-associated > Birds > Digestive system > Esophagus > Crop | place... | reverse complement strand
GAAGGAGAGAGAGAGGGGGGAGTTCTAGAGTCACAACAGTGACAGTGGAAAAAAGTCTGTCAGGAAAGTACCTGCCTAATTGTTGTGGTAAAAACCTTAGGGAAGCGTCGGTCTCTTCAAACTTTAAACAACAAAAGACAATCCAGTATTCCTCCAGGCTAAGGGTGACGTTCTTGTCTGGCAGGTAGCTGATGAGGTCCCTGGAGCAAAGGGAATGATCACCTGCAAGGAGCCTGGCTCCAGAGCAGACTCCTCTGGAGGCAACCTGCCCTGCAGCCCCCCGTGCAACCGAGCCATCCCGCTCCTGAGGGGCCATAGTTCGCTTTCTCCTTTTCCTTTCTTAAAGCAATGAAAGCCTCACGGCAAAGGGAGACAGCTGCACATCACGGGCATCAATCTCTGGTAAGACTCGGTCAAGCCATATGGCCCTGATTCAGCAAAATACTTGACTGCACAGAGCTGTATGACGCAACTCGCAGGCTTCACGTGAGCTGTGTGCGCACTGAGCCGTGCCTACCGCACCACTAAAGTATTACTGAAAGCGTCTGATTTCTTTCCGTATTTCTCTGCAGCCTGAATGACTGCCCAGCTGCCTTTGATATCTAGCATCAGAGATCGAGACTTGCAGGATCATGTAGGGAACAGTGCCACCTTTAATTATTTATATCCGAATCCAAGCCCTGTGCACAGCATGATTAATTTGGCTACAAAGCAACAGCACAGGTCACATGCTGAAAGCGGCCTCCCCAGCAGCACTGAAGCTGTTCTGCCACTGTGCTCTTTGTCATCATGAATCCATTTTCAAAAGCCCTCAACTTAAAAGAGCACTAATATGGACACGGACAGAGTCTGGGGACCTCCACAGCTGGATTTGTTGATTCAGGCCTTAGCTCTGCTGACATCTTTGGTGCTCAAGGAGAGAGTGGGCAGGGTTTTCTTTTTATGTGGAAATAGCTGATCGGGTACTGCAGCATAACATCTAAGAATCACCTGAATTTTTAGCTTACTCTGAGACGAGCATTTTAGCAGGGAAATGCACTTTGGCAGCTGTTTCACTTGCAAGTCTAGCTCTGCTTGTTTTTATTGCTAATATAGAAATGTAACACAAACATTTTGACAGGTACTTTTGTGTCTACCTTGAGACTTTCTAAAAACCCAGTTTACTGGTATGTTCATTTACTAGTTAGCATGGAACATTTATAATCCTGCCTTCACTATAGTTCAGGTCTTTGGAACTGCTATTTAATTTTTAACTAGGCAAAAACTCATTAATTCTACTTAGTGTCCACAGTCCTTACTTGTGGTACAACATTCTGAGGCAATATGCTGATAATAGCACATCCTGAGCTAGTTTGTGGTACGGAGAAGACATAGGTCTAAGATTACTTCAAGCTGCCTTTGGTAAATTAATCAGTGGAGAAGTCTCCTGAGGTTTACACACAGTAACACAAACAGTCCTATGGTCACGTATTTTGCATAACAGAAAGAAATCCTATCGCTATTGCACCTTGTTTCTTGCTCATGTTTTGCATGAGGTCAGCAGTTAATGTTTAATGTACATCTAAAGCAGCGTGTTCACAGTGAGCTGTCAGAAATTGTTCCAAGCTAACAGCAAATAAGCAATTTGCCATCACAGCTGGCTTGCAGTCGAAACACAACAAACAGCTAAACACGACAGACTGTAGCAGCTATCAGCCACGCCACAGCTGCTCCACTGGAATTTCTGAAGAATAGGGATTTCTGATAAGACAATTGCGTCGTTGTAAATAATAATAACGGCAACAACAACAATAACTGTATCTCTTAGAAAGTGGCCACTCCTGCTGCTACCACAATTACAATTTTACTATCAAAACATTTTCTTTTTTTTTTCCTTTCCTGTATGGACAAAACATTTAAGAAATCGTAACTAAATTGCTCCTCACAGTTTGATGTTATCAAAAGGGTCAGCCACACAGACCTTACATGTCAAGCTGCAATAATAACTGCTTATAGAGTTACAAAATAAGGATAACTTTTTATCTGCTGCCTTCTCATTTTGAAGCGCACTGAAAGAAAAATCTAATTGTTGTATTTACACGCTGACATTTAACCTGGAAAAGTATCACATGTGGCCATCTGGCACCCTGTTGATCACTCCCACAGCTCTTCCAACTCTTGCTGAAATCGCTAGGAGTCCTGCGTACACAAAAAATACAGGCTGGGGCCCTGATGTTTGCATGAAGAAGGCTTGAAATTATCACTCAAATGTCATGATTTACACTTACGCAATCACAACATTGTTGCAAAAGTCCCATGATGGTAATATAAACGTGAATTATCTTTATTTGCAATTCGATTTTTTTTGAGTCTAGCACACAAAGGTGTTTTCAAGGAAAGACAGACTTTTCCTTTTTAAACAACAGTTTTCATGTACAACTAATTACAAACTGCTGAGACCTGAAGCTTTAAGACTCCAAAAAGTGTGATACCAACATAAAAATTTTAGAAGTTGCAAACAGCAAATACTCTTAAATGAAGCCTTCACCAAAGCCTCTTTTAATACTGAAAGGCTCACATACTATAACAACATCGATGTCAGTTCTCACCTACTATAACAAACCTTGCCCCTCAGTCTGGCTTCACATTTTTTCACTAGAGGCCGAGTACGTGGACACTAGGAAGGAGCGTGTATCATTGCGAAGAGGGGATTGTCACGCCAAGGAAATATTCTGAACCAGGCATTGAAAGCTTTGTTCTGTGGTGAACACCATCAGAAAAGAAGGAAAGACTATCAATCACTTTTGGTAAAATACAAAACTTTGGTTAAAAAATGATGGTGAAAGACTTGCTAATTATATTGTTATGGCTTACATACTAAGGGGTTCATCTAAACACATATCCCTGAAAGCAAAATGGTATTTCTTCAACTGACAAAAGCAGGTCACAACTAAAATTCAGGGGATTGTGCCCTGCCCCAGTTATGAGACCACCAAAAAACCAAAAGATTCTGCTAAAAATGGGCATTGCTGTGGCTGTGAGAGTTGTAGATGTAGCTTTGAGCAGGAATAAGGTGATGTGTTGCCCTGGTATTCAGTTTTAGCAGGCTACTTACTACAGTATTGATTCCAGTTTTTGTGTCTACATTTTAGAAAGGATGTTGGAAAATTGGAAAGTGTTCAGAAAAGAGTTACAAGAATGATTTCAGGTCTGGAAAACATCCTTTGTAGTGAATGACTAACGAAACTCCATCTACTTACTTTTTCCAAGGGAAGTTTTTCCACGACTTTGTCATAGCCTACAAGTTGCTACATGGGGAAGAGTCTTCTGATTGATTAAATCTTGCAGAAAAGGACATTAAAAGGCAGAAAGCTAAAGCTATGCAAAAGTTAAATGAGAAACAAGGCTAACCCTCATGGCAATGAGATGCTGGCATTGTTTTCAAATGTGGTGGAATCACCACTACTTGGGGTCTATTTTAACTAAGCTAAATATCTAACAGGGATGCTCTAGTTCAAGCAGCCTTATTGTCCAGAAGCGGACATTACTTAGTGAGGTTTACTGCCTATATTACAGAAGAGGCAAGGCTAGATAAATATAATAATGGCAAAATTGAAATATAGAGATCTGTCTTATTAACCTCAATTAACCCTCTCCTTATAAATTCCTTTTTCAGCGATCCCTGAGAAAAATGTGACAACATTCAAGCTTCTGGAGCACTGTGCTCGCAGCCTCTCATGCTGCAACCGGCTTTGTCTCATTTTTCCCCTGGCACTCTGTCTCTAGCTGTTCTCTTGCATCTCAGGCTCAGATTGCAAGGCTTCCTGGGCTGTACACCAGCCTTCCCTTCTGCACAGCTTCTCACGCAACTGTGCTCTGACCAATGGCTCCAGGAATTAAGGTTGGTGAGCACTATTGTAACATATACAGATAAATAACCTTTTGGAATGGTTATTTCAAATATATTGGCACGATTTCAAATACTGTGGCATTGCAAATATTATGGCATGATCACATAAGATGAACAGGGGTCTAGTTACTCACTGAATTTTAAAATACAAGATCAATACAATTTAGGGAAAAAACCCCAACAATTTAAAAATGCAAATGGAATATTTTTTTTATTTCAAGAGTAAAACTCTAATTTTGATTTATTTCTTAAAAGCTGAGTTTTATATTAGCTGAATGCATTTGGAGGCAGGAGAGGCACTCAGCTTTCTGGCACCCTGTCTGCAGTGGTTGTGTAAGAGCATGATTAATTCATTAATAAAGCATAGCTTGTCAATGGGTAGCACTGAAAATATTACATATTAAGAGCATCAAGTGTGTGACATGCTGCATGGAGAAGCCTCTGCCAGTGTGCCAGAGCAAGCACCAAAGCAGAGCTGTCTGCAAACAAAACAAAGAGTAAAAATAAATTAAAAAAAATCCTCACATTCACTTCAGAAGAGCTCTCAGGCTCTGTGTTAAAGGCGAGGGGCAGAGGGTAGAGCGCTTGTGTAATAACAGCTTTGGCTAACAAAAAAGCAACTCCAGCAAAAATTGCTGAGAAGAGTCTAAACCCTTCCTGCTGAGCAGAAGGAAAAGAGCACCTACTGGAAACAGTGGGATCTGGGGAGGGCCAGGACAATTTGCACTGGCGTTCAGTAGTTAACGTTAAGCACATAAGGTCACTTATTAACAACATATAGGTTTTAACAACTGCTGACTGCAGGGAGGTGTGTTACTCATATGACTGCATCATGCCTCCCTTCCTCCCCTCCAAAGAGTGATCAAAGAGCAGAGATTCCAAATTGTGAAGCAATTTTTTCCAGCGGGAGCATCTGGGTCGTTGGCACGTTTCACCGCGCGTTACGCTGCAGCTCAGGAATTGAGTCCAGGTCTGCCACATGGTTGGGCTGGTGACGGACAGGCCAAGCTGCTCCGGCTTCCCAGCTGCTCAGCCCCTTCCACTCATTATTAACCAGCCTCAAACGCTAATGCCCTCGCATCAATTTGCGAAGGGGTCCTCCACAAGCACCATGTGAGCTCCCTGCGCGGAGAGCGTTGTGATGGGGAAAAGAAAATGGATGTCTGCTTTCTTCCATATCTAATTTGTTTTGCATACATTTGCATGCTGGCCATAGACCCATTCACACCACGGATCCCATTTGTGAGTTGCAGACCATTTGCCAGTCAAAGCTGGCAAGTGTGCATGTGTGTCTGTGTCTGTGTAGGGAAATCCAGGATTCTAGATTATGCAATATAAATTACATGTACAACTAGAAAGAAAAAAAAAAGCAGTAGCCACAATTGTGTGTGTGTGAATGCAGGGCACAAAGAATCTCTGCACCTTTTAAGACGGCTGGAGGCACATGGGGATAAATTCAGGAGGGGGTGGGAGGAGAACACAGGCGCAAGCCATTTCTGAACACTGATTACATGGGTAAATTGTTTGTTCCAGTGTATCACAAAGAGAAGGAGCATTATTTTTCATGCCACAGCTGTTTTGAATAAGAATAGGAATAAACTTAACCATCCTCCTCATGTTACTTACCACTAATTATGGCATATATTTACATTTATAAAACAGTAAAATTTTGGGGGACATAATTTAATGCCCCTTTATTGTGTAGATTCCTTTATTTCCATCCCACATTTGAATTTCAAAAATGTTTAGGACTTCAAAGCATCTTTAAACGCTTGCCCTAATTATAATATGCATTACTTTCTAAAACTCCTAGTTTGCATTGCAGATTCCTGCAAATAGAAGCACTCATTTTAAACATTAATTAATATCATCCATGCATCTTCAGATGAGTTTGGGTCTTTATTTCAGAGTTGCACTGAGCTCTGACTAAGCTTTCCTCAGTTTCAAGAATAGTTCAAGCTACTGCAAACATTTAAAATTAAGCCAGTGGGTCAGACCAGTAGAAAGCCAGACAGCCCAATATCAATTTATATCGGCTGCTTTTTTCCTGTGCTGTTAGTTAGAAAACATCCCTCCTCCTTTCAGCTACCTTTGCTTCACATAACTGTTCCTGTGGCTGCAGAAGTCTGAGTTCAGGTGTTGCAAAGTGTTGGGCAGCAGCAGAGACACAACCCCCATGGCCACATCCCAGCAGAGGCACCGACCCACTGCGCCACACTGTACCTTATGTAGACAACTCGCACAAAAAGAGAGTCCCTGCCTCAGAATTTGCTGTCGGGGGCTAAGGCAAAACACGAGAGAGAAATAACTAGCTAAACCAGAAGAATTCAGTCTAGGCTGCCGAATTAATGTTACAGGTGCTCCTAGCAGTGAGACGTCATTGCCAGATGAACTAGCGCTAGATAGGGGCACATTACAGAGCTCGCAGAGCTCACAGGGACATAAGGGTGATAAAGAGTTGAACCTTCCTAGAGCAATTCCTCTGACAGAGTCCATGGAACGTGCGTGCTCATACCAGCAGAGTCAAAATGAAGGTACTGGAGACACGGCCGAGAGACACTGGGTTCAAAAGGGAGGTGGTGTGAGCGGGACAGCCGGCCCGTCGGCTTCCCACAGGAGAAAGTGGAGAGCCAGGGGAGGCCGAGAGCTGGGCAAGCAGCACCGAGGCCAAGAAGGCAAGGCCAGCCACACTATTTTAGACAGACATTTTGGGGTAAAGCTGGAGGTGCGATCTATCATTTAGCTTGAACTTTTTCAGGAGGCCTAAGTGTGTAATTCAGTATTAGCTAATTTAAGAATAGTAGTGAGTAGTCAGTGGGGATTAGATATCAATATGAGTAGAACTTCAACCAATAAAAGAAACCAACAGAGGCAACATGTTGACTTAGTTCTTAGATAGGCTAATCAGATCTTCAAAGACCAGAAAACTTCAGGGCTTTTCTCAAGTCAACAAAAACAGTTCAAGAACAAACTAACCACAAGTAGTTGGTTAGTTAAGATTAAGATTAGATGGCATGAATCGTACCTGACTGTTTTACATAGATGGGGCTTATTTTGTTAGGGACTAAGGTAACAGAAGCAGGATTGTGCACTCCACCTGCACCCAGGGAAAGGTTTCATCTGCAGGTATTCTGCAGCCTTGTCTGAATTCCTCCTCAGTGTTCTAGCAAATAACTTTTACATTTATTTAAGAATCTTTATTTTGGTTTTCATTTTATATCCCTGTAATCTCCAGTTTCATGTCACTGTCACGCAAATTTCCTTCACCATATCATTAGTACGTTGTTCCTTATTTACTCATTGTACTGAGTGCACAACGTAACGAGGGAAGCTCCTTCTAATTACTCTGCCTATTACTGCAAAATCCTATCTCTGGGGTGACCGCCCTGAACTCTCTGGTTTGCAGTGACTACCTGGGGTAAACAGCAGAAAAGAGTCACTGCGCTCAAGGTGCAAGACAAGGACCGGGAAATTGCTATGCTGGGCTTAAGGTCGGGTGGTTGAGGCGGTGCAAAAAGAGAAGTCTATTCCTTTTACACCTCCTGCACTGTTAGGTAGGAAGAGGCCCAAAAGTGTGATGTCCAGATGTGTCACCAGGACTGAGGCCAGATGCTCACGCATTCCCAGCATCAGGCTGTATTTCACAGGAGATACAATCTGTATGAACCAACAAACCTCTGTGAAGCAAAGCAACACTTTGCTTTGTACTCCGTAACTGTGATGCTTTGCGAAGGCAACTCCATAATTGCCAAATGTCTTCTTGCAAGATCTCAGACCTTTCCCTCCCACTTTTTTGTAATCAAACCTCATTACCTTTATCACAGGGAAAACCATGCTGCTGAGAAGCCTCAAGCAGAACTAAATGGGAAAGGGCAAGAGGAGTACTCTTTCTGGCTACAAGAACTAAGCAGCTTTCCGCCATAGTCATCCTCAATGGAAGTGCTTGTCTCTGGTCTTCCCATTTCCCACCTTTCCTTTCCACACTAGATTTAATGTCTAAACAAAATACCCTTTTTGCTGCCTCCAGCAACATGCCAACTTCTCTTTATATGCATTTACAGGCCCACCATCCCTTCTGGCATCAAATCCTCACCTTTGCTTTCAAGCTGCCACATGTCATTACATCTGTCTGCTTTCCTTCTCTGGTTTCCCTCAACTCCTTTCACTCATATCCCTGGTTTCCTTTGTTGATTCTCCTTGCAGTGCTTTCTCACCTGTACTTATTTGTCCAACACAAATTCATAGTCCTCTTGTACTCACATTACAATCCAATTCCACCAAAACATGGACTGTCACTGGACACTGATGCTAGGGTGCACTCAGTAGCTTACAGTGCTGAGCAAGCTATCAATGATTAAATGATAACGAAGGGAGAAGACAAGAGAAAGGACGGGAACAGGGGAACAGTTAAATAAAGCGTGAGAGAGGGTACTGCGAGTAAGCAATAGCCATGCAACATGAACATAACCTGGGAGAAGCTGAACTTTCAGAGTAGGATGAGGTAGCAGATGATAAGGAGAGAGTGGATACTGATTCAGATGTGGATACATCATTTAAAAGAAAAGGACAAAAATACAAAAATTAATCTGTTTTCATATTAATAATCTTGAAGTTACTAATAGGGTCAAAAAGATTGTCAGCAACCTTTGTGAGCTTTACACTAGTAATAAATGACTGTTTAGAACAGATTCTCAACACCCCCCATAAAAACGGGAACAACATCCTTTTTTCTGAAGAAATGTCCTATTGGGGTGAAATAAATTAAGGGCAGCGAGCTGACAGTTTAGGAACTAACTCTCATGACCAATTACACAGCCATCTTCTGTTTTTCCTATACATATTTCTAGCTGAGTGGCACCGGTGTGAGGTTTATTACTAGAACGGCATTCATCATGACTCTCGCTACATGCAAACACTGCCCCTGGCACCTCCCCTCTGCCTCGCTCACTCGATGAGAGAGAAAATCCAGTGGCCTATTTTAATGCCATGGCTCAGGAAGGCATTCTCACCGCATTTTTAGTGTATAACTCAGAAGGATGTTAGCACAGTATATTTTTTTAATCTCTAAGTTAATACAACAGAGAATTGTATTAAAAGACCATTATGTTGGAAGGCACAGCGAGGTTAGGAAATGTTGAAGTTGCCCGCACATCCTGACTGCTGAACTGCATCATGATACAGTCTTCAGCTACTCGACTGCACGCTCGCCCTCTGAGCATCCATACAATATTTCTTTGTCTTCATTATTCAGTGTGGCCCAGTCCCTATTTCCTGCACATTACTCAAAACCTGTGCTGAACACAGAATGATTAATTTTATAAAGGTTTTCTCCATGGCATTATCTTGATTGTTTATAAATGGCCACGAGTTTGATTTCTCAATGACCAGCTGAGGTGCAGGGATGGTATCACCCTACACCGAGGCAAGAGTGTTAGATGTGTGCACTGCTTGTAGGAGATCAAGCAAAGAAGGCTAGCACTTGAATTTTCAAAGTCATGAGTACAACACAGACCTTGATGATCCAAAGAAGATCTCTACTGGCTTTAGATACATCTTTGAGCATTCAGCATGCCTGAAAATCAGTTTCCACATGGAGAAAAACCAGCACATACAATATGTCAACGACCGTATCACAAATCTCTGCTGCTTCCATGTCTAATATAAAGTCTGAGGCTTGTCATTCTCTGTGGGAACCGAAAACAGGCAAATGAGGTGACATTCATTTTGCCAGCAGGTTTTGCAAGTATTTATTATGCAAAGTGGATTGGTGAGACAAAGGTCCTCTGTTCACGCCCAAGTTTTGCAAGGAAATGTATTTAGTGGTCACAGACTCTTAACCTCCAAGCCCTATTCCTCTGCAGCCACATTTCTTCTGTCCTTACGCTTGTCCTGTTCCCACCTCTCACATACCCGTCTCTGCTCTGTGCCTTCATCCCTACATTTTCCTGCCGGCTCCTTATCCCAAATGCTCCCTCTTCCCACTGCCTCCCGTTTTTGACCCTACATTCTCAACTGCCTTTTGCAGGCTCCTGGTGCCTGCCATGTTTCAGCTCCCAGTTCTCTGCTGTCTCCTGTTCCTGACCTCTTTGCACAGCCAGCCCTCAAATGCTTGGTCTAAAGTTCCCGTGCCTGCGTTTAAGCCTCATGGATTTCTCAACGGATTTCTTCTGCAGTACAGCACAGCTCCTGCTCAGTGGTTTATCCCTTCTACACCCAGATTTGAGAAAAGAGAATCTCCCTCATTCCCAGATTCCAGTTCTAAAGCTGGTGCCACAGAAACTTTTGGCAAGATATGAAGTCTTGGGTACGTACAAGGTGGAGAGTATTTCACGTTACATAGATAAACTTTGACTGAAAGCAATAAACACCAGAAAATCTAATCATAAGCAGTGATTCCAGACCAACCTTCTCTGGTTTCACCATCAACCTATCCACCCTGTAATTAGACCTTGAATGCACTCCTTTCATTGAGGTTTTAAAAGACAAATTTAAAGTGTTCAGATGATAACTGTTGCTATGAAAAGCAGTACACCACAAAAAAAACCCCAACAAATTAATGAGTAGAAAAAACTTCAGTGTAAGCATAAGGTCCAGCCTGGAGATTTGATGATCCTTTTGGATGAACCTGTAACATCGCTAACATGATTTTGTAAATGGAGTAAGAAAAATCTGATGTATCAATGACATCACAACTAGATCAATACACAACATCTCAACCTTCTGTTCAAATTTTTTTTTTTTCACTTTTGCTCACAGCTGATACGAACAGATATAACTTCTGGAACAGAGAAGGCAGAGGGAAAGCAGATGTGCTCCAGCAACCAAAAAATGTTTAAGAAAAACCCAGCACCCTCCCAGGCTCACAGCTGTCCTGCTGCACATTCAGTTCAAACCCTGCATGGTCTTGTCTGCTTACGTGTGGACTGATTGCAGAGCTCTACTTGTAATATTCACATTTGGCGAGAGTTCAGCATCTGAAACACTAAAAAGTGGTCTCCGTTTCCACGGCTTGCCCGTTTTTTCCGGGACCACTAGATGGCATGTCCCCATCCACCAACGAGGGCTCTGCTACCTGCCCAGCAGCTGTGTCCGCCTTCGCACCTCGTCTGCCACACAGGCTTCTTGCGGAGCCGTCAGCAAGAGCGGCTCTGGGCCAGCGTCCTACCTGAAGGATGTACGGCTTTGCACCTCTAAATGGCAACAGAAGAAATTTCCACAAGCAGCCCAGAGGGTGCTAAATACTAAACACAGGCCTTATTGACAAGACAGGTTCTCCACGTCATGTCTTACTCACCCAGAATTTTACGAGGAAGAAAGCGTTTTGGGGCCCCTTCCCAAACAGTTCCTTTAGACCGCCCTTCTTTTCAGGAAATTTGTCATAAATCTGACGAATGTCCACCGATTCAAGCAACGGGTCACTGTAAGAATGGTTAGCGTGTCCAATGTGTACGAAGAGGTGTTTATTGTACTGCAAGAAAGAAACAGGAAAATCAGTGCTGTACAAAAAGAGTAAAGGTTTATTAAGGCATGGGTCTGCAAGTGCTCCTGCAGAGGGTAGCGCTCTTTGATGGATTAAATGACTCGCACATTACTCCTGGGACTATGATTTTCTGCAGTATGATTTCCATGAACAACTTGGTGATTGTGTCGTAGCCCCTTGTCAACAAGGGTCAACATCAAAAAACCTGTCTCCCTACTACAAACCACAAAACATGGTCATCTTCAAGGAGTAATTTACACTGAAAGGCCCAGCGGCAGCATGGTGATAAAGAGCCCTTCGCAGAGCATAATAAGACTAATACGCTCACGAGGAAAGCCTATTTCTGCCTCTTTAAACCGTGCCTTTTAGTGCCCCGTGTCCTCAGAGCCTGAATTTCTGCTAGTGCCCCAGAGCCCACACATATATACCTCCTGTTTGTCTATTAAAATCCCCAAACCTCTATCTATAGCATATGCTAATGCCCCTTAACTAAAAGAGATGGAAGCGTTTTTCTTTTAACTCTAGAATGACAATAATGAGAAGGCCAGTTACGCTGTGTTGCTGTTACTATAGAAGTGGTCCTTATTGTATGTCTTCCAGTATTTTGACCCATGTAATATTAAAGAGCCAAACTTCTAGCACTTCCCTCAGGAGCTAGCTCTATAGATGACCACTGTTGCCAAAACACATTCAGCTTCAATTTCCTGTTTCTTAACTTTATCCCATCACATCTCATTATAATCACAGGAATCACCTCAGCAAACCCTTTCCTGCCTGGGGGAAACCCTTGGCCCAGTGAAGTCCACAGCAGCCCCCTATGGGGTCCAATATGGTCTTTTAGGGGCTGCCATTTCTCCAAGATGAGAGCACCTTCCAGCTCCTGAAATGAAAGAGCAAGGATGAACCCTGAAGACCCTCTGCTAGTCAGTCAGCAGCTCACAGTGTCGTGTGAGCAGGCTGAAGGAGCTCAAGAGCAGCAGGAGTAAACATTTTTTAACCATGCAGATGACAAAACATTTTGCTAACTCAATTAAAGTAAAGCTGATATGCAGTCAATGAGCACTAGAAAACCCTGTCATATTGAACAGATGCTTTATATAAGGGGAAATTCCCAAAAGCTAAGCACAAATAAAATATTTAAAACCCCAAAGCAGGCTTCATTTAAGCTATTTTGTTCACAATATACCTGCCGAATGAACAAATTGAAATGACAAATCTAAAATAATCGGACATCCACTCAGAGCCTTCCTTTGGTGTAAGCAGAGTCTTCCCTAGCAGATGTCCAAAACTCTGGGGAAAAGGAAATGGGCTGGCTAGATTTCTGCACTTAGGAAATTAAATTGAAATCTATTTAAAAATCGTCTAGCACAGTGAAATCTGAATTTAGAATCAGAGAACAGTCATCTGTGTATGGGGCCAAAAACGAGATACGTTCCATGCTTTTTACAGAGTTGTATTTCTTTCTTAATTTTGTGGAAGGAAAAAAGAACACGTAACACTTTATTAAGGTGTTTGCACAAGCAAGTCCAAGTCTGAGAGCATCGGTTCCATGGATTTTCCTTGCAGCTCTCTTCCAAAATCACGCCATCCCAGCTTCTTCTGTGCACATGTGGAAAACTTGCCAAGCCTTTACTTAGTGCATGTGAAGCCCAAAAGGGGCAGAGCTGATCCAAAGAAGCTTTCTACCATGAAGAGGAAAACAGGTATGGCAGAGAAATAAATGGGCGGTGGGGAGCTGAATGCATGCTAGCAGGAGTGAGTGTGCCCATGAACGTGTGTCAGCTAGCCCTCATCCAGCGCTGGTCTAACTTGCACGCTGATCATTTACACACGATACAGGAGATCCTTGTACTGGTTGGCAAACATGAGTGACTACCATAACAGTGTCCACAGCCAGATTTAGCATGTTACTTTATGCAGTAGTGGCAGAAGTGGACTAAGGCGACATTTTAACATGACACAACAAACAAAACAAAGAATGCAAAATAATCTGAGAAAGCATCATGGCTCCAACTTTTGTTTTTTTTGACACTTGTCACATATTTAGCTTGCAATACTGTGAGTAAATAACTAAAAGTCATGCTGAACATTTCTTACGTCTCTTGCTGCCTACTGAAAAACTTATACCTCAGCAAAATGTATCAGCACCCTTGGCCAGGAATACACGAAAGCGAGTCCAGAAACCTGCTCCTGCTGCTTTCCTAAGCTACCAGGGGTGAAGTGCAGGAGGACAGGGCATGGGCTGGGGCACCGAATGTGGCTATTGATGGAAGCCTATCTGCGATCAGGCAAACCTCTCCATTTTTCAAGTAGAATGATGCGAATTCCCCAGTAGAGGTAAGCACTTCGGCCTCCTCTGAAAAATTAAACCGAAACATTTCCCTTCCCTCAGCACCCCCGTAGCCTGCCCAGGAGTGCCCAGGAGTTGTGAGCTCCCTGGGGATGTGAGATGCCCCAAAGCACCTCTCTGCTCTCCCTCGTTCAGAGTAAGGGCTTGAAAAACCATCCCCACCAAGAATGACCAGGTTATTATTTATTTGGCGATTTTTTCCTCTCAGCCTTCTCTGCTGGAGTTGTTCCAGGTTGTACAAATAACCACATTTTTAAAAGAATAGAACTGAGGGCTCAGGTCGTCCAGCGCCCAGGAAAGTGTCCTCCCCAAAAGGGAGGTGTCTGTGTGTGTGTGTGTCCATCTCCCAGGCCCAAAGGTGGCTGTGGAGTGAAGGAGGAAGGGAGAGCTATAAGTTACAGTTCACCCTGTACCTTATTCTGCAAACCAGGAAAATATACAAATTGCTCAGTATCCAAACTTTAGTAAAAGCAAACACATTTATAGGAATATGGACCATGAACTCTTAATATCATTTAAATATAAAAGCAAAGTTAAAGGCAGCTGTAAAGCTACCACTGTTGTCTTCAGAGCTCGCCAAAGTACCAGATGCTGCTGCAGCAAAATTTCCGAGTGGGTACAGTAGGCCAGATGGTATGACATCACCTGACAACATTCTTGGGACAGAAATGTTTATTTTGATATTGCAATGTGTGATTATTTTCTCCTTATGTTGCTGCAATTCCTATGCTAAGTACAATCATTACTAACTTAATTAGATATGGCATATTTCTACGAACTAACAAATGATAATGTAATATTATGAGCAGGGTAAATGGATACTGAAATGATCCCTATAGTTTTCATACAAACATACCCCATGACAGGAATTTATGCATAGATAAAAGCAAAGAAGCTAAGTTTTACCCTGTATTTTTGAGCCCATTAGTGTCTGAAAAGCTTAAAAACATCCTCATTATACTGGGAAATCACTGTTCTTTCAGACTGAGTATTCCAGAGTCACTAAAGTACATTAGATGCTGAGGAATTTATTCCTGCTACAGCATTTAAAGGATTTGCATCCAGCATCAGGGTAATAATTGTGCTTTAGATGCTGTAAACTATCACGGGTCAAGTCCTGTATTTACTGAGGATAAAAACTACATAAAAATACAAAGAACATTTTCAGCTATGTCTTTGGCGTCTGCATTACACAACATGCCCTGGAGATGGCTACCTCTTACTGAGCTCCTTTCCTTAAAAAAATTCTAACTATCCAAAGAATGCAGTAAAGCCATGAAATATGACTGTTGTCAAATAATACCACGAGAAAAATTATAATCCACTTAGGAATTTAAAAGAACCAAGACAAATTGCCAATGGCAGGGGATGCAAGCATTTAAGCTGGTGCAGAACAAAGACAAATCACCTACACTTGTTTTATCAGCCAGCATATATATTTGTAACAGCTCCTCACCAATTTTGTGCTTATATTCTACAGCAACAGCCTTTCTGGTCCATGAAACGCACGTCTGCAAATTGCTACAGCTCTCTCTGCCACACCCCTGTGCTTCCCCACAGCTGTGGAGCAAACACCAAGCCTTGACAAGCCTCTGTAGGACCTGAAAGGTGGTTGTAGTGAGGCAGGTGTTGGTCTCTCCTCCCAGGTAACTTGCGATAGGACGAGAGGCAATGGCCTCAAGTTGCGTCAGGGGAAGTTTAGATTGGATATTAGGAAAAATTTCTTTACTGAAAGGGTAGTCAGACATTGGAATAGGCTGCTCTGGGAGGTGGTGGAGTCACCATCCCTGGAGGTGTTCAAAAAACGTGTAGATATGGTACTTCAGGACATGGTTTAGTAGGCACGGTGGTGTTGGGTTGATGGTTGGACTTGATGATCTTTGAGGTCTTTTCCAATCTTAATGATTTTCTGATTCTATTTTAAGTTTTTTATGAAACAGTGGTGGCCAAGATACAGATAGCAGTGAAGCCAACCCTCTCACACTCCTGACGAAAGTGAGCTGGGCATGCAGAGCTGCTGGGGTACCCGCTCCCTGGCTGCTCCTGCCCATCGGGGCTGCGTGGCCCTACATAACCATACTGAGCAGCATGTGGAGGGTGAGTAGCTCCCCAGGCCCTGATGAGGCTGGGTGACATGGATGCGGAGCCAGGTGGAGGGCAGGTGGCTGGAGAGAGGGCCTTTGACAGCTGCTTCTCTGAGGATGACCTTGCTGACCCTGACTGCAAGGGCGCTGCACCCAGGGGCCCAGCCGTGATTTCAGCCCCCTGAATCACCCTCGCACGCCTGGGAGTCATCCCCGCACAGCGTCCTCTCAAACAGCCCTGGTCCCGCAGCGGGACAGAGAGCTGGTGGCTTGCTGGACCCCGCACTCCCACGGGAGGGCTGAGCAGGACAGGGAGGTGGCAGCACTCACAGCTTTGACTGCCCTGCACAGCCTAACAGCAGCACCTTGGTAGAGCTGGGCAGCTTCGTGAGATCTGTAGGTTCCTGCAAATCTCAAGCACAACAACGATGAGGGTGAGGCCATCTATATCATTACTTGCAGCAACAAAACCCTACAAGAAAACACCATGGGGAGCGGCTGGCAGCTTAAACAGCTCACAGTCTTGTGTGCCCAAACTCCACCAGCCAAAGGAGAAGTACATTAAAAAGGCTCTGCTGCAGGTCTTCTCTCTTCCTGACATGGAGGGACAGCCTCTCGGCTCTCTTTGCACCCTATACATTCTGTACCGCAGGTGGCAAGGACCATCATCACAGCTCAGAGGGACAGGTGAGTGGAAGGCAGGGGGGACAGCCTGAGCTTTGGCTGACATGAGAGAGAGAAAACAGCACTGCTCAAGCGCCTGGCACCGTGCAGCGATTCCCTCTGCACCTCCACAGACCGGTCAACCCATCTTTTGAAAACGCACCGCTGCCTGTGTAGCAACCGCGCTTTTGGAGGAGAAAGGAGCCGGGTGGGTCGACTGATTAAAAACCAATCACTAGTATATCAGCAGTCTACACGCAACTCTAACCTGCACCCTACCCAGCCTCAGCTCTGCTGTCTCGCTGTATCTTGTAAATCTGACGCTCTTTAATTTCCTGCTGATGTAAGAAATTCACTTTGTCTGCCAAGAAGTTTTCTTATTTCTATCAAAACACTAGTAACTGAATATTTCATTCCTGTTGCTGTTGTCCTCCACTGAAGCAGATTGGGAGTTATATTTATAACGTTTTAATGCTATAACTGGAGTCTGTACCAACTCCTTTTATTTAGGTTTTTAACATTTTCATGTGAAATGTTAATTGAACGTTCTGGGCTTGTATGCTACGATACAACTGCATGGTCAATCTAGTCTTTCAAGGACCTCCACCCATTCAGACTCCTGCCTGGATCTGCTCAGGGACTGAATCAGAAATGTGAAGTAAAAGGACATCTTTGGCTCCTTTATGACTACAGAAGTGGGGAGGTAAGTGATTAGTGAGGGCATTCCTCAGCTCTGACCCATTAATGTTGCCCAGCACTTCCCAGCTCCTACCACGAGAGTCCCAGTGTGAAACTGGGACTTGCTGGTTAGGCAAGGTGCTCACACAACATTTTCATCGGTTTTCCTGCAACGCTGAAGATGCATCTTTCATTTCTGGCCTGACAGATTTGAGACCCTGCGGTCCCAATTTCAGAAGTGTCGAGTGCTCAGATGGGGAAATTATGCCTGAATATAGGAAGCTCTCAATAATGTTAAGTATTCTGCAAAATCAGGCTCATGACAAATCAAAGTGGACCCTCAAAATCAGCGGCCCATTCATTCTTTTGCACCTGAACTTCTTGGTTTGTCAAATGTGAGTAATAATGCTCCTTCATCTAAAAAATGACTGCACTAATACATCTGTGAAATGCAAATGGGGAGAATTATTAATTCTGTTTGGAGGAGAGGTTAGACAGTGCACAGCGAGCAGGGCACGGGGCCACGCATTTCAACAACAGAAGAAAACAAACTACTGAATAGTTGCTTATCAAAGGAGGGCCATCTACATCTACAGTGAATGAGGCAGGGACAAATAAACATGTGAGCATGTAATTAACTGCTGCATCGTCGAGCAGACGCATGAGGATATTTCCCAACTTTTGAGAGCCTGGCTTCGCAGCTCAGCTAAGCGCTTTTGGGGTGGGGGAAGCTGCGGTGGAACGAGACAGGAGGACGCGGGGCAGAGGCGCAGCCAGGAACAAAGCCCCTTGGGGCAAGCGTGAGGACAGATGTTGGGGTTCAGCATATGGGCAGGGCAGGCAGCGTCAGGGGACCCACAGCTGTAGCCACCGCGCTGCTGATGCCACACGTCCCCCCACTCCTCCTCTTCCTCCTCCCCGCGGGAACAGCACAGCGCTGGGCAAGGCGCTGGGAGGCAGGGGGAGCCCCCTCACTGTGATGACCCCCCTGATTTTACGGCTCTCCTGGGCGCGTCGCAGGGGCTGTGTGCCTGGGCTCTGCTCCAGCTACCCCACAACCTCACTCACTCGCTCCTTCCCTCCTCCCCAGTGCCACATCTCCCTGGCCAGACCCGGTGCCCTGTGTAAGGTCAAGCAGCTACCCTTACCCCGGCTATTTTCGGTGCCCAGGCTTTGTCGGAGCATGGGCTGGGACACGGGTCGGGCTGGGGCACCGGCACCAGCAGCAGGGCCCTGCAGAGGGAGCAACCATTGCTGCTGGCGCTGGCACTCCTCTTCAGTTACGCAAAAGCAGCACTTTTAATTTTGCTGTGAAATTTCCGACAGCAGCGGTGGGTTTTGAGAAGAGAGTGTGTGTGTGAAGGCAGCGGTGAGCGAGCATGGTCAGGCCCTGGCAGTCTTTCCACCCATCCTCAGCGCTCAATGTGGGTTGACTTCAAGGAACAAATTGTGCTCGGTCCCCCTATCCACTCCACCACATTCTCACCCCGGAACACTCCCTTGAAGAGCCCATGTCCTGAACCCTACAGCTGGGCTGGGGGAGGTGGCCCAGGCTGCCCACCACATCTCCATGTGGTCCCCAGTGAACGTCACCAGCCAGGAGGTCTGCTGCGACGCCACGGCTTCAAGATTGGAGCCTGTGTCAATACTGGACCCCCTTAAAGTGGTTTCTTGGCACTTCTAACTATGGACACCTGAATATGAACATTTTACAGAGTAGGATGTTCACTTCCCTGGGCCAGCACATAGTTGTCCTGCACTGCAAAATAAATGACCCTTGCACTTCGTTAAATTTTGTCTGAATTTAGATTAAAATGACCTCAAATCCTGAGTCTGCCACTCCAAGATGTTCATCCAAATGTGGGTTGGCTTCCTTGTCCTTTCACATCACAAAGATGCTAAACCAAGGACTTCCTTATGACTGAAATGCTGAACTGCTTTTTATACTGTTTACAGGGAATACAGAAAGGATAAGCAATGCTTGTAACAATGGACATTGTTCAAAAATGGAGGGCTTCTTTTGAAAAGATCTCATTTATTTTTCATCACTTAGGTGGTTTGATTAACTTTGGTGAATTTTACTGCATTTGGCTAATGATGGCAGGCTGGTTTTATGGCCCTTGAGCAATTGCTTTCACTTTCTGGTTCTCAGGCACAATTCTCCCTGGGCTCACAAAGCCCTTTTACAACAACAATAAAACCTGAATTAAAACATAAAGAATATTTTATTTTTTCACCACTTTTTAAAATACATTTTGAAATTTGGACCTAACACAATCTGACAGTTCGGATAGGTGGATTAATACTGAAAATGCCCATCAGCCATACTCTTTATAGACCTATATAGATATTTTAGATATAAAGCTGTCTGAAGTGCTCACTGTTGAAATGAATGTGGCAGCATGTGAGAAACCTCAAAGAAGAAGAGAAGAAAGGGCTTTTTTTGTTGGGTGGTGGCATGATTTTTTTTCCCTGATTGGAAAGAAATCTTGGGGGAAAAAAAAAAATTCATGTTACTATAATTTCAGTGTTATAGTCTTTGAATTTTATAGCTACTTGTGTAACTGTCAAATGCTTAGATCCCTTCTATTCTGCTTGCACACTCAGTTTGTATTTGTTAGGGATCATGGGATTAGTCAGTTTAAGCATTTGTCCTGAACTTTCACAGAACCACTACAGTAAAAATGGAATGCCCCCATTAAGGAAAACCTGTCCTGAAAGCAACAGATAGGTACATTAATTTGTTAATCTGTTGAGAATATAGCTATATAGGGTAGGCGATAATTAAAGGTAACTAAAATGCTGATGCTTGGACCTACAAGGGCAGCTTCTATGCTCCATTTAGGAATTGTACTTGAGCACAACATGCCACAAACGGAAAATACAGCTTGACATTTGTAAAATGAATTGATTTTCATGTAAAAGGAGGAGTAATTTTACCCCATCTTTAACTGCAGAGTCAGTATTCCAAGATTTTGCAACCGTGCCATCTTACGTCTCCCAGACTACCTTCTGCCATGCAGAGTTACAGTGAGGGTTGCTTATTGTTTCCTTTCTGTAATTCTTTCTTTTGTAAATGTAACAATTTTATGGCTAGGCAAGGGAAAAAAGTCAACAGCCCTCCACAAGTGACAGGACTCTATGGAGCATATTTCTGACCCACCAGAATGCCCACTCTAAATGACCATAACTGCCTGACATTGAGGGGCTTTTGTACTTTTGCACATCATTTGCCATTGGAAGAACCCCAGAAATGTTTAAGGCCCCACTGCTACAATGAATTCCCTGTGGGTGGACCTCTGTGTGCACGCACAGCCCCACTGAAGTTGGTGGGAGTCACCATGGGCAGACTGACCTGAATTTCTAATTGCTGTACAGGACTATAGACTGCAAGGGGCCTCCCAGGATCATCGAGTCCTGGCCATAGCCCCACATCAAATAAGCCTTTTTCAATAAACTTCGAGGTTACATTTTAGGGTAGAACTGGTCTATTTGCCCCCACTACTATGAGGCTTTCTGGCCTGGTTTTGGGTTGGGAGGGAGAGAAGGGTCATTTTATTTTTAATAAAAAGTTGGAAACCCATTTGATCAAAATAATACTTTTTGTCATTTTCTGTTAGAAGTGTAATGAACATATCTTCTTTCAGAGGATACGTGAGAACTCTTATACAGCTCTCACGTAGCAGCATATACATATATTTGCTTCTGAGGTTACCAAAGGCATAAAGGTGTACAGGAGATGCTGCACCCACAGCACACGCCTACAGGACTTCATATGCACTTTGTGCAAAACACACACCTTGCCTGGCTTACTGATCTTGTTATTTAAAAAGTAATAAAATTGCATCCTTTCTATGCTGTGCAAACTGTATCTGCAATAAAATGTTGCACCGACACAAAGAAAGATGTACGAAACCACAAGCAGAATTCATATTTTCTTCAACTGCACTACATGAGGCTGGGGGTTGGCTCTCACCTCCAAGCAGAATGCGTGGCGCCCTGGGGACTGGGCAGGCTGGCAGGAGCAGGGCCCCTCTGAGCCGTCCCTGCAGTCTCTGCCGCCTCTGCCCAGTGCCTCGCCAGCAAGTGCCCTTCCGTGATTGTCCCGGGAACTGCTCATGCTGCCTGGGGTTTTTTTTCCCTGCCCTTGTTTAAGATCCAAATAGTCAAATTTACTCCAGTCTATCTAAACATTTCCCCTTCTCCTCACCCCCCTTTCACTGGCAGCAGCGGTGACATGCTGCCCACAGGGGCTCATCCCTCGGCTTCCCACAGCGCCCGCTTGGCCGGTCCAGGCTGTCCCCCACACAGCCCTCACCCAGAGCTGCCGCACTGCACTGGCAGCGTGGGTGTAAAGAATGATCTAAATTGGGTTTAATGCATCACTGGGAACTGATTTTTCTTCGTGTCTCATTTCTGCAATGATACAGCATGCGAGTAACTGTTTTTTTAAAAACGAGTCTGGGTAGTTTGATGCTCTTTCTTCTCTAGTAAACCTGCATAAATGCTCTGCATTTGAAAGGTAGGTTTCTCAGCAGTATGCTTACAAGCTGGGACAAGCGCCGGTGGGCCTCGCTGCACCCTCAGGAATTCCAAATAATATTACTTTACTCCAAAAAAGACCTTACACTATTTACAGGGCTGTCCTGGGTTATTGTTTTTCTGTTCAGGCCCCCACTCTTTCTCTGCAACGTGAGTGGTCATGTTGCATTCCCCGGAGCCTGCACCCGCCTGAAAAACGAGGGTCCCAGCATGTCCCCAAGACTCTGGCCCACACACCGGGGCCACACTTGCTGTTAAGAGTGTGCTTGGTTTGAGGGAGATTTTTCTTAGAGGGAAAGACATAAAAGTTACTTAGCTGCTGAACTCTCATTCACTCTCTTTTACATAAAGCCATGCAGAAACACAGAGGCTCAACACCAGACAAACTCACGGGTTGTGCAAATAGTTTGCGTTAGAAAAACCTATGGAAACAGGATTATTGGGTGGTATACTGGCCAAACAGTAAACCAAAATACACTGAAATGCCATTTCATTCACATACAGCACAGTAATGCCGAGCATTACGTGGCCACATCCTGTTCTCCCGATAACCTTGAGGCACACACGTAACATCCTGGTGTGCGGCAATCTGGATGTGGCAGAGCCCATAAGTCAGCGGGACACGTTACATGGGGTCAGCAAGCCAAGGACTCTGAAAGCAGTGTATCGATAAGGCTGCCTGATGAGAAAACCTGAATGTTGTGTTTCTGCATCAGAAACAAAAACCACCGTCTGGATGTACTTGGGGCTGGGGATGGAGACGGTGTTCCAGCTGCGGATGAGTCCGGAGGGCGCTAAGATGAAGCTTTAGCTCACCAGAGCCAGGACTGGCAGGACAGCATGGAAATCAGGGCCAGGGGAAGGCAGGGGGATCCCAAGGAAACCATTCAGTATCTAACAGTCAGGTACGTGCTGAGGTAACTGTACCTGCTACCAAACATTTCCTCCCTCAAAGTTAATTCAACCTGGCAAAACGTGACATATAGCAAACCAACACACTGTCACATATTTAGTACTTGAATAGCTGAGATACGGTGTATTTTCACTGGGATCTTTATCCTCCAGGAGCATTCCTCTGTTGTAAGGTTTCTGGGCTATGTCTCCAATCTCCATGACGCAAGGTAAACACTCCCTTGATAACACCCTTGCCCAGAGCCCATAAATGCTGTGGTTTCCAGTGCTGAATGATAAAGAACAAGTGATAGCTTCTCTCTGCTCCAAGCTACTGTATTTTACCAGGAACTGGAACAAGAATGGCCAATCTATATTACCCATTCATGACAGTATTTGCTTTTCAGAAACTATCTTACTAAAAATTCTCAGGTTCAAGCTGAAAGAAGCTCTTTTGATTTATTTGCAGTGCATTAGAAACAGCGCTAGGCTACTAATAAACATTCATGGTAAATATATGATGATTAATATCAAGGTTCAAGGCTAACTGGAGTAAATTAAACACTACAGACAATTTTATAAACTACCTTGCAGGTATAGTACACAGATTAAAAATCAAAAAAAAAAGAAAAAAAAATCCAAAAAATATCCAAACCTTGGATTGGATCCTAAGACATAATTAAAGATCAAGAAAGACTGAGTGATTGGACATTTAGACAGGTAACCTCAATTAAAAGAAAAACAAAAAAAATGATATAGTTAAGTGGCACATGCTTAGGAGGCTGGAAGCAAATGAAACAATCCTGATACTCAGAGGCTATCCCAAATGTCATATTTAAAACAATATGCACAGTTTCTGTGCAAGTCCTCAATTTTGTTTCTATTAGGCTTTAACTTAAAGTTGAAGTACCAAATTATTGCCAAAACCACAATGCAATTGGGTACAACTGCTAAACTAGGTCAACAATGAGACAGGCGCCCTAGCGAACCACACCTGCTTTCAGAGAGGCCTCTCGCTTCTGCAAACAGGGAAAAAGAGGGCAAGAAAGGAAAATACAGTAGTACAGTGAGCAGCAGCGAATGCAGAAACACCAGGTGTATTCCACCAGGCTTAACCCTGGAAAGCACCCTCAGAGGGTGGGGAGCAACGAAGAAAAGTTGAAGATTAGCGGGCACAAGGGCAACACTTACTGATTCGGGATCCCTCTGCTGTTCAAGGAAAGCCGAAAACTCCACCAGCCTGAGCTTGGTCGTACCAATCGATCGGCCCTGCCACGCAGGGACTGAGGGAGCTGGAGCTGACGTAGGCTCAAATCCTAAAATAAAGGAACCATTTTCACGAAGAAGTTGACAATTCCTCAGTTTATATTTTCTGAATTAAATATAATCAGGAATTATGCGTGTAGCCCTTGGATATTTACATTACTTTTAGCAAATAATGAATTCAGAATGAGTTAAAATTGGAAAAATACAGAACGATATGTAGAAAAAGAGGTCCCAAACCAGCAAGCTAATGATGGTGCAAATAAAAGATCCACTTCTTTGTTTCCTTGGGGCTGTAACTCACTGTAGAATTTTTGTTTAAACTACATACTAAATTATAGGGATTTATAGAGACTTCACGTAGACTTACAGCTGACCCTTCCTCAGAAACTGGCAGCGAGACTCACAGGAGATATTACTGCCTTGGGAGTCAAGAGAACTGGCCTCCATTTCTGGCTCCTAACGTGACACATGTTACAAGTAAATCACCTCTCTTTTTGCCTATTTCTTCTGCCACTCTCAATTCCCCTCTACTACTTAAGAGTACAAGATTTCCAAGGCAGGGACTGTCTCTTACTATGTATTTGCACATCAGGTCTTTGACTTCTTTTGGAGCTTTTAGGTAGCATTATATTACAGATAATAATAAATAATTACTGTAGAGAGCTGAATCATACCCTAAAAAGAAAAAGAAGGTTTTAAATTGATAATAAAGAGAATGACATGATCTAGAGGGAGAAGGGATGTTAACCACCATCTCTAATTCACCTCAAGAGAAGGAATAAATGCTATCTCTTTCTCCTCATTGTGGAAAATTAGATGAGAAGGAAACAAAACAGTAAAGGAAGAAAGGAAAGGCAGAAGCTTGAAGGCAAAACTGATCTTGGGAGAGACACAGGCAGAAGGAAGGCAGAGGAGAGGCACCAAAGGTTAAAAAACAAAGATAATCCTGAACTAGGTTGAGAACCAGGGAGAGGTCACACGTAGTGTGTCTCCATATCCCATAACAGGAGTATGGTACCCGACTCCAATCCTCAAATTTAGGCAATGAAGGTGTGAGACTTGCATCAAATATGGAATTACAAACATGACTGGTTAGACATGAACAGGAATTCTAATGAAGCAAAAACTCATGCATGAGTTTTGACTGATTTAGAAATACTAATAATCCTATTCTGAGAGAAAACATGGAAGAATAAAAAAGAAGATGATTCAAAAGGTCTGCCTTAGGAAACAATCTTATAAACTAGGAACATCAAGAAAAAGGAAATAATCAGGGATGCAGAAAGACAGTCTTAGTTTTAAGCACTAAATAACAGCAAGTTAGAAAATCATAAAAAAAAATGGGTAAGAGTCAGAAAACTGACTGTTTGCAGTTCAAACAGAGTCAGAAGAATGGTGTCATTTGGGAAGCGAGATGTAAGATTAGTTATCATCTGCAAAGAAATAATGATTTTTCCTGAAATTAGCCATGAAACCAACTTGGGAAAAGGAGTAGGAAAGTAGTCATGGGAAGGGCTTGATCAATTTGGGCAACGGAAGTCAGAATAAACATTAGGTGCTTATCAAAGTGGTACCAGACAGAGCAGGACCTTCAGGAGGTAGAAGAGTTATCAACAACCAGATACAGAGACGTTTTATACTTGAGGATAAACATATATGGTTCTGGAAGAGATTTTAGCCTCAATTTAAAATAAATTAAGACTTATTCTCGTTACAGATGGAAGCAAGATTTAGCTATTAAAAAAGAAACATGCACCCCATTACTTATTTTTTACAAAGCATTTTCCTACAATATGGAATGCTGACTGGAGATCACGTATGACAACGCCTTGCATATATACTAGTGCTTCCTACCTCATATCTAAAAAATAAAAACAACAAAATAAAAACCAAACCCAATGATTTTCCTTTGTGTATAATCAGATAACACGACATTGGGACTGGTGTTTGGTTTGGCTACAGGGAATGTTAGATATGGAGTAGTGGCTCTGTCCGTCTCAGGGATTAATACATCACATTCAGTACACAATTCAAGTCTTTTTAAAGGAGAATATAAAGGAAATAATTACCTGAAATGGGAGCTGTGACTGATGGCTGTATAGGATAGGCCTGCTGAACGAATGGCTTTACGCTGGAATAAAGAGTACATAAAAATCATACATCATGCCATCCACAGTAAATTCCATTAGAGTCATACAGTATAAGAAAATACACGGTTAATGACTTTTACCCACAAACATATCACCTCCTTGCACAGCATATTTAACAGACAGACAGTAAACAGGTAACAGAGAGAGGGATGAGAATTACACCCAACATCTCAGAGCGAGGAGCTCGTCTGCACTCAATCACACAGCAGGAAACCTGACCCACCCATCACAAGTGCCGCAGCTGATGTGGATGTTGATTGCTTTGACTCCAAATAAATCCAGAGGACACTGAGCCACAAGGGCACAAAGACTCCCACAGACCTCAAGGGAATAAGGTGGGGAGAAGCTGAAAAATAAGGCTATGAAACATTCCTCCAGAGACCACTGCAGGGCTGAAAATGTAACACCTGACAGGGGGGCATAGGCTTCCTTCCTTGCTTGGTGCTGTTGCTACTGTGGTGCCAAAGGGCAGTAACCCCACTGACCACTAATGGTCTCATGCGGTCATCTCCTGCCCTGCAGGAAAATACATCCCCCTTGCCTCCAGTGTTGCTCATATATTTAAAACATGATGGAAGTTTTTGTGCTGGGAACTTCTTCACAGGCAAAACCTTACCAGCTGCTTCCCTGGCATTATCATTGTATCTCACCATGCAATGTGAGGAAAAAGAAGTGTGCCCATTAGGTATTCAGCCTCAGTTTTGAGGTCTGGGATCCCTTATAACTTTCTGAATGTGAGTTCACATCACTGTAAAGGCTCTTCCTTTCCCTACAACTCTCCTTTCCTCCTTTTCAGAAAAATTTGGAAGTTCTCGCCTCATTGATATCCTCTGGCAGCAAAGTGCACAAGCAGCCCCACACTGCATAGAGAAGCACATATTTGAATTTTCAGACTTACTCTTGCGAGGATCCAGGCTGCCCCGTTTGAATCATGCCCGGCCAAAACTGAAAGAGGAAAAACAAACAAACAGACCCACAATTGTTTTCCTTGTTCAAAGATTTGGGATATTTCTGAACAAGCATGATTCCTTTTGCAAACACAAGTGAAAGCATTAATCCATTCATTCAGCCTTAGTTTTCTACTGAACATTGTTAGAGAATACAGGGATTTGGGGGGGGGGACTTGGCTAACAACTTACCCCAGGTGCCCCAGGAAATGTAGGACGGGGAATTCCTGGCAGGCCCAGCTTGTTGTGAATGGCAGTAGCTGAGACTATCTGAGCTGATGACATTGCTGCCATGTGCTGGAGTGCTTTGTCCTTTGCTGTCTGATCCTTTAATATGACAATTACACAGAGTCTTAAAACATTTGGCACAACAAGTTACGTTAAAGAACAGTAGCTACAGGCACATTACTAAAAACTTAAAAAGCCGCACAGAAAATGCAAAAATAGCAAACCATGCAGGAAAATAAAAATACAGCACAGAGGCTAACACTCAAACTACTTCAAGGCAAAATCTCCTCTCAGACATGCGTAGTAGACCTGAATTCTCACCGTCTGCTCTGCCAATACGCAGGAAGCTCTGGGAGAGCAAACTACTGCCTGCTTGTTTATCTGGGCAAATTCTGCTGATTTTAAATCAGGCTGGACTAAACACCGTCTGCTGCTAAGGCTCTGCCTGCAGGACAGGGAGCACAGAGACTTAAGCTCCATCATTTAGATCTAAGAGAAGTTTGCCTTTCGTATCACACTCTAAAATGAGAACACAGAACTGCAATTGACTCACAAACAATGACACATTTTTCTTCATGCTTACAGGTTTAGAAACATTTTGGACTCTGTTTTATGACAAGTATTTTAAAAATTAGATAACAAAAATGTAAACAACAGTTTGAAATTTCAATTTTGGTATTTTACTGTTTTACAGTGTTCCCAAAGAAAACAATCAGCCATAAAATTTCTGCTTTTTTCAAGCATACAGGAACAAGTTTAGGAAAAGATGGGTTGTTATTGATCACTTGTATTAGAGCAGCACTTGGAGTCCTAGTCACTGCCAATTACGTACAATCACAGAATAGAAAAGGAAAGCCTTTTAATGCAACAGAGTTAACTAAGTGGATATCTTAGGTCAGGTAAAATCAGTAAACAACAGACTGTTACTATGTGGTAAAGTGGGGTTCCTCACCAAGAAGTAATGTATTAATAAGTGCTAATATTTAGGTACGTGACTTGGAATGAACACAAGCAGTATTAAGCAAGGATTTGGGGGGGTGGGGGGTTCTGGTTTTGTTTTACAAGCAAAGTAGCAAGCATGCTGGCAAGAGATGCATGCTCTTATATATGACATATGGCTTTGCACATATGCTCCCTCTAAAGCTGGTATGTAGTAGTAGTATAGGTGAGCAGTTTCTTCCTTTGAATAGCTCCTTTAGAAACAGCACAGGCTGAAAGTACAGGAAAAGCTAGCCAAAAATTCTGCCAAGCACAGCTAAGGTACATAATACTTGGTTTAGTTAAAATACTTACCATGCTTGTTACCTGGATACAACAACAAACAGTTTATTAAAATGTTTGTGTACAATAGCAGAGTCTTAGCAAAATATGAACAAAGAGACAAAGGAAGAGCATTTTGCTCAACATTAAATATCAGGTTTAAATAAATCTATTATTTTCACCCAGGGACTGATTCATTAAAAGGAAAAAAAAAAAAGGATAAAAAACTAACAACAAAACACTGGGGGAAATAACCCCCGCCTCCCTGCGTGAAAGCTGCAGACAGTGGATGAAGGGGCTTGCGCCGCTGTGGGATGCAGCCCGGGAGAGCGGCAGGTGGAGCAGGGGAGTAGCTGCACCTTTGCACCTCGCAGGGTGCCAGCCGGAGGCGCAGCCCGCTGCAGTGCTGCCTGCAGTAGCATCCATGCCTGCGGACCCACCTGCACTGCCTTCTGACCTGCCCGAGCCTCTGCACAGCCTGGCTGCAGCTGGCAATGCATCCACAGAGCAGCTTCTGGAGGCAGCGGGACACGCTGTCCATCAGCGCGTGAACAAATCACAGTCGTTTCTCCAGCTTGCAGCTTTCCCATATAATCGCGATCAGTTCACTGGGTAAGAGCTGGAAGCCAGCTCTGGCTGTGCCGGCTGCCGGCACTCACCTCTGCCTGCCCCAGGGTAGGAGGGCATGCACAGGAGGTTAGTGCACGGTGTGTTTCACTGGCTGCCTTCAGATGTCTGCAGACCACTGGGCTGAGAAATGCTTTGGTGGGTGTGAAGAGGTGGTAGTATCCTGAGATTCACGCAGCTCTCCAGAAAGCCGACCCCTCTTCCCTGCTGCACCCTCCATCATGAAAACATGAAAATGAGGCGTCCTGTCCTTAAGCAATATGGAGGTGCTAGCCCCACCAGACTTTTCTGTTCCTTTTCCTCCATCTTTTTGTTAGGTGAGCTGGCTTGGAAATGCCAAACCATGCAAGTCTCACCCGCAGTCAGCTGAATCATAATTGAACCAAACATACAGAGGTCCTGTTCATGAAATGCATGATTCAAGAGACACATGTGCCTCTAGGTCCTGGTAACCTCCAAAACTACATGAGCGCTACTTTTGTGACTGCCTTGTTACTCTTCAGAACTCCTGCGGCACTACAGCCTCCTCTCCTGCACTGCCTCCTGGCCACAACCAGCCACACCAGTGCCACCACGTGAAAGTGCAGCCAGTGCCTGTGCTCCTGCCACGTTCCCAAATTCAGACTGTTCTGCTGCTACAATGGCCTCACTATCTAAACTAAAGGCGAATTTAAAAGTAAAAGCTTTATTAGGGATATAGAAGTCCATATCTGGAAGTTGCATGAGCCTAGGGCAAATTACATATCTATCACATAGTTCATGTTGTCTCGCTTTACACGTCTAAAGTCTCCAGTCTAAGGCAGACGCCTAACCTCTTGCCACTGTTAGCACAGTAAGAGCCTACAATGTATTTCTTCCTTATCAGGCATCAAAACCAAGCAGAGTGCATTACTTTCTGTAATGTTATCACTGTCCAAGGAGTGGAATAGGAACCTAGACATCCAGCTTCTGCATGGCAACAGCTATGGCAGCTAAATCCTACTGTAACAGATGAACTAAAGAAAAATTTTTGAAAATTTACACTTCCTTCAAGGCCTTCTGTTCACAGAAGGAGAAACACTCAGACTTTCCTGTGGAGTTCTTAGCTGCCATTACCAGTGAGTCTGATGACCCATAATTTTAGGAACAGCAACATGGATTTTTGGAGGAAGAAAATATCTTTTGTTTCATGACATGAGAAGGGATGCGCCTTCCTTCTTGTCAATTGCTGCTTTTCACCCCACAACGTTCTACATTTTGTGGTGGCCATTCATCTCATCCTCTTTGACCTACTACATTTTCAGGAGAATGGAGAGAAAGCAAAATCATGTAGGATGACACCTCAGAAATACAACCCTTGCAATAGGGCTAGTCTTGAGGAGTTTCAATGACTCCTACAAAGTTTCCCAATGGTGACAAATTTGCCAGCTCCACCAGATATCAACTGACTCAGGCCAACACACATCAACGGGAAGTTTTACCTTTTGTAGGCTTAGGAACCTCTACATAGTTGGAAGATCAGTTTTTCTCAAAGTAACTGTAACTTCACATTCAAAAATTAAAGAAATCAAATTCAAAATCAAGCAGAAATACATAAGAGGTCCTGACTTCCATTAGCAAAAAAGCACCTTCAGCTCCAAGAACATTTTGGAGAGCTGCAAAGTCGTGGCCTGTGCTTGTATAATCAGGCAGACCTCATAGTCTTCAACAACAAATGGAAAAACACATTTTAAAGCTGTTTATTTAAATTGAAATATTAGCTTGTCTGCCACTTAAAAAAAACAAGTATATGTTGGAGTTTTTTTACACTGTAATGGAGAGTGCTTGTAACCAGGAGGGAATGAGCCTTTCTACCTATCACTGCAACGCGGCTGCTTCTGGGATGAAACTTGGTAACTGATTAATAACACACAATGGTATTACATCACAGTTTAGGCAGCAAGAGAAGTAATATATCCAATTAAAACGGCAGGGGTAATTTAAACAGGCAGATTACAGTAATTACCCAGGTTGGAATTTGGCCAGGACAAATGGGTTAACACCCCTACTCTGAACAGGAACATTGTGGGATTTTTAATGACCGCAAATAGTTAAGACTTTGATTTCCTATCTTGTCCAAGACAGCAAGGGTTTGGTTTTGCTCTTATTTGTGCTGCTGGGTAAAGCCGGAATAAATCCTTTTGGGTCAATGAGGTTTACACTGATGTACATAAAACAAAAGTTTGGCCCAGTGTGCTGCAGAGTCCTGTGCTAAGGTTCAGCAGAGGCTTGAGGGGGACAGCATCTCCCACTGAATCATTAAATCCTGATGGAGCTTAAGGTATTCCTTGGATAGGTCCCATCTGGCCCTGACCTGGCTTGACCCTACTTAATTTATGAGCTCTGATGGGATTGCTGCTGCCCAGGAATGACACTGTAGTAAGTAACAGACTGCCCTCTTAGACTGCTGCCTTCCTGTCCCCTTATAAAAGTCTTCTGTGCAGCGGTATGTAATTAGTAATGAATGTTACTGAGGAGGATTTAGAGTACAGTCAGTGGAAATCTGATCTAGTTCCACTAAACCCCTAAAATGTCACTACTGTAATGGAGACCAGAATCTGCCCCATGTTTTAGCTGACTGCATCTGGCTACAGTTGCGAACACTTTGGTTTTGGAAGATGTAAGCACTGAGAATCTAATGCAAGAAGACTATATAACTTTTAATGAATCAGGCCCTTGAGGTTTACTTTTCACCCATTAGTTTTGGAATGCAAAATACATAGTTGAATTAGATAATAATAATTCCCCGGTATCATCCAATTGTAAATCTTAATATCTATAAAAGCCCCACATGAAACAAGAGTTCTACATGACAACTACAAAAGGATTTGTGCTTGACTTTCTATATTAATCCAACATAAACAGAAGAATAATTCAATCAATCAGTTCAAATGAGTTCTAAAGCAAAAAAAACCCCAAAAACCTCTTATCCTAGAATCATAAATGGGGCTTTGAAAACCATGTTATCTATGACTTTGGGAAAAAAAAAATCTAAGACAGTATGAAGAAAGTAAGCACAACAGAACACAGTATTAATTCAAGAAGCCCTAAAACCTATACCAAAATTTAAAATACAAGACTTTTCTTGTAAGGAGAAAAAAGACATAAGAGAAGAAGTAACAATTTGCTCACAAAATGGATATTACAGTAACACTAACGTAAAATAGATTCCTAACAAGCAATTTTGCAGATGTTATTTCTGCTCAGATCTCGTATTGATTCAAATAACCTTTGCAATAATTAGCTGTAGCTCAAAAAAGATAAACAAATCATGAAAATATACAATTGTTCTGGACAAAAGATAGAGAGCACTTCAGTGTTTCTAGCCCTGATCTCCAATTTGCTTATTATTAGAGAAGACAGGAGTAAATACAAAAGCTGGCTATTTCAGCCAGGCAATAGCTAATGCCAAGAAGAGAATGCGCATTCAAAGCTGTCCCAACTTGCTGCCTAATGAGTAGCAATTAATCCATCTTATTGTATTTCAAAATGCTGAAGACTCCATTCACATCAAAGGGAATTTTTCAAGGCTTTTATCATTGTTCATTTAAAAAGTATAGAGCTATCTTTAGCATTTTATAATTGACAACAATATTTTCTTTTTATCCCTCAATGTAGAATGTAGAATAATGGATTTTAAAATACGTAACACGTGTGAACTGTAGGCATTTTAATGTTTCTTTTTGTCTCTGTCTAATTAATCTTGCTCTATGAAAAAATGTCTGAAATGAAAGTCTAAGACAGATGTATATCCTGCTGTGAAGACCTTTACTCTCTATTCATGCACAGCTTCCAATCCATCTTTCCTCCTGAATGGACAGAGGTGACTTTGGCTCCCTCACAGTGCAAAGGTGGGAAATGCTGCAACCTAACACTATGGACTGGTGTATTTGACATGGAAATACATTAGAGCATGAAAATTCTGCTTTGCCTCCTCCACTCTCTGTATGAGAAGAGATGTCATGAAGAGGAGCCGCCTTTCAGATTTGTCTCCAAGGACAGCTTTATCTCAGCCTCTCTTTCCATTTTCATGAGGTGAAATTTCTCTAACTTCAGGAAGATTTTAATAGCCTCAGAAAATTAAGATTAAAATATCCAAAACAGCAATATTTTCCTGCTGTAAAAAGCATGAAAATGCACAACATCATTTTGAAATGCAGCAATAGCATTTACGCGTGAAACTTCTCTTTCTTGCAGGCTAAGGATCCATCCATCCAGAGTGACTGTAGGCACTCATCATCAAAGAAAAGGGACTTCGCTGGACCAAGCAGACTTTATGGCATGCAGCTGACATTTCAATCTATTAGATAAGCTTCAGTAATACTCTATCCAATGCCATGGGTTCACATAGCTCTGAAATCCTTCCATCCACTTGGATTTTTGCAGAAGATAAACACAGGAAGATTCATCCAACTCCTCTCCTCGCCATGAGCAGGATTCAGACCAAGGTCAGACAGAAAGATCTCTTGGTATAAAATAAACTCAGCAGGTACTCAGGGAACAAGAGTTATTTGTTATACCCTGTCAAAGTAAGAGACCGGGAACTGAGGTCAACAGGACAGATCAGCCACATCCCGAAAGATCGACAAGAAATGGCTTTATTAAGAAAGCCGCCAGCAATGCATGTCAGCTGGGGGACAAGGGCCTCTGTGCTGTGCCCCTGCAATCCTCAAGTGCCTGCCTGTGCTTTTTTCAGATAAAGCAGCGCTGGCACACAGGGAATGACCAGCTTCTCTGCAATACCCTGCCCCGTGTACGTGTGGGAGGTGCACGGAGGGGACGTCTGGTGGCAGGAGGAACAAACATGGCAGATGGAGATAACGTCGGGTCAGAGCTGAGGGAACTCGGAGCTATAGTATGAAGGGTCTCTGCATTAATCCATAGAGCGCTTGCCTCTCATGCTGTAGGTAGGAAACTTGACATCAGATGCATGTGGGTTTTTTAAGTAGTAACTGCTCCCCTGGCTGCCACCAATCACACGCTTTACAGAGTAATTGCAAACTCCAGCTCACTGTTAAAAGGGCAAGACTGGCCTGGGTTAGAAGCTGTGGTTCCTCTGGCTATCTTCTTCTCGATCACTCCTTCACCAGTAAATGTGGGCAGCACCCACTCCAGGAGAACGAGAGCCCATCGTCTTCCCAAGGAGGTTGACGGGGAAGTCCAGGCTGCGGCCAAAATGACCCTTCTTGAAACAATGGGCACTTGTAGATGCCAAAATGTATTCACGGTCTTACTTTCACATCAGTGACATCCTTCTCAGGCAGTTTTCAAAGGACACTGGACCATATAGATGGTTCAATACAGGAATAATAAGAAAAATGGGCAGTAGTGCTAACAAAATGTCTGGAGCAGCAAGGTTCTTTCTCCGGTCCAAAACCAGCAGCTTCTCCCACTTCCAGGGAGTAATTGCAGCTCCCCCAGCAGAAAAAGCGAGGGCTCTTTCTTTCATAAAGGCAGCTCTCTTACAGCACCGGCTTGCATCAAAGTTTCACCTCTTCCATGTGGGGAGAAAAAAGTCTGTAGGACGCTGCAACTTCTCTGGAAGAACCCCTGCAAAAGGGTTGATGTGCCACGGCACCTCATTTGCTGAGACAAAAAACAGCAAGAAAAAGAGGAGGGAGATGGGGGGAGCCTGGCTCCTCTGCCCATTCTGGGCACCTCTCCAGCTGGGAGCCATGGAGGAGTCACCAGTGCTGTGCTGGGGCTTCCCGGGGAGCTAAATCCTGGGGCAGCATGAGTACCCGGGAGCAGGGGCAGGAGGAGCAGCCCGGGACCCACTGGCCAGCAAGACCTGCTGGGAAAGGGCTGGGGCAGCTTTTGCAGCCAGTGATGCCGGGAGGGGCCAGCAAACCTCTGTCACCAGTGTGCACTCTGTCCTCACCGTGCAGTTGTAGAGAGTTGAAGTAAATGGCCCTGCAGTGCGTCGGGGCGTGGATGTGGGAGGCTCTTCCTGAAGCAAGCAATTCCTTGCACCAAAACAGCAGTTCCCCCACTTTCTGATCAGCTCTGAGGGAGCCTGCAGACCACCAACGGGTGGGAAGGGGCAGTGAGGTCTGAAGCCCTTACAAAATATTTTGTTGCCCTAACAATTCTTTCCTTCTTCAGGTGACTCCTTCAAATGAAAAATCCCTCTGGATCTCTATTTATTGCAAATGGCACCTAGGCTAGAGGTCTCAAATGTTACTAGGGTGTAGCTAGTTTCTGTCTTCTTTGGAAAGCTTCAATAAAAATCAGACAGCAGTTGCAGTACTTAAAAATATATTTTGCTTTATAAGTGTCTTCATATTTTAAGCTATTTTGGGCATTCAGAAAGGGAAGTACTTTAGAACAGTAAAACCAATATTTTTGTTAGGCTTCTAGGCCTGTATTTTGGTATCTAAGTGGGCTTCCTGATTTTCATAGCCCTGAGTGCTCACCAGTCCTATAAGACTCTCTGAGAGCTGCTGGTGCTGAGCACCTCTGAAAGTAAGGCTACCGATTTACATACTTAATTTTAGGCATCAAGGATTGACAATGTAAGCTTAAAATGCTACATATCTCTGTATTATTGCACCTTCGGTTAAAAAGCAATATGTTTAAGTTGTCTTAGTTGTTCTTTATGAACCCCAACTGCTCAGCCAGTGCAGCTAAAAAGCCAGCCACCAACAGCCATACAAGCTTGCCAGCATGCTGCCCACTGCGGACGAAAAACCCAGTGCTTCTGTCAAGGAGGCCTGTAACAAAGCCAGGCTGTTATTTATACGCTGCAGTTCCAGGATCAGGGTAAGCATCCGCAGTGCTCACCGCTTAGCATTGTGAAATTATTTTCTGAAACATTTTGCTTTTCAGCTAGAATAAAAAAGTGATTTGTTCTCATCTGGAAAAAAAATCAGCAAAAAGAAAAATGGAGGGAAGTTAAAGATTTACAAGTTCCTTCGCTTTTTATTAAAAAAGAAAAAAATCAACAGAAAAACCCTCTCTTCCACTCTTAAGTAATGTGAAAACAAAATGAGTCCCAAGATCTCCGCTGGAAAATTTGAAAAAAAAACAAGCAATCCAAGAAACCCCTATTAAGCATTTCCAAGAGTTTCTTTTTAGCCTTAGAATATATTTTACGGAAACCAGGGAAAACGGGGACATGTACAATTCATCACATCAGATTAAGCAAACAAACTTAATATTCCCTGAACGGGACTCTGACTGAGGCTCTCCAAAGATTAAATGTCAGTATTTTACTTAAAAAAAAAGAATTTCAGGGAATCTTGCAAATAGTACGTAACTTGAGGTGATACTAGATTTTAGTCTAGAAACACCTTATAGTTAGAGCAATCTTGATAAGCTGTGCTTTCTGACACTTGGAGTAAACGATCTATTTTAAGTATTTTTGATAGCATTTCAAAAGCACAGACAAAAAACATTTGGGAATGGAAAACGATTACCCCAATTACCACTCCGGAAAAAGCAAAAAAGAAAAAGCATCTACACAACTGCATAAAAACCCCACGTACTTAAATATACTCCTAGCACTCAACTGTTAAAAAAAAAATAGACGAATGGGTTAAAAATCAGGTTTAGGTGTTGAGCTGTTACAAAGAGTAGTTTACTTTGCATTTGAACAGTGTTAAAACAACGTTTTTAATGTGGATGCTAGTGCAGAAACCAGAGGTTAAACACAAAGAGACGCAGACAGCTACCACATGCAGGAAAAGGAGGTTACAGGCACGACAGCACCAGGCACTCGCCCATCACCGCGGGGAGGAGGAAGGGACAGGCATAGCAACCACAAGCCCAAAAGCAGAAAAGCGCATACCTTCAGCTTGGAATGAAAATCACGAGATTTCCTTCTGGCAAGAACCTGAATGTGACTAGACACCTGCAGGGTAGGGGAAGGGAGGAAACAAAGGAAAAGCCTGTAACCATGGAGATGAAAAGCCCCCTACAACTGGGCAAGCCAAACGTACCTTAATGGCGGCTTGAATTTCTCGAACTTTCTTTCTTGCTAAGACCTGTATGTGACTAGACACCTACATTGTTCAGGTTTATAGGAAAAAAAAAAAACAAACAAAAGAAAAACAAAAAGCAAATCAAATTTTAAATGTCTATTTTTTTCTTTTTTAAAAAAAAACTTTTCTGAGGGGAGGAAGTTATTTGCATCTTCAGTAAGCTCTGCTGTTAAAGATACCGCATTCCCAGCCAGATACCAAGCTCTTAGCACCAAGGTTTAACAATTCAGGTCATCACTGCAGTGACTTGATTAAGGAAAAAAAAAGAGAAAAGAGAAAAAAAAAATGTAACCCACCAGGTTGTGCATTCAGCTACAAGATAGAAGAGACAGTTCGCAGCTGGACGCAGCCCACATGCTTTGGTACCAGTCCCACTCGTGACCAGGCCCTGCGCTCTCGCACGGGGAGCCATCAGGATTCCTACCCGATCTGCAGATGCCCATTCTGACCATTTGCCACTAGGCTTGAGATGTAACTTGGCACAGAGAAGTTTTATCCATTATTTATCGTGTTCTGCAGCTCCAGTGAGGAGCCTCAGGCTGCGCTTTCACCCCCCTGAAATGCTTTAAAATTCTGGCACAAACGATAAAATACTGGCACAACATAGGTCCCTGAACCTGTGCTGGCTTCCTTGGTCATCTCAGCATCAAGTCTGCCCATAAAACACTCATGTAAGTGGAGACCAGTAACTTGACATCAGCCTGGGTGATGTCCATTTTTGGCCCATCATCATCATATTTTGGTAAGAAATTTGTGTAAACCAAGTCCTGCACTGGACCAGTTATTGGTCAGAAGTTGTTGCCTGTGCAGTGAAGTGTCTAGGCTCAGATTCACACTCCTGTTTACTCGGGCACGTACTGAAATCCATGCTATCGATGGTGAGGGTTTAATGATGCTGCCCAGCATCGCTCAGTAGTGCTCAGCATCCCACAGCCCTCTGTGAGAAGGTTTAACACCCTAAGCAATGGTAAAAACCTCCAAAGAGAAATCTCTTCTCCTTGTTTGACCCAGGGCATACCACATCAGGTGTTGTACATTTTTCCTAATTTAGTTACAATTCCTGTCTGGGAAAGAACAAAGCAAAAGAAAAGGATAAATAAAGCTTGATTTCCTCCCTCTGTAAGACTATCCCACGACAACAGTACCAAAAAGCCTGCATTTTTAGTAGGGAAGCAAACAGAAATGCATAAATGAGCACAGCCCCTGAAGGCCACCTTCAGAGACTTCTTCGTGAAGCAGCTCAGGAACCAGTTCACAGTAATTCAGAGTTATACTGTTGCTTATTGAGCAATTTTGTCGTCAAACACGTAGGCCAAGTTTTCACACGTGTTCATTTGTTTTGCTTTCAGTGGGGTATTAGTGGTGTTAAAGGTTATACAAGAAGCACAACTGCAATGTTTAATTGCTCAGTTGAAACTCAGAAGTAACGACAATCAAACTTTTCTAAACACTTGGTCTAAAGTGATTTATGAATCACTATAGAGGGATGTACAAGTCTGGAGGCAGAACATCGCCATATGTAAGCCATCACAGCCCACTCGGTTTCACCACAGCTCTACCAGCACATACTGGCCAAGGATCTAGCCCCAAGGTCTGCATTTTGACTCCTGATGCAATTTAAGATCCCAGCATAACCCCCGACTCTTGGAGCTCACAAGAACATAGCAGGGCAGAACTTGGGACTTTGCCTTTTGTTTCAGATCTCTTTGACAATCTTTTCTTTGCTCCTTCTCCACATGCTGCAGTTTCTCTCCTTTCCCATGTCTTTTTTCATCCGTTGTACACATGTTTTCTTCCTAACTGACAAAGGACACCACCCAGGGCAAGATATCACCCAGTTCAAAGTGCTTTAAATCTGAGCGCTGGCAGCAGGCCATTTTTGTGTGTGCTGACTCAGCGTCACCTTTCCCTGCACTACAAAACACACGTAGCATGCACGTGTATGAGCCTCTGCCTTCCCCTTTGTCATGCACGTGGATGGGGAGATGGGGAATCTTTCACTTGAAATTAGAGAAAGCAAGGGGAATCTGCGACTTGCAAAGCATTTTGAAACAGTGCAAGGGTTTAGTAACCACCGCATAAACTATACAGAGCATGTGCCTTCTGTGAGGCTGCTGATCACAGTGGATATTATAAATTAAAGGATTTAGTCCTATAAGACAAGTTAATGGTTATGTGATAATCATCTGAAAAAGACTTCAGACTGGTTAGAGGTTTATTCCGACTCTTTGATGAACGAAATCCTCCCGTGGTCACAGACCAGGAGCCTGAAGGCTCTTAGGGGAATTTTTTTATTATTTTTTCATCCTGTAGCAAGTACTGCCCATGAGCTGAAAGCATGATTATGATCAGTCCTGCTAGATACATTTTATTTATTTACCTCTCATATCCAAGGATCATAACCTCTATTATATAGGCAAATTGGCTGGACTTATAAAAGTTCCATTATTCACCATCTCAAAATAATCATTATATTCTGTAATTGTCCTTACAGGAAATAAGGCACAATGTTTTATGATCCTGCTTCAACTTTTGAATTTTCTTTTTCCCAAATACAGGGATAATAGCTTCATGTACACATAGGTTAACAAAAAATGCATCCTCAAACCGCCACTGAAATAATGCACAATAAACCCGAGTTTTAAATATTTTCTAAACAGCATGTATTTAATCTGAACAGTGAAGTCAATACATCATCTCATCAGAGCTGAAGCACAGACAGCCACTGCTGCCAAAAATGCCATGTTTTGTCATTCACTGACATGCATACTTCCCCACTGGGTTATTTTACCTGCTTCCTGGTCCGTGTCTTCCCTGTTCTAAGTTTGATGTATCTGGCTATCAATTCATTCCTACCTGAAAAAAAGAAAAATTCACAATAAGGGACAGGCAGCATCATGTCCATGATCACCACCAAAATATCACATTTAAACATATAAGCTCCATGCACGAGGCTTACATTTTCTTAAACCTAAGCCACTTTTCCTTTGCAGACTACTGATCAGTATTTCTCATCGTTCATCAGTATTTTTCTTTCCTCTCCTTAACAGACATTGTATGTACCACATGAACTACACAGAGGCCTACGGGTTCAGTGCTTTCCCACTCAAGTCCTGCAGCTGTCTGCAGGCAGAGAGGCACCTCCTTGGCCAGCCATGGTGCCCAGGATGATCTCTCGCTGGAGAAACCCCCATGCTGGGGGCTGACACAAGGTCTGGGCTCCTCTGGTTTTGCTTCCGACTGCGCTGGGTGATGTTGGCCTCTCTGGCCCACCTGGACCCCTGCTGGGAGGAGCAGCTGCTCCAGAGAAGGTCGTGTGGCAACCGAGCCCAAGTGCCTATCACCCACACGTTACGGTTTCACATCAGCTTTTCTCCAAGTTTTAATTCTATGAGGAAGACAGCAAAATCTGTCCTTCCTGCCAGGAAGCACTCTGCGTCCTCCACTGATGGAAACCACTATCAATCACACCCTTAGCTCTAGGCACAAGAGCGGTCACCCTGCGGTGACTAAGTTCCTGCTGCAGTGGGGCCGATCAACACAGTGATTTGTTATTCAGAGCTCTATTTCTCTTGGAAATGTATAGTACTTCCAAGTGTCTAAAATGACTCTTCTTCAGTCATACATTATGCTACCTAACACAAACTAACATTTTCTTTCCAAATAATTTCCTTCCTAAATATTGCTGACATGGAAGATAACACAGTTTTATGTGGTGCCCTGTTTATTTTCACTGCATATTATGTTACTCCTCCATGAGTTGTAATAACTTAAACATAGTTGTTCAACAAGTCTTAAGTTATGGAGTTATTTAATTCAGCACAGGGGATATGCAGCCCATGTGTAGAAAATGAGAAAACTGATTTAGCAGCAAGCTGAAAATGGGAGGTTAAGAAAATAACTTGTCACCCACCAAGCTGGGGAGTGCAGAAAGTTATATCAACCAGGGACTCAACCTCTTTGAGGTTGTGAGGGAGAGATGGGAAGTTTTGAAGTAGCCTGCCTATGTCTGAAGGGTGTTTTGTTGACTGTAATATTGAACAGAATTAGTCAAACTAGACCTTCTTTTTCCTTTTTTCTTCTGTCTCCCCCACTGACCCTTATTTTACACCCTTTGTATCAAATGTCTCATGGTTCCTGTCTCTTCCATGGTTTGTTTGCTAAATGGGTACTAGAATATGACATATCAACGTGCTCCAGAGTAGAGCTGTGTTTTCTCTGATTCCATTTTTGTTTTGCTCTGGACTGTGTGCCAGGTTTCCCACAACGTGTCACTGTAACAGCAACGTGAGGTTTGTAACTCTTCAGCAGGTCTCTTCAGTACAAACTTTAAGAGGTAAATTGTGCGTGAGCAAACAGTTACACAAACAAGCAGCATTTCTGCAGACAAATGAGGGATTTCCATACACAAACAGAGGAGCAGCTAGTTACCCAAATTCATGCGAAGACCTTGTCTTTTGGCTGGACAGAAGTTCTGCAGCCTGTCCTGCCCACAAGGTACTTGCCATTTGCAGTGAACAAGAGCCTTTGTGTTCATGGTGTGAAACTAGGGAATGCTGAGTCTCTGCATCTCTCTATTCTCATGCTCTTTCTCATAATCCAAACAGTTAATTTCAAATATGGAGAACTAGTTTTCACAGTGGTGGTTTTTTCCCTATGTCCTTATGCTGTATCAGCAGCTACCTCACAGCAAATTCACTTGCAGCTGTTGGGCATGGACAGAAATGGAGCTGCTCTACTCTTCATTAATATTAGGAAAAGTTCCACAGTGGAAAAATACTATAAAGTTTGGGAAAATGAATCAACGGAGAGGGCAAGAGCCTGAGGCCACAGCAATGAGGAGGGAGAGGAAAAGGTATACAGTGATGGCATGGCATACTAAACGTGCTTTGGACAAGAGTTTTCCAAAACCTTCTTGCTTGGTAGTTTTTATGCCTCTGCAGTGTCCCTTTAATGAGCACTAGGCTAGCAGACAGTAAAGAGGTGAACAAAAATTAAAAGAAGGACAGGAAGATGCATTTCACCACCTGCCCGAAGGGGTGGTAACCTGCAAGATCAGCCCTCTGCGGTCTGGTGAGATTCGGAGATCACCATATTCCTGCAGTCACCAGTATGATAGATGGTATGAAAATTTTCTTATTTCTAAATGCACATTTTGATTTAATTGGGGAATGTCCCCCCTCAAGAAAGTACCTTCGTTGCATATCTTTAAGTATGTGCATACACTAAGCCCCCAGAACAGTTTTTTGGTGCAAAAAGTATTGTCACGTTGTCCTTATCAACAGCCGGTGACTCCGCAACATCAATGACTCTATAAGGTGATGTAAAGGATGCGTTGCCATCTCTTGTCCCTCCGTCTGTACTGAAGATGTTTCAGATACACGGTCACAGCATAGGTCACTCCAGCCATTCTTTGCCCATTAAGGCAATCCTACGCAGCCCTCAGTCATACCTGAGCAAGGAAGAGTTAAGCCTTCTCATGGTTTCACAGTTTTCTTCCCAGTCAAGAGAGCTAAAAAACTGTTTTAAAAGGAAAGCTCAGATTCGCAGGCAGCCACTTGACAGGAAAAGCAGCTTTAAAAAAATACCAAGCACTGAAAGTCTAGACTGCATTATTCAAAATACCAGTCAAGTGCTGTCTCTGGTTGAGCCCCAGTCCATCCATGAAGTGCTTTGGCTTGAATCAAGGGGGGGCTTCTCTAGCTGCTATCTAGCCCAGCAGGGGTCTGACTAACAAGATTGTGGTTTTGCAAAGAAATCGCTTCCTCTTAAGGTGAAGTCTAGCTGGAGCCTAGCTCAGGAAGAGTCAACAGGTGGAGTAATTTGACTTATCTTACAGGGAGGAGGGACCCTACAAGGAACCATGCAAAGTGGCCAAGGCAACAGCCTTACATTTTCCTTACAGCCATGTTTTAACACAGCGAAGAAACATGCGTCAGATTCAGCCAGAGCAGGAGATACTGTAGCTTCATGAGGCTCACTAAATACCTCTGCCCAGCCACAATGTGGCTGACAAGACATAACTTCTTATTTGGACTACCAAAAAGCCATAAACACAAACATAAGCACTGCCTAACACACACAAGACAGAGAGTCCGGATGGTAAGTTTACAGCCTTTACGTTATCTACCAAACACTGGTGCTCTTCTTTACCAGCTCTGACAGATACTAACAGAAAAGAGGATTTTAAAGAAAGGATGGCTTAATAATCCTAAAAACACCCTTTCCTGTTCTTGTGAATGAGGAGAGTCTGAAACAAAAGGAGGCTCTCAAGGAACTTCTTTAACCGGCCATTAGAAACCTTAGGGTGAAAAATACTCATTAATAAATAGATCTGGTTTCCTCTAAGAAGAGCTCAGCTGTGGAAATACTTTCCGTACACACCCTCCCTCTCTCTCCCTGTCATATATATCTGGGAAACTGCCTGGCAGAAGAGAAGAGGTCGGGTTTATGAACTGCAAATGTTTACCTCCTTCTTCTTGTCATTTGCTATGACAGTCTCCTACTTTGAATACTTTGGTTCAGATATCAAAGAGAGGTGTGGGGAGGTGCTTGGTCAGATAAAACATCTTCATAGCCCAGGAATCCTTTCCAAGGATCTTGAAAAGATCAGGAGAGGATCACAACAAATATTTTTATAGGCTTCTTCTCGTGGGATTATTTTCTCCATTTTAAATTCAGGCTTTATCTGCCATGCCCTTCTGTACTGTCAGTGCAATTGCAGACTACAGTTCTCCCTGGACTGATGCTGAGTAAGAGACATTTTACACAACAGAACATCTTTTTTAATCATGGCAGAAAGTAAAAAGGGGGTTCAGCTAGAAAACAGATGTTAGAAAATGTTAGATGTTCTGCGGGGGAACGGCCAGGTCCCTGGGGCAGCCCTGCTCCTGGCAGCCAGCGGGACCCAGGCCTCCTCTGCCTTCCCAGACTATGGCCACATCCCTGAGGAGCATCACCCTGAACCAGGGAGTGTGCGGTGATCCCGGACACCTCACAGGCAGCGTGGAGGACTGACATTTCTGCTCTTCGTGTTCAAATTAAGTAGAAGCAGCTGCACAGTGGGGAGGCTCCCACCCGCCTCTCCCCGGGGGAGGCAGTTGTTGCTCGAACAGAGGGCCCTTGTGCTGGGAAGCCTCCCCCACCAACGTTATTTCCAAAAACAGCCTAAGGCAGTCAGGCATCAGCCCTCACAAAGGTCTTCATGCGGCTCCCGGCTGCCACCCTTGGTGCTGAGGGTGGGTTTGGCCCTGCTCGCCCAGCACGGGCAATGCCCTCAAAGGTGAAAATCACCCCCTGGGTGAGGTGGGCATAACTGGCAACCCCTCCACGGGCCCAAACCGGCATCACCACCTCTGCACAGGGGCCACCAGGTTGCCACAGGCAGCTCTACCAGGACCTACATGAGCTGTGGACATGCCCCCAGCTATGCCGCGTCTCTTTCCCTGGGTCCCAGCCACAGGGGTTGCTCCTCCAACCCGGTCCCTGCCGGCAGCAGGGCAGCGAGCTGGAGCATCACGTCCCTACAGAGCCGCCAGCTGCGTGGCAGGCGAGCTCCTTTATTTAGAACATTAATGACAGAAATTAAACCTCCGCCCTCCCAGCTCCCAGTAATAGGCACCATCCGAATGTGATAAAAATAGGCAAGTGTGGGAAATCAAGTCGGTTAGCAATTTGAAAATGAACAGCTAATTTTAAAAAGTATTCATACTCAGCAAAATAATTCCAGTAATGACCAAGTAGAAAAGCCTATTCTTTTTAGATAATGGCGTACTATGAATTTCTCCAAATTCTGCGAGACTGTGGCTCAAAACAGGTATTTCACATCCTGAGTGCAAAGTCTGGGGACCGACCTGCACAAACACTTTGTCTCCCGAGTCATGCTCATGGCCGTATTTTCACCACGGCAAAGCTTTTCAGCTGATTTTGGTAAACTCCAATTCCGGTTGCCTCTGCTTGAAGCTGCTACGACAGCCTCATGACTACAAAGTGCTGCACGTGCGCTCAGGGGTCAAATTTGGAGCGCATCAGGAATTTTGCTTGACAAGGAGCCTGCTGACAAGCTTGCAGCCCTTCGTCTCGCGGCTGAGCGTGGGTCGGATCCAGAACCCGCCCAACATCGTGGGCTCCGTGCGTGGACATCATCGGCAGGGCCGGGCTGGTCTGAGCGCTTTCCTCGGTCAGAAGGCGGCCATGGGGCCCTTGGGCAGCCGGGCTTGCAGCCTGTGGAAGAAGAGCCACTCTGCTTGGCCCCAGCGCTTTTCTGCTCCGCTCTGCCGGCAGAATATCCGGCTTCGGGAGAGCTCGCCTAAAATTTGCCGGTGCTGCTTTCTGAAGACACTTTAAAGCTAAATTGGCTAACAAAAAGCCTCTTGTAGATAAAAGAGCTCCGCAAGTCAACAACTGGCTAAGCAGTTTAAACCCCTAAGTAAGGCATCCTCTATTTAAACGTTATAGGCAAATCTAATTTAAGCTTTTAAAAATATTATGGGCAGGTGTTTAAGTTGTCCGCACACTGGGTTTTGCGAGGGCTTCGGAGGGGGCTGGGCAGCGCTTCCCAGGCGGGCAGCATTTTGTTCAGACAAGCTTTCTGCAGAAGGCCACGTGACAGAGGCCAAATAAACAGCATCTGGGGATTTTCAATTACAGACCTTCACCCAGCATGCCTGCACTGTAATCTCTACCAGATGAGGCTCAGGCCTCACTATTTTCAATAATTCACACACTGTGTACACATAACATGACAATAAGGGCATTCATGCAACCGCCTGATTCGCACATCAAAGCTCCCAAATGGCCAGCTGTAAGCATGCTTACTGCTGAATAATTCATTCTTTTCACAGGCTTGAAAAAACGCTCAGCAGGAGTTGGCAAGCTTGTGTTCTTTCCTGTGTGGTATGCTAAACTCAAATTTTGAAAGAGGTACAGCCCCACTAAAAAGAGTCAGAGATCCAACTATTTAAATGTGCATTTGCGAGCTTTCGGATGGCTGCTCACAAAAAAAAA